>Ga0073904_10002029_pt1 | contig 15320 bp, 13 predicted proteins | sample KloWWTrecipitate_FD_66668 | JGI IMG/M metagenome (GOLD analysis project Ga0073904, IMG submission 66668) | Active sludge microbial communities from Klosterneuburg, Austria, studying microevolution and ecology of nitrifiers - Klosterneuburg... | ecosystem: Engineered > WWTP > Aerobic digester >...
TCCTCCCACGTCATGGACCTCGTGCAGCGGATGTGCGACCACGTCGCGATCATCTCGGCCGGCCACGTGCTCGCCGCGGGGGGCGTCGACGAGGTGCGCGGCGACGCGAGCCTGGAGGACCGGTTCGTCGAGCTCGTCGGCGGCCGGGCCAGCGGGGAGGGTCTCGCGTGGTTGCACACCTCGCCCGCCTCAAGCTGAGACTGCTCGCCAACGGCCTGCGCCGCAGCCCCTGGCAGGTGGTGGGTCTCGTCTTCGCCCTGCTGTACGCCGGGGGCGGCGTGCTGCTCGCGCTCGTCGGCCTCGGCGCGCTGTCGACGCAGGATGCCGACCTGCGGCGCACCGTCGTCGTCCTGGCGGGCGCGGTGCTCGTGCTGGGGTGGTGGCTGCTGCCGGTCGTCGCGTTCGGCGTTGACGCCACGATGGAGCCGGACCGCTTCGCGACGTTCGCGATCCCGCGCCCCCAGCTCGTCGCCGGGCTCGCCGTCGCCGGCCTCCTGGGCGTCCCGGGCATCGCGACCACCCTCCTCGCGCTGGGCGGGGCGCTGCCCTGGTGGCGCCAGCCGCTCGCCGTGCTCGCGGCCCTCGTCGGCGCCGTGCTGGGCACCGCCCTGTGCGTGGTCGGCTCGCGTGCCACGACGACGGTGCTCGCCCCGCTCCTGGCCCGGCGCCGGTTCCGCGAGCTCGCGACGGTGGTCGTCCTGGTCCCGCTCGTGCTCGCAGGGCCGATCCTCAACGCCCTGGGCGTCGTCGTCGACCGCACCGCGCAGTCCCTGCCGGCGGTGGCCGACGTCGTCGCGTGGACGCCCTTCGGCGCGCCATGGGCGCTGGCGGCGGACGTGGCGGAGGGCGCATGGGCGCGGCTGCTCGGGCACGTGGCGGTCGCTGTCGTCGCCCTCGCGCTGCTGGTCCTGGTGTGGGCGAGGGCGCTGAGCCGGGCGATGGTGCGCCAGCGGTCCACGTCCGGCGTCCGGGGCCATGCCGGCCTCGGGCTGCTCGGCCGGGTGCCGGCCACGCGGCTGGGAGCCGTGACCGCCCGCTGCCTCATCTACTGGTGGCGGGACCCGCGCTACGCGGTCGCCGTCGTCATCGTCCCGCTGCTGCCCGTGCTGCTGTGGTTCCTCGGCGGGGGCGACGCGCTCCTCGTGCTGGGACCGCTCACGGGGACGCTCATCGGCTGGAGCATCTCCGCCGACGTGTCCTACGACGGCACGGCGTTCTGGATGCACGTCGTGGCCCCGCTGCGCGGCCGCGTCGACCGGCTCGGCCGGGTGGCCTCCGCCGCCGCCATCGGGCTCCCCGCGACGCTCCTCATGGTGCTCGGCGGCCTCGTGTCCTCGGGCCGCTGGGAGCTCACGGCGGCGATGCTCGGCCTGTCCGTCGGCGCGCTCGGCTCGGCGCTCGGCGCGGCGTCGGTGCTGTCCGCGCGGATCGTCTACCCGGTGCTCCCGCCGGGCTCCAACCCGTTCGCCACGCCCCAGGGCGGCACGACGGCGTCCATGGTGTCCCAGCTGGTCGGCTTCGGGGCGCTGGGCCTGCTGCTGCTGCCGGGCGTCGTCCTGACCCTCGTCGCCGCCGGGACGCGCTCGGTCCCGCTGGGCCTGGTCGCCGCGGCGGTCGCGCTCGGCATCGGCGCCGCCGTGCTGGTGCTCGGGGTGCGCGTGGGCGGGGACACGCTCGACCGTCGGGCGCCGGCGCTGCTGACGTCGCTGCGCGCCATGGCGTGAGCGCAGCGGGCGTCCGCCGGACCGTCGCCCAGCCGGCCCACCCGTAGACTCTCCGCCCGTGGCTCTCACCATCGGCATCGCCGGCCTGCCCAACGTCGGCAAGTCCACCCTGTTCAACGCACTGACCCGCAACCAGGTCCTCGCGGCGAACTACCCGTTCGCGACCATCGAGCCGAACATCGGCGTGGTCCCGCTGCCCGACCCGCGCCTGCAGCAGCTCGCGGACGTCTTCAGCAGCGAGCGGCTGGTGCCGGCCGTGGTGTCCTTCGTCGACATCGCCGGGATCGTGCGCGGGGCGAGCGAGGGGGAGGGGCTGGGCAACAAGTTCCTCGCCAACATCCGCGAGGCCGACGCGATCTGCCAGGTGGTGCGCGCGTTCGCGGACAGCGACGTCGTGCACGTCGAGGGTCGCGTGGACCCGGCGGACGACATCGAGACCATCAACACCGAGCTGGTCCTGGCGGACCTCCAGACCGTCGAGAAGGCCATCCCGCGCCTGGAGAAGGAGGTCCGCGGCAAGAAGACCGACGCCGCCGTCCTGCTCGCGGCCCAGCGCGCCCAGGAGGTGCTCGCCGAGGGGACCACGCTGTTCGCCGCGGCGGACCGTCTCGCCAGGGCCGGTGTGGACCAGGCCGCGCTGCGCGAGCTCCAGCTGCTGACCACCAAGCCCTTCATCTACGTCTTCAACACGGACGACGCCGGCCTGGCCGACACCGCCATGCAGGCCGAGATGCGCGCGCTCGTCGCGCCAGCCGACGCGATCTTCCTCGACGCGAAGTTCGAGTCGGAGCTCGTCGAGCTGGACCCCGACGACGCCGCGGAGATGCTCGCCGAGTCCGGCCAGGCGGAGGCCGGCCTCAACCAGCTCGCGCACGTCGGCTTCCACACCCTGGGCCTGCAGACCTACCTCACGGCCGGCCCCAAGGAGGCCCGCGCCTGGACCATCCGCCAGGGCTGGACCGCACCCCAGGCCGCCGGCGTCATCCACACCGACTTCGAGCGCGGCTTCATCAAGGCCGAGGTCATCTCCTTCGAGGACCTCCTGGCGGCCGGGTCCATCGCGGCGGCCCGAGCGGCAGGCAAGGCCCGGATCGAGGGCAAGGACTACGTCATGGCCGACGGCGACGTGGTGGAGTTCAGGTTCAACGTCTGATCTGATGGCAGCGCCCCGCGCGGGACGTTCGGTTCGTGCGCGCGGCGGTGCGTGGGACGCCGACCCTCCTCACCCGGACCGGCGACGGTGGGCCGTCCAGCCGCACGTGACACCGAGGCGGCTGCGCGATCACCGCGCCCGGCGGAGCCGGCGAGAGCACGCTCCGGGCCCGGCACCGCTAGCGTCCGGTCGCGTGATCGTCTGGCTCAACGGGACCCACGGCGCCGGCAAGACGACGACCAGCGCGCTCGTGCAGCAGCTGATCCCGGTCTCACGGGTGTTCGACGCCGAGAAGGTCGGCGAGACGCTCATGGACCTCACGCCGGGACTGCCCGAGACGGACAGCTTCCAGCACTGGCCGCCCCGGCGGCCGCTCGTGGTCGAGACCGCCCGCCGCATCCTCGACGACACCGGCGGCACCCTGGTGATGCCGATGACCATCCCGGTCGAGCAGTACTGGCGCGAGATCGGCACCGGCCTCGCCGACCATGGCATACCGGCACGGCACTTCGTCCTGCACGCCGAGCAGGACACCCTCCGTCGGCGCATCGAGGGGGACGCACTGCTGGGCCCCTCCTCCTTCCGTCTCGCCCACCTCGAGGCCTCTGCCGAGGCGGCCCGCACCTGGCTGCACGACGAGGCCGAGGTCATCGACACCACCGACCTCACCCCGGCCCAGGCCGCACTCCAGGTCGTCGTCGCCATCCGTCGGTGAGGGCGGCGCCCATGGAGGACACTCAGGCCGGCGACCGCCCCGCGAACCTGTCGCCGCGCAGGCGGCCGTGGACGTGCATGTCGTGCCAGCCGTCCGCGTGGTGCCCCGATGCCCGTGACGTGCCCTCCACGACGAACCCGCACGCCGCGGCGACGTGGCACGACGTGGTGTTCTGCACCGAGTGCTGGATCTCCAGCCGGTGGAGGCCGACCGTCCCGAGCGCCCACGTGCTGAGCGTCGTCACCGCGTCGGTCGCGACGCCTCGACCGCGGGCGGCGGGCAGCACCCAGTAGCCCACCTCGGCGAAGCCGTCGGCAAGGTCCACCTCGCGGAACGCGACGCGGCCGAGCACACGGCCGCCGTCGAGGGTCGTCACAGCCCACGACGCGCCCGTCTCGGCCGCCCAGGAGCCGTGCCACTCGCGGATCGTCGCTGCGGCCTCGCCGTCGTCCAGCGACCGGCAGTGCCAGCGCTGGATCTCGCGGTCGGCATGGGCCATGACCAGGGTCGGTGCGTCCGCGTCTGCCCAGGGTCGCAGGGCGGTCGTCGAGCCCGTCAGGTGGGGCTGAGCCCGCCCGGAGAACGTTCCGACGGGCAGGTGCGGAGCGACGAGGAGGGGCATGTGGCCATCCTGGGCGATGGACCCCCGTGCTGCGCTGACGCGGCGCGGGTGTCGGGGCGGGAGGTCGTCCTCGCCGCCGCCACGCCGAGCCCCACCCCGGCCAGCACCAGCACGACGCCGACGACCTGCAGCGGGCCGAGCCGCTCGCCGGCGACCATCGTGCCGAGCACGGCGCCGGTGAGGGGGTTGAGCAGCCCGATGAGCCCGACCGTCCCCGCGTCGAGCCGCCGCAGCCCGCCGAACCAGACCGCGTAGGCGAGCGCCGTCGCGACGAGCGTCAGCACGCCGAAGCCGGCGATCTCCCCGGTGGTGAGCCGCGGTGGCGCTCCCTCGACCGCCAGGGCCACCGGGACGACGACCAGCCCGCCGCCGAGGAGCTGCCATGCGGTGAGCGAGAGCGGGTCGACGGCGCCAGGACGCACCGCCCCCGGCGCCCCACCGCGTCGCGAGCAGGAAGCCGACCGTCGCCGAGGTCATCGCCAGCAGCGAGGCCGCCACGCCGATCGGGTCGACCTCGCCACCCCCGGTGAGCACCAGCGCCCCCACCCCGAGGAAGCCCAGGCCGGCCCCCGCGGTCGCCCGCGCGCCGGGACGCTGACCGAGCAGCGGCCAGGCCAGCGCGAGCATGACCGCAGGCGAGGCCGCCATGAGGGTCGAGGCCAGGCTCGACGGGAGGCGTTGGGCGGCGACGTAGATGAGGACGAAGAAGGCGCCGATGGTCATCGTGCCGAGCAGGGGTGCCCGCCACCACCAGGATCCGCTCGGGAGCCGGCGGGCGATCGCGAGCAGCACGAGCCCCGCGGGCAGGGCGCGGATCACCCCGCCCCACAGCGGCGACCCCGGCGGGAGGACCGCACTGGTCAGGAGGTAGCTCGCGCCCCAGGTGACGGGCGCGACCGCCGTGAGCAGCATCCACCGTCGAGTATCTTCCATGGAAGAGATAATGCCTTACCGGGAAGGTATATTCCGACCATGCCGAGAGCGACCCCCGCCGTGCCGCCGCCGCCCGACGGCGACGACGCGGACCACCCCCGTCCCGACCACGTCGCCCGGATCCAGCAGGCCTGGTCGGTCGAGCGCCCCGACGTCGACGTCGCGCCCCAGGGCGTCATCGGCCGCCTGCACCGGGTCGCAGAGCACCTCACGGCCGAGCTGACCGGCGTCTTCGCCGCGCACGGCCTGAGCGAGGGGGAGTTCGACGTGCTGGCGGCCCTGCGCCGGGCCGGTGCGCCGTACGAGCGGGCGCCCGGGGAGCTGGCGGCTCACACCATGGTGACGTCGGGGGCGACGACCAAGCGCGTCGACCGGCTCGTCGCGGCGGGCTGGGCCACGCGGCGGCGCAGCGAGGTCGACGGGCGCGGAAGCGTGGTCGCCCTCACCCCGGCCGGCCTCGAGCTCATCGATCGTGCGTTCACCGCCCACATGGCCAACGAGCACCGGCTGCTCGCCCTCCTGCCCGCGGAGGACCGGGCGCTGCTGGAGGGTGCCCTGACCCGGTGGCTGGCCGCCTTCGAGGCCTGAGCCGGTCCCTACCCGCGCCCGATCTCCGCGAGCCGCGCCTCGACGAGCGCCTCGACCAGCGCGCGTGGCAGGGGCGCGTCCTTCGGCACCCGGACGGCGCCCTTGGAGGTGACGTAGTCGCTCAGCCGGTCCGCGAGCTCCGCCGTGATCGCACCGCTCATCGGCAGGTACTGGCAGTGGTCCTTGGAGTAGCCGATGCCAGCCACGCCCTTGCCGTCGACCTTGAAGGTCGGCACGCCGTAGGCGATCGACTGGGTCGCGTGCGGCAACAGCTCGGCGAGCGTGGTGCGCATGCTCAGCAGCGTGCTGCGGTGGGGCTCGGGGGCGGAGGCGAGGTACGCCTCGACGTCGTCGGTCATCGCAGGTCTCCGTCGTCGGTTCGCGGACGACGCCACGCTAGCCCCGCCGGCGCCGTGCGGCTCGGGATGCGCCGGCGGCGTCGTGGGCGCACGCTCCGGGGATGGAACTGGACCCGGTCACCACGAACCCCGCGCACTACCGCGTCGTCTTCGAGAACGAGCGCGTCCGCGTCCTCGAGTACGACGACGAGCCCGGTGCCGTCACCACGCCGCACGCCCACCCCGACAGCGTCATGGTGACGCTCACGGCCTTCCGGCGGCGGCTGAGCTCCGGGGGTGCGGAGCGCGACGTCGAGCTGCCGGCGGGCAGGGCGACCTGGCTGCCCGCGCAGCAGCACAGCGGGCACAACACGGGCACGACGCCCACGCGCGTCATCTTCGTCGAGCTCAAGGAGAGCCCCGCCGCGCCGTCGGTCGCCGCCGGCTCCCCGCTCGGCCCGGCCTGAGCCGTCCGGTCGTCGTCAGCCCACCGATCGGTCCTCAGGGCCGGCCGCGGGACCATGTCCGATTCGGCCCCGTCCCGCCGATGCGGTCTCACCCCTCAACATCCGCCGGGTCGATGTGCTAGGGACAGCGATCTGCCGTCCCGGCGGACATGATTGCGCCCGGATCGGCCCGGCGACGACGGATTCCGTCGGTCGAGGGGGAGGGCGCGACATCGGCCTGAGAAGGGCCTCGGCACGGCCGTCTCGCATGTCGGGACGTACCGGCCAGTATCGAAAGGGTAACGATTCGACCCGCCGACCGGTCCCGCGTGACGGGCCGGTAACACAGCGGTTGTAGGCTCGGCCGATCCAAGGTGGATGTCCCATCAGCGCTCCGTGACGGGTTGACCGTCTCGAGGTCGCGGGCGCCCCGCCGCATCCTTGTAGGAGGAAACGTGAAGATCAGACGACTTGGCGCTGCCGGCGCCATCGTCGCGACCGGGGCGCTGGTGCTCAGTGCCTGCGCGGCCCCGTCCGGCTCGGTCATCGAGGAGGACACGCGGATCACCGTCGGGTGGAACCAGCCGTTCTACTCGCAGAACGCGAGCACCTCGAACGGCAACGCGACGGCCAACGCGGTCATCCTGTACATGACGACGGGCGCGTTCCAGTACTACGACGCCACCCCCGAGCTGGTGAAGGACGAGAGCTTCGGCACCATCGAGAAGCTGTCGGACGACCCGCTGACGGTCAAGTACACGATCGCCGAGGGCGTGCAGTGGTCGGACGAGACCCCCGTCGACGCCGCCGACCTGCTGCTCCAGTGGGCCGCTGACTCGGCCGTGTTCAACGAGGACTTCGACAAGGAGTCGAACACTGATGCCGAGACGGGTGCGCTGACTGTCCCCGAGGACGTCGTGTACTTCGACTCCGCTGCCATCGGTGGTGGCCTGTCGAACGTCACCCAGGTCCCCGAGATCGATGACGACGGCCGCTCCATCACGCTCGTCTACGACTCCCCGTTCGTCGACTGGGAGATCGCCTTCGGCGCCCCATACGTCCCCGCGCACGTCGTGGCGATGCACGCCCTCGAGCTCGAGGACGCCCAGGAGGCCAAGGACGCCGTCATCGCGGCCATCCAGGACGCCGACGCCGAGGCCCTCAAGCCCATCGCGGACTTCTGGAACTCGGGCTTCGACTTCACGGACCTGCCGGACGACCCGTCGCTGTACCTCTCCTCGGGCCCGTACGTCATGTCCGACCTCTCCTCCTCCGAGGCGTACGTCACGCTGACGGCCAACGAGAACTACGTCGGTGACCTCGACCCGAAGGTCGAGACCATCACGGTCCGCTACAACGAGGACCCGCTGGCCCAGGTCCAGGCGCTGCAGAACGGCGAGCTCGACATCATCAACCCGCAGGCCACGGCCGACGTCATCACCGCGCTCCAGGGCGTCGAGGGTGTCACCGTCTCCACGGGCGTCGAGGGCACGTACGAGCACGTCGACCTGACCTACAACAACGGTGGCCCGTTCGACCCCGCCACCTACGGTGGCGACGAGGACAAGGCCCGTCTGGTCCGCCAGGCGTTCCTGCTGACCATCCCGCGCCAGGAGGTCATCGACAAGATCATCGCGCCGCTGAACCCCGACGCCGAGGTCCGCAACAGCCAGACCCGCGTGCCGGGCTCGCCGGGCTACGACGACATCGTCGCCTCGAACGGCTCGGACTTCTACGCCGAGGTCGACGTCGAGCAGGCCAAGGAGCTCCTCGCCGAGGCCGGCGTCACCGCGCCCGTCGACGTCACGATGCTCTACGGCAAGTCGAACGTCCGCCGTGCCGCCGAGTACCAGCTCTTCGCCGAGTCGGCTGCTGACGCGGGCTTCAACCTCATCGACGGCGGCTCAGACGAGTGGGGCTCCCTGCTCGGCTCGGGCACCTACGACGTCGCCCTCTTCGGCTGGCAGTCCACGTCGCTCGGTGTGTCCGAGTCGGCGGCGACCTTCCGGTCCGACGGTGGCAACAACCTCACGGGCTTCGCCAACGACGAGATCGACGCGCTGTACGACGACCTCGAGGCGGAGTTCGAGACCGACGCCCAGCTCGCCATCCTCGGCGACGTCGAGAAGATCCTCTGGGCCGACGGCTACGGCGTGACCATCTTCCAGTTCCCCGGCGTCGTCGCGTACCGCGACACCGTCGCGAACGTCGAGAACGGCGTGCTGTCGCCGTCCGTGTTCTGGAACTTCTGGGAGTGGGACCCGAGCGAGGCCGCTGCCACGACGGAGGGCTGATCTCACCGGTCCGGGCGGTCCCTGCGGGGGCCGCCCGGACCACCATCGGGGGCGCTGGGACCCGTGGGTCCCAGCGCCCCCGATGTTCGTCTGACGGCCTGCGGCACGAGCGGCACGAGACCCCGCCATCGGCCCCATGACAGCGCTGCGGTGACACGCCGGTACGATCCTGCGAGGCGCCACCGCACGACCCGGACCAGGGAGGTCTGACAACACTGATGTTCACCTTCATCGTGAGGCGGTTCTCTGCCTCGGCGGTGGTCCTCCTGGCAGCGACGTTCATCTTCTTCATGCTCGTCGCCTACGCCGTGGACCCGCTCGAGGAGCTCCGCTACTCCAGTCAGATCAACAAGGACGAGCTCATCGAGGCGCGCACGCGCCTGCTGAATCTCGACACACCCCCGGTCGCCCGCTACTTCCTGTGGCTCAAGGGTGTGCTCGGCTTCCTGTGGGGCGCCGGCGACCTCGGCGCCAGCTGGCGGACCAACCGCGAGACCACCGACCTGCTCGCGAGCGCCGTCGGCGTGACGCTGCGGCTGGTGCTCGTCGCGGCCGTGCTCGCGATCATCCTGGGTGTCATCGTCGGTATCGCGAGCGCGCTGCGCCAGTACACGGGCTTCGACTACTCGATCACCTTCCTGTCCTTCCTGCTCTACTCGCTGCCCACCTTCTGGGTCGCCGTGCTGCTCAAGCAGTGGGGCGCGATCGGCTTCAACGACTTCCTGGGTGATCCGGTGCTGGGGACTGCGGCGATCCTGGTGATCTCCCTGGTGACGGGCCTGCTGTGGTCGGCCGTGATCGCCGGTGACGGCCGGCGGCGCGTCGTCACCTTCGTCGTCGCGGCCCTGGCGACCGGCGTGACCCTGTGGTTCATCTCGGCGACCGAGTGGATGCTCGACCCGAGCCTCGGCCCGGTGGTCATCGGCGTCACCGGCGTGGGGATCGCCTTCGGCCTCACCGCGCTGCTCGCGGGCCTGCGCAACCGGCGCGCGCTGTACGCCGCGCTGACGGTCGTCGTCCTGGGCGTCGCCCTGTACTACCCGCTCCAGTTCGTGTTCGTCTACGCGACGATCTGGCTCATCCTCGGGCTGCTCGTCGCAGCCATCGGCGCGGCCTTCGTGGTCGGCTGGGCCTTCGGCGGCCCGGACCGCTGGCTGTCCGTGCGCGTCGCGTCGCTCACCACCGTGTTCGTCGCGCTCCTGGTCTTCACCGACCGCGTCATGCGGGTCTGGAAGGTCTACTCGGAGTCGAGCTTCATCGACGGCCGGCCCATCGCGACGATCGGCTCCGCGACGCCGGGGCTCAACGGCGACTTCTGGGTCGAGACGCTCGACGCGTACACCCACCTCCTGCTGCCCACCACCGCGCTGCTGCTCATCTCGTTCGCCGGCTACACGCGCTACTCGCGCGGCAGCCTCCTCGAGGTGCTCAACCAGGACTACATCCGCACGGCGCGGGCCAAGGGCCTGCCCGAGCGCGTCGTCGTCGTGCGGCACGCGTTCCGCAACGCGCTCATCCCGCTGGCCACGATCATCCCGCTGGACATCGCCGCCATCTTCGGCGGCGCCGTCATCACGGAGCGGATCTTCGGCTGGACCGGCATGGGCAACCTCTTCATCACGTCCCTCATCGGCTCCGACCCGAACCCGATCATGGGCTTCTTCCTCGTCACCGGCACGCTCGCCGTGCTCGCCAACCTCGTCGCTGACCTCGTCTATGCAGGCCTCGACCCACGGATCCGGGTGAACGCATGACCCTGCAGCCGCCGCTCGAGCCCCCGCAGCACGGGGGGGAGGCCACCGAGCGCCTCGAGAACGCCATCGAGCTCAAGGAGGTCGAGGGCCTCTCCCAGGGGCAGATCGTCTTCCGTCGCTTCATCCGGCACAAGGCCGCGATGATCGCGCTCATCGTGCTCGTCGCCGTCATCCTGCTCGCGATCACCTCCATCGGCGTGGGGCCCATCCCCGGCTGGTGGCAGTGGGACCACATCCGCAAGCACGACATCGCCATCCCCGGCGGGCGCCCCACCCTGGTGATCTCGCTGGCCCAGGGGATCAGCGTCGGTGACTTCCCCTTCGGCCAGGACGACATCGGCCGTGACATCTTCGCCCGCGTCATGTTCGGCACGCAGCGCTCGCTGACCGTCATGGTCATCATCGGCCTGCTCGCCTCGACCATCGGGATCGTCGTCGGGGCCATCTCCGGCTTCTTCCGCGGGCGCGCCGACACGTTGCTCATGCGGTTCACCGACGTCATCATCACCATCCCGCTCATCGTGGTCGGTGCGGTGCTCGGCAAGCTCGTGGGCTCGGGCAGCGCGGTCACCCTCGCCATCGCGCTCGGCCTGTTCTCCTGGACGACGATGGGCCGGCTGGTGCGCGGGGAGTTCCTCTCGCTGCGCGAGCGCGAGTTCGTCGACGCGGCGCGCGTGGCCGGGGCCTCGAACGCCCGGATCATGTTCAAGCACATGCTGCCCAACGCGATCGGCGTCATCATCGTCAGCGCGACGCTGCTCATGGCCTCGGCGATCCTGCTCGAGACGGCGCTGAGCTTCATCGGATTCGGGGTCAACCCACCGGACGTCTCGCTGGGTCAGCTCATCAACGAGTACCAGTCCGCGTTCTCCACCCGCCCATGGCTCTTCTGGTGGCCCGGCCTGTTCATCGTGATCATCGCGCTGTGCGTGAACTTCATCGGTGACGGCCTGCGCGACGCGTTCGACCCGCGGCAGCGCAAGATCCCCAGCAAGAAGTCCATGGCCAAGGGCCTGAAGGACTAGCCGTGGGTCACCACGAAGCCCAGGGCGGTGAGCACCGCCAGACCGCCCAGCACGGCGAGCTCGGTGCGGTGCCAGCGTACGACCGGCCGCGTGCGCTCCAGGCGTGCCTCGTCGAGGTGACCGGCGTCGCGCAGGGCCTCCCAGCGCCGGCGCACGAGCGCCGCGGCCTGGCCGGACGGCGTGCTCGGCAGGTCGCCGGGGCGGATGCTGCCGGCGGCGCCGTACGTGGACTCGGGCAGGCCGCGCAGGTCGGCCGGGCTCGCCTGGTGGGCCTGGTGCCGGGTGGAAGTCGGTGCCGCCCAGGCCGTGTAGGTGCCGAAGGCCGTCTCGAGGGTCAGGGCGTAGCGGGTGTCCACCCGGCGGATCGCCGGCCAGGGCAGCTCGACCGTGCGCAGCACGTTGCGCAGGGAGACGCCGGCGTCGCTCACCGTGATGGACGGGCGCCAGAAGAGCGCCCAGGCGACGGCCGCGGCGAGCAGCAGCATCGGCCCGTAGCGGACCAGGTCCGTCACCTCGCTCTCGACCACCAGGCTGCCGACGCCGAAGGCGGCCAGTGCCATGACGGCGCCGGCGAGCCACGGGCCCGACGTCGGACGGTAGACCTCCGTGCTGTGCGCCACCGCGCCAGTCTCCCAGACCATCGCGCTGCGCAGCGCGGGCCGCTGCGCCCCGCAGCCGTCGGAAGGATCCCCTCGTGACCACCAGCACCCCCTCGGCGGACACCCGCGCCCCGATCCTCGAGGTCGCCGACCTCGGGGTGGAGTTCTGGGTCGACGGCGAGTGGTACCCGGCCGCGATCGACATGACGTACGAGGTGCGTCCCGGTGAGGTGCTCGCCATCGTCGGCGAGTCCGGCTCGGGCAAGACGCAGTCGTCGATGGCCCTCATCGGCCTGCTGCCGGCCAACGGGCGGGCGTCTGGCAGCGCGAAGCTGGCGGGCAAGGAGCTCATCGGGCTGTCGCACTCGCAGCTGCGCCACGTGCGCGGCAACGAGGTCGCGGTGATCTTCCAGGAGCCGATGACCGCGCTCAACCCGGTCTACACCGTGGGCTTCCAGATCATCGAGACGCTGCGCAACCACACGGACATGGGCCCCAAGGAGGCCAGGGCGCGCGCGATCGAGCTGCTCGACCTCGTCGAGATCCCGCTACCGGACAAGTCCGTCGACAAGTACCCCCACCAGCTCTCCGGCGGTCAGCGCCAGCGCGCGATGATCGCCCAGGCCCTGGCCCTGGACCCCAAGCTGCTCATCGCCGACGAGCCGACCACGGCGCTGGACGTCACCGTCCAGGCCGAGATCCTCAAGCTCATGCGCGACCTGCGGCACCGGATCGACTCGGGGATCATCCTCATCACCCACGACATGGGCGTGGTGGCGGACCTCGCGGACCGGATCCTCGTCATGAAGGACGGCCGGGTGGTCGAGCGCGGCGAGTCCGAGCAGATCTTCGGCAACCCGCAGCACCCGTACACCCAGCAGCTGCTCGCCGCCGTGCCGCACCTCGGCTCGCTGACGGCGGGCGAGTCGGTCGCGGAGAAGGCGACCTCAGCGGCGCGCTCGGTCGGCACGATGGTCGTCGAGGCCAAGGACCTCGTCATCGAGTACCCCAAGCGTGGCCGCATCCCGGCCTTCCGTGCGGTCGACGAGATCGACCTGACCATCGGCGAGGGCGAGGTCGTCGGCCTGGTCGGCGAGTCCGGCTCCGGCAAGACGACCGTCGGCCGCGCCGTCGTCGGCCTGCTGCCCGCCGTCGGGGGAACGCTCAAGGTCTCGGGCGTGGACATGGTGGGCATCAGCCCCCACGACCTGCGCATGGTGCGCAACAACGTCTCGATCGTCTTCCAGGACCCGGGCTCCTCGCTCAACCCCCGGCTGCCGATCGGCGAGTCGATCGGTGAGCCCCTGCTGCTGCACAAGGTCGCCAAGGGCGCCGAGCTGCAGCGCCGCATCGAGGCCCTGCTCGATCAGGTCCAGCTGCCGCGCTCGATGCGCAACCGGTACCCGCACGAGCTCTCGGGCGGTCAGCGTCAGCGCGTCGGCATCGCGCGCGCGCTGGCCCTGTCGCCCAAGCTGCTCGTGGCGGACGAGCCGACGTCGGCCCTGGACGTCTCGGTCCAGGCGCGCGTGCTCGACCTGTTCCAGGACCTGCAGCGCGAGGTCGGCTTCGCGTGCCTGTTCATCAGCCACGACCTCGCCGTCGTCGAGCAGCTGGCCAGCCGCATCGCGGTGATGCACAACGGCAAGCTCGTCGAGTTCGGCACGCGCGAGCAGGTGCTCACCAACCCGCAGGACGACTACACGCGGCGGCTGCTCTCCGCGGTGCCCGTGCCGGACCCGGCCGAGCAGCGGATCCGCCGCGAGACGCGCGACAAGCTCCTCGAGGAGGAGGCCGCGCGCGCCGGTGTGCACCGGATGTCGACGGACCTGCCGGACGCGTCGTAGGCAGGCCGAGGCCCGTCGGAGCCGGCCGCCGACCGGCTCCCGGGCCTCTGCCTGCCCCCGCGGTGTAAGATCGCCCGGCACCTGACCGTCCAGGTGCCCCTCCCCACCTGCTGAGATGAGTACCCCATGCCTGTGCGCTCCGACCTGCGCAACGTCGCGATCGTCGCCCACGTCGACCACGGCAAGACCACCCTCGTGGACGCCATGCTCTGGCAGTCGGGCTCGTTCGGGGAGCACGCGCACGTCGACGAGCGCGCGATGGACTCGGGTGACCTGGAGCGGGAGAAGGGCATCACGATCCTGGCCAAGAACACGGCCATCCGGTATCGCGGCCCGGCTGCGGCCGCGCACGGGCAGCCGGACGGGATCACCATCAACGTCATCGACACCCCCGGTCACGCGGACTTCGGCGGCGAGGTCGAGCGCGGCCTGTCCATGGTCGACGGCGTCGTGCTCCTCGTGGACGCGAGCGAGGGCCCGCTGCCGCAGACCCGCTTCGTGCTCCGCAAGGCGCTCGAGGCCAAGCTCCCGGTGATCCTGCTGGTCAACAAGGTCGACCGGCCGGACTCGCGCATCGACGAGGTCGTGCACGAGGCGACCGACCTGCTGCTGGGCCTGGCGAGCGACCTGCACGACGACGTCCCGGACCTCGACCTCGACGCGATCCTCGACGTCCCGGTGGTCTACGCGGCGGCCAAGGCCGGCCGCGCCTCCCTGACCCGGCCCGCCGACGGCGGCATGCCGGACAGCCCCGACCTCGAGCCGCTCTTCGCGACGATCCTCGAGAAGATCCCGGCGCCCACCTACGACGAGGACGCCCCGCTCCAGGCGCACGTCACCAACCTCGACGCGTCGCCCTTCCTCGGGCGCCTCGCGCTGCTGCGCGTGTTCAACGGCACCATCCGCAAGGGCCAGCAGGTCGCCTGGGCGCGCCACGACGGCACCATCCAGACGGTCAAGGTCACCGAGCTCCTCGAGACCAAGGCCCTGAGCCGCGTCCCCACCGAGTCTGCGGGTCCCGGCGACATCGTGGCCGTCGCGGGCATCGCCGACATCACCATCGGCGAGACCCTCACCGACATCGACGACCCGCGCCCCCTGCCCCTCATCACGGTGGACGACCCGGCCATCTCCATGACCATCGGGATCAACACGTCCCCGCTGGCCGGCAAGGGCGGCAAGAACCACAAGGTCACGGCGCGCCAGGTCAAGGACCGCCTCGACAGCGAGCTGGTCGGCAACGTCTCGCTGCGCGTGCTGCCCACCGAGCGCCCCGACGCCTGGG
>Ga0073904_10002030_pt1 | contig 15314 bp, 14 predicted proteins | sample KloWWTrecipitate_FD_66668 | JGI IMG/M metagenome (GOLD analysis project Ga0073904, IMG submission 66668) | Active sludge microbial communities from Klosterneuburg, Austria, studying microevolution and ecology of nitrifiers - Klosterneuburg... | ecosystem: Engineered > WWTP > Aerobic digester >...
GCGGGTGCGGGCGCGATTGGCATTGCCCTGGGCGGCTCGGCGATCTACCACGGCCAGCTGGAAACACGGCCTCCGCTCGGTGACGGGCCGCCGCCCGACGCCCGCTCGATCCGCGCCGCCCTCACACTGGTGCGCCGCGGCGTGCTGCTGTGGCTGGCCGCCACCACGGCCGTCGCCCTGTCCCTCCACCATGCAGGCCTGGCCCATGCTTGAACACGGCGGCCGCCTGCGCCGCGCCGCACAGCAATACGACATCGCGCTGGATGACTGGGTGGACCTGTCAACCGGCATCAACCCTTGCGCCTACCCCGTGCCTGCCGTGCCCGACGCCGCCTGGCACCGCCTGCCCGAGGATGACGACGGTCTGGAAACGGCCGCTGCCCGCTACTACGGCAGCCACGCGCTGCTGGCGGTGGCCGGCTCCCAGCCGGCGATCCAGGCTTTGCCCTCGGTGCTGCGGGGCAGGCGCGTCAGCCTGCTGGCGCCCGGCTACGCAGAACATGCCCACGCCTGGCGTTCGCGCGAACCCCGGCTATTCAACAGCACTATTGATGAAGCCGAAGCTGCAGTCGCGCACAGTGATATCGTCGTGCTGGTACAACCCAACAACCCGACCGGCAACCTGTTCGAACGAGCGCGCCTGCTCGACTGGCACACCCGCCTTGCGCGGCGCGGCGGCTGGCTGGTGGTGGACGAAGCCTTCATCGACACCACGCCCGACGCCAGCCTGGTGCCGATGACCGGCATGGATGGCCTGGTGGTGTTGCGCTCGCTGGGCAAGTTCTTCGGTCTGGCGGGCGCACGCGTCGGCTTCGTCTTCGCCCCGGCCGCCGTACGCGCCGCCCTGGCGGAGGGGCTCGGCCCGTGGACGATCAGCGGTCCAGCGCGCCACGTCGCGCGCGCAGCGCTGCTGGATACGGCCTGGCAGGCGCAGGCACGCATACAGCTCGTCGCCGGTGGCGAACGCCTCGCCACGCTGCTGCGGCACGCCGGCCTGGACTCAGCCGCAGGCCCCGCCCTGTTCAAATGGTGCACGCTGCCGAACGCTGCGGCGGTGCACGACGCACTTGCGCGGCGTGGCATCCTGACCCGACTGTTCTCCGATCCACCCTCACTCCGCTTCGGCCTGCCGCCCGACGAGGCGGGCTGGGCGAGACTGGAGCAGGCCCTGGCAGCCTGCCTGCTGGCCGGATAGCCCGCGCTGTCCGCAGGGGGCCCACGGCGCAAGCCGCTCATTCGCGCCTGCGATCACGACCGTCGCAGAACATCCCTTGATATGCTGGCTCCGGCCTCAATGACTCCGAACTCAATGACTTCGGCCCTGACCATGACCCCACCCGCCCCCTCGACCATGTCCGACACACTGCCCCGCATTCGCATCACCCAGGCCACGCTGCCGAGCCTGTCCTTGGTCATGTTCCTGTCCGTGTCCCTGTTCTTTACGCAGCGCGCCCACGCCACCGTCGACATCACCGACGACGCCGGCAACCGCATCCGGCTCGAGCATCCTGCGCAGCGCATCGTCAGCCTCGCGCCCCACGTCACCGAGCTGCTGTTCGCCGCGGGGGCGGGTGCCCGAGTGGTCGGCGTCGTCGCCTACAGTGACTTCCCGCCAGAAGCAAAGTCCCTGCCGCAAGTGGGCGGTTACAGCAAGGTGGACCTGGAAGCGGTGGCTGCATTGCAGCCCGATCTGGTTATCGCCTGGAAGAGCGGCAATCGCGACACCCACCTCGACCGCCTGCGCGCACTCGGCATTCCGGTGTTCCTGAACGAACCCCGCAGCCTGGAGGACGTGGCCCGCAGCCTGGAGCAGTTCGGCACGCTGGCGGGCACCGATACCGTGGCCGCCGATGCCGCGCGGGCCTTTCGCGCGCGCCACGCCGCCCTCTCGGCACGCTACCGCGAACGCCCACCCGTGAGCACCTTCTATCAGATCTGGGACCGGCCGCTGATGACCATCAACGATGAGCACCTGATCGCCGACGTCATACGCCTGTGCGGCGGGCGCAACGTTTTTGGCACGCTCGGCACCCTGTCGGCTACGGTGGGCGTCGAGGCCGTGCTCGCGGCCAATCCGCAGGCGATCGTCGCCAGCGGCATGGGTGAAGCACGCCCGGAATGGCTGGGTCAATGGAAACGCTGGCCCGATCTTGCCGCCAACGCCAGTGGCAGTCTGTTCTTCATCCCGCCCGACATCCTGCAACGCCACACGCCGCGCATTCTCGACGGCGCCAGTCGCCTGTGCGAACAGCTCGAATCGGTGCGCGCAAAGCGCGGCAACGCACCACCACCAGCCAGATGAGTTCGCAGCACGAATTCGGGCGTTTCAGCTGTAATTGTCGCGGTACATTTCGTAGCGCATGCGCCGACTCGGCCGCGACGCCCGCCACCAGGCACGATCAAAAACCCAGGCCAGATTCGGCAACAAGGGGGCGAGGAAATACGTCGCCGCCGAAGTGGGATTGTGCTCGGGCACACGGCACGGCACGCGCAAGGCACTAAGACGCTGCTGCAGCGACGGATGGAAGGCAAAGCGTTCGACTGCGGGCTCTTCGATGGCCACCGCATGATCTGCCACCGTACGCATGAAGCCCGCCTCGACGCCCAGCGCCATATCGCGGTAGGGCCTCAGCGAAGGGCGCGAAGACGCGGCGTTACTGGCCTCGACATGCGGCCAGTAGTCGTGCTCAAGAAAATGTGACTTCAGGCTGATCTCGACCAGTGCTTCGCCCATCAAGTCCTGCCCCACGAGTTTGGCTGCAACCGCATCGGCCTCGAACTCCTCGATACGGGCCAGACGCACCATCGCCACACAGAAATTGTGTGATCGCGCATCCAGCCAGGGTGCGATCGACTCGAAACGAGAACATGCACGATCAAGCGTGCGCGCCCACCAGGCACGCCACGCGCCGGCCGCACCCGACCAGCCACGGCGCTGGGTCGACAGATGCGCCATTTCGTGTGCGAGCACTGCGGCAAACTGCGCAGGAGACAGGCTGTGCGCCAGTGGCAGCCCGATCATCAGGTAGCTGCGAAGCGGCCCGACCAGTCCAAACAGCGGCCGCTGGTGGATGTAGGCATTCATCTCGTCGGTAATCAGCACCTGCCGCAGCGGCGCTATCGCGAGGCGGGCCGCCATGCCGTCGAGCAGAACGAACAGATTCTCGGCCGCCACACGCGGCAGGCGGACCCCCTCCGGTCGCGGCGACACGCTGAAAACCACACCGCCGATGCTGATCGCCACGAGACCAAGCGTAACGGCCGTCAAGCTCCACAAGCCACTGGAAAAGGGGTGGCCGCTGGCAATTGCGTCCCAGCTTTTGCCCAGCGCCAGCAACATGCCACCCGCCAGCGCGCCGCACACCAGCATGCAGCCCGCGAAACCAGCTACGGCAAGCAGCGTCAAGCGCCGCGCCAGTCGCGCGCGCAGGATGAACAGTCGTTTGCCGGAGGCGGGCGAATTCATGACAAATGGAATGTTTGGCAGCGCTCACTATACGCCAAGCCAGGCGCTTTGAGCTGTCTTGTATAAGACAGCGGGCGAAGAATCAGGACATGCGCGGCATCTTCGGCGCTGCACTGCACAAAAAAGGCGCGAAAAAGGCTCGCATCCCCCTTGCTAAGCCTCTATAGTGCGAACTCGCCACGAATTGACCAATCGATCGTGGCAGCTCCTGAAACGATCCTGCTGGCGCTCTGCCGCGGATCTCTCCCGTCAGTCCGGATTGGTGTCGCCAAAAATGCGCGACGGATTGGCGCCGGAAATGACTACATGAATACCGAAGTGACTTTCGCCAGCCTCGCGCTGGCAGACCCCATCCTGCGCGCCATCGGCGAAGCCGGCTACACCACACCGACGCCGATCCAGGCCCAGGCCATCCCGCAGGTGCTCGCCGGCCGCGATCTGCTCGCAGCCGCCCAGACCGGCACCGGCAAGACCGCTGGCTTCACCCTGCCGCTGCTGCACATCCTGTCGCAAACCCACGCTCATCCTCACCCTCCCGGCCGTCCGCGCTGCCTGATCCTGACCCCGACGCGCGAACTCGCCGCCCAGGTCGAAGAGTCGGTGAAAACCTACGGCAAGCATCTGCCGCTGACTTCGCTGGTGATGTTCGGCGGCGTCAACATCAACCCGCAGATCAGCGCCCTGAAGAAACGCGTCGACATCCTGGTCGCCACGCCCGGCCGTCTGCTCGACCACATCGGACAGAGGACGCTGGACCTGTCCGGGGTCGAGATCCTGGTGCTGGACGAAGCCGACCGCATGCTCGACATGGGCTTCATCCGTGACATCCGCAAGGTGCTTGCACTGCTGCCGAAGAAGCGCCAGAACCTGCTGTTCTCGGCCACCTTTTCGGACGAGATCCGCGAGCTGACCAAGGGCCTGCTGCACGACCCAGCCACCGTCGAAGTGGCACCGCGCAACACCACCGCCGAGCGCGTCGAGCAGGCGGTGTATATGGTCGGTCAGAAGCAGAAACGCGAGCTGCTTGCCCACCTGATCAAGGAAAAGCAGTGGTTTCAGGCGCTGGTGTTCACCCGCACCAAACACGGTGCCAACAAGCTCGCCGAATACCTGACCAAGCACGACATCCCGGCATCGGCCATTCACGGCAACAAGAGCCAGGCCGCGCGCACCCGCGCGCTGGCGCAGTTCAAGGACGGCTCGCTGCCGGTGCTGGTCGCGACCGACATCGCTGCACGCGGTCTGGACATCGACCAGTTGCCACAGGTGGTGAACTTCGAGCTGCCCAATGTTGCTGAAGACTATGTGCACCGCATCGGCCGCACCGGTCGTGCAGGCGCTGCCGGCCATGCGATCTCGCTGGTCGACAGCTCAGAAGTCAATCTATTGACCGGGATCGAGCGCCTCATCAAGCGCCGCATCGAGCGTGCCGTCGCCGAGGACTTCGTGCCCAGCGCCGGCAGCGAAGCTGCGCACGACGCTGACCATCAGCGCGAACCCATGCCGCGTCGCGGCGGCGGTGGCCGCCAGGGTCGTCCGCAAGCCGCAAGCAGCAGCCCGCGCAGCACCGAGCGCCCGGCCGGCGGCGGACGCAGCGGCGCTCAGGGCAAGCCCGCCGCGCGCGTTGGCCAAGGCCCACGCGGCGAGGTCGACGGCAACCGCGCACCGCGCCAGAACGGGCCGCGCGAGGTCGATGGCAACCGAGCACCCCAGTCGCGCGGGGACGTCGACGGCAATCGCAACGCACCGTCACGCCATGCAGAAGTGGATGGCAACCGCGCACCGGCCAACCGTCGCCCGGAAGGCAGCGGCGCTGGACAGGGACAGAATCGCCGCCCTGCGCCGCGTGCCGCCCTGTTCTCGGCCAAATCCGGCGGCGGACGTTGACGTTCAGCGCGGAGGACGCTCCAACGAGCGTCTGCCGCGCGCGACAGCAAGGGCAGTAAGCATCCGGAGCGAACTGCCAACTCCATACGCTTTAGTATGGAAAAAGGTATAATCCGGGCGCATGGAGACAGCCCGTCACCTCGCCGTGGAGACAACATGAGCACGCCGGAAGCCCAATACCAACAAAAACGCATGATGGCCGCCGATGCCGTCGCCCTGATCCGCGATGGTGACACCGTCGTCGTCCCCACCGGCGTGGGCGAACCGCCCGCCCTGCTGCAGGCGCTGTCCGATCGCCGCCATACGCTACGGGACGTGGCCGTCAGCCAGATCCTGCCGCTGCGCAAATTCGCCTACCTCGACCCGGAGACCCGCGCCAACATTCGCCACGACGCCTATTTCTTTGGCGGCGCAACCCGCGCCGGCGGCCAGGCGGGCTGGGTGGACTACATCCCCGCTTACTTTTCCGAGCTGCCGATGTTGCTCGACCGTGGCCTGTTACCTGCCGATGTCGTGGTGTCGATGGCTTCGCCGATGGACGAGCACGGCTACTTCAGCCTGTCGCTGGCGCCGGATTACACGATGGCCGCAGTGCGCCGCGCCCGCGTCATCCTGCTCGAAGTGAACCCGAATGTGCCTTTCGCCAATGGCGACTGCCATGTCCATGTATCGCAGGTTTCCGCCCTGGTCGAACGCGATGAACCGCTGTTTGAAGTCGGGTTGCCGCAGATCGGCCCGGTGCAGGAGGCCATCGGCAAGTATGTGGCCGACCTGATCGACGACGGTGCCACGCTGCAGATTGGCTACGGCGGCATTCCCGACGCGGTGGTCATGCAGTTGCAGCACAAGCGCGACCTCGGCCTCCACACCGAAATGATCGGTGACGGCATCCTGTCGCTGATCGAATCGGGCGCCGTCACCAATCGGCGCAAGACCTTCATGCCGGGCAAGACGATCGCCACCTTCGCGCTCGGCTCGAACAAACTCTACCGCCACCTGCACCGTAACCCGGCAGTGGAAATGCACCCGGTCGACTTCACCAACGACCCTTACATTGCGGCGCGCAATGACAATCTGTGCGCGATCAACGCCACCATGCAGATCGATCTGCTCGGCCAGTGCGGCTCCGAGAGTCTCGGCCATCTGCCCTATTCGGGCACCGGCGGCCAGGTGGATTTCGTGCGTGCGGCAAACCGCTCGAAGAACGGCAAGGCCTTCATCGTGCTGCCATCGACGGCGAAGAACGACACCGTGTCGCGCATCGCGCCGGTGCTGTCGCCGGGCACCCACGTCACCACCAGCAAGAACGACATCAATTACGTCGTCACCGAGTTCGGCATCGCCCAGCTCCGGGGCAAGACCGCGAAGCAGCGTGCCGAGGCGCTGATCGGCATCGCTCATCCGGACTTCCGTGCCGAACTGCGCGAGGCGGCGCGGCGCATGAGCCTGGCCTGAACGCTTTTTGCATCAGGTCGATGCATACTCGGGGGACGGAGATGACAACCATGCCGTCCCTACGACGAATCGATGCTGGACGACACCCCTCAGACCAGCCGACTGTCCCGGCTCAAGGGCTACGGTCGGCCCCTGCCCTCAAGCGGAGCTAAATTGAACGCGCATCGCCCTGGAAACCCGGACACACGCAAGGGCCTGCTCGCCGCGCTTGCCGTCGTGCTGTTCTGGTCGGGTTTCAACATCGTGTCGCGCCTCGGCGCCACCGCCACCTTCACGCCCTTCGACATTGCCGCGATGCGCTTCGGTGTGTCCGGCGCCATCGCGCTGCCGCTTTTCCTGCGCTACGTGCCGCGGCAGGACTGGCCACGGCATGCGGTGCTGGCGGCGTTTGGCGGGCTGGGCTACGGCATCATGGTCTATTCGGGTTTCGCCTTTGCGCCGAGTGCGCATGCCGGCGTATTCGTCAATGGCGGCATCCCGTTCTGGACCGTCGTCATCATGGCGGTGATGACGCAGTTCCGCATTTCACGCCAGACCGTGGCCGCGCTCGTGCTGTCCAGCTGTGGCCTGCTGCTGATCGGCTTCCACAGCCTGTTTGCGACAGCGCGCGGCAATGAATGGATCGGCGACCTGCTGTTCCTCGGCGCCGCGCTGTGCTGGGCGATCTTCGGCCTGCTGATGCGGCGCTGGCAGATCCGGCCCCAGCTTGGCATTCTCGGCATCGCCAGCTTCTCGGCGCTTGCCTACCTGCCGGTGTATCTGCTTTGGCTACCTGGCGCCATCGGCGAAGCGAGCTGGGGCGCGATCACCCTGCAGTGCGTTTATCAGGGGATCATCGCCGCGCTGCTGGCTGGCGGCCTGTACAGCTATGCGGTGCAGAAGGTCGGCGCCGGCGAGGCCTCGATGATGCTCGCCCTGGTGCCCGCCTTTTCCGCCATTGGCGGCTTTATGATTCTCGATGAAACCCTGGGCCCGACGACCATCGTCGGCATCGTGGTGGTGTCGGTCGGTGCCCTGCTCGGCGCGCTACCACCCGGCGCACTTGCACGGATACGACAGTTCGGAGCGCGCTGAAAACTGCGCCAGCAAGGCAGCCTGAGCGGTCCGGCGGCAAGGCGCAGGTCGCAGGACGCGCGCGACACTCAAGCACCTGACGTTCGAAGCGCGCGGTGAAACAGCCAGGCCTCATGCCGGCTCGCGGGCGAGGAAGTCTTCCAGTGCAGCCGCCACGCGTTCGGGCTGGTCGTGCTGCAGGTTGTGACCGGCGTCAGCCACGGTCTCGACACGGACATCGGCGAAACAATCCAGGCGGCTGCGCAACGCGTCCGGGTCATCGCCGAAGCGCTGCTGCACATAACCCTGCGCGGAAAACAGCATCAGCACCGGCGCGCGGACACGGCGCCAGACTGCCATTGCATCCTCAATGCGGTAAACAAGCGGCGAAGGAATCTTGTGCCATGGGTCGCCGGCGATCTCGATCAGACCGTCGGCGCGCACCCGCGACACCTGGCGGGCGAGGAAATCGGCCCGTTCCGCGTTCAGGCGCGGGTTCGCCGTGCGCAGCCTGCGCGCCAGCGCATCGTGATCGGGGTAGGCCCGCAGCTGCGGCGGTACGGTCTGGGCATCGAGCCAGCGTTCGAGCTGGGTCGGCGAATCGCCATCGACCGGCAGCTTGAGCCCGATGAAGTCGAGCATCGCCAATTGCGCCACACGCTGTGGTCGCAGGCCGGCATAGATGCTGGCGATGTTGGCCCCCATGCTGTGGCCCACCAGACGCACCGGACCGTCGGGCGCGTAGTGCGCAAGCAGCACGTCGAGATCGGCGTAATAGTCCGGAAACCAGTACGGACGGCCAAGCCAGGCGGTTCCGCCATAGCCGCGCCAGTCGGGGGCGATGATCTGCCAGTCATGGCGCAACGCATCGACCACGAACTGAAAGGTGGCAGAGGTATCCATCCAGCCGTGCAGCAGGAACAGCCGCGGCGCATCGCGCGGGCCCCAGCGGCGGACCTGGTAGTCGAGACCACGGACGGCAAGCCGCTCGGTGGCGGAAGGCTTGAGAACGTCAGGGCGCATATGTGCGGGGACTTTTTCCGGGACGATCATGATTCGATTCCAGTCTCTGGCTGCATCCGCTACTGGCTGGGGCCCTGCCCCATCACCTCGCCCAGGCGCACTGCGCGTGTTGTTGCCCAGTCGGAAGTAAAGCGCATTGCGCCCTTCGGAAACAGCATCACCACCGTCGAGCCAAGCAGGAAGCGACCCATCTCATCGCCCTTGCGCAGCTCGATTTCGCCGGCCGCATAGCTGTACTTCTCGATATCGGGCCGCCGCGGCGGATTGACCACGCCATGCCACACCGTCGCCATGCTGCCGACGATGGTGGCCCCCACCAGCACCATCACGAAGGGGCCGGTCACGCCTTCGAACACACACACCACGCGCTCATTGCGGGCGAACAGGCCAGGCACGCCGCGTGCGGTCGCCGGATTCACCGAAAACAACTCACCCGGCACGTAAATCATCTGCGTCAGGCGGCCATCGCAGGGCATATGGATGCGATGGTAGTCACGCGGGCTGAGATAGATCGTGGCGAACTCACCGTCCTCGAACTGTGCTGCCAGCTTGCGGTCACCACCGACCAGCGTGGTCGTGCTGTAGGTGTGACCCTTGGCCTGAAACAGCTGGTCGCGCACGATCGGGCCGAACTGACTGATGGCGCCATCGACCGGACACAGGTAGTCGGCCACGGCGAACGGCCGCACACCGTCACGCAGCGGGCGGGTAAAGAACTCGTTGAAACTCGCGTAGCTGGCCGGATCGGGGTTCGCCGCTTCGTCCATGTTTACGCCATAGCGCTTGATGAACCAGCGGATCACCGCCGTCGTCGCCTTGCCGCCCCGCAGGCCGGCGAGCTTGCCGGCAAGCTGGGTCAGTGCGCGCTTGGGCAGGGCGTATTGCAGGGCAACGGTGAAACGTTCGGACACGGCAGATTCCTGACGGGAGAAGATATCCTCTCAATTATAACGCCGCCATAGGGCGGCCCCGGGCGCGCACCCAACGGCGCGTACCTCGGGCTGAGTCCATTGCCGAACACACCGCCAGGCTGAAAACGATCACTCAGGCAGGCTTCGGCTTGAACCCTTCCAGTTCCCTGACCCACTCCTGCATGGTTACGTTCATTGCGGGATTGGGCGCCTCGAGAAATACAACGCTGAAACGGTCGTCGAGCTCGCACACGCCGATCGAGCGCGGGCGGGGCGCCATGGCCAGCGGGTTGGGGAGCTTGAGTCCGAAACAGAACACCAGGTGCTTGGCCGCGCGTATGTTTGCGGCGATTTCACCGTCGGGCAGCGCGCGCGTGTGGGCGTAATGATCGAACTCCGCGATCAGGCATGCGCGCGGATCCGCCTCTACCTTGGCGGAAAAGAAGGCAATGATCTCATCCACCGATCCGTAGGCCGTATCGGTCTTGAGCAGATCAAGATGATGAGTGGGGTACTTGTCCATGAAAAGCGTGTATTGCATGGGAAGAAATCTCCTGGAGAGTCAGGCCGGTAAGGGCGTTCATGGCAAGGGCAATCGACAGATTGCACATCACCGTGTCAAGTGCAGCATACGCGCGCTGAAATTCAGTTTCAAAAGAAATATAATATGACTCGATAAAATACAAACCTTCCTCAACGATACGACAGATTTTCAGGCCTACCCGAGGCTCACTCTGGCGTGGGCGGAAGCGCGCATGCAGCCGTGGCGGACCATCGCTCTGCTGGTCGATGCCGAGTTTCCCACCCAGGCCAAAAGGTTCCGATGACGACGCAACAGGACACCACGCTCGATCTAGCCCGCCTGCGCGGGCGCGCGGACGAGGCCAGTCGACTGCTGAAGACCCTGGCCAACACCGATCGCCTGATACTGCTGTGCCAGCTCTCCCAAGGTGAGATGAACGTGGGCGAGCTGGAAGGCGAGCTCGGCATCGAGCAACCCACGCTGTCGCAGCAACTCGCGGTGCTGAGGCGGGAAAACCTGGTGGCGACGCGCCGGGAAGGGAAGCAGATCTACTACCGCGCCAAGGACGCCAGGGCGATGGCGGTGATCCAGACGCTCTATGGCCAGTTCTGCGCGTAAGCGAAACCGCCGCGCGTCAAAACCGGCGTTCCTTCATCCACCACCGGAACCGCAGCACACGCGCTTGAAGGTACGGCACGGGTGCCTGCCGACGCACCCCGCGCTCACCCTCAAGTACCCGACGTGCCAGCAGTACCGCACCGGGGCTGCTGCTCAGCGGCCGTCGAGTAGTGCAGCCACCGCCGCCGGATTGGATGGGAACCAGAAATGGAGGTAGGACGCAGTGATCCGCCCGACGCGGTAGATGGCCTCTCCCTCCCCGCCGTCGGGGCGCTGCGCACTTAGCCAGGGCAGCAGTGGGGTGTCGGTTTTCGAATAGTGGAAGGTGTGGCCGCTCAGCCGCCCCTGCGGCAAGTCGACATGCTGCATGCCGAGCGCGACGAGCCGCCCCTGCATCACCGCATGGCCCGGCAGCAGGCCGCCAAAAGCGTGTTCGACACCTGCCTTGTCGACGATGGTGTCGAGCAGGCTCATCAAACCGCCACACTCGGCCAGCAACGCCTTTCCGGCGGCGACATGGGCGCGCAGATTGACCCAGAACGTGGTGTTGGCCGCCAGCGTCTCGCCGTGCAGTTCCGGATAACCGCCCGGCAGCCACACCGCATCACTGCCCGCCGGCAGTGCATCCCCAGCCAGCGGCGAGAAGAAGGCCAGCTCCGCCCCCAGCGCCTGCAGCGTGTCGAGGTTGGCCGGGTAGATGAAGCCGTAGGCGGCGTCGCGTGCAATCGCAATGCGTCTGCCGGCCAGCAGCGGCGGCAGACTTGGCGCGAACACGGGTGGAAAGTCGACGGCCGGCGGCAGCTCCGCGGCCCCCGTTTGCTGCAGATGGTCGGCAAGACGCTCCAGGCGCACGTCGAGATCGGCGATCTCGGCGGCCTGCATCAAACCAAGGTGGCGCTGTGGCAGCGCCGCGTCGGTGTCACGCATCACTGCACCAAACCAGCGCATGCCTTCCGGCACAGCCTGGCGCAGCAGCTCGGCATGGTAGGCACTGCCGACGTGGTTGGCGAGCACGCCGGCAAAGGGCAGGCCCGGTTGGTAGTGCGCCAGCCCGTGGGCGACGGCACCGAAAGTCTGCGCCATCGCCCGCGCATCAATCACCGCCATCACCGGAATGCCAAAGCGGCGCGCGATGTCGGCCGCCGACGGCGCACCGTCGTACAGGCCCATCACACCTTCGACCAGAATCAGGTCGGCCTCGCGCGCTGCCGCATGGAGACGCCAGGCGATGTCGGCCTCGCCGCACATGCCGAGGTCCACGTTGTGCACCGGCGCAGCGCTGGCGACCGCGTGGATCTGGGGATCAAGAAAATCGGGACCACACTTGAACACCCTCACCCTGCGCCCCAGCCGGGTATGCAGACGGGCAAGCGCGGCGGTGACGGTGGTCTTGCCCTGGCCTGAGGCCGGCGCGGCAATGAGCAGCGCCGGGCAGCGCGCGGCAATGAGCAGCGCCGGGCAGCGCGCGGCTTCTGCGCCACCAGCGGCATACACGCCCTGGAACGACGGCCCCCTGGCGTCGGATACGGCACTCAATCGCGGGCGCCCGGATGCACGACGGCACAGCCCGCATGGGGCAGCGGCGAGGACGCTGGCGGCTCGCCGGCCTTGAACCAGCTCAGGCGCGGATACAAACTGACGACATCGCCCACCACCGTCAGCGACGGCGGGCGGATACCCTGACGCAGCACCTCGTCGGCCAGCGTGGCGAGGTCGGCCTTGACTACGCGCTGGGCGTGGGTGGTGCCGCGTTCGATGACCGCCGCCGGGGTCGTTGCCGGCAGACCATGGGCAACGAGTTCCACACAGATTTCGGCGAGGCGCGAGACCCCCATGTAGATCACCAGGGTCTGGCCGCGATGCGCCAGTAGCGGCCAGTCGAGATCGAGCGCGCCGTCCTTGAGAAAACCGGTGGTGAACACCACCGACTGCGCATGATCGCGATGCGTCAGCGGAATACCGGCATAGGCCGCCACCCCCGCCGCCGCAGTCACGCCCGGTACCACCTCGACGGTGATGCCGGCCTTGAGCAGATCCTCCATCTCCTCGCCGCCGCGGCCGAAAATGAAAGGGTCGCCGCCCTTCAGGCGCACGACGCGCTTTCCGGCCTGCGCCTGACGCACCAGCAGCGCGTTGATCTCGTCCTGCGGCAGCGTATGGTCGGCAGCCTTCTTGCCCACGTAGATGCGCTCCGCCGCAGCCGGCGCCAGATCAATGATGGCCGGTGCGACGAGATTGTCATAGACCACCACGTCGGCGCCCGCGACCAGGCGAGCGCCGCGCAGCGTCAGCAGTTCCGGGTCGCCCGGGCCCGCGCCGACCAGATAGACGTGGCCGGGCAAGGGGCCGGGGCGGAAGGCGGCGAGATCGGGCAGGGTCATGCGAAACCTCTCGGGTATAAGTTGCGATGAAGTCTGGCACAAGGCCTGCAGTCTGCCGTAGCGAACCAGCTTCAATCCGGAAGAAAAACCACCTGTCCCTCGTTCTCGAAGCGGCGCAGGGGGTGGCCGAAAGCCTGGCTCAACAGATCGGCGCGCAATACGGTGTCGCGATCACCCGCCTTCACCCCGCCGCGACCATCGAGCAGGATGACGTGATCGGCGTAGCGCGCCGCAAGGTTGATGTCGTGCAACACCATCACCGTACCGTGCCGCGCGCCGCCCTGCCCTGCCCCGCCGCCGCCGCCGCCGCCGCGAACGATGTGGCGAAACAGGTCGAGCGTGACGATCTGATGGTGCAGGTCGAGATGGTTCAGCGGTTCGTCGAGCAGGAACAGCCGCGGCGCCTGCACCAGCAGGGTCGCAATCGCCACCCGCTGCCGTTCTCCACCCGACAGGGTCAGCACGTCGCGCGTCTCGAAGCCCTGCAGGCCAACGTCGGCCAGCGCCTGGCAGGCCAGGGCCTCATCGTCGGTCGTTTCCCAGCCCCAGCGTCCAAGGTGAGGGTGGCGCCCGATCAGCACGGTCTCCAGCACGCTTGCGCCAAAGTGATCCGGCTGCTGCTGCGGCAGCAGGCCACGGCAGCGTGCCGCCTCCGGCGCGGACCAGGCGGCGTAAGGCCGCCCCCCCAGCCGCACCTGCCCCACGGACGGCGCCCGCAAGCCCGCCAGGGTGTGCAGCAGCGTTGTCTTGCCCGCACCGTTGGGCCCGAGCAGGGCCAGGCATTCACCCGGCATCAGCCTCAGGCTGAACTCGCAACACAGCCAGCGCTCGCCGACCTGCAGCGCAAGGCCTTCGGCCTCAAGCAGCGGCGCCAGCGCATCCGGCCGCGCCCTCATCGCGGATGCCTCGCCAGCAGGAACAGGAACACCGGCACGCCGATCAACGCGGTCAGCACGCCCACCGGTAATTGTTGCGGCGCAATCACGGTGCGCGCCGCGGTGTCCGCCAGAGTCAACAGCGTGCCGCCGGCCAGCGCTGCGGCCGGAATCAGCACGCGCTGATCGTTGCCCACCACCAGCCTAACCAGATGCGGAATGATCAGGCCGACGAAACCGACCGACCCGACCAGGGTCACCGCGGTGGCCGTCAGCAGCGAAGCCAGCACGTATAGTCCGATGCGCAGCCGTTGCACCTGCACGCCAAGCGCACGCGCGGTGAGCTCGCCGCGCGCGAGCACGTTGAGGTCGCGCGCGAAGGGCTGCACCGCAGCCAGCGCCACAAGCAGCACCAGCACCGCCGGCCAGGGCTGCGCCGCCGCGCTGGCGTCACCCATCATCCAGAACAGCATCGACATCACCCGCGTATCCGGCGCCAGCGCCAGCATCAACGACACCGCGGCGCCACAGCCAGCGGCGACGATGACACCGGTCAACAACAGCCGCGTCTGCGTCCAGCTGCCATCACCATGCGCCAGGCCGAACACCAGCAGCATCGCCGTCAGCGCGCCGCCAAAGGCCAGCGCATCGACCCACAGCGACGCCGCACCCAGCGTGATTCCCAGCAGCGCGCCCACCGCCGCCCCGCCCGAAATGCCGAGGATGTAGGGGTCGGCGAGCGGGTTGCGCAGCAGCACCTGCATCAATGCCCCCGCCGTGGCGAGCAGGCCACCACAAACGAAAGCGGCCACTGCGCGTGGCAAGCGCAGCTCGCGAATGACGTCGGCCGCCATGCCCTCGCCACCGGCGAGGGCGGCGAACACCTCGTCCACACCGATCGGCATGTCGCCGGCCACCAGCGCCCAGACAAGCGCCAGCGCCGCCGACAACAAACTGATGGCGAACACGAGAGGGTGGCGACAGCCCGATCGCATCAGACCTCGACCCCGGCCCGAGTGATGGCGATCGAAGACGGCGAGCATCGCTTAGTGCATCGCGTAACGCACAGCGATGAATGCATTTGCCCCCTGGGTGCCATAGTTCTGGGCAAGCTCGTAGTCC
>Ga0073904_10002033_pt1 | contig 15313 bp, 14 predicted proteins | sample KloWWTrecipitate_FD_66668 | JGI IMG/M metagenome (GOLD analysis project Ga0073904, IMG submission 66668) | Active sludge microbial communities from Klosterneuburg, Austria, studying microevolution and ecology of nitrifiers - Klosterneuburg... | ecosystem: Engineered > WWTP > Aerobic digester >...
CCGCGCGCTTCGTCAGGGATATCCCCGAGGCTTTAGCCGCCGGTTACACTCATGTGGCGGCTTAGGGCAGGGGCGCTGTGGGTACGATCGATGACGAAGTCGTGCCCCTTGGGCTTGAGCAGCATGGCGCGGTCGAGCTCGGCGTCGAGGGCCTCCGGCCCGCTCTCGCGCAGCGCGGCGCGCAGGTCCACCATGTCGTCCTGCCCGAGGCACATATAGAGCTGCCCGGTCGCGGTCAGCCGCACCCGGTTGCAGCTCTCGCAGAAATTGTGGCTCATAGGCGTGATGAAACCGAGCACCCCGCCGGTCTCCTTCACGCACACATAGCGCGCCGGTCCGCCCGTGCGGTGCTGCGCCGGCTCGAAGGTGAAGCGCCGCGCCAGGTCGTCGTGCAACTGCTTCAGCGGCAGGTATGTGTCGACCCTGTCGATCCCCACTTCGCCAAGCGGCATGCCCTCGATCAGCGTCAGTCCGAACCCGCGCCCATGCGCAAAGGCCATCATCGGCTCGATCTCGTGCTCGTTGATGCCCCGCATCGCGACCATGTTGATCTTGACCGCAAGCCCGGCATCCACCGCCGCATCGATCCCGTCGAGCACATCGCCGATCCGGCCGCGCCGCGTAATCTCGCGGAATCGCGCCTCGTCGAGCGTATCGAGGGATACGTTGACCCGGCGCACCCCGGCGCGCGCCATTCCCTCGGCATGCCGGCGCAACTGGCTGCCATTGGTCGTGACCGTCAGTTCCTCGAGCCCGTGCCCCAGATGCGCGCCGATCGAGCCGAACAGGTCCATGATATCGCGCCGCACCAGCGGCTCGCCGCCCGTCAGCCGGACCTTCTTCACCCCGCGGGCGACGAAGGCCGAAACGATGGTGTCGATCTCCTCGAAGCTGAGGATGTCCTTCTTGGGCAGGAACTGCATGTTCTCGGCCATGCAGTAGACGCAGCGGAAATCGCAGCGGTCCGTCACCGAGACGCGCAGGTAGGTGATCTGCCGCCCATAGCGGTCGATCAGTGGGGCAGGCGCCCCCCGCGGGTCGATTCCCGGCTGCTTGAGAAGGGTAATGGACATCGCGCGAGATATACCGCTGCCCGTCCCCGCCCGCAAAACAAAAGGGCCGGCGCGAGGCCGGCCCTTCGGAACTCTGGGTGTCGCCGCTTACTGGCGGACGACCACCGTCGCGCCAACCTTCACGCGGGTGTAGAGGTCGGTCACGTCGTCGTTGGTCAGGCGGATACAGCCCGAGGACACGGCCTGGCCGATGGTCCAGGGCTCGGACGTGCCGTGGATGCGGTACAGCGTCGAGCCGATATAGAGGGCGCGGGCGCCGAGCGGGTTGTTCGGGCCGCCGGGCATGTAGGCCGGCAGGTCCGGAACGCGCTTGCGCATCTGGGCCGGCGGCGTCCAGCCGGGCCACTCGGCCATGCGGGTGACCTTGTGCTGACCGGTCCAGCGGAAGCCATCGCGGCCAACGCCGATGCCATACTTCAGCGCCTTGCCGTCCTCGAGCACGAGATACAGACGGCGCTCGGAGGTTTCGATGACGATGGTGCCCGGCTTGAACGTGGTTTCGTAGGCAACCACCTCCTTGGGGATCGAGCTGCCGCGCTTGGCCCGGGCCTGCACGGTCGAGGCCTTCTCCCAGACATTGGTGTCGTAGTTGAAGACCAGGGCGGCGAAGGCGGGGGTGATGGTCGACAGGGAAAGCAGCGCCACCATAGCCGCGGCGATGACTGTCTTGAGTTTGATCATGTCTCGAACGGAGCCTCTAATTCTGACGCCCTTCCGCAGGAAACGTTGGGGCCGATCTGTCCAATTTTGCTTAGCGGGTTTGATTCGACGCGAAAAGAGGAGTCAGCCACGATTCGGTCATGCTACGAACACCTGATGTGCATTCTGTTGCCACGATGCGACAGGCGCTATTCACCAATCCGTGAACTAGGCGCATTGACAGGCCCGCCGGGGCCTCGTAGCTGCCCCCGCAGCGAACACGGGGGTCAAATTGAGTGAATCACTGAAACGCGCCGCGGCGGCGAGGGCCCTCGAGGAAGTGCGGCCGGGCATGCGTCTCGGTCTTGGCACCGGTTCAACCGCCAAACACCTGGTGGATCTACTCGGCGAGCGGGTCGCCGCCGGGCTCGAGGTGCTCTGCATCCCCACCTCGGAAGCCACCGCCGCCCAGGCGCGGAGCCTCAATATCCCGCTGACCGACCTCGAAACCACGCCGCAGCTCGGTCTCACCATCGACGGCGCCGACGAAATCGGGCCCGGCCTCGCCCTCATCAAGGGCGGCGGCGGGGCACTGCTGCGCGAAAAGATCGTCGCCGCCGCTTCGAAGCGCATGATCGTCATCGCCGATGCGAGCAAGCTGGTCGCCACCCTCGGCCGCTTCCCGCTCCCCGTAGAGGTCAACATCTTCGGTCTCGGTGCCACGGCGATCGCCATCGAGGCGGTGATGGACCGTTTTGGTGCCGAGGGAGGCCTCGTGCGGCGCCTCGGGGCAGATGGATCGCCCTTCGTGACCGACGGCGGCCACGCCATTCTCGATGCTTCTTTTGGCCGTATTTCGGAGCCAGAAGCGCTGTCCGACGCGCTGCTGGAAATCCCCGGCGTTGTAGAGCATGGTCTTTTCATTGGCCTGTGCGACCGGGCATACATTGCGGGAGACGCGGGCGTGACGGTGATCGGCGCGTGACGCGAACGGGGGAAACACGAACAATGAGCACTACCACCATGAATTTTCTGATGAAGCGTGCCGCGTTGATCTTGATCGCGCTGCTCACCCTTGGCGGTGCGGTCCTGCCGTCCAGCGCACAGGAAAGCGAGATTTCCCCCGAACACCTGGCGCTGGCGCGCAAGTATGTCGATCTGACGGACACGTCCGGCATCTATCAGGTCGCGCTGGTCCAGACCGCGGTCAAGACCATGCAGCAGATCGTCCAGCAGAACCCGACCCTCACCCAGCAGGTCGACGACGCGATCACCAAGACGCTCGACGAATACAAGGACAAGAAGGGCGATCTGCTCGACCAGTTCGCACGCATCTATGCCCTGCAGTTCTCGGTCGACGAACTGCAGCAGATCGTGGCCTTCTATGAATCGCCGGTGGGGGTGAAGCTGGCGACGGCGAACGCCACGAACAACGAGAGCATGCAGAAGGTCATGCAGGTGTTCCAGGTCAACCTGAACCAGGAATTCTTCTCAAAAGTCCGCGCCGAGCTGAAGGCCAAGGGTTTTAACGTCTGACCTTCCGGGGTTAGCAACGCGTTCATCAGACCCCGCCTTGTGCGGGGTCTTTTATTCTGTGCTACAGGCGTCGGCCTTCACGGAGCGGGAAATTGGCTCAGGACTACGATCTGGTTGTTATTGGCGCCGGCTCCGGCGGCGTTCGCGCCGCCCGCGCTTCCGCGCAGTTCGGCGCAAAGGTCGCGATCATCGAGGAGTACCGCGTCGGCGGCACCTGCGTGATCCGCGGCTGCGTGCCCAAGAAGCTGTTCGTCTATGCCAGCCGCTATCGCGATCTGTTCGAAATCGCCGGCAGCTTCGGCTGGCAGGTCGAGGCGAGCTTTGACTGGCCGACCCTCGTCGCCAACAAGGATCGCGAGATAGACCGACTGGAGCGCGCCTATGTCTCCGGCCTCGACAAGGCCGGCGTCGAGATCATCCGAGACCGCGCCGTGCTCACCGGCCCCAACGGCGTCCGCCTCGTCAACGCCGGCACCGAGCTCAACGCGAAGGTCATCCTGCTCGCCACCGGCGGCCGCCCCTTCGTGCCGGATATTCCTGGCCGGGAACTGGGCTTCACCTCCAACGAGGCGTTCCACCTCGAACGCCTGCCGGGCTCCATCCTCATCGAGGGCGGCGGCTATACTGCGGTCGAATTCGCCACCATCTTTGCCGGCCTCGGGGTCGAAACCACCATCGTCTATCGCGGCGAGCGCGTGCTGCGCGGTTTTGACGAAGACCTGCGCGCCACCCTCGATGCCGGCCTCGAAGCGCGTGGCATCCGCCGCATCTACGCCACCGAACTGCGCGCCCTCAAGAAGAGCGGCAACGACATCACCGCCACCTTCTCCGATGGGGTCGAGGCGCCCTTCGGCGCCGTCATGTTCGCAACCGGCCGCGCCTCCAACGTCGACAACCTCGGCCTCGAAGCGCTCGGCGTGAAGCTGACGCGGCACCGCCATATCGAGGTCGACGAGTATTCCCACACCTCGGTGCCCTCGATCTATGCCGTGGGCGACGTCACCGGCCGCAAGGCGCTGACCCCGGTCGCCATCCGCGAGGGGCAGGCCTTCGCCCAGACGGTGTTCGGCAACCGCCCGACCGCCGTCGATCTGTCGCTGCTCGGCACCGCCGTGTTCGCCGAGCCGGAAATCTCGACCATCGGCCTCACCGAAGACGAGGCGAAGACGCACGGCGACATCGACGTGTACGTCACCCGCTTCCGCCCGATGATGGAGACGCTCTCCGACCGCTCCGGCCGCATGATGCTGAAGCTCATCACGCTGCCCGAAGAGGGCAGGGTGCTCGGCGTCCACATCGCCGGCCCTGGGGCGGCAGAGATGGTCCAGATGGTCGCCATCGCGCTCGGCATGGGCGCCACCAAGGCCGATTTCGATCGCACCATTGCCATGCATCCCACTGCCGCCGAAGAACTGGTGACCTTCAAGTCCCCCAGCTATCGTTGGCGCAACGGCGAGAAGGCGTGATGCGCCTCTGGCTTGGCACGTCCTTTCCGCCCTGTTATTCCGCCTTCGCGCGTAAGAGTGAGCAACTGCGATGAACATGAGCTGGTCCCCGAAAAGCTGGCGCGACAAGCCGATCCTGCAGGTTCCGGCTTATCCGGATCCGGCGCGGCTCGAAGCCGTCGAGGCGCAACTGGCGAAATTCCCGCCGCTGGTGTTTGCCGGCGAGGCGCGCGATCTGAAGCACACGCTGGGCGAGGTCGCCCGGGGCAATGCCTTCCTGCTGCAGGGCGGCGATTGCGCCGAGAGCTTTGCCGAACACGGTGCCGACCACATCCGCGATTTCTTCCGGGTGTTCCTGCAGATGGCGGTGGTGCTCACCCACGGCGCCAGCAAGCCGGTGGTGAAAGTCGGCCGTATCGCCGGCCAGTTCGCGAAGCCGCGCTCCTCGGACTCCGAGACCATCGATGGCGTGACGCTGCCGAGCTATCGCGGGGACATCATCAACGACATCGCCTTCACCGAGGCGTCGCGCGTCCCCGATCCGGAGCGCCTGCTGCTTGCCTATCGGCAGTCGGCGGCGACGCTCAACCTGCTGCGCGCCTTCGCCTCGGGCGGCTATGCCGATCTCACCCGCATCCACGAATGGACGATGGGCTTCATGAAGGGTTCGACCGCCTTCCCGCGGTACGAGGAACTGGCGCGCAAGATCGACGACGCCATCGATTTCATGCGCGCCCTCGGCATCACGCCCGAGAACACACCCTCGCTGCGCGAGACCAAGCTTTACACCAGCCATGAAGCGCTGCTGCTCGGCTTCGAGGAAGCGCTGACCCGCCGTGACTCGATCACCGGCGATTTCTACGCCACCTCCGGCCACATGCTCTGGCTCGGCGACCGCACCCGCCAGCCCGATGGCGCCCACGCCGAATACTTCGCCGGCATCAAGAATCCCGTCGGCATCAAGTGCGGCCCCTCGCTCCCCGATGACGATCTCATCCGGCTGCTCGACACCCTCAACCCCACCGACGAAGCCGGACGCATCACACTGATCGGCCGCTTCGGCGCGGAAAAGGTGGCCGACCACCTGCCGCGCCTCATCGAACTGGTGAAGCGGGAAGGGCGCACCGTCGTCTGGTGCTGCGACCCGATGCACGGCAACACCGTGAAGGCCGCCGGCGGCTACAAGACCCGGCCGTTCGAGCTGATCCTCTCCGAAGTGCGCAGCTTCTTCGGCATCCACCGGCAGCTGGGCACCTATGCGGGCGGCATCCACATCGAGATGACCGGCGACGACGTGACCGAATGCACCGGCGGCGGCGTGGCTGCGGTCAGCGAAGCGAGCCTCAGCGACCGCTACCACACCTATTGCGACCCGCGTCTCAACGCCTCGCAGGCGCTGGAACTCGCCTTCCTCGTGGCCGAGGAAGTGCGCGCCCAGCGTCCGGCCCGGCGGGCGGCCGCAACGCCGTGACCGACCGTCTCCGCATCGCGCTCGCGCAGCTCAATCCCACGGTTGGCGCCATCGGTGCCAACCTGGAACTCGGCCTGCGCACGCTCGATGAGGCCAAGGCCGCCGGCGCCGATATCCTGATGTTCCCCGAGCTGTTCCTCACGGGCTATTTCCCCGAGGACCTGCTGTTCAAGCGCCGCTTCGTCGCCGACAGCATGGAGGCGTCCCGCAAACTTGCGGCCGCGACCACCGGCACCGGCGTCAGCGTCCTGCTGCCGACCGTCTGGCAGGACGACGGCAACCTCTATAACGCCGTCCTCCTCTGCGAAGACGGCGAGATCGTCGCCCGCCGCTACAAGCGCGAGCTGCCCAACGACGACGTGTTCTACGAGAAGCGCTATTTCACCCCCGGCCCGCTGGCCGAGCCGGTGACCATCAAGGGTGTCTCCATCGGCGTGCCGATCTGCGAAGACATCTGGCATGCCGATGTCTGCGCCCACCTCGTCGACAACGGCGCGCGCATCCTGCTCTGCCCGAACGGCTCGCCCTACTGGCGCAACAAGGACATGACCCGCAAGCGCCTGGTCACCGACCGCGTGCGCGAGGACAATGTCCCGCTGCTCTATCTCAACCAGGTCGGCGGTCAGGACGAACTCGTCTACGACGGCGCCTCATTCGCCATCGAACCCGGCGACAAGCTCGTGCTGCAGGGCAAGAGCTTTGAGTCCGAGCTGATCATTTCCGATTGGGCCCGTACGGAGAACGGCTGGCGCTGCACGAAACCCAGCGTGGCGCCACTGACCTCCGTCGATGAAACGCCGTGGCGCGCCTGTGTGCTCGGCCTGCGCGACTATGTCGAAAAGAACGGCTTCAAGTCCGTGGTGCTCGGTCTCTCCGGCGGCATCGACAGCGCCGTTGTTGCCGCAATGGCGGTGGATGCGCTGGGCGCGGACAAGGTCCACTGCCTGATGCTGCCCTACCGCTACACCTCGCCCGAGAGCATGACCGATGCCTACGAGTGCGCGCAGCGCCTCGGCGTGCGCTACGACGTCGTGCCCATCGGCGCTCCGGTCGATGAAGCGCTGCGCGAATTGCAGGCGGTGTTCGGCAACCGCCCCGCCGACGTGACCGAAGAAAACATCCAGTCGCGCATGCGCGGCGTCTATCTCATGGCGGTCAGCAACAAGCTCGGCTCGCTGTTGCTCACCACCGGCAACAAGTCCGAGATGGCGGTGGGTTACGCCACCATCTATGGCGACATGAACGGCGGCTTCAACCCGATCAAGGACCTGCTCAAGATGCGGGTCTATGAGCTTGCCGCGTGGCGCAATGCCAACATGCCGGGCGACTGCCTCGGCCCCGCGGGCGAGGTGATCCCGCAGGCGATCATCGACAAGGCGCCGAGCGCGGAACTCCGCCCCAACCAGACCGACCAGGACTCGCTGCCGCCGTATCCGATCCTCGATGAAATCCTCTCCGGACTCATCGAAAAGGAACTGTCGATCGATGAGATCGTGAAGCGCGGCGAGGGCCGGTTTGATCTCGCGCTGGTGAAGCGCATCGAGCGGCTGCTCTACATCGCCGAATACAAGCGCCGCCAGTCGGCCCCGGGCGTCAAGATCACCGCCAAGGCTCTCGGCTTCGGCCGCCGCTACCCGATCACCAACGGCTACCGCGACGCCGGCTCCCCAGCCGAGGATTTGCCCACCCTCAAGCAGCAGGGTGTACAGTGACCTATGACAGCCTGTCCCCGATGAGGGCTGCTGCAATACTTGTGAGGACTTCATGGTGAGCCTGTCGAACCACGAAGTCCGGGCTGAAAGCGGCCCTATTGTCCGGTATGCGCCTTCCCCAACCGGACGGCTGCATCTCGGCAACGCCCGTCCGGCGCTGCTCAACTGGCTCTTCGCATCGGTGCGCTCGGGCAGCTACATCCTGAGGCTCGACGACACCGACACCGCGCGCTCGACCGGCGAGTTCGCTCGCGGCATTGAGGAAGATTTGGCGTGGCTCGGCATCACGCCCAGCCTCAAGGTGCGGCAGTCCGATCGCACCGCGCTCTACGACACGGCGCGCGACCGGCTCATTGCCGCCGGCCGCCTCTATCCCGCCTACGAGACCGAAGAAGAGCTCGACCGTAAGCGCATGCGCGCCCGTCTGATGGGCAAGCCTCCGATCTATGACCGCGCCGCGCTTACCCTCACCGCCGAGCAGAAGGAGCTGTACGAGGCCGAGGGGCGCACGCCGCACTGGCGCTTCAAGCTCGATGGCAAGCCTGTGACCTTCGCCGACCTCATCAAGGGGCCGCAGACCGTCAACACGGCGTCGATGTCGGACCCGGTGCTCATCCGTGCCGACGGCAGCTATCTCTACACGCTGCCCTCGGTGGTCGATGACATCGACCTCGGCATCACCCACGTGATCCGCGGCGAGGATCACGTCAGCAACACCGGCACGCAGATCGAGATATTTGAGGCGCTCGGCGGCAAGGTGCCGTTCTTCGCCCATCACAACCTGCTGCTCGGCTCGGAAGGTGAGGGGCTGAGCAAACGCATCGGCTCGCTGTCGCTGTCCGACCTGCGCGAGGAGGGCTACGAGCCGCTTGCCGTTGCCACGGTGGCGGTCCTTACCGGCACCAGCCTGCCGGTCGAGCCCTATCCCGATCTCCACGCGATGGCCGAAAAGCTCGACCTGTCGATGATCTCGCATGGCCCGGCGCGCTTCGACACCGCCGAATTGGCTGGTCTCAACGCCCGCATCCTGCATGCCATGCCCTACGAGGTCGCCCAGCCCCGCCTCGACGCGCTGGGCCTCGCCAGCGAGCCGCTCTGGCTGGCGCTGCGCGAAAACCTCGCGCTGTTCTCCGATATCGTCAGCCTCGCCGCGCTGGTGCGCGGCCCGGTCACGCCGCTGATCACGCCCGAAGACCGCGACTTCATCGCCACTGCGCGCGACATGCTGCCGGCCGAGCCGTGGGACGTGACCACCTGGAAATCGTGGACGGACGCACTCAAGGCCGCGACCGGCCGCAAGGGCAAGGCGCTGTTCATGCCGCTACGGATGGCGCTGACGGGCCGCCATGACGGCCCCGAACTCAGCGTCCTGCTGCCGCTACTGGGACGGTCGGCGTGTCTGGACCGACTAGCCTGATCTCGCGGTTGTTGAACTCGACGACGCGGATCTGCTGGGTAACCACCGGAGCGACCGTCGCCGGGGCGTCTTCCCCGGGCCGGGCAGGGCGCCGCCGTGGCATCGGGACATCTGCATATTCGACCGTCTCGAGCGCCGCCTGCGTCACCCGCCCCTGAGCCCGCGGATCGCGCACCGGCAGCGGAAAGGTCTTCCCCGAGAACTCGATCACCGCCCGTGACTGCCCACCCCCCAGATCAGCGATCTGGATCGAGCCATAACTGGCCACAGGCTTGCACGTTGCGGTAATATCGATCTCGGTCCGGAACTTGAAAGCGCTCGGCAACGCCGTGTAGGCCTCGCCGTTGAGGTTGATCATCTGCTCGGGCTCTTGCCCGGGGTTATCATAGTAGTAGAGATCGACATCCAGCCCGGGGCACATCTGCCGGCACTGATCGAGGTCATTGGCGACATAGTCCGGCAGTGTCGAATAGCTGATCGGCCAGTAGAACCCGTCCGACTTGCGAACACAGAGCGTGCGGACCGTGTGATAGTTACCCCAGGGCGAGAACTCCTCGCCACGCAGCCCCTCTTCACCGAACGTGCCGCCCAGCGCATCGAAGATCTGGTCGAAAACCGTCCCGCGCTGCCCACCCTGCGGAAAGCCGCTCTGGCGTCCGCGGGTCGAGCAGCCGAAGCGGGCCATTTCCTGCAGGATGGCCTCGCGCTGCTGGGCCACCGAATTGCCGGTCTCGACACCGCGTGACAGCTGCTCAACCTGCTCGCGGCCCTTCAGGATTTCGCGCCCCAGCGCCCGGCACTGGGTCGACAGCTGCCGTCCGGCCTTGGCGTCGTCATTGCAGCCGTTGCGCACGTAGGAGCTTTCCTTGCGCTGCACGTCTTGCTGCGCCTGCCGGAGTTGCCGGCTGGCATTGTCCGACTGACGGAAATCACCGTTCCGCTCCAGCGTCGACAAGCTGGCCGCGAGCTGCTGGCAACTGGCGGACTGTGCGTGCGCCACCGAAACGTCAACGACGAAAACAGAAAGCGCCGCCCCAAAGATGGTCAGGAGCCGCAAGGCGATCGTCGGAACAGTTGGCATCGGCGGGTCAGGTCTCCTGAGGTTTGACTAGAGCGTGTTTGCGCCGAAAGCGAGACACCTCTTGCACTTGCGCACCAGCCAAACCGTGGTCAGTCACCGTTTATCGCCCACGGTCGTTTTGGCAAGCCCCGGCAAGACGCTTGCATTTGGAGCACTTTGCCGTCAGATTGCCGGACTATGAAAACCGGCACGATTTCGATTATCGGCTGCATTATCCGCTAAGCATTGCTGGCGGCGCGGTTTTCTTCATCCCAAGTCTAGATGCTTCGAAGAGCCCCGCCCGCCGCGTGACGACGGCTGACTGGCGAGGGAACATATGGCTTCGGGCGAAGGCAAACTGCGGCTCTACAACACGCTGACGCGGGAGAAGGCGGACTTTGTCCCCATCGATCCCGGCAACGTGCGCATGTACGCCTGCGGCCCAACGGTCTACGACTACGCCCATATTGGCAACGCGCGGCCGGTGATCGTTTTCGACCTGATGTTCCGCCTGCTCCGGCATGTGTTCGGGGGGGAGCGCGTGACGTACGTTCGCAACATCACGGACGTTGATGACAAGATAAACGCCCGGGCGGCGCGGGATTTTCCTGATCTGCCGCTCAATGACGCGATCCGGCAGGTGACCGAGAAGACGGCCGCGCAGTATCACGCCGATGTTGAGGCGCTGGGGTGTTTGTTGCCGACGGTGGAGCCGCGGGCGACGGAAAACATTGCGCAGATGCAGGAGCTTATCGAGAATCTTCTTCGAAATGGACACGCATATATTGCGTCCGGGGAGGTGTTGTTCGACGTTGGATCAATGCCGGACTATGGACAGCTCTCGGGCCGCAATCTCGAGGACAATCTGGCGGGCGCCCGCATTGCGGTAGATGCGCACAAGAAGAACCCGGCCGATTTCGTGCTGTGGAAGCAATCGTCGGCAGAGGAGCCCGGCTGGGACAGCCCGTGGGGCCGGGGGCGGCCGGGCTGGCACATCGAATGCTCGGCGATGAGCGAGCGGTATCTCGGACAGGTCTTCGACATCCATGCCGGCGGCATCGACCTGATCTTCCCGCACCACGAGAACGAGATCGCCCAGAGCCGCTGCGCGCATGGCACGCACACGATGGCGAACGTGTGGATGCATAACGGCTTCCTGCAGGTCGAAGGCCAGAAGATGTCGAAATCGCTCGGCAACTTCGTCACCATCAACGAACTGCTGGCGACTGAGAAGTTCGGCGGCCGCAGGTGGCCGGGCGAGGTGCTGCGTCTCGCCATGCTGATGACGCACTATCGCGAGCCCATCGATTTCTCGGTGAAGCGGCTGGAGGAGGCTGAGACGAAGCTGCGGGACTGGCAGCGGGCTGCGCAGGCCGCGACCCGCGGCGTGCCGGTTCCGCCCGAGCCCACCGTCGTAAACGAACTGCTGGACGATCTCAACTTCCACCGCGCCTCGGTGGCGCTCGATGTGATCGCCCGGAAGGCCAATCGCGGCACGCAGAGTGCTGCCGACTGCCTCGCCGCGACGCTCGAGTTCCTCGGCTTCTCCCTCGACTCCATGTTGCAGGGGGAGGCGGTGGCGTCGCCCGGTGTCGATGCGGCCGTGCAGGCGCGTCTCGATGCGCTGAACGCCAAGGATTTCGCCGCGGCCGACCGCATTCGCGCCGAGCTTCTGGCGCAAGGCATCCAACTCATGGACAGCAAGGACCCGGCGACGGGTGCACGTGTCACCAAATGGGAGCTCAAGCGATGAGCGGGGTCATCGACCACGTCGGACTCAAGGTTGCCGACTTCGAACGGGCCTTCGCCTTTTATCGCGAGGCGCTGGGCACGCTCGGCATCAAGGTGCTGAGCGAGTTCAGCTTCGGCGCCGACCGCCACGCCGGCTTCGGCAAGGAGAAGCCGGATTTCTGGATCGGCACCAGCGACCTGCAGCGAGGCGGTGCCCACGTTGCCTTCCTCGCCGGAAGCCGCGCCGAGGTTGACGCCTTCCATTCGGTGGCCCTGTCGATGGGCGGCCGGGACAATGGCGGACCGGGCCTGCGCGCGCACTATCACCCGCACTATTACGCGGCGTTCGTGTTCGACCTCGATGGCAACAATATCGAGGCGGTCTGCCACAAGCCCGCGGGCGTGCCGTGACGTCGCCGCGCGAGGTCCATACCGGTGGCTGCCAGTGCGGCGCGGTACGCTTTCAGGTGAAGCTGCTCGGCCGCGCCTCGATCTGCCATTGCCGCATGTGCCAGAAGGCGTTCGGGGGCTTCTTCGGCCCGCTGGTGACCGCGCACGACGCGACCTGGACCCGCGGCGAGCCAAAGTGGTTCCAGAGCTCCAATCGTGCCCGCCGCGCCTTCTGCGGCGAGTGCGGCACGCCGCTGGCCTATGAAACCAAGTACGGGCTCGAACTGGCGATCGGCGCGTTTGACGACCCCACGGTTGCGGCGCCCGCTCTCCAGGTCAATCTGCATGATCGCCTGCCGTTCTTCCACGACCTGACGAGCCTGCCGGAGCGCACCGAGGTCACCGACGAATGGCGCGACTTCATGGCGGGCATTCATTCCAACCAGCACCCGGACCACGACACCGACGACTGGCCTCCCAAGGGGAGGGACGCGTGAGCGCAGACTACCTCCAGCGCGAATACTCGGGCGGCTGCCAGTGCGGCGCGGTGCGCTATCATGCGCGGCGGCTGGGGCCGAACCCGCACCTCTGCCATTGCCGCATGTGCCAGAAGGCCGTTGGCAACCTGTTTGCATCGCTCGTCCGCGTAAAGCGCGAAGATATCGGCTGGACACGTGGAGCGCCTGCGACCTTCCGCAGTTCAGCGCATGTCGAACGCGGTTTCTGCAGCAGGTGCGGGACGCCGCTCTTCGTTGTGGACGATGACAGTGCCCACCTCGCCATCACCATTGGCAGCCTGGATACCCCGGACCTCGTGCCGATCCTTTTCGAGATGGGCCTCGAAGGACATCATCCGTCGCTCCCACAAATCGATGCGGCCGAGCAGCTCGGAACCACAGAGGAGGCGGACGGCACTGAGTCTGTCGCCGCGATTTCCCGCACCAACCGTCAGCATCCCGATCACGATACGGCCATCTGGCCGCCCACCGAGTAAGAGTCATGTCCAAGGAACGCCTCTACCTGTTCGACACCACGCTTCGCGACGGCGCGCAGACCGCCGGCATCGAGTTCTCGCTGGAGGACAAGATCGCCGTCACGCGCCTGCTTGAGGAGCTCGGCGTCGACTACATTGAAGGCGGCTTTCCCGGCGCGAACATCGTCGACGACCAGTTCTTTGCGCAGAAGCGGACGACACGCGCGACCTTCACCGCGTTTGGCATGACCAAGCGGGCGGGGCGCTCGGCGAGCAACGACCCCGGCGTGCAGGCGGTCATCAACTCGAGCGCTGCGGCGGTGTGCTTTGTCGGCAAATCCTCGGCGCATCAGGTGAAGCTGGCGCTTGAGATCACGCCCAAGGAGAACCTCGACAATCTGCGCGAGACCGTCGCGGCCGCCGTTGCCGCGGGCAAGGAGACGTTGATCGACTGCGAGCACTTCTTTGACGGCTACAAGTCGGACCCGGACTACACGCTGTCCTTCGTGCGCACCGCCATCGAGGCGGGCGCCCGCTGGGTGGTGCTGTGCGACACCAATGGCGGGACCATGCCGTCGGAAGTGTCGGAGATGGTGCGCGACGTGTTGAACATTGCTCCGGGCGAGAAGCTCGGCATCCATGCGCATGATGACACCGGGCAGGCCGTCGCCAATACGCTGGCGGCGGTGGATGCGGGCGTGCGCCAGATCCAGGGGACGCTCAACGGTATCGGCGAGCGCTGCGGCAACGCCAACCTCATCACCATCATCCCGACCCTGCTGCTGAAGCCCGGCTTTGCGCAACGCTTCGAGACGGGGCTGATGGAAGATGACCTCAAGCGCCTGACGCGCGTCAGCCGCGCCTTCGACGACCTGCTCAACCGTGCTCCGGCGCGGCAGGCGCCGTATGTCGGCGCATCGGCCTTCGCCACCAAGGCGGGCATTCATGCCTCGGCGCTGGCAAAAGACTTTTCGACCTACGAGCATGTGCCGCCCGAGAGCGTTGGCAACGAGCGCTCGGTCATGGTCAGCCAGCAGGCGGGCAAGTCCAACCTGCTGACGGCCCTGAAGCGCCACGACATCGAACTGGGCAAGGACGACCCGCGTCTCGAACGTCTGCTGCGAGAGGTGAAGGAGCGCGAGGCGCGCGGCTATTCCTACGATGGGGCCGACGCGAGTTTCGCGCTTCTGGCGCACTCCATCCTCGGTACGCTGCCGGAGTTCTTCAAGGTCGAGAGCTACCGCGCCAGCGTCGAGCGCCGATACAACGCGCGCGGCGAAGAGACCACCGTCACCGATGCGATCGTGAAGCTGCGCGTCGGCGACGACGTGCTGATTTCCGCGGCTGAGGGCAACGGCCCGGTCAACGCGCTCGACCTCGCGATGCGCAAGGACCTCGGCAAGTACCAGGATCGAATCGCCGACCTTGAGCTGGTGGACTTCAAGGTCCGTATCATCGATGGCGGCACGGGCGCGATCACCCGTGTACTGGTGGAAAGCCGCGATGGCACGGGCGATCGCTGGTACACGATCGGGGTCAGTTCCAACATCATTGATGCCTCGTTCGAGGCGCTCTATGAATCGTTGACCTACAAGCTGATGAAGACCGAGGCGGCCCTCGCCCAAGTCTAGCAGGCGGGGCTGTGGCTTCGGCGATTCCGGAGATTGCCTTGGCACAGCCCGCTTCCAACCGCGCCGCCCTGACATTCGGCACCGCTGCCGCCACGCTGGCGGTCGTTATCGGCGTGCTGGCCGGTCCCGCCATGGTCGAGTGTTCCACGAGCTCCGATGGCCTCGGTGCCTGCCTTCGCGGCAAGATCGACGGTCTGGTCGGTGCCCCGGCGCCGGTTCCGGTCACGGCTGAAAC
>Ga0073904_10002034_pt1 | contig 15311 bp, 15 predicted proteins | sample KloWWTrecipitate_FD_66668 | JGI IMG/M metagenome (GOLD analysis project Ga0073904, IMG submission 66668) | Active sludge microbial communities from Klosterneuburg, Austria, studying microevolution and ecology of nitrifiers - Klosterneuburg... | ecosystem: Engineered > WWTP > Aerobic digester >...
AATGTAAGGATACCGCACCGTTGATCAGAAGTTTCAGCAACCGCTCCTGTTGCCCGGTATGTGCGCTGTGCGCAAGTAGTTCGGTCGATTCAGCTCAGAGCTTGTACGGCGATCTTGAGGGCCGCTTCGATGGCCCACATTGCCGAGTTCGGCTGCCTGCGTCCGCGGATGTCGTCGAGGGTGCCGATGATGCTGGCCAGATCTGCCCATGGGTTGAAGGTCAGCCCGGACCGTTGCTTCCACACCGTACGGACGTCGTCGGCCATCGTCGGGTTGTAGTGGAACAGGTTGAGTCGACAATGGGCTGGGTCGATCGAACGTGGCCCGACGCAGGCCGATTGCCAGTCGACGAGTCCGCTCAGCCGATCACGCACCCACAGGACGTTGCCCGGGTTGAAGTCGCGGTGAACGAAACCGACGTCGATGTTCGGCACACGTTCATGGAACAGCTCGACAGCTCGCTCCCACAGCACTGGATCGGTCGTCCACCGTGGCGGGTCGTAACGCTTCTGCCCGTAAGTGGCCAGCGCCGGCAGATTGACGCCGGAGGCGTCGACTTCGTGCAGCGCGATCATCGCGTCGACCGCTTGCGATACCCACTTTGAACCCCAGCGGGTTTCCCACACGGGCCGCCCCTCGAGCAGGGTCATGACCAGCGCGGGCACGTCGGCGACATCCGGAATCGCGGTGAGGATCTCTGGGCGGACATAGCGACGCAGGACTACGTCGCGCTCGTGGTCATTCCGATCGATGAGCGTGACACGGTGCATTGCTGCCGTAGACCCGCCCGTTTACGACACCGTGCTCACGCTGCCAGGTGGCAATCGATGGCGGCCGAATGTGCCGGGGAGGTTGTCCACTCGGCTGGGCACTGAGCCGGCACATCTGTCTCGTGTCGGTGTCAGTCGGGTAGGAGTTCACGCATGCACTCGTCGGACCATCTCTCCACTCGTGCCGCAGCGTCGGGTAGACGACTTGACGGCAGCCAAGTCAACACGTCGTGGAGCAGGGGGCGGATGGAATCTGCGTCGTCGGTCGGGCTGAAGGCGATCGTGCCCGCAAATCCGGCGAGATCAGCAAGGCCGTCGGCTTTCGCTCGGTAATAGTCGGAGGCAGCGACGAGCAACGTAGGGGTTTGTTCCTGAAGGGCCCACAGTGCGAGGTGGTACGAGTGGCTGACAACGGCATCGGCGCGGCGCATCAGCCCGCGCACAAGGGCGGGTGAACCTGTTGCTTCAATTGCTCGCCACGTGGTCTGGCGCGGGGCTGCTTGCGCAGCGTGGGCGAACACCGATGCCTCAGCTGGCTCGTTGTCATTGACGCACATCCCGAGAACGGTTGCTCCACTCTTGGCAGCGAAGCAGTCAACAGCGTGGAGGAGATCTGAGTTGTTGTACGGGCCGACGTAGTCGGCACTGCGAAGGTGGAGAACGACGTAGCGGTCAGTTTCGACACCTGACCGCCGGAGGGCGGCATCAATCGTTTCATCGTCAGCGGCGACGAGGCTCATTGCATCGTCACCGACGAGGCTCAGCCGGGTGCGAATATTTTCGTCGAACAAGTTGACGGACCCGGCGTCGCGGCAACCGAACGCTGACGCCGAGCGGATTGCGGCGCCGAGCAGTGTCAGTTCCTCACCGGTGCACGGTCCCAGGCCTTGGCCTGACCACATCACCGGGATGCCATGTCCGCCAAAAGCGAGTGCAATTGCCACCCTGGGGCGGAGTTGGCCGACAGAGAACGCGCTGGCAAGGTTGCCTCCACCTGCGAAGACGACGGCGTCGAACGACGTGAGCAACGTTGTTCCCAGAGTCCGCGTCGGGCTGGTCAACAACTGACGTTCGACGTCGCCTCCTGCGGCCGACACGGCTCGGTCGAGATCGTCGTCGGTGAGGCCTTGCCACAACTCGCCAACGGTGCCGGCCCAGGGCACCGGGGAGCGTGTGAGGGGGACATCGCGGTCGGAGACGATTTCGATACTGGCGTGCGGGTGAACTCGCCGGACACGCTCGACGACGGCGTCGGTGATCGCGTCGTCACCGATGTTTCCAACCCCGCCGGGTGCGACCACGAGGATTCGGTGTCGGGGCGCGATCTGCTGGACAGGGGCGGGCAGGGCTGTCGGTCGAATGCCGTAGTTGTGTATCGCACCGCTCGACGCCCACAGGACACCTACGGCGGGGTGTGCCCCGATGATCGAGCACCGGTCGAAATCAAGGTCGTCGTACAGATACGCGCGCGTGAGCCGTGACTCGATGAGCCGCTGGTCGGCGACCTGGGCACTGTGCCGATACGGAGAGATCCGATATCTGCCGAGGACGGCTGGAACGAACCCGACCAGGACTCCTCGGCGCAGGCATCTCAGCAGCAGTTCGAAGTCGTCCGCTACACCCGCCAATTGCGGGTCGCGGCTGTAACCGCCCAGTTGCTCGATCGCCTCGACGTCGATCACGCACATCGAGTCGAAGCAGTGACTGTGGCGAAGGCTTTCCGGTGACGGCGCATACGAGTATGCATGCCAATGCAACCCGTCCTCTGTGGCAGCGATGACATGCCCCCACGTGATCGCTGAACGCATGGATCGGGCCGTCTCGTAGAGCACGGCGGTGCCATCAGCGAGGACGCGGTTGTCGGCATCGAGAATGAGCGCGTGCCGGGTGGGGCAGATCGACAACAGCACGTTGCGAGCGCGTGAGAGCCCGAGATTGGAAGGGGAGCGGACTATTCGGAACCGCGTATCCGTCTCGAGTGGACCGAGGACGGCTCCAGTCTCGTCGCTGGAACCGTCGTCGAGAATGAGGATCTGACCGGCCAGGCCGGCTGGCAATGCCTCCAGGGCGGCCACCGCGGATGCGAGCGCCTCGGGCAACCAGCCAGCGTGATTCCAAGTGATCACCATCACGCTGAGCCCCTCGACTCGGCATGCCGGTGATTGGAGGCCGGCGCACAGCGCTACGAACGCAGCGTCGCGTTGTGCAGCGAGCGACGCTTCCAGGACCACCCTGGCTCGGTGATCGACGGCCGCCATTCGGTCGTCCAGTTGGCCCCGCTGGGCGTTCATCTCCTGTCGAGAGACCGCTACGTCGGCCCGAACTACATCGAAGGATCCCTGTAACTGCTGTGCGACGGCCACCTGCCATGCCTGCGTCTGCACATGGAGGGCAGCCACAGCGTCCGCGAGGTCGGTCGATTGCAGCTGAGTGGCAGCGTTCGTACGCTCCGCTTCGGCAGAGACGCGTGACGCCACGTCATGGAATCGACCAGGCAGTTCCGCTGTCATTGCAGCGATCTGCTCCGTCGTTGCAGGGACAGCGCGCACGCGCCTCATGAACCGACGGATGGCGGCCGAGCCCTTCATGCGCATGGCAACATCACATCGCGTTCGAGACAGCCCGACACCACGAGTTGGACCGCTGACGACCACAGTGACCGCAGGTCCTCATCGGAGGGTCGTGAATGTTCCAGCATCGATTCGCCCATCACCAAGCCGTGATGACGATGATCGAGATGACCCCGCACGAGGGTGCAACGATCATCCGACATCACCTGGATCGGAACGCAGCCGTGTTCGACGGCCTCAAGAACGTGGACACCATCGAGATGGCCGGCGTCGGACCACCAAATCCGCATGGCTGAGGCGCTGAGAAGTCGGGACACCGCTGACGGCGCAGGTCCAGCCACACCCGAGTCGACGAGGAGCACGCCCCCGTCACCCCACTCTTCCGCGAGGGTGGCTACGAGGCGTGCCGCATCCGAACTGACGGTCTCGACAACGCTCCACCTCAGTGGCCGATCCACTGGCGCTGGCTGGCGGCACAGCGCATCCTGGCGATCGCGTTCGAGATGCATGGCGATCGCCGTCGGGCCCCATCCGACTGCTACGTCGGGTCCGAGGAAGCCCCCCGCCGACTTCCATCGCTGCGCCGGATCGAACCCGGCCAGACCGCGACGACCGGGAGCATTCAACGTGGCAGCTTGGAAGTCGAGCCACGCCTCGCGGAGATCGAGCATTTCCACAGGAATGTCGTCCACCACCTCGGCCAGCGATAGCGATGGGGCCTTCGAGACGCGGCGAATGGCATCGATCGACAGCGGAGCGTCGAATGCTTCGCTGGGATTCGAAACGCCGACGATGGCAAGCGCCGTCATCGTCACCAAGCACTTGAGACATCGGCCACAATTGCCCCGCACGTCGGCCTGCCAGCACACTTTCAATTGCCGCATCAGGTCCGGTCGAGTGCTGACGATTGCCGCCCGCCCCGTACGCGTGAGGGAAGGGTCAGCCGTGACGATCGCTGTTCGCTCCGTGGACCAACATGGGTCGATCTCGGTGGTGCTGCCGTGAGGCTGCTGGCGGCGATCACTGAACGTCGGGGTGATGACGACCTGCCCAAGGAGTGGCGACAATGCCAGCGCGACACCCAGCAGCACCGACCCGTGTGTTCTCTCCCACCCGACGAATCGATCGAGCTCGACGCGCAGGTTCGTTGTCAGCGCGACGACAGGGAGATCGACCGCAGCGGCAACTGTCTCGGTGTCGTGCATGACCTGGGCGGCGACCATCGGCGAGTGCCTCGGTTCCACACCATCGATCGTCACGAGGTGAGTCACCTGAGGATGCCCCCCGTTCAAGCTGGAGATCAACGACGACATGGAGTCGATTCCGCGGGTGAAGAGCAAACCAGTCGACTGACGACGACTCGTTGAATCCGTGTCCCTGGCGGTGGCCACAATGGTCGGTGTCGACCAGCCCCACCACTGACTGAATAGCCGAGACGCACGCTTGCAACCATCGAGTTGCAGCGCAGACATTGCTGGTTCGATCACCAGTTCTTCCCCGAGCAGCGAGGCGAGCAGCGTCGCGGCTGGAACAAACGGGCTGACGCCAACATCCAAAAGCCCGACGGCTTCCTTCGAAACACCGATCCACCACTCGCGTTCCTCGCCGGCAACTCGAACCGGACACACGACGCGAACGTTCTCGCCGAGCAACTGAAGCTTCGGGGTTCCAACATGCATCTGGATCGATCAGTCCTTTCGGTGAACGACCGAGCCGTGATACGCATCGAGTCGCCGTCAAAGTTCTAGTCGGTCATCCGACCAGAGGAACAGCCGAGGTGAGATTGTCTCGTCTGTCGTTGCCGGCGCGACTACTTTTGCGCTGCGTACGCCCCGGTTCAATTGGTGTCGGCGTCTCGACGGCGGTACTCGACCAGCAGCATCGTGGCGTCGTCGTTGAGACCGGCGCCGACGTGATCGCCCACGGCGGCGGAAAGGCGGCGAACCGTCTCGGCACCGGGCAGTCCGTCGAGGGTGGCGCGCACAAGGTAATCGGCCAGGCGCTCTTGCCCGAACCGGCCGCCGGCGGGAGAGAGTGACTCGGAGATGCCGTCGGTGTAGAACAGGACTCGGTCGCCGCGCTGCAGGGTCTCGTGCGCGATCTCGACGACAGGCCCGCCAAGACCCATCGGCATCGACGGCCGACACTGCAGCTCGCCGACGTAGCTACCGTTGCGCACGAGCATCGGTAGCAGGTGCCCTGCGTTCACCCAGGTGAGCACGCCGGTCGCCAGATCCAGCGAGCCGAACTGCCCGGTCACGTAGTTCGAATTTCCGAAGTGGCGCTCGACGATGGAGTCGGCCTGACGGTACGTGTCCTCGAGCGTTCGTCGCTCGCGACGAGAGTTGCGCAGGCTGGTGACCGCACAGGTCGACATCAACACGGCGGCCATTCCGTGACCGATTGCGTCGATGATGGCAAGGTCGACCCTGCCGGCATTGAGGGCGTAGTCGAACGAGTCGCCACCAATCTCGTAGGCCGGCTCCAGGACTCCGCTGACGGCTACTTCGTGGGTTTCGGTCGCGAGCGGCGGGAGTAGATCCCATTGGGCTTCGGCCGCTGCCGTCATCTCCCGGGCGCGGCGCGTACGCAGCCAGACATCGCTGTAGCGCCGCACGCTGACGATGACCAACACCAGCACGGCAGCTATCTGCCTGATCAACTCCTCCGGTGACGGTGGGTTCGTGGAGTACTCCAACTCGAGTACGCCCAGTCGTTCGGCACCGTCGACCAGCGGCAGCCACCAGGTTGCATCTGCAACAACTGGCTCGCCAGTGGTGAAGGCTCGCCCCACCACCGTTCCCTCCAGGTGGTAGCTGTCGCCGAGCGCGCCCGATGGGGCCAGCACTCGCGCTGTCGTCATTGCGTAGTCCGCGACGTGCAGCTGCGCCCGGTCGGCACCGACCAGCCCACGCATTTCTTCCACGATTCCTACGATGTCATCGGGCCCGAGATCGTGCCGCGAGGCCAGCAGGGCGCGCGTCGCGCGGCCCAGGGCCTCGTCGTTGGTGGGTGCCGTCACGTGCGTCCCTTCATGGCTCGATCCCCATTCGCTCGGGAGCATAGGTTCGTCGAACGCACCGTCGTCGAGAAACTTGTGGTTTACAGTCGGGCGAACCGGGGTAATACCGCCTCGGTGCGGCGTGTCCGCACTCACGGGAGGCTCGAGGATGGATTCGAACAGGAACCTTTTGACCACGACGGTTGCCAACGACGGCACCATTGCGGTGGCTGGGGATGTCGACATGGCAGGAGGTCCGATTTTGGAGGAGGTCATGCTGCGTCAGGAGGGCATGCTCGGCGATGCTGACGACCTCGTCGTCGACATTGAAGGCGTGCAGTTCGTCGACTCGTCGGGGCTTCGCAGCCTTCTGGCGGCAGCTCGTCGTGCCGCAAGCCGTGACGCCCGGCTCGAGCTGCGAGGCGTCGGCCCCGAGATCATCCGCCTCTTCGAGATCACTGGAACGACGGACCAGTTCAACATTGCGAGTCTGCGTGACTGATCAATTGACCACCATCGGCCCCGTTCGCGTGGAGTTGCCACCGGCCTCGGCCATGTCACGCGTGGCCCGGCTGACGGCCACGGGTGTCGCCGCGATGGCCGGGTTCACCATCGACGAGATCGACGACATCAACGTGATCGTCAGCGAAGTCATGGTGGCATTGGTCGAGCACGGAGCGCACGAGACCATCACCGTGACGTTCGACGTGGCCGATGGACGCTTCACCGTTCGCGGTGCGACGCAGTTGGCCGAATTCGACCTGGACCACCCCGACCTGGCGTTGTGCCGAACCGTGCTCGCCGCGGTGAGTACCAGTCACGGGATCGAGCGCGACGGCACCCGAGCAGAGATATGGGCAACGCTGCAGCAGTCGAACGCATGACGGCGGTGCACCAAGCCGACGACGCGGACGACGTCTGGGTTGCCGAGGCACTCGCGACCTTCGCGGAAAGTCGTGACCTAGCGCTGCGTGCTCAGATCGTGGAGCGGTCGCTGTGGTTGGCGCAGCGTTCCGCGCGACGGTTCGCCGAACGCGGCGAACCGTACGACGACGTCTTCCAGGTGGCCTGTGTCGCGCTGGTGAATGCGGTCGACCGCTTCCAACCCGCTCAGGGCGTGCCGTTCGGCGCGTATGCCACACCCACCATCGTCGGTGAGATCAAGCGCCACTTTCGCGACCGAACCTGGCGAGTGCATGTGCCGCGACGGGCCAAGGACCTGCGCCCAGCGGTGAACACGGCCACCGATGAACTGAGCAAGGTGCTCGGCCGGTCGCCCACCGCCCGAGAAGTTGCTGCGCACATGAACATCGACGAGGACCTGGTTCTGCAGGTGGTGGAGGCGAACAGCGCCTATCGCACAGCGCCGCTGGACAACATCACCGAACGCCAGACTCGTGCGGCTGAAGCGGACGCCGATGTCGACGCGGTACTCGACCGCGAGCTCGTCAGTCAGGCGCTGGTGCATCTGCGGCCGCGTGAACGCGAGATCATAAAGATGCGATTCTTCGACGAGATGACGCAGGCGCAGATCGCTGAGCACATCGGAACCAGCCAGGTGCACGTTGGCCGGCTGATCACCAGCAGTCTGGCGTTGTTGCGCACGCGCCTGAGCTCGGCCTCGGCGGAGGCGGCTCCATGATGCCGTGTCTGATCGGGCTCGTGGGTGGGTACAGCCTCTCCATGACGGCAATGACCGGCCGCACTGAGGTGGCCCAGCTCGAAAGCGCGCGACCGCGATGACCGGCCCGGTCGACCTGCTCATGCGCTCGTATCCATCAGCGCCGCGCAGCGCTCGAGCAGCTCGCGATTTCGTCGTCGGCGAGCTTCGGCGCGCGACCGCGACGGAGCGTGCGGTCGCCGACTTCGAGCTCATCGTCAGTGAACTGGTCGCCAACTCCGTGCAGTACGGCAATGGCACCGAGATCGTGGTGGGAGTCGATGCCGTCACCGACGACTGGTACACGGTGTCGATCTCGAGTGGGGTCGACGGTGCATTGCCACCGCTCGACCCTGAGTCGTGGACGGTGGCCGACCCGGAGCAGCGCTCGGGCCGTGGTCTGGGCATTGTCCGGTCACTGTCCGACGATCTGTCGGTGGCCGTCAATGATGGCCGGCTGGTCATCATCTGCCGTTGCCATCGCTGAGTAGCGGTTGCCGATCGACGGTCACAGCTCCAGACCGTTCCTCATCTTTTGGCGTAGACGCGAGTCAGCCGACGCCCCGAAGGACGTCGGCTGACGGTGGTGCGCTCGAGGAGCGGTTGAGGACGTCAGTCCTTGTTGATGCGATCCTTGATGGCGTCGACGCCGTCCTCGATCTTGTCGCGGACCTTGTCGAGGCCCTCCTTGATGGAGCCGGCGGCCTGGTCGGCCTTGCCTTCGCGCTTGAGGTCGTCGTTGTCCGTGAGGGCTCCTGCGGCTTCCTTGATGCGACCCTTGATGTCGTCGGGCTGAGCTGATGCCATGGTTCCGTTCCTTTCGGGTTTCGTTGCTGACGACGGCGGGGGGTTGCCGTCGTGAGATGCAAGTACCCCGCTCCGGCGGCGGTCAGACATTAATCGTTGCACCACCACCGCAATCAGCGCGACGGCACCGAGGCCGCCAAGCACCATCAGGGTGCTGCGGGTCGCGGATCGTGACGAGCTGCGGTGCGTCGCTCGCCTGAGCCACCGGGCGCGCTTGGTAGCCGCGGTGCTCACAGCGTGCGAGACCTCTTGGAGCAGGTGGCTGGCTGCGTCAACGCCGCTTGCCGTGGCGGTACTCAACGTGTCCACGAGATGTGTGGGGACTGGGAGTGTCATGTGTTCTATCTCCTGGCTGGTTGATGATGCACACCGGCGCCGAAACCGGCCACGATGGCACCTGCACGTACCCGTTATCGAACGATCCGAAACCTCTGATCGTGACAGGGTGTAGCGAACCGCTGGGAGCCCGTCATGCATGATCAGGATCACTCACTTGTCGACCTCGCACTGACGGTGGCCCGTCATGAGTTGACGTCCACCAAGCCGCTGCGGTCGCCAGCGCAGGCTGCCGACATCTACGCGGCGCTGGTTGGAAGCGTCGGCCCCGAAGGCATCGGTGCCGAGCGTGCCGTGGCGTTGATGACCGACGTGGTGGGTGCGAACTGCATGAACGTGTCCAGCCCCAACGTGTACGCCTTCATCCCGTCGGCGGCGACACCGGCCTCGTTGGCAGCAGACGTGATGTTGTCCAGCATGAACGTGATCGGCGACTGGTGGCTGGAGGGCGCCGGCGCCATCGCTGCCGAGAACCACACGCTGGCATGGCTGTGCAATGAGTTCGGCCTCGGCGAACATGCCGGAGGTGTATTCGTCAGCGGTGCCACTCCGGGCAACCTGGCGGGCCTGGCGGCGGCGCGTCGTTGGTGGCGATCGCACAACCCTGGCCATGCGCGCGATCGACTGGCGATCGCGTGTGCGCAGCAGGCACATTCGTCGATCCGGATGGTGGCCAGCGTGTTGGACTGCGACGTGCTGCTCGTCGACGGCGACGAGTTCGGTCGGCTCCGCGCCGACGAGCTCACCGCCGCGCTCGCCGCTCACCGAGCCGACGGTGGCGCGCCGGTGTTCGCGATCTCCGCAACTGCAGGCACCACCAACCTGGGGATGGTCGACGACCTCTCCGGTCTTGCGGACGTGGCCGAGCGCGAAGGGCTGTGGCTCCACGTCGACGGAGCGTATGGCGGCGCCGCGATCCTGTCCGCTGCCGGCCGACGCGAGCTGGCGGGCATCGACCGCGTGCACTCGATGGTCGTTGATCCGCACAAGTGGCTGTTCGCCGGTTACGACTGTGCTGCGTTGCTCTACCGCGACGTACGCGTCGCTCGGGCCGCGTTCACGCAGACCGCCGAATACCTCGAGGCGGTGGAGGTGAGCGCTGATCAGTGGAACCCCAGCGACTATGCGGTGCACCTCACGCGCCGTGCGCGCGGCGTGCCGCTGTGGTTCAGCCTCGCGACGCACGGCACCGACGCGTATCGGGCGGCTGTCGACACCTGCCTCTCCAACGCGCGCGACTTCACCGACGCGGTCCTGTCGGCACCCCACCTGGAATTGTTCGCGCCGACCACGCTGTCGATCGTCACGTTCACCCGCGTCGGCTGGCAGCGTGCGGACTACCAACGTTGGAGCGACACGCACCTCGCTGCCGGCGACTTCTTCATCGCGGTCAGCGAATTCCGCGGCCAGCCATTGCTGCGTGTGTGCCTCGTGCACCCCAACACGACCATGGCCCACCTGCACCACGTGATCGACTCGCTGGGGTAGCAGCAGCGGCTACGCCATTGGCGGAATCGGCTGCGGGGGCGGCGGGCCGATGTAGCGCGCGCTCGGCCGGATGATCTTGTTGTCGACCGCCTGTTCCAGGATGTTGGCGCACCACCCGATCACCCGGCTCGACGCGAACGTCGGTGTGAACATCTCGGGCGGGATTCCACACAGTTGCATGACGACGCCGGCGTAAAACTCGACGTTGGTCCGTATGTGCCGACCAGGCTTCAGACGGTCCAGCACGTCGATCACGCCCTCCTCGGCGGCTTCGGCGAACGACACCAGTTCGCGGGCGTTCTCATCCACTGCCAGTCGGCGGGCGACACCGCGCAGCATGACCGAACGCGGGTCGTCGGTGGAGTACACCGGGTGTCCGAAGCCCATGATCTTGTCGCCGCGCTCCACCATCGGCGCGACGACCTCCTCGATGCGGTCCGGTGAACCGATCTCGTCGAGCAGCGCCAACGCCCGACTGGGTGCCCCGCCGTGAAGTGGCCCACTCAATGCCCCGATGGCAGCCACCACGCAGGCGCCCATGTCGGCACCGGTCGAGGCAACGACCCTGCCGGTGAACGTGGAGGCGTTGAAGCCGTGGTCGATGGTGGAGATCAGGTACTGCTCGACCGCCCGACTGTGAACTGCGGCGGGTTCGGTGCCGGTCAGCATCCACAGGTAGTTCGCTGCATACCCGAGGTCGTTGCGGGGCTCGACGACGTCCAGGCCGGCGCGCAACCTGTGCAGCGCGCACAGCAGCGTGGGTGTGAGCGCGCACAGGAACAGCGCGTCGGCGCGCCGCTGATTCGGTTCGATGTCGATCAGCGGTTGCAGCCCACGCTCCGCTGCCGCGAGTGAGAGCGCGGTTCGTAGACCTTCCAGCGGCTCGCTGACGGCGGCGATGGCCGGCAGGACCGCCCTCACCGTCGGCGTCATCGCTCGCTGCGGAGCCACCTCGGCGAGGAACGCTGCGCGCTCGGCAGCGTTGGCGGGCAACGCGCCGTCGATCATCAACTGCCACACGTCTTCGATCGGCCGTCGCTGGGCCAACTCCACTGCGGAGTACTGCCGGTAGTGGTAGAAACCCTCGCTACCGCGCACGTCGCCGACCTCCGTGTCTGCGACGACGACGCCCTTGAGACCGCGTGGAACGTCAGCCGGGCCGATGGACGCCACACGCATCAGGTCACGCAGCGACACCACGCCCACCGGGTTGCCGTGGTCGGTGACCGGCATGTGCCGGTAGCCGCGTTCGCGCAACATCGCCAGCGCTGCTGGGACTTCGGTGGCCATGTCGACAGTGTCGACCGGCGCTGTCATGACCGCACCAATGCTGCTGTCGTGCAGCCCGGTCGCCGTGGCACGCAACACGTCGCGTTCAGTGACGATGCCGATGGCGCGACTGCCTTCCATCACCACTACCGAACCGACTCGATGCTGGTGCATGCGTTGGATCGCAGTGGTGAGGGGCTCGGTAGCGAGGGCGGAAACGGGGGGCGCTGTCATCAGCGAAGCGATCGAAGTCATGGATATCAGCGTGCCTCCGCCCAGCTCTTTGATCAATATTGATTATGGTCAACAATGTGCAATGGCTGACCACCTCCCAAGCAGCGCATCGACTCGGCGTGAAGCCGGCCACGCTCTACGCGTACGTCAGCCGAGGTGTCATCGAGAGCCATCGCGACGAAGACCGCACCAGCCGATTTCGGGCGAGCGACGTAGAGGCTCTCGCGGTTCGCGGGCGTCCGCGCGAGGCGAGTCGCCCTCATTCCCTCGACATCGAGATCACCACACGGATCACGCAGATCGTCGGCCACTCCATTCGATATCGGGGCCACGACGCGCTGACGCTGGCCCGCACCTCGTCATTCGAACAGGTTGCGGAGCTGTTGTGGACCGGGTCGCTGCCGGCGGTGCCAGTGACCTGGGCATCCCCCGCGCAGCTACCTGCGATCGAGGGCGAGATGTCGATGCGTGATCGCCTGCGGTTGGTGGCCGCGCGGGCGGGCGTTGGCGCACGTGCGCGCCGCGACCTGCGCTCCGTCACCGATGAGGGCCGTCGTCTGATTGCATCGATGGTCGATTCGTTGCCGATTGTCGGCGACGGCCGCTGCCCACGGTTGTTGCTGCCCGATGAGGTTGCGGTTCGCGGCTCGCTGGCCGGCCGGCTCTGGACACGACTCTCGCGGCGACGGCCGACGGCGGGGCTGGTGGCCACGTTGAACGCAGCGCTCGTTGTGCTCGCGGACCATGAGATGGCGACCAGCACGCTGGCAGCGCGCGTCGCAGCCAGCACACGCGCCGGGGTACACGGTGTCGTCGCTGCCGGCATGGGCACGCTCGCTGGACCGATGCATGGTGGTGAAAGTCAGCGCGCTCGTCGAGTACTCGAGCGGGTCACCACCTCGTCTGTTCACGGCGTGATCCTGATGGCGCTCGAACTGCACGGCAGGCTGCCCGGTTTCGGACAGGTCCTGTATCCGATGGGTGATCCGCGAGCGACACTGCTGTTGGACATGTTGCGCGAGGCAGTCGGCGCGCACCCTGCCATCGACACGGCGGACACGTTGGTCGCCGCAGCCGCGAGTCGGCGTCTGCCGCCGCCCAATGTCGACTTCGCACTGGCCGTGCTGGGGATGGTGGCCGCAATGCCGCAGGACGGAGGCGAGGCGATTTTCACCCCCGCGCGGGTCGTTGGCTGGCTGGCGCACGCGATGGAGGAGTACGGCGAACAGCCGCTTCGATTCCGTCCCCGTGCCGTGTACATCGGCGAGGGTGCGTGAGGCGCGTCAGCCAGGAACGGGAAGTGCGACAGCCGCCATGGCGATGGCCAGCGCGTGGCCGAGGTTCAGTGAATCGACACCGCGATGCATGGGAATACGGACGTGGAACCGAGCTGCGGCGCGAGCCTCGGCGGTGAGCCCGGGGCCTTCGGCGCCGGCGATGAGCGCGACCTTGTCGGGCATGCCCATGTCGAACAAGCTGTTGGCTTCCGGCGCCGGGGTCAGCGCCCAGGTCTCGAAACCCGCCTTCTCCAGGTACTCGATGGGGCTCGGCCAGCGCTCGCAGCGCATCACCGGCAGGTGCAGCATCTCGCCCATCGAGACCCGCACCGCGCGCCGCGAGTAGGGGTCGGCACAGGTGGGGTCGAGCAACATCGCGTCGAAGCCGAGTGCACGGGCCGAGCGCGCGACGGCTCCGATGTTCTCCTTGTCGTTCGAGCCTTCCAGTACCAGTACTCGTCGTGCGCCAGCGAGCACGTCGGGCAGCGTTGGGTTCTGCCGACGCTTCACCGATGCCAGCGCCCCACGGTGCACGTCGAAGCCGGCAATCTGCGTCATCACGGCACGGCTGGCGACGTACACGGGCATGCGAGTGGGCTCGACCACATCCTTCAGTCGCTCGTAGCGCGCCGGTGAGAGCAGGAATGACTTGGGCCGGAACCTGGACGTGACGAGGCGGGTGAGAACCAGTTCGCTCTCGGCGATGAAATGATCGAGCGTGTCGGCAGCGTCGCCGCGGTCGCGAAGCCCCAGGTAGTCGGCAACGCGCGGGTCGTCGGCGGAGTCGATTTCGATCGGCACGAATCCGACTCTACGAGGCCGGTGTCAGGAAAGGGTTGCGAACAGGTGTTCGCCGCGCCAAGATGGCACGATGACCGGTCCCACCGCTCCCCTCGTCGCCACCGACGCCGAACTGATCTGGCAGCAATGTCTGTTCGCGTTCGAGGAGCCAACCGTCGATGCGGGCTGTCACGGTCTCACCCGCACCTGGCTCGACGAGACGTCGTGGGTCGACCACGTGCCGCGCTGGCTCAGCGGGGCCGACCTCGTGTTTGCCGAACTGGTCGCCAAGCTGCCGTGGCGCCAGCGCGAAGTCACCATGTACGACCGCCGCGTGGCCGAACCGCGGCTCACCGCCTGGTGGGGTCCCACCAGCGGTGAAGTGGAGCCGCTACCGGTGCTGGACGACGCACGTATGGCGCTCACCCGTCACTACTCGCGCCCGTTCGATTCCATCGGCTTCAACCTGTACCGCGACGGGCGCGATTCGGTGGCCTGGCATGCAGACCGCGAGCGCTACTTCCACGAGGACCCGGTCGTCGCCATCCTCAGCACTGGCGCGCCGCGGGCGCTGCACATTCGGCCCAAGGCGTCGCATGGTACGGGTGGGTCATCGCGCACGTGGCACATCGGGCAGGGTGATCTGTTGGTGATGGGTGGCGCCTGCCAGCACGACTTCGAGCACTGCGTGCCGAAAGCGGCGCACGTCGATGGGCCACGGCTCAGCATCATGTTCCGTCACAACATGGCTGACTGGCAGCCACCCGACTCCGGCACCTACAACCAGGCGTAGTCGCCGAGGTGAGCGGGTGCATACTGGGGAAATGTCCAACGATGCGGTATCGACACCGACCGACCCTGTGGCACCGACTGACTCGTCGCGGTATTCATTTCTTCCTGGTGCGCCAGCTGCCCCGACCATCGTTGCGGGCGATGGTGTGTTCCTCATCGCCGACGACGGTCGTCGTATTCTCGACGCCGCGGCCGGAGCCATTATTGGCAACATCGGCTGGGGTCGCACGGAAGTCGCACAGGCAGCAGCGGTGGCGATGGAGACCGGGTATGTCGTTCCGCTGTGGCCCACGCCGCACCGGCTGGCGTTGCACGACGAGTTGGTCG
>Ga0073904_10002040_pt1 | contig 15303 bp, 16 predicted proteins | sample KloWWTrecipitate_FD_66668 | JGI IMG/M metagenome (GOLD analysis project Ga0073904, IMG submission 66668) | Active sludge microbial communities from Klosterneuburg, Austria, studying microevolution and ecology of nitrifiers - Klosterneuburg... | ecosystem: Engineered > WWTP > Aerobic digester >...
ATCCGGCTGCAGATCGCGAATTCCAGCTGGCCGCGCTACGACCGCAACCCGGAGGCCGATCAGCGCTTCGAGTTCTTCGTCTGGTCCGGTGGGGACACTGACTCCTCGGTGGGCGGCGCCGGTGTCGTCGTCAACCCGGGGCAGGCTTCATGAGCGCGCAGCCGCTGATCCTTGCGGGGGACGCCGAGCAGCGCGGCCGCGCGCATGCTGCGGCCAACCTCAAGCGCCGCGATAGCGTCCATGCGGCCACCATCGCGCACGTCGAAAAGGCGCGCGCCGATGGCCTCATCAACGAGCGCGCCAAGAGCTACCTTGCCGCGCAACGGGCCTTTCACGAGGTCAACGACCCACACAGCCTTGCCGAAATCCGCGGCATCGCGGCCGGATTCGATCTCTCCGAGGACGATCTCTTCACCGCGTTCCATCTCGGCATGCTGAGGGCTGGCTTCACCATGCCGCCGGAGGCCGACGGTTGCAGTTCGTGGGCCTCGGCCGACGGGCCAGATGGTCCGCTTGTGGCCAAGAACCGCGACACGTCGGGTACGCTCTATGGCCTGCAGCATGTCGCGCTGCATTCGGGGCCCGATATCGCGACCGGGCACATGCTGTGCGTAGGCAGCATCGGCGCACCGGCCTGCTATTCGAGCGGCATCAACAGCTTCGGCTTCGCCCTCGCCGACACGCATATTCCTCTGCAGCGTTACACCGTTGGCTGGCACCGCTTCTTCCTCATGGGAAGGCTGATGGCCGAGTGCCGTTCGGTTGCCGATGCACTGGCGATGATCCGCAAGGCACGGCACGCCGGTGGCGGTTCGCTGACCATGGCAGACCCGACCGGCGCCACTGCGACGGTGGAGTTCGCCGAGACCGGTCCTTCGATCACCGAAGGCTCGACGGGCATGCCACCAGTCTATCACACCAACACGCTCAAGACCTCGCCGGAGAGTAGGGCGACGGTGGTGAGCGAGGCGGTGGGTGGTACGTCGAACGCGCGCTACGCATTCCTCGAGCGTACTCTGCCGACGCGAACCTGGGACATTGCCTCGGCCAAGACGCTGATGGCGACGCATCCCGATGGCGGCGCGCCGCTCTGCCAGCATATGGACCGCGAGGGGAGCCACACGCTGTCGACCGCGATCTACGCCTGCGCCGCTGGCACCCTCGATTTCAGCCCAGACAACCCCTGCAGAGGCACGTGGAACCGTTACCTCGTGCCAAGTCCTGATTCCCTTCAACGCCACAGATTGCGAGTGACTCTATGAAGATCATCTGCCCAAACGGGCATCTTGGGTTCGCCCCCATCAAGACGGCGAGTTTCCACATCGGTGTGGCCGCCAATCCGGACTTCATCGCCGCCGACTCCGGTAGCGACGATATCGGGCCGACGCCGCTCGGCAGCGATACCAGCACGGCGCCCCGCGCCTGGCAGCTGCACGATCTCGAAGAGATGCTGGTCGCCTCGCGCAAGCTGGGCGTGCCGATGATCATCGGCTCTGCCGGCGACACGGGCACCAACAGCCGCGTCGACATGTACGTCGAAATGATCCGCGACATCGCCGCCCGTCACAAGATGGCGCCGTTCAAGCTCGGCTGGTTCTACTCCGAAGTCGATCGCGAGTACGTCCGCGCCAAGATCCGCGGCGGCTCGCCGATCCGCGGCCTCGATGAGCGTGAAGATCTCACCGAATCCGAACTCGATGCGACCAGCCGCATCGTTGCCATGGCGGGTGTCCATCCGTTCCTGAAGCTGCTCGAAGAAGGTTGCGACGTCATCATCGGCGGTCGTTCCTCCGACAGCGCGATCTTCGCCTCCGCGGCGCTCTCCAAGGGCTTCCCCGAGGCGCAGTCCTACTATCTCGGCAAGGTGCTCGAATGCGCCTCGTTCTGCGCCGAGCCGTACGGCGGCAAGGAAACGGTGATGGGCGAGATCACCAACGATCACGTCGATGTCACCGCCATGAACCCGGCGCAGCGTTGCACCGTGGCCTCGGTGTCAGGCCACGCCATGTACGAGCGTTCCAACCCGTTCTTCGAGTACGTGGCGGGCGGCCTCATGGACATGACCAACTGCCACTACGAGCAGCTGACCGAGAAGACCACGCGCGTTACCGGCATGGAGTTCGTTCCTGCCGAAGACTTCCGCGTGAAGCTCGAAGGCGCCGGCAAGATCGGTGAGCGCTTCATCGGCATGGCCGGTGTGCGCGATCCGTACACCATCAAGAACATCGACCGCGTGATCGAGTGGGCCCGCGAGCAGTGCCGCGAGCGCTTCGGCGCCGAAGGCTGGGAACTGCACTACAGCGTCTATGGCCGCAACGGCGTGATGGGCGACCTGGAGCCGAAGAAGAACGAGCCGGGGCACGAACTGTGCGTCGTCGTCCAGGGTATCGCACCGACCGTCGAAATGGCCGAAGAGGTCGCAATGATCGGTACGCGCCAGATGTTCTACGCCCGTCTTCCCGATGTGAAGGGCACCGCCAGTGGCGTTTCCTTCCCGCTCGATGAAGTGTTGCATGCCAGCGCGGGCTACCGCTGGACGCTGAACCACACGATGGCCGTCAGCGATCCGCTCGAGCTTTTCCCGACGCATTCAGCAATGGTGGGCTAAGATGAGCCAGATCAACAGCAAGAAGCCACTTTCCGAACTCGCCAAGACCGTTCGCAGCAAGAACGCCGGCACGGACAAGATCACGTTTGACATCATCTTCCGCGAACGCGCGACCTACGATCTTGTGCGCCGCTCTAAGGCGATCAGCCGCGAGAGCATCTGTGCGCTCTATCAGATCGACCCGAGCCGCATCACCGATTTCGTGGAGTTCGATCCCGGCTTGGCGATCAAGTTCACGATCACCCGTATCCGCCCGAGCGGTTCGCCGGGTGATGGCGATATCTTCGGCGCACAGCAGTATGCGCCGCTGCTCGATGTCGAAGTCGACATGACGGCCTGAGGCCAGACGCAGAAAATCGAAAGGGCCGCCTCGCACGAGGCGGCCCTTTTCTTTGCCGAGGCAGTCGCATGCCCCGGCCGATGCTCGTTGACCCGGCGGGCAATCATTCCTAGGACAGGCAAGACTTCAATCGGGATGACGCCATGGCAAAGGACAAGCTGATCGCAGAACTCGGGCAGCTGGTCTCCGAATCGCGCAATCCGCGCACGATGCAGATCGATCTGATGCCGACGGCCGAGATTCTGGCCGCTATCAACCGTGAAGACGGGGATGTGGCGGCGGCGGTGGAGCGCGTTCTGTCGGCCATCGCCGTGGCTGTCGACCGGACCGTCGAGGCCTTCAGGTCTGGTGGACGGCTCATCTATATCGGCGCGGGCACCAGCGGCCGGCTCGGGGTGCTCGATGCGTCAGAGTGTCCGCCGACCTTCGGCGTTCCGCCCACCATGGTGGTCGGGATCATCGCCGGCGGCGACCGCGCGCTGCGCAATCCGATCGAGGGCGCGGAGGATGACCCGGCCCAGGGCCGAAATGATCTCGTGGCGCGGCAGCTGACGGCCAATGACGTTGTCGTTGGCATCGCGGTAAGTGGCCGTACGCCTTATGTAATCGGCGCGCTCGAATATGCCCGGGAAGTCGGGGCCACCACGGTTGCGCTGTCGTGCAACCCGGATTCGACTATCGCGAAGCTGGCGGAGATTGCGATTTCGCCGGTGGTGGGGGCGGAGGCGGTGACGGGGTCTACGCGGATGAAATCCGGGACGGCTCAGAAGCTTGTGCTGAATATGATCAGCACAGCGTCCATGATCAGACTGGGAAAGATTTACGAAAATCTCATGGTGGACGTGTCGGTGAGCAACGAGAAGCTTGCGGCGCGCGCGGTGCGGATCATCGCGGAAGCGGTAGGTTGCACGAATGCCGAGGCCGAGACGCTTTTGGCGCGGAGCGGGAACGATGCAAAGCTGGCGATCCTCATCGGCCTCACCGGCTTCGACCCCGCCGACGCCGAGAGCCTGCTGACGCGCAGTGACGGGTTCCTGCGCCGGGCCCTCCTCGACGCCGGAACGACGACACCGGGCGCATGATCGCGGCGCCGCGGCTCACCATCGCCATAGCCACGACGGCCGAGCGATCCGCCTCGATCCGGCTTGGACGGCTGCCTGTCGATCTGCGTTGGCGCTACGTTATCTACTGTCAGGGCGGAACGCCCGCAGTCGCGCCGCGCGCCGACATTTCGGTGGTGGTGCTGCAGGGGCGCGGGGTCGCGGCAAGCCGGAATGCTGCAATCGGCGCGTGCGATACCGAGCTCCTGCTATTTTCAGACGACGACGTCGGGCTTGAGGCCACTGGCCTAACGCGGCTGATAGATGTGTTCACGGAGCACACAGCGCTCGGCCTCTTTGCCGGCCGCACCGTGCTGCAGGACGGGCATTCGGAGCGAGTATACCCAGACCGCCCGCAGCGATTGACTCTGTTCAACTCGGCACGGGTAGGAACAGTCGAACTGGCGGTGCGCCCGGCTTATATCAGGGATAATCGGATTGGCTTCGACCTGAATTTTGGCGCCGGCGGTGCCAACGCGATCGGCGACGAGTACATCTTTGTTGCCGATTGCATCCGGTCGGGTCTTTGGGGAGGGTATTGGCCCATCACCATAGCGGTGCACGATGGATCAAGCTCGGGGACTGATTTCGCGTCGCCACAGACGACACGCGCGCGGGCGAAAGTGTTCGAGCGGGTGTTCGGGCGCCTCGTGTCGGTGCCGATAAAGCTCGGATTCATCTGGCGGCACAGGCGCCGGTTCGGATCGTTTACCGAACTTTTGACATTCGCGAGGGTATTTCTACTGCCGTTGAGCTGAGTTACTGGAGTCGGGGGGCTCGGGGTTCTCTTGTCTTATGCGCGTCTTTGTCGTCTGCGATCACGAGCCGCTTCCGATCGATCCGGGGCAGCCCCGCCTCATGCGCGCAGGCATGCTGACGGCAGCGCTAGCCGATGCGGGTCATGATGTCACCTGGTTCACGTCAAGCTTCGACCACTACCTGAAGCGCCAGCGCGGGCAGGCCGGCAGCATCGCCCGTCATGGTCCCGGGCTCGCCATCGAAGTGCTGCCGACGCCTGGGTACCCGGCCAATACCGGCGCACAGCGGGTGTTTCACAACCGCGCGTTTGCGTCGGCCTTCAGCCGGGCGGTCACGGCGCATGCTCCGCCGGACGCGGTGATCGCCGCCATCCCCGCGACCGATTCCGCGGCGGCGGCGGTGCGGTATGCGCGGCGGGCCGGCGCAGCATCGATCGTCGACGTCTACGATCCCTGGCCGGATTCGTTCAAGAAGATGCTCCCGCGCTCGAAGCTCATCCTGGGGTGGCCGGTGATCGCCCACCTGCATCGCCAATCCCGGTTTGCCTGCACCAATGCGACGGCCCTGTTCGCCATCTCCGAGGGTTATCTGGACTGGGGACGGGCCAAGGGACAGCGCGGCGGCAAGGCGCCTGACCGGGTCTTTCCCCTTAGCTACATGCCGCATCGCAACGTCTCGCCGAACGACCGCCATGCGCTTCTCGGCCGGCTCGGAATCGAGCCGCATCATCGCATCGTGAGTTTCGTCGGAACGTGGGGATCAACCCACGATCTCGCCCATGTCGCCGACGCCGCCGCTCAACTGGCGGCATGCGACGACATCCGCTTTGTCATCGCGGGCCGGAGCGAGGGGGACGAGCAGGCGCGCGCGGCGTTCGAGCGCCTCCCCAACGTGGTCCTTGCCGGCTGGCTCGACGCACCCGAGATCGCAACGCTTCTCGGTTCGACCGATGTGGGGCTCCTGCCCTATCGTGCCGGCGCACCCCAGAGCCTGCCCAACAAGGTCTTCGAGTACCTTGCCTACGGCGCCTTTCAGATCGGCTCGCTCACGGGTGAGATCGAAGCATTCTACAACAGCACAGGGGCAGGGTGGGTTGTTCCTCCGACCGGTGGCGCTCTGGCTGCCGCGATCCGCCGGTATTTTTCGACGCCCGAAAGCACGTCGCGTCACGACCGGATTGCCGCCTTCGATGCCGGCTACGCCGGCTCGACGGTCTATCGGCAGATGGTCGAAAGCATAGAGGAGATCGCCATCCGCTAGCGATCGGCCGGCACCACGGCAGATGGGTCGGCCATCCACATGCCGTGGTCGTCGCGGTGCTCGGGATAGTAACGCCGCCGCGGCCTGATTTCGGAGAACGCGGCTCCGGTGTCGTCGGCAAGGTAGTCGTAGCCCACCTTCTGGTAGCGCCGGTCCGGGTCGAGTGCGTTATAGAGATCGCGCCGGGCGATGCGCCGCTTCGGGTCGATCATCTTGAGGTGGTAGAGGTTCAGGCCCGATTTGAGGGTGTAGTAGTTGGGCGGCACCCATTGATCGTGCAATGGATTGGCGACAAACGCGCCACGATCGCCAATAGGGAACTGGTCGGGGAAGATGCGAAAGAACCGGCGCTGGAGCTTGCGGCCCCATATTCCGTCGTTCCGCCATGATGTCGGCGTGTGCATTTCGCGAATATGGAACGCCCAGCTCACATGCCCCTGCGCCAGCGCCATGGCGCGAAGCCGCGCGGCAGCGCCGACCTCGAAGCGTTCGTCCGGGTCGACGCCGAGAAGCCACTGCGCCCCAGTCGCATGCGCGGCCTCATACAGGGCGTGCCGCCGGACAGCGTCACCCGTAAATGCGGCAGGGGCGTTGCGGTCGTCCCAACTGATCCAGCCATCGCACAGGGGGGAGATGTTTTCGATGAGGTCGGGAACCAGATGCGCATCGTATCGATACGAAAAGACCGCGATGATCTTCGGCCGCAGCCAACGATCAAGCATACGACCGCGCCGCGCCGGCACATTTACAGTGATCACTGAACCCCCTCGCGCCGAATGTTGACCCACCAGCCAGGTCCCGCCTCCCCCGACGCGCCTGTCACCACTCGCGGTAGCAGAGTGCGCGTGGACGCTCAACTTGCCGTAATCGTCATGGCGATCGACGCAGACCGGCGGGCCGTCGATGCCGTTGCTTCCCTGCTGGCGGAGGGTGGTTCGACCGAGGTCGCTGTTGTCAACACCGGCGGCGCGTCGCTTCGGGGCCTGTTGGCCGCGTATCTCGACAGTATCACGCTGGTCGAGGCCGATACGCGCCGGCTCCCCGGCGGAAGCCGCAACCTCGGGATCGCGGCGACCAGCGCGCCGCTCGTCGCCTTCCTTGCCGCCGATTGCCTTGCCTCAAGAGGGTGGGTCGCACAGCGCCTCGCTGCCCATGCACAGGGTCATCTGGCAGTCGCGACTGCGCTGCGTCCCGCTCCCGATGGGACAGGACGCATTCCCGCGACAAGTTGGGCATCCTATGCCCTCCTGCATGTCCGGCGTGCGCCCGAGTATCCGGCGGCCAGTGCTGCACGCTACGGCGCGTCCTATGATCGGTGGCTGTTTGACCGGCATGGTTGGTTTCGCGAAGACATGCGGGTCGGCGAGGACACCGAGTTCAACGGGCGTGTCTCACGGGACGCCCCGCTCGCCTGGGCGCCGGAGGTGGTGACGCTGCACCGCTATCCAGCAACGATCCGTCGCGGACTTGCCGACTTCGTTGAGCGCGGCCGGCACCTGTTTCGCTGGTTCGAAGCCAATGACGACCGGCCGCTGGTTCGCACGCTGAGGCGCGCCGCCGGCAATTGGAGGATCGCACGCGCGCTGGCGGGCATGACATCGGGTGAAACCCAGCGGTCACTGCGCCGCGCAGCGCCCCTGATCACGCTCTTTGCCTTGGCCTATGGCTGCGGCGGCGTGGCTGCCGCGTTCTCGAACTGGTTCCGGCGCGCCAATCCCCGTTGAGGGACCGACGACGGCGCGCCCGCGCCTCAGCGCCGGCCGAAGGCGCTGCGGAACAGCGCCTCGTGCCAGGCGGGTTCGCGGATGAGGCGGAAGCCGATGTTGTCGGGGGGCGCGCCGACGGCGCAGCCGCCGCCTCGCGCGTCGCGCACGAAGAAATTCATTGCCGCCCGATGGCGCCCTTCGAGATGCCGTACGCCGCACGAATCAATGTGCGACAGCACGTTGCCCTCCGTATCGAGGACCGTGCGGGTGGCGCAGGTCGAGGTCCATTCCCAGACCGGGCCGGTCATGTCGGAGATGCCGAACTCGTTGGCGCCGAAGCTGCCAAGGGGTTCCGGGGTGGCGAAGGCGTCGTCGCCGAGCACCATTTCCTTTTCGTACTGGGCCAGCCAGCGTTCGGCGGGATTGCCGGCGTCCGTCGGGCTGTCGAGGGCCGGATCGACGGCCTGTGACCCGGCCGCGAACAGCCACTCCTCGATTGTTGGCAGCCGCCAAGTGCTGTTCGTCGCCCGCGACAGCCAGGCGGCGTAGTCGTTGGCATCATGGAAGCTGATGCCGGTCACCGGGAGGTCAGCGCCGTCCTGCAGTCTCGTTTCCGCCGGGCGGCAGGCGCCGTCGGCGACGCAGCGGCCGTAGTCGGCAGTGCCGACCTCGAATGTCATGATCTCAAGCGGCTGGGGCGCGGCCACTTCGACCAGCGGCGCGTCCTCAGGATGCCCGTTGCGCAAGTAGTCGCCGCTGGCGCGGTAGGTGAAGGGGCGCGACGCAACGATGGTCGTGGCGGGCGCCGTTACCGCGCGGGCCGGCGCGCGGAACTCAACGATCCCCAGTTGCATGAGAACAAGCCCGGCAAGGCCGAGGAGCAGCGATGCCGGAACGAGGAGGCCGGTCACGAGGCGCACATGCTGTGCCGTCATTTCCAGCCTCCTTCGCTTTCGCCGATCAGACGATCGGCGCTGGCGCTTCCACCTGGGTCATCAGGTCGTCGTCCCATTCGCCCTCGACCATGATGTGGGCCGTGGCGCCGAGTTCCACCGCCTCGATGAGGTTGTGGTTGACGTAGGCGTAGATGCCGGGCTGCAGGAACGTGTACATCGCTGCGCCTGCCGCGCCGCCCGGGATGAACCAGGTCTCGAGGTCCACCTCGGGCCGGTTGTGGAACTTGCCCGTTGCCCAGACATAGTCACCGTGCCCGCCGATGATGTGCGGCCGCGTATCGCGGTTGGCCTGCGAGTGCACGAACAGCACCGTCTCGCCAACCTTGGCCTGCATGGCCCCTTCGCCGGTCAGGGCGCCCACCGCACCGTTGAAGACGACGTGCGTGGGGGTCAGGGTCTTCATGACGCGCAGCATGTCGTCGTAGCCGTCGCCGATCGATTCATAGACCTTGAAGTTCCCCATCTCGTCGCGCGGGATGTAGAAATCCTGCTCTCCGACATAGTAGATGCGGTCGTACTTGAGCGGCTTGCCGTTGCCATCGCTCAGGCCCTTGCGGGGCATCACCATGATGGCACCGTTCATGCCCGACACGACGTGCCAGGGGATCATCGGGCCGCCCGGCGCGCAGTGATAGACGTAGACGCCGGGGCGCGTGGCTTTCCAGCGCAACTTCACCTGTTCGCCCGGATTGATGAGCGTGAGCCCGCCGCCGCCGAGAGCGCCGGTCGAGGCGTGGAAATCGATGTTGTGCTGCATGAGGTTGGTGTCGGGGTTGACCAGCGTCAACTCGACATAGTCGCCCTCGTGCACCACCATCAGCGGGCCTGGCACCGTGCCGTTGAAGGTCATGGCATGCACGGTCGTGCCGTACTCGTCGATGACCATTTCCTTTTCCTCGATGACGAGCCTGAACTCGACCACCTCGGGGCCGCGATCCGTTGCCTGCTCGTGCTCATGCACGAAGGGCGGATCGACCAGCGTGACCTTGCGGCGCGGCAGGTTTGCGAGATCGGGCGGCGGCCCGGTCACCACGCCGGCGTCCTCGGCGGTCGCCGGAGCGCTGGCCAGCACGGTTCCGACCACGCCGGCAAGCGCGGCCCCCGCCAGCAGCGCGCGGCGCGATACATTGATGTTGTCGGGATCGTTCATGATTGGCCTCCGCCAGTCACAGCCTGCAACCATTGCCCGCTGTATTGCGCCGGCTTCGTAGCGCTGCCGTGCGCGAGCATCCTTGCTGGCGCGCAAACAAGCCTGCGGCTGGTGGGGCAAGGAGCGTCGAACTGCGCCGCTCCTTGCGCCGCCTCAAAGAGCGGCCCGGGTTGCTCGCATAGGAGCAGGGTGCGACGCCCGGGTTGTCCTGGGGCGCCGGTCAAGGAGAACGAAGATGTATGCCACAAAGCTCATCGCCACGCTGGTCATTGCGCTGGGCGCCGCCATTGGCGGACCGGTCGCCGCGGCCAATGTCGAGGTAAAGATGCTCAACAAGGGCGAGACCGGCTCGATGGTGTTCGAGCCCGCGCTGGTGCGCGTCGCGCCGGGTGACACGGTCACCTTCGTCGCCACCGACAAGAGCCACAATGCCGAGACCATTCCGGGAATGCTTCCGGAAGGCGCGGAGGCCTTCAAGGGCGAAATGAGCAAGGATGTGAGCGTTACCTTCACCGAAGCGGGGGCCTACGGCATCAAGTGCGGTCCGCACCTCGGCATGGGCATGGTCGCGCTGGTCGTTGTCGGCGACGAGCCGGTGGATGCCGAGGCGCTGCACGCCGTCAAGCTCCCCAAGAAGGCCCACGAGCGGCTCGAAGACATTCTCGAAGAGCTCGAGTAGCGAGCGAATCTCATCGTGAGGGAAACAGGAGAATTGCTATGCTGAAGACCTTGGGCGCGCTGCTTGCGCTTGGTGCCATGGCCCTGCCGGCCATGGTCACCGCCGCCGAATTCGAAGTGCTGATGCTGAACAAGGGAACCGATGGCAAGACGATGGGCTTTTCCCCGTCGTTCCTGCAGATCGAACCCGGCGATACGGTGAAGTTCATCCCGGTGGACAAGGGGCACAATGCCGAGACCATCCTCGGCATGATCCCCGACGCGGCGGCCACCTGGAAGGGCAAGGTCGACGAGGAGTTCTCCGTGACCTTCACCGTCGAGGGGCTCTATGGTTACAAGTGCTTCCCGCACTACGCCATGGGCATGGTCGGGCTGATCCAGGTCGGCAAGGATCGCTCCAACATGAGCGAGATGCTGAACGCAAGGCTGCCGGCCCGCGCGCAGGCGCGCATGGCGGAGCTCTTCGCCAAGACCTCGCCACGCTGAGGCACGACGGGATCTGTCACCGCAGACGGCCTTTCCGCGGGGCATTGCCCACGGCGGGAAGGCTGGATAGTCTGCGCATCCGTGAGCGTCACTCTCGACCGCAGCGTCATCCGGTCTTTGTCGTTGTTCGCGCATCTGCGCGACGATGAACTCGACGATATTCTCTCAACGGCAACCACCCATCGCTACGCGACCGGCACCCCGGTGTTCGAGCAGGGCCGCCCGGCCGACAGCTATTTTGTGTTGCTGAACGGCCGGTTACGGGTGACGCAGGTGACGCCCGAGGGGCAGCAGGTCATCGTGCGGATGGTCAATCCGGGCGATCTGTTCGGCATCGCCAAGGCGCTGCGCCGGACCGACTATCCGGGCACCGCGACGGCCGTCACCGAAAGCCTGGCGCTCGCCTGGCCGATGAGCGGGTGGGACGAGATGCTCGCCCGCCATCCCTCCCTCGCTGTCAACACGATGCAGACCGTCGGGGCGCGGTTGATGGAGTCGCAGGCGCGGGTCCGCGAGCTTTCGACCGAGGAGGTCGAGCGGCGCGTTGCCCATACGGTGCTGCGGCTCGCCAATCAGTCGGGCCGCAAGGAGCCCGGCGGCATCAGGATCGATTTTCCGGTTTCCAAGCAGGATATCGCCGAGATGGCCGGCACGACGCTCCACACCGTGTCCCGAATCCTCAGCGCCTGGGAAGATGCGGGAATCGTGGAGGGCGGGCGCCAGAAACTGCTGGTGAAGGATCCGCACCGTCTGGTGCTGATCGGCGAAGGCCGCGCCGCCTCGCCGGACGAGCGGACCCCATAGCGTCCACGACCTTCTGCAACAACACGTCCCGGTCGAGGCCATGCTCGCGCGCGGCATCGTCCAGCGTGTGGAATATGCCGATCGGGCAGCCGACGCAGTACATGTCCAGCTCGATGAACACCGCGATCGTACCGGGCCAGATCGACATGATCTCCGCCACGTTGAGTTCGGACAGGTCGGGGTGTGTCATGGCGCTGACCCTCACTGTGACGAAGCCTAGTCCCTCCGGCCGGTCGTGACTTTGCGTTCACGCAAAGACCCGGTTCGCGGGACCCGGCAGAGTGGTACTGTCCGGCACCAAAGCAGGCCCTCTCATGACTGTCTCGAATTCAGATGCAGCGCCGCGCCGTGGTGGCATCCCGCGCGGCATTGCCAGAACCGGCCCCGCGGTGCTGTCCTATGGCTTCCGGCCATTCTTCCTCGGCGCCGGGGTCTTCGCAGTGGTTGCGATGGTTCTGTGGCTGGGCACCCTGATCGCCGGCTGGCCTGTCGGGACCGTCTATGGCGGCGCGAACTGGCATGGCCATGAGCTTGTCTTCGGCTATGCGACCGCGGCGCTCGCCGGATTCATGCTGACTGCAATCCCGAACTGGACGGGGCGCCTCCCGGTATCCGGGCTGCCGCTCGCGCTTCTCTTCATCCTGTGGCTGGCCGGGCGGCTGGCGCTGATCGCGTCCCATCTTGTTGGTGTGCCTGTAGCCGGCATCATCGATGGTATCTTCCTGCCCGTGCTCGCCGCGATCGCTGCGCGCGAGATCATTGCCGGGCGCAACTGGAAGAACGTCAAGGTGCTGTTCGCGCTCTGCGCCCTGTCGGCAGCCAACTTCGGTTTCCATGTCACCGTTCAGGCGGGGGGAGACCCGGTCCCGATGCTCCGTGCCGGGGTGGCGGTGCTTCTGATCTTGATCATGCTGGTTGGAGGACGAGTCGTTCCGAGCTTCACCCGCAACTGGCTGGCGCGCCAGGGCGCCGCGCGCCTGCCGCGTCCTTTTGGCAGGTTGGACATCGTGGCGATCACGACTGCGGGCATTGCCCTCGCGCTGTGGGTGGTAGTTCCGGCGCGGGCCGAGCTTGCCATCGTCGCACTGCCGGCCGCGTTGCTGCAGTTCGTCCGGCTGGTCGGATGGCGGGGCTATCGCACCCTGCGGGAGCCGCTCGTCAGCGTGCTGCATGCTGCCTATCTGTTCGTGCCGCTGGGGCTGCTGTCGATCGGTCTTGCGGCGTTGGGCTGGCTGACCCCGGCATCGGCGCTGCACGTGCTCACGGTGGGGGCAATCGGCACCATGACGCTCGCCATCATGACGCGGGCGACGCTCGGCCATACCGGCCGAAAGCTGACCGCGACGGGGCTGACGGTGGCGGCTTACGTGGCGCTGATTGTTGCGGCGCTCGCCCGGCCCGCGGCTGACCTTGTGCCCGACCACTACCAGACGCTGCTCAGCATTGCCGGCGGCGGCTGGATCGTTGGGTTCGGGCTCTTCGTGATCCAGTATGGTCCGATGCTTCTCGCGCCCAGAGTGCGGGCCGATGGGGCGCAGGAGTCCCGGTGAAGCTGGTCAGTGAGCGACTTTTGCCCGGATGCCGGCGGCGACAAGGGCAGGCATGAGCGCTTCGGGGGGCGGACGGTCGGTCACCAGCCAGTCGATGTCGTCCAGCGAACAGATGCGCTCGAAGGCGGCGCCGCCGAGCTTGGCGTGATCGAGCACGAGGATGCTGCTCCCGGCATTCTCGATCATCTTGCGCTTCACCCAGATGGTCGCGGGATTGAGGTCGCTGGGGCCGCTGGCATCGAGCCGGGTGGCGCTGATGATGCAGTGGCGGACGTGGAACTGGCCGAGATACTGCACGGTGTCGGGGCCGCTGACACCGCCGTCGTTGCGGTCATAATCGCCCGGGCAGAGCCGCACGCGGATCGTCGGGTTGGTGGCGAGCGCCGCGGTGACGCCAATGCTGTTGGTGACCACCGTCAGGTTGTTCCGGTCGGCGGCCAGGCGGCGCGCGACGAACACCGTCGTCGAGCCTGAATCGATCATCAGGCTGTCGCCGTCGGCGACCAATTCGGACACAGCGCTTGCCATGGCGTTGCGCTCGGCTTCCTTCAACCCATAGCGGTCGTTGAGCGAGGGTTCGCTCAGCTGCAGCATGCCTGTCGCGCCGCCATAGGTGCGGCTGATGAGGCCGGCCGAGCTCATCTCATCGAGGTCGCGCCGGATCGTTTCGGTGGAAACAGCGAAACTGGCGGCGAGCTCATTGATGCGGATGGCGGGTGTGGCGCGCAGCTGCGCGAGGATCGCCTTGTGACGCTCGGGCTTCGGACTTTTCGGCTTGCGTGTCACGGCGAATGGGCTCCGGCTTTGCCGCCAACTAGACCATCCTCAATGCCCGGGCAATGGCGGCGGCTTCACTGGCGGGTGAAAAGCCCTCCCCTGCCGACGTGCATGTTGGTGAGCGTCCGCTCCTGATGCGTCAGCCGCCAGTCGAGGAGCTTTTGCGCGTAGCGCAGCAGCGTCGGCAGGTGCGCCGGGTCGTTCGCGAGGTTCGCATGCTCGTGCGGGTCTACGGCAATGTCGAACAGCAGCGGCGGCAGGCCGGCGAAGTGGACGTACTTGAAGTGGCTGTCTCTCACCACGGCGTATGAGCATTTGTCCGATGGAATGCCGAGCGCGGTCTCGACGGCCTGGCTGCGCACGTTGCGGAAGTCGTGCTCGAAGAACACCGCATCGCGCCAGTCTTCGGGGCGCTCGCCATCGAGCAGGGGAAGGAGCGAGACGCCGTCGCAGGCGCGGGGGATATCGAGGCTGAGCCAGTCGAGAACGGTGGGCATGATGTCGATGGCTTCCGAGAAGTCATCGATCCGCGTGCCGCGCGTGGCATCGGCCGAAGGGCGTGGATCGCGGATCACCAGCGGCAGGTGGAAGGCGGGATCGAAGTAGATCTCCTTGCCCCACACATAGTGCTCGCCGAGCATCTCGCCGTGGTCGCTGGTGACGATGATCAGCGTGCGGTCGTACTGGCCGGTGTCCTTGAGGTGCTGGATGATGCGGCCAAGCTGCGCGTCGGCTTCGGCGATCAGTCCGTAGTAGGTGGCGCGCATCTGCCGGATTTCGAGATCATCGGCCCGCACGAGATCGAGCGGGTTGTGCTCATCGAAATTGCCCGGCCGGGCGACCTGTCTCAGCTCATGAGCAAGCAGCGGGTGCTGGGCACCCTCCAGTTCAGGTGTGGGCGCGCGCTCGGGGAACTCGACATCGGCAGGGTGGACGGCGGCGTTGTAGGGCTCGGGCGCGATGAACGGCGGGTGGGGCCGGAAGAAGACCACGTGCGCGAACCAAGGCTTGTTCCGGCGCACCAGCAGCCATTTGATGAACTCATTGGCGAGGAACGCTGTCTCGCTCTCCTCGGCCTGAAACTCTGTCGGGATGTAACGGAAGCCGCGGTCAGCGGGTTTGACGAAAT
>Ga0073904_10002045_pt1 | contig 15271 bp, 14 predicted proteins | sample KloWWTrecipitate_FD_66668 | JGI IMG/M metagenome (GOLD analysis project Ga0073904, IMG submission 66668) | Active sludge microbial communities from Klosterneuburg, Austria, studying microevolution and ecology of nitrifiers - Klosterneuburg... | ecosystem: Engineered > WWTP > Aerobic digester >...
GAGCAGCTGTGGGAAACCACGATGGACCCGGCCGTGCGTCGCCTGCTCCGGGTGCAAATCGATGACGCCATCGAAGCCGACCGCGTGTTCACGATGCTGATGGGTGACGAGGTCGAGCCCCGGCGCAACTTCATCGAGAGCAATGCCCTGAGGGCGGCCAACATCGACGTGTGAAAGGCGGCGGCCCCAGGGCTGACGCTTTGGTTACCCGTTGGAGCGGCGCCGCCGCGAGCACGAGAATCCCATCATGGAAACCTTGACCGCCATTGCCGGCGGCTCGCCGGCGTCGTTGTTGCTGCTGGCCACCTTCGCCGTCGTCAGCCTGCTCGGGCTGACGCGGGCACCGCAGCTGATCGAGAAGAACATGCTGCGGCCCTACGGTCTGGTGCAACGCGGCGACTATCACACGCTGGTCACCTGCGGCTTCATCCACGCCGACATCGCGCACCTGCTGTTCAACGGCTTCACCTTCTGGGCCTTCGGCTTCGGGCTCGAGCGGCAGATCGGCACGCCGGCTTTCGTCGCGCTGTACAGCCTGGGCTTGCTGGGCAGCAGCATCACCACCTGGCTGATGCATCGACGCGAGCCGGGATATGCCAGCCTGGGCGCGTCGGGGGCGATCCTGGCGGTGTTGTTCGCGTCCATCGTGGCCAACCCCGGGTCGTCGATCTTCATCCTGCCGATCCCGGTTCCGATCCCGGCGCCGCTGTTTGCCCTGGCCTACCTGGCGTTCAGCATCTACAGCAGCCGCAGCCACCGGGGGCGCATCAACCACGATGCGCACATCGCCGGCGCGATCGTCGGCGTGGTGTTCATGGCGCTGGTCTTTCCGGGCGCGGTGGCACGTGCGCTGGCCGCCTACTTCGGCGGCGGCTGATCGACATCGAATCCGGGCCGTGGCGCCGTCAGCGTGACGCCGCGGCCGCACCCGGCGCGGCGATCACGCCCATCGTGCCACCGACGCAGCCTTCGGTCTGCTGCGCCGCACAGGGTTGCGGGCCGGCGACCTTGCGCTCGTACACGGCGCGCATCTTGCGCAACTGCGGCCCCAGCATCGCCAGCACCACGACCACCGCGGTACCGATCGCCAGCACCAGGATCAGCAGGCGCCGCCGGCGTGAGATCGGGCGGTACGGGGCTTCGGGGAGCGGGGCTGGTTTCATGCTCGGGTGTGGCGTTCGGGCCCGCAGTGTCGTGCATGTTCACGCGCAAGGGTCGGCGCTGCAGCGGTGGCAAGATGGGCATGACGCCGCCCGCGGCCCCGGGGAGACCTTTGCGATGGACATCCAGGCGCTTCAAGCCCGCTTGCGCGACTTTGCCGCCGAACGCCGATGGCAGCCTTTGCACACGCCCAAGAACCTGGCGATGGCGCTGATGGTGGAAGCGGCCAAGTTGCTGGAACATTTTCAGTGGCTGACGCCCGAGGCGTCGATGCGCGCCGCCGACGACCCGGGGCGCCGGCAGCAGATCGGCGACGCGATCGCCGACGTGCTGCTGCCTCTGCTGCAGCTGGCCGACCACACGCTGGTGGACATCGACGCGGCCGTCAAGGCCAGGCTGCTGGCCAAGGCGCGCAAGCACCCCGCGCCGTCGCAGCGTGCCGCTGCCGACCCGGCACCGACCGCTGTGCCGGCGGCGGGCGCGCTGCACGTGCTGCTGGACTTCGAGAATGTGCAGCCCGACGACGAACAGGTTCGCATCCTGGCACCCCAGGTTGCACGGCTGTGGGTCTTTCACGGGCCGCATCAGAAGCAGGTGGCCGATCGTTTCGCCTCGTTCGGCGCGCAGCTGACCACGGTACCGATCAGCAAGACGGGCAAGAACGCGCTCGACTTCCACCTGTCGTTCTACATGGGCTACATCGCGGCGCGCAATCCCGACGCGCGATTCGTCGTGCTGGCCAACGACAAGGGCTACGAGCCCATGCTGGAACACGCACGCGTGTTGGGCTTCGACGTGCAGGCGATCGGCATGGCGCGCACGGCCAAGACCAGGACGTCCAGGATTTCCAAGACTGACGCCACCCCGGCCGCGGCGCGCAAAGCGCCGGTTGCGAAGAAGGCTGCTGCACGCCCGGTGGTGCCCAAGCCAGCACTGAAACCGACGACGGCCGCCGTGCCCAAGGTCGCGGCAAAGACAACGCCCAAGACAACGCCCAAGACAACACCCAAGACGACGCCGAGGGTCACCGCCAAGACTGTTTCGAAGCCCGCTTCCAAGGCCACTCCCAAGCCCGCTGCCAAGAGCACCCCCAAGGGCACTCCGAAGGCCCCGCCCAAGGTGGTGCCGCGCCAGGCTGGCCCGGCAGCGAAGGTCGCCGCCCCGGCGGTCAAACGGGCGGCGCCGCGCAAGGCAGCAGCCCCGGCGGCCACCTTGCCGAAGGCGCCACCGCCCGCCACGCACAAGCCCGACGATGTGCTGCTGGCGCGCATCGCCGAAGGCCTGCGCAAGCTGGGCGCCAAACGCCCGACCCGGCTGGCGCGCCTGCGCGGCGTGCTCAAGTCCTTCATCGGCGCCCATGCCAGCGACGACGCCGTCACCAGGCAGCTGGGGCGGTTGATCGCCGCCAGTGTGGTCGACGTCGGGCCCGGCGGCGACGTGGCCTACCCGCGGCTGGACGGCTGAGCCAGGAAACCTTCCCAGCCCTGGCGCCGCAGCACACAGGCCGGGCATTCGCCGCAGCCATGGCCCCAGACCTGGCGCTGGCCGCGCTGGCCCAGATAGCAGGTGTGCGTGTGCTCGACGATGAGGTCGACCAGCGGCGCGCCGCCCAGCGTCTGTGCCAGCCGCCAGGTATCGGCCTTGTCCAGCCACATCAGGGGCGTCTCGATCACCATGCGCGTGTCCAGGCCGAGGCTGAGTGCCACCTGCAAGGCCTTCAGCGTGTTGTCGCGGCAGTCGGGGTAGCCCGAGTAGTCGGTCTCGCACATGCCGCCCACCAGCACGCTGAGCTGGCGCCGATAGGCCAGCGTGGCCGCGAAGTTCAGGAACAGCAGGTTGCGGCCGGGCACGAAGGTGTTGGGCAGGCCGCTGGCCTGCAGCTCGATGGCGCGCGCTTCGGTGAGTGCGCTGCTGCTGATCTGCGCCAGCAGGCTCAGGTCCAGCACATGGTCGTCGCCGAGCCGCACTGCCCAGGCCGGGAACTGCCGGCGCAGGGCGTCCAGCAGCACGGGCCGGCACTGCAGCTCCACGCCATGCCGCTGGCCGTAGTCGAAGCCCAGCGTTTCGACATGGGCGTAGCGCTGCAGTGCCCAGGCCAGGCAGGTGCTGGAGTCCTGGCCACCGGAGAACAGCACAAGTGCACGGTCGTTCATGCTGCCGAGCATAGGCCCGGCGTTGCCCGGGTGGCAGCAGGGCCGGGCGCGGCTGGCGATACTGCGGGCTCCACGATTCTTGAAGTTGCCGCGTCCATGAATTCAGCCACCCTCGTTGCCGGGGTCGATACCCGGCGCCTGCAACGCCTGAGCGAGCACCTGCAGCGCCAGTATCTCGAGCCCGGCCGCATCCCCGGCTACCAGCTGCTGGTGGCGCGCCGCGGCCAGGTGCTGCTGCAGGAATCGAGCGGCCTGATGGATGTGGCGCGTGCACGGCCGATGCAGGACGACGCACTGTTCCGCATCTACTCGATGACCAAGCCCATCACCACGGTGGCACTGATGATGCTGTACGAGGAGGGGCGCTTCCTGCTCAACGACCCGGTGCAGCGATTCATTCCGCGGTGGAAGGATCAGCGCGTCTGGATCAGCGGTGCCGGTGCCGACATGCAGACGCGGCCGCCGCGCCAGCCGATGACGATGCGCCACCTGCTCAACCACAGCAGCGGCCTGACCTACGGTGCGGCACTGCTGCCCGCCGGCGCCAAGGTCGACCCGGTCGACCAGGTCTACCGTGACCTGCAGCTCAACACGCGCAGCGGTGACACGCTGGCGCAATTCATCGACAAGCTGGCCCAGGTGCCGCTGCGCTACGACCCCGGCGAGGCCTGGGCCTATTCGCTGGCCACCGATGTCTGCGGTCATCTGGTCGAGCTGATCTCGGGGCAGCCCTTCGAGCAGTTTCTGCAGCAGCGCATCTTCGGCCCGCTGGGCATGGCCGACACCTTCTTCACCGTGCCGCCCGACAAGCTGCCGCGCCTGTCCGCGTGCTACCGGCACGACCCCTTCAAGAAGCTGGTGCTGATCGACGACCCGCAAGCCAGCGCCTGGGCCAAGGTGCCGGCGCTGCATTCTGGCGGCGGCGGCCTGGTCAGCAGCCTGGCCGACTACCGGCGCTTCTGCGATCTGCTGCTTCGTGGGGGTGAACTCGACGGCGTGCGCCTGCTGGGGCCGCGCACGCTGGCGCTGATGACCGCCAACCACCTGCCCGGCGGCAAAGACCTGACGCAGCTGGCCATTGGCGCGTTCAGCGAGACTCAGCACCAGGGCGTGGGCTTCGGCCTGGGGTTTGCCACCACACTGGGCGAGGTGCAGGCCGGCGCACTGGGTGCAGGTGACTTCTACTGGGGCGGCATGGCGTCGACGCTGTTCTGGGTCGACCCGCGCGAGGACCTGCAGCTGATCTTCCTGACCCAGATGGTGCCGTCGAGCACCTACAACCTGCGCGGTCAGTTCAAGAACATCGTGTATTCGGCACTCGTCGATTGAGGAACGGCATGGACAACGACAAGCTGAACGGCGCCGAGTCTCTGGTGCAAACGCTGGCCGCCAGTGGCGTGACGATGTGCTTTGCCAACCCCGGCACCTCGGAGATGCACTTCGTTGCTGCGCTCGACCGCATCGCGGGCCCGCGCTGTGTGCTGGGGCTGTTCGAAGGCGTGGTCACCGGCGCGGCCGACGGCTACTACCGCATGTCGGGTCAGCCTGCGGCCACGTTGCTGCATCTGGGCCCGGGGCTGGGCAACGGCCTGGCCAACCTGCACAACGCCGGCAAGGCGCGTTCGGGCATCGTCAACATCGTCGGTGACCATGCGCTGGCGCACGCGCGCTTCGAGTCACCGCTGAAGAGCGACGCCGCCGCCATCGCCGGCAGCGTGTCGCACTGGGTGCGCAGCAGTGCCAGCGCTGCCGACGTGGGGGCCGACGGCGCCGCCGCGGTGCAGGCCACGCGCGACGGTGCCGTGGGCCGCATCGCCACGCTGCTGCTGCCGGCCGACACCGCCTGGGGGGCGGGTGGCCGCGCTGCCATGGCGACGCCGCGGCCGGCTGCGCCCACGGTCGATGCCGAAGCCGTGCAGGCCGCCGCGCGTGTGCTGCAGCGCCTGGGGCCGCGCGCGGTGCTGCTGCTGGGTGCCGGCGGCTCTGCCAGCGCGCAGGCGCAGCATCTGGCCGTGGCAATTGCCGCCAAGACCGGTTGCCGGCTGCTGGCCGAGTTCTACAACGCACGCATGCCGGGCGGTCGTGGCCGGCCGCAAATTGACCGCCTGCCGTACATGGTGGACGCCGCGCTGGCACGTCTGGCCGGCGCCGAAGCGCTGGTGCTGGCCGGCGCGCCGGAGCCGATCGGCTTTTTCGCCTACCCGGACAAGCCGTCGCAGCTGAAGCCGCCGGGTGCGTCGCTGCTGACGCTGGCCGCGCCGCAGCAGGACGTGCCTGCCGCCCTGCAGGCGCTGGCCGATGCGCTGGACGTCACACTGGTGCCGTTGGCGTCTCGCGCTGCGCCTGTCGCGCCGGCGGGCGCGCTGACGCCCGATCACATCGCCGCCGCCATCGCGCTGACCCTGCCCGAGCAGGCGGTGGTGATCGATGAAGGCGTGACCACCGGCCGTGGCCTGGCCGCGGCCATGGGCGCGGCCGCACCGCACGACTGGCTGGCGGTGATGGGCGGCGCCATCGGCTGGGGCCTGCCCGGCGCGGTGGGCGCGGCCCTGGGCGCGCCCGGGCGACCGGTGCTGGCGCTGGAAGGCGACGGCAGTGCGATGTACACGCTGCAGGCCTTGTGGACGATGGCGCGCGAGCAGTTGCCCGTGGTGGTGCTGGTGTTCGCCAACCGCGCCTACCGCATCCTGCAGGGGGAACTGCTGGGCGTGGGTGCCACCCTCAGTGGCCAGAAGGCGGCCGACATGCTCAGCCTGGAACGGCCGGCACTGGACTGGGTGTCGCTGGCGCGCGGCCATGGCGTGCCCGGCATTCGGGTCGAAAGCGCCGAAGCCCTGGTCAAGGCCTTGCGTGACGGTTTTGCCAGCCACGCGCCTTGCCTGATCGAGGCGGTGTTGTAGTTGCCCGAGTCAAGCCGGCGTGCCGTCTCGGATCGACATGCCCCAGGTCCAGTTGCGCGGCACGAAGTAGCCGGCCGCGTTCAGCAGGCCGGCGTAGGTGCGGAACTCCTGCATCGTGAGCAGCGTCGAGACGTCCTGGTAGGGGCGCAGCCCAGCGTTGTTCTGCCACAGGCCTGCAGGCTGGAACACGGTCAGCGGCAGGCCGTCGCCGGCTTCCATCTCGTTGGCCGTCAGTGCGCCGAAGGCGGCGTTGCGGTGGGATTCGGCGTTGTGGTGCACCCGCCTGAAGGGCCCCTGCGCACCCATCTCGGTGTTCAACAGGTTGATGCAGCGCAAGATGCGCGGCGTGATGTTGCCCATGTCGGGGTGCTCGTCGCGCGCGAAGTCGGCCGGCCTGCCCTGGCCCGGCCTGCGCACGTGCCCGGTGTTGCTGCTCATGTCCAGCACCCGATCCAGGTTGCTGCCGCTGGCAAAGTGCTGACCCGGCTGCGGCGCCTTGCCGCTGAAGGCCAGGCCGTCCTTGGTGACGTCGCCCACCAGGCGGCTGCCGTAGTTGCCCCAGCGCGGGCAGACGGCCATCAGGTCGTAGTCGCCGGTCATCGGCCGGTTGCCGGCGCCGACCTCGGACGAGGTCATCACCTCCAGCGGCACGTGCCTGACCATGTCCGCCGCCGCGCTCAGGCTGGCATGGGCGGCGGCGTCCTGCGTCAGCACCTGGATGCCGTAGTTGCCGTCGCTGCGACGCAGCGCCCGAAAGACGAACGCCTTGCCGTCGCCACTGCGCTGCGCCCACATCATGTAGTCGCCCGACTTGGTGCCGGGCACCGCCTCCAGCCGCTGGATGGCGGTGCGCGCCGGGCTTTCGCATGACCGCGTCAGCTGCATCTGCAGCTCGGTGAAGCTCAGCACCAGCGGGCACCTGCCAGCAAAGTTGCCGTTCAGGCCCTGGTCGTTGGCCCGTGTGCCCTGCGCGGCCTTGATCTCGTCGGCGCCCACCTTGCTGTACTGGCCGAGGTAGGGCACGAATCCGGCCTGCGGCCCCCAGTCCGAGCTCTTGCCCTTGACGTGGAAGTTCTTGGTCGGGTAGCCCCTTTCGATCCAGCGCAGCGACCAGGGCCCGGTGGAGCGGAAGATGATCACCTCGTCCAGCCGCTCGGCGACGCGCACACAGGCCTGCATGTCTGGCAGCGACATGCCGTTGTCCACATGGCCATGGGACGGGGTCAGTCCGAAGACGGGCATCTCGACTCCTGCGCTCGAGCGAGGTTCATGCTAACCAGCACCGCCCCACGTTCCCAGTGCTGCCGGCCGTGAATAGTCACGCCGGCTTGAGGCAAGATCGCGGGGCGGCCAGCCCGGCTTGCGTGTCTTCGATCTCCCCTTTGCTGCCCATCCGCCTGCCGGCCCAGGCCGCCGACCTGCCGTGAACCAGACTCGGGCCCTCACCCTGGTGGTGGCGGCGGCGCTGTTCATGGAAAGCCTGGTCAGCACGGTGATCGCCACTTCGCTGGCGGCGATGGCGGCCGACCTGAAGGTCGACCCGCTGACCCTGAAGCTGGCATTCACCGCCTACTACGTGGCGCTGGCGATGTTCATCCCGATCAGCGGCTGGTGTGCCGACCGCTTCGGCGCCAAGACCGTGTTCGCGTCGGCGATCGCCGTGTTCACGCTGGCCTCGGTGGCCTGCGCGCTGGCCTGGGACCTGCCCAGCCTGATCGCCGGGCGCTTCTGCCAGGGGCTGGGCGGCGCGATGATGTTGCCGGTGGGCCGCTTGATCCTGCTGCGCGCGATCGCCAAGCGAGACATGGTGGCAGCGATGGCCTGGCTGAGCATCCCGACGCTGTTCGCGCCGATCATGGGCCCGCCGGTGGGGGGTTTCATCACCACCTACTACCACTGGCGCGGCATCTTCTGGCTGAACGTGCCGGTGGGGGTGGTCGGGCTGCTGCTGGCGCTGGCCCTGGTGCCGCAGGTCAGGGCCGAACGCATGCAGCCGCTGGACTGGACCGGCTTCGTGCTGACCGGGCTGGGCCTGTCGTTGACCATCGTCGGCTTCACGCTGGCCGGCCGTGGCAGTGGCGGCGCCTGGACGTCGGCGCTGCTCACGCTCACCGGCAGCGCGCTGCTGCTGGCCTACGTCAGGCACGCACGGCGTGTCGAACACCCGATCATCGACCTCAGCCTGCTGCACATCGCCAGCTTTCGCATCTCGCTGCTGGGCGGACTGCTGTTTCGTGTCGCCGTGGGCGCGCTGCCCTTTCTGCTGCCGCTGATGCTGCAGGTGGGCTTTGGCCTGACGGCCTTCGCGTCCGGCCTGCTGACCTTTGCGGCAGCCGTGGGCGCCGTGACCATGAAGCTCACCGCCGGCCCGATCCTGCGCCGCTACGGGTTCCGCCAGGTGCTGTGTGTCAATGCGCTGATCAGCAGCGCCATGATGGCCGCCATCGCCGGCTTCAGCGCGCACACGCCGCACGCGCTGATCGTGGCCGTGCTTCTGCTGGGGGGCTTCTTTCGGTCGCTGCAGTTCACCAGCCTGAACACGCTGGGATTCGCCGACATCGAGCTGTCGCAGATGAGCCGGGCGACTTCGTTCGTGGCGGTGGTGCAGCAGTTGTCGCTGTCGGTCGGCGTGGCGCTGGCGGCGCTGCTGCTGGACCTGTTTCGCAGCAGCGCCGGGCGCTCGACGTTGCAGGCCGGGGACTTCAGCCGCGCCTTCCTGGCGATCGGCCTGGTCGCGCTGTTGCCGCTGCTGATGTACCGCCGCCTGGCGCCCGATGCCGGCGCCGAGGTGTCGGGTCATGGGCGCAGCGAAACGATCTGAGAGGCTACAGCGCGAAGCGCGGGTCGAAGGCCTTGACGCGGGCCTGGAGGCGATCGAGGTCGTCGTCGAGCCGACTCCATTCGAAGCCCTCGGGCTCCTGCGGCGGTCGTGATTTCTCGAACGACCCGTGACCCACCACGTTGTCGCGCGGGATACCGTGGCGCCGCCGGATGTCGAAGACCAGTTGCGACACCGCGTCGTACTGCCAGGCGGTGTACCCGTATTGTTTGTGATTGCGCCAGAGCTCGATCCCGATCGAGTAGTCGTTGTGCGACCTTGCCTGGTTGGCCACCATCTCCTCGGGCACCATGGCCAGGATCTCACCCGCATCTCGGCCGATGATGTAGTGGATCGACACGCTGCGGCCGTCACCCGGGTTGGCCAGGTAGTTCACCGTATTGGCATATTTGGTAGTGCCGCTGTCGGTATCGTGCAGCACGATCTCGGTGATCTTGCCGCCAGCCGGACGGGGACGCTTGAACTTGGCATTGCGCATGCGCACCAGTGCCAGCGCAGGCAGGCATTCATTGATCATTTGCGCTTCGTCAGGAACATCAAACCGGTCGGCCATGCGATTCTCCAGCGGCATCGTGCGGAAGCGATGATCGGCCGTCGTGCCGGCGCCATCAACTGACGCCTTAGGGATCGTCCGGACGAGGCGAATGATCGTGGGCCACCTTCTGCTGCGTCACCTGCTGCCGTCGAAGTAGGCAGCTGACATGACCCCTGAACCCGCGGCCCGCTGACCGGCGCCACCTGCCCTCAACCCCAGCCGGGGTTCATTCTTGCTCCGGCGCACACGCCGCCGCACGCTGCAGCAGCAACTCGCGCTCGCGTGCATTCCGGGTCAGCGCAGCCGCGCGCTCGAAGTCGGACCGCGCCTCGAGCGGCCGGCCCAGCTTGAACAGCAGGTCGGCGCGCACGCTGGGCAGCCAGTGGTACTGGTGCAGCGCCGGCTCGGCCAGCAGGGCGTCGACCAGCGGCAGCGCCGCCGCCGGGCCATAGGCCATGCCCACGGCGACGGCGCGGTTCAGCGCGACCACGGGCGATGGCAGCACCTGCGCCAGCGCGTCGTACAGCGACACGATGTGCAGCCAGTCGGTGTCGGCGGCGTGCACGGCACGCGCATGGCAGGCTGCGATGCCCGCCTGCAGTGCGTAGGGGCCGAGCCCGACGCCACGCTGCGCCAGCTGCCCGGACTTGTCGAGTGCCGTCAGGCCGCGGTGGATCAACAGCCGGTCCCAGCGGCTGCGGTCCTGATCGGTCAGCAGCACCGGGCGGCCCTGAGCGTCGGTGCGCGCACCCAGGCGGGACGCCTGCAGTTCCAGCAGCGCCAGCAGGCCCAGCACCTCAGCCTCGTCGGGCATCAGCGCAGCCAGCATGCGGGCCAGACGCAGCGCCTCGTCGCACAGCGCCGGACGCATCCAGTCGTCGCCCGCGGTGGCGGCATAGCCTTCGTTGAAGACCAGGTAGACGACCTCGAGCACCGCATCGAGACGGCGTGCACGCTCGGCCGCGCGCGGCACCTCGAACGGCACGCGCGCCGCGGCCAGCGTGCGCTTGGCGCGCACGATGCGTTGCGCGATCGTCGGCTCGCCGACCAGAAAGGCGCGCGCGATCTCGTCGGTGCCCAGGCCGCCCAGCAGGCGCAGCGTCAGCGCCACCCGTCCCTCGGGCGACAGCAGCGGGTGGCAGGCGGTGAAGATCAACCGCAGCAGGTCGTCACCGATGTCGTCCTGGCGTGCGGCGTCCAGCGCATCAACGAAGTCGGGCACCACGCCGGCTTGCAGCGCGTCGAGATCGCCGGCCAGTTCGTCGTGCTTGCGCGACTGCATCTGCTGCTGGCGCAGGCGGTCCAGCGCACGGTGCTTGGCGGTGGTCATCAGCCAGGCGCCCGGGTTGTGCGGGATGCCGTCTTCGGGCCAATGTTCGAGTGCGGCCACCAGCGCGTCCTGCGCCAGCTCCTCGGCCAGGCCGAGGTCGCGCACCAGTCGGGCCACGCCGGCCGTGATCTTGGCGGCCTCGATGCGCCACACCGCGGCAATGGCCTGGCGCGTGGCGGCATGCGGGTCCATCGGTTTCAGGTCGCCTCAGCCGCGATCGGATTCGAGCCGGCGGAACCGCTCGGCGGCCGGCAGCCCGCCGAAGTCGTCCAGCTCGTACAGCGGCCGCACCTCGATCTCGGCCGGCTGTCCATCGCCGAACGGTGCCGGAAAGCGGCTTGACCAGGCCATGGCCTCGTCGCGCGAGCGCACCTGGATCAGCGTATAGCCGGCCACCAGTTCCTTGGATTCGGTGAACGGGCCGTCGACCACATGGCGCTGGCCGTCGGTGCCATAGCGGATGCGCCAGGCCTCGCGCGTGGGCTTCAGGCCGTTGGCGTAGAGCAGCACGCCGGCGGCGGCCAGTTCCTCGTGGAAGCTGGCCATCGCGGCCATCAGGCTGTCGTCGGGCAGCGTGCCCGATTCACTGGTGGCGTTGCCACGGACGATGATCATCACGCGCATGGGTCTCTCCTTGGATCGGCTGCGGGCAGCGCCGCTTGCGGCACCTCATCACACGACGATCGGCGGCGGGCATGCTCGACAGCGCCGGTTCAGGAGGACTCATAGCAGACCCCGGTCTCGCGCACTTCCACCGTGCTCCAATGCGCGGCCGGGCATTCGGCGGCGATGGCCAGCGCCTGCTCGCGCGTGGGCACGTCGACCAGGAAGAAGCCGCCGACCATCTCCTTGCTTTCGGCGAAGGGCCCGTCCACCACGCTGCGACGACCGTCGCGCATCTGCAGCCGCACGCCTTCGCGGCTGTGTGCCAGCGCACTGCTGTTCATCAGCACGCCGCGCTGCTGCAGCGCGCTGCCGAAATCCAGCATCTGTTGATAGGCCTCGCGGCCGGCGGCCTCGCCTCGCTCGCTGCGCTGGTCCAGGGGTTCGACGATCAACAGCATGTAGGGCATGGATCAAGACCGGTGGGTGAAACGAAGGCCGCGATTCTTCCACCGCCGGCGTCTGCCGGCGAGTGTCCGATGCGGCATCATGGTCCCATGACCTACCCCTTGCTGGCCCCGCTGCGGGTGATCGAAAGCTCGGCCTTCATCGCCGCCCCGCTGGCCGGGCTGGCGCTGGCGCAGTTCGGTGCCGACGTGATCCGCGTCGATCTGATCGGCGGTGGCATCGACTACGCGCGGCTGCCGCGCATGCCGAATGCGCAGGGACGTGGTCGCAGTCTGTACTGGGCCGGCCTGAACAAGGGCAAGCGCTCGCTGGCGGTCAACCTGCGCCGGCCCGAGGGGCGTGAGCTGGTGCAGGCGCTGGTCACCGCGCCGGGCGGCGATGGCGGTGTGCTGCTGACCAACATCGGCACGCCCTGGCTGGCCCATGAGCTGCTGGCGCAGCGCCGACCCGACCTCATCAGCTGCACCATCCAGGGCAACGGCGACGGCAGCACGGCGGTCGACTACACGGTCAACAGCGTCACCGGCTACCCCTACAGCACGGGCGGCGGCTCGCCCGAGCGGCCGGTCAACCACGTGCTGCCGGCCTGGGACATCGCCTGCGCCTACCAGGCGGCACTGGCCGTCAGTGCGGCGCTGCAGCGCCGCCAGCGCAGCGGCCAGGGCGCCGAGCTGAAGATCGCGCTGTCGGACATCGGCTTAGGGCTGCTGTCGCACCTGGGCGTGCTGGCCGAGGCCGAGCTGCTGCAGCAAGAGCGGCCGAGCCTGGGCAACCACATCTACGGCGCCTTCGGCCGCGACTTCGGCTGTGCCGACGGCCGCCGCGTGATGGTGGCGGCGATCTCGGCCAACCAGTGGACCAGCCTGGTGCGCGCCTGCGGCCTGCAGGCCGAGGTGGCCGCGCTGCAGGCCCGTCTGAATCTGGATCTGGACGATGAGGCCGGGCGTTATGCCGCCCGCGAGGCGCTGGCGGCCTTGTTCGAGCCCTGGTTCGCCGCCCGCCCCAGCGAAGAGGTGGCGCGCGCACTGGACAGCCAGCGTGTCACCTGGGGCCCCTATCGCAGCGTGCAGCAGGGGCTGGCCGAGGACCCGCGCTTCAGCCTGCACAACCCGATGTTCGAGACACAGGACACACCCGGCATCGGCCGCCACCTGGCGGCCGGGTCACCGGTGCGCATGCCCGGCGAAGACCGCCAGCAGACACCGCCGGCGCCGATGCTGGGCACGCACACCGACGACGTGCTGGCCCAGGTGCTGGGCCTGAGTGCCGCGGCCATCGGTGCGCTGCACGATCGTGGCATCGTCGCCGGGCCCGAGCGCGACCCGACGGCCTGATCAGGCCGCCCGCAGCGAGCTCACCATCGGCGGCAGCACCGCCACGCGGCGCACCAGGTCGCGGATGCTTTCGGTGCTGGTCTTGGCGCGGATCGAGCCGATCTGCGTGCGCACCGTGGCCAGGCCCACACCGTGTGATTCGGCTACCTCGCGCGGGTCCAGACCATGGCACAGGCCTTCGAGCACACGCGTCTCGGTCGGCGTCAGCGCATGGCTGCGTGCGAACCACTGCACCGACAGGCTTTCGCAGACCTTTTTCTTGCCCAGCAGCAGCAAGGTGGCCTGCTGGGCGCCGCCGGCCATGGCCCCCAGCGGCACGACGGCCATCGTGAAGGGCTGGTCGGATTCACCCAGCGTCACCAGGCGGCGCAACCCGCGTCGGGCCGCGTTCAGTGCGTCCTGCAGCGGCATCAGGTCCTGCGCCAGGCGGGCGCGCAGTTCGCGGCCCTGCAGCTGCAGCGGGTGCTCGTCGTCGAGTTCGGCGCGCGCCGCATGGTTGACGTGCATCACCTGCCCGCCGTCGGCCAGCAGCAGCATGCCGTAGTCGATCTCGTCGAGCATCAGCGCCAGCCAGCGTGAGCCCTGCGACGCCGCGGATCGGCGCTCGGGCCCGGGGTAGCTGCTGTTGGCGGCCGGCAGGCCCGGCAGTGCAATCCAGGGGCTCCGCCCCTGGCCCGTGGCGGTCAGTGCATTCAAGTTGAACATCGAAGTCTCCCAGTCGGGTCGCGGGGGGCCGGGACGGCCGATGGCGACTGCTGGGAAGACTAGGACCGTGACCCTGCCCCAGGCGGGCATTGCTTCGCGTCCGCCTGGTGATGGATTTACATCATCTGCCTTGTGCAGGCCCGCGCTGGCGTCACAGCTTGAGTTCGAGCCGCAGCTGCCAGTTGACCGCTGTCGGCGTCGTCGACACCGCCTGCGTGCGCACGCTGCCGAGGTCGATCGCGTTGGCCGAGCGGTAGTCGGCCGCCGTCAGGTTGGACGCCAGCAGGCGCAGCTGCATCGCCGGATCGAAGACCCACAGCGCGTAGGCGTCGAACTGGCGCTTGGCGCCGGCCTCGGTCCGCTGGATGTCGGACAGCTGGGTGCGATAGCCGGGCGTCAGGTTCAGGCTGCCGCCCAGCGTCAGCGGTGTGCCACGAAAGCGGTAGTCGGCGCCGATGTTGGCCGTGCCGTGCGGCTGCTGGTCGAGTCGGTTGTCGGGCCCGGGCACGGCGCTCACTCGCGAATGGAACAGGCTGAGGTTGTTGCGCAGCTCGACCGGGGGCGCACCGGCGATCAGCTGGTCGAGCCTGAACTTGGCCTCGAGCTCGATGCCCTGGGTGCTGGCGCGGCCCAGGTTCTTCGGCCGCGACACGTAGCGCGGTGACGGGCTCCAGCTCACGTCCTCCAGCATCGTGGTGCTGCGGATGTAGTCGTGCAGCCGGCGGTAGAAGACGTTGGCGCTGAGCACGCCACCTTGCGGCAGGTAGCGCTCCAGCGCCAGGTCGATGCCGGTGGCCAGTTCGGGCCTGAGCGCCGGGTTGCCGGCACGGTCGGGGCTGGTCGGTGAATTCGGCCCCGCCGCCGGGTAGCGGCTGGACAGTGAAGGTCGCGCCACCAGGTTCTGCAGCGTCGGTGCCTTGTAGCTGCGTGTCAGGCTGATGCGCAACTGATCACGCGACTTGGGGTCGGGCTTCCACACCGCATGCAGCAGCGGCGTGAGCACGCTGCTGCGATTGTCGGGGTGCTTGCCGTCGCCGCTGTCGCCGCGCGTGCGGATGGCCTCCCAGCGCAGCCCGGCGTGCGCCGCCCAGTTCGGGTTGATGGCCCATTCGTCCTGCGCATACAGCGCCAACCGCAGGCTCGAGGCCTGCAGGTCGGGCTCGAAATCGGCCAGCGGGTCCTGGTTGTTCTGTTCGGTGCTGCGGGTCTCGCCGCGGTTCAGGCGTTCGAGTTCGGCGCCGCT
>Ga0073904_10002047_pt1 | contig 15265 bp, 14 predicted proteins | sample KloWWTrecipitate_FD_66668 | JGI IMG/M metagenome (GOLD analysis project Ga0073904, IMG submission 66668) | Active sludge microbial communities from Klosterneuburg, Austria, studying microevolution and ecology of nitrifiers - Klosterneuburg... | ecosystem: Engineered > WWTP > Aerobic digester >...
AGATGGAACGCGAGCACGGCGATGCCCATGAGAAAGAGCAGCGCGGAAAAGAAGTAATTGCGGCGGTTTGCGCTGCGGACCATGGGTATGCCGATCGCGATCGCCGCGGCGATGGGGAACGCGGCATTCACCAGCGCGGCCACCAGCGGCCAGGGCAAGAGGACCAGGATTCGCCCCGCGACCCACAGCGCCGCGAGGCCCGCGAGGGGAAGGCCGGCGGGCGTCGGCAGGTTGGTCCAGTTGCGTACGGCGGTCAGCAGGAAGCCGGCGATGACCGCCACGGTGTAGCCGAAGAGCATCTCGTGGGCGTGCCAGAGGTACCCCTGCAGGTATGCCCCGCCGGGAAACCAGCCGGCGAACTGGGCCGCCCACACGGCGATGCCCGCGGCGCCGAACACGCTCGCCAGGAGGTAGAAAGGCCTGAATCCCAGGTTCCAGAGGGCGGTGCCCGCCCGGGACCCGGTCTGCTTCACCCGCGCTGCCGCTCGAGCTTCTTCAGGCGCTTGGCTTCCTTTTTCTCCTTGGGCGACTTGAGGGGTTCCTTCTTCACCATCTTCTTCGTGTCCTTGTCCTTGCTGTGGCTCATGGCCCTGCTCTCCGTTGTCCGATTCTGGGTGCCCGGCGGGATGAATCCCGGAGCGCGCCCACTATATCGCGTGCTTCCGTCGCGCGGAAACCCTGTAACAGGATGTGTTCGTGTCCACCGGCGGCTTTCCGGGACGTTATTGGACACGGGCGCCGGATCTTCCGGCACCCGGCAGGACGGCCCTCCGGCCTTCCGGCCAACGAATCAAAGGAGACGACGATGCTCAAGAAATCCCTCGCGATCGCCGCCATCGCCAGTGCCACCCTGGTTCCGCTACAGGCGAGCGCCAGCGACCCCGGGCTCGGCGCACTGCTGGGCGCGACCCTCGGCGCGGCCATCGGCCACAACGTGAACGGTCGCCACGGCGCCGTGGTAGGCGGCGTGCTGGGTGCCATCACCGGCGCCAGCATCGCGGCGGACTCGCGGGGCTATTACGGTCCCGATTACGATTCGCCGCCGGTCACGTACGCACGGCCCGCGCCGGTCTATTACGCGCCCCGCGCCTACTACGCGCCGGCCCCCGTCTACTACACGCCGCCCCCGGTGGTCGTCCGACCGCGCACGGTGGTCGTTCACGCGCACGGGCCGCGGCGGCCCGTCTATGCCCCGGTCGTCGTGGAGCGACATCGTCACGGGCATGACGGCCGGCAAGACTACCGCTGGCACTGAGCGGGCCGGCTGGAACCGGGAAGGGCGGCGGCTACGCCGCCCTTTTCCTTTGGCGATCGGCGCGGCAGAGGAACGTGAGCCCGTAGCGCTCGAAATGGGCGGCCGCCTCGGGATCGAACCGCCCGGCGGAAATCACGTGCTCGCCCACGGCCCCGCCGCCGCAGGCATACGTGCCTGCCGCCGCGCCTCCCACCGCCGTCCAGCCGATCGCCGCGCCGCCCATCGCGGCGCCGCCGATGGCGAGACCGCCGAAGGCCACGAGCGCACCGAACGACGCGCCCCCAAAAGTCACGACGCCGATCGCGAGGCCTCCCAGCGCGACGATCCCGCGGGCAAGGCCTCCCAGCGCGAACACGCCGGTGGCGATGTCGCCGATGGCGATGATGCCGCGCGCGTGTCCGCGGAACTCCCCCGCGGCGGAATCGGGGCCCGTCGCGACGGCAACCAGCGGCAGGCCCAGGACGCGAAAGGCGGACTCATAGCGCACGCCGCGATGCGCGGGGACACCCGATTGCGCAAGCCTTGCTTCGAGTTCGCGAACGCGGCGCTCGAGGTCCTGGCGCGATCGCATGGCTGCCGCCCTCCCCGATGCCGGCGCGTCAGATGACGCGCTCGTTGCCGCCGTCCACCGGAAGTTGCGCGCCGGTGGTCTTCGCGAACAGGCTTCCGCACATTTCCGCGGCGAGCTCGGCCACGTCCCGGCTGGTCACCTCCGTGCCGAGAACATTCGCGCGCCGGTATTGCTCGACGCTCTGGCCATGGTGCGCGGCTCGCGCGGCGAGCACCTCCTCGGTCCACAGGCCGGTATCGAAAACCGCATTCGGGTGGATCGAGTTCACGCGGATGCCGTCGACGCCCCATTCGAGCGCCGCGACGCGCGCGAGCTGGTTCAGCGCCGCCTTCGAGGCCGAGTAGGCCGCGGCACCGGGCCCGGGCGCGGCAACGTTCTTCGAACCGATCACGACCACCCGGCCGCCTCGCGGCGAGAGCTTGAGGAACGGGTGGCACTCCCGCAGCAGGACCAGGTTCGCGTCGGCGTTGACCCGCATCACGCGCAGCCAATCGTCGGTGCCGAGCGACTCGATGCGCGTTCCGCCGGGGAAGACGCCGGCGTTGAGGATGAGCATGTCGAGGCCGCCGAAGGCATCGACCGCGCGCTCGAGCGCGTTCGCGAGCTGCTCGCCCGACGTCACGTCGCAGGCAAGGCCGAGGAAATCCGCGCGGTCGTGCATGGCCTCGATCTCCGGCCTGAGGTCCAGGCCGACCACGGCCGCGCCGCGCGAAAGTAGCGATGCCACGCAGGCCTTTCCGATTCCCGAGCCGGCCCCCGTCACGAGCGCCACTTCCCCCGCGAACGCCGGCGGCTTTCCGGCCTTGCGCAACTTCGCCTGTTCCAGGTCCCAGTACTCGACGTCGAAGAGGTCCTTCGCGGCAAGCGCGACGTAGCCGCCCAGGGCCTCGGCTCGCTCGATCACGTCCATGGTGTGCGCGTAGATCTCGGCCACGATCGCGGCGTCGCGCGCGCTGCGTCCGATGCCCAGGAGCCCGAGATCGGGATCGAGCACCAGGCGAGGCGCCGGGTCGAGCGCAGTCTTTCGCTGCGTCGCCGCGGGTTCCTGGTCGGCGAAGTACTTCCGGTAGGCGGTCACATAGGCGGGGACGTCGCGACCCACCATCGGCACGCACTTGGTCCGGATCGAATGATCCGGCGTCGCGGGTCCTCGCTGCGAGATGGCGGCCACGTCGGGCCGCGCGCAGAAGGCGAGGCTTCGCGGGTCCGATCGCCGGGTCATGACGACCGGAAAGCCAGCCGCCGCCGAGACCGCCCCGCGCAGTGCCGCCAGTTCGCGCGACAGGCCGGGCACAGGGCGCCCACCGGGTCCGGGAAGATCCCAGGCGCCCTCGCGCCGGAGGTATTCCTCGGCGCGATCCACGAGCGACACCATTCGCTCGTAGGACTGCCTCGCCGTCTCCCCGAAGGAGAAGATGCCGTGGTTCAGGAGCACCATGCCGATCGTCGCGGGTGTCGCGTGGGACGAAAACCGCTCCGCGCAAAGGCGCGCCAGGTCGAAACCGGGCATCACGTAGGGGATCACGACGACCAGGTCGCCGTAGATCTCGCGGATCCTCGCCTCGCCGTCTCGCGTGTTCGTGATCGCGAGCACGGCGTCCGCATGCGTGTGGTCGACGAACTTGTGCGGCAGGATCGCGTGCAGGATCGCTTCCACGGACGGCGACGGCGCGCCCGCGCGTGTCGTGTTCGTGGCGAGCTCGCTCACCATCACCGGGTCGGCCAGGGCAGGCAGTTTCGCGAGCCGCCGCAGGTGCGCGAGCCGCACCGGGACGAAACCGGCCTCCTCGATCGTCTCCAGGTCCCAGCCGCTGCCCTTCACGTACAGCAGTTCCTCGTCCTCGCCGAGGACGTTCTTCTCGACCACCTTCACCGAGGTGTTGCCGCCCCCGTGCAGGACCAGCGTGCGGTCGCGTCCGAGAAGCCGCGAGGTGTAGCAGCGAAGCGCGAGGTCGCCCGAAAGCGATGCCGCCTGCTCGTCGTTCCAGAGGCTTCTCATGGCGGGATTCTCGCGGGCGACGCAATTGCCGTCAACGAAGACGCGTCCCGCCCAGGCACGGCTCCGAACCCCCAACGACGGGAAGGGTGTCACTTGAAAGGGCGTCTGTGATACAAATGCCCCGTTCGACGACCGCGCCCCTTCCGACCTACGGAGGAGAACATGTCCCGCTTCCGCGCCACAAACGTCGCATCCCTGCTTTTCGTCCTTGCCATCGCCGCGCCGGCATTCGGACAGTCGACATGCGACCCCGACGCCACGCAGGCGAGCGGATCGATCTACCGCATCTGCATGCCGCCCGCAGGCCAGTACAACGGCAACCTCGTGATCTGGGCGCACGGATTCCAGGACGCCGGCACGCCCGTCTCCATCCCGCAGGACCAGCTCTGCCTGCCGGAGGGCATCTGCCTGAATGAAATCGCAAACTACCTGGGATTCGGATTCGCGACGAACAGCTACAGCAAAACCGGCCTCGCCGTGGTCCAAGGCCTGAACGACGTCCTCGATCTCGTGAACCTCTACACCGCGAAGAAGGGAAAACCGAACAAGGTCTACCTGGTCGGCGCCTCGGAGGGCGGGCTCGTCACGACCCTCGGGCTTGAGCGGCATTCGAGCGTATTTTCCGCCGGCTTCGCGATGTGCGGGCCCATCGGCAGCTTTCCAAAGCAGATCAAGTATTTCGGCGATGCCCGGGCGACGTTCCAGTACTTCTTTCCGGACGTGATCCCGGGCGATCCGTTCCATCCGGATCCCACCCTGGTGCAGGTCTGGAGCAGCTATTACGACCAGGTCGTCAAGCCGATCGTGATGTCGCCGCAGAACCGCAGCAAGCTGAACCAATGGGTGGCGGTGGCCGGGCTTCCCTACGACGCCGCGAACTTCGAGGCGACGGCCGAACAGTCGGTGAAGGACGCCCTTCGCTACAGCGTGGTGAACCTGAACGACGCGGCGGCGACCCTGGGAGGGTTCCCGTTCGACAACCGGAGCAAGTGGTACACGGGCTCCGGCGACGACTTCTCGCTCAACCTGCGGGTTCCGCGAGTCGCCGCGGATACGGCGGCTCTCGCCGCGATGAGCGCGTACTACGAGACAACGGGCGCCTTGCGCCGCCCGCTGGTCTCGATGCACACCACTCGCGACCAGCAGGTGCCGGTCGCCCAGCAGCAGGCCTACGCGGTGAAGTCCCTGCTGGCGGGTTCTCTATTCACCCGGTACGTGCCCGTGGAGGTGGACCGGTACGAGCACTGCAACTTCACCCTCGATGAGCTCATCTGGGGTTTCTTCGTGATGCTCGCCTACGACGAACTCGTGAAGTAGCGCCTTCGGTTCAGGCTGCCTTCCTCGCCTTCGCGTCGCCTTTCTCGAAGACGAGCCCCGACGCGCCCTCCTTCACGACGACGGTATCCTTCGGCCCGAAGCGACCCTCGAGGATCGCCTTGGACAGCGGGTTCTCGATGGCCTGCTGGATCGCCCGCTTCAGGGGGCGCGCGCCGTAGACCGGGTCGAAGCCGGCCTCGGCGAGCCGCGAAAGCGCGCCCTCGGATACCTCCAGGACCATGTCGAGCTTCGCCACCCGCTCGACGAGGTAGCGCAGCTGGATCCTCGCGATGTTGCGGATGTGCTCCTCGCCGAGGGCGTGGAAGATCACGATCTCGTCGATGCGGTTCACGAACTCGGGACGGAACTGCGTCTTCACCTCCGCCATGATCGCGGTCTTCACGAGCGCGGGGTCGCTCCCGGCCATCGCCTGGATCATCTGGCTGCCGAGGTTCGACGTCATCACCACCACGGTGTTCTTGAAGTCGACGGTGCGGCCCTGCCCATCGGTCATGCGCCCGTCGTCCAGAACCTGCAGGAGCACGTTGAAGACGTCCGGATGGGCCTTCTCCACCTCGTCCAGCAGGATCACGGAATAGGGCTTGCGGCGAACGGCCTCGGTGAGATGGCCGCCTTCCTCGTAGCCGACGTAGCCGGGCGGCGCGCCGATCAGCCGCGCCACGGAGTGCTTCTCCATGAACTCGCTCATGTCCACGCGGATGAGGTGGTCCTCGGAGTCGAACAGGAAGGTCGCGAGCGCCTTGCAGAGCTCCGTCTTGCCCACGCCCGTGGGCCCGAGGAAGAGGAAGGAGCCGTAGGGCCGGTTGGGGTCGGACAGGCCCGCGCGCGAGCGCCGGATGGCATCGGAGACGAGCCGCACGGCCTCTTCCTGGCCCACGACGCGCTCGTGGAGCCTGTCCTCCATGCGGACCAGCTTGTCGCGCTCGCCCTGCATCATCTTCGAGACGGGGATGCCGGTGGCGCGCGAGACCACTTCCGCGATCTCCTCGGCGCCCACTTCGGTTCGCAGCAGTTTCGGCCGCACCGCCTCTCCGCCCGCCTTGTCCGCCTTCTTCAGCTGCGCCTCGAGCTGCGGAAGCTTGCCGTACTGCAGCTCGCTCATCCTCGCCCAGTCGCCCTTGCGCCGGGCCTCCTCCATGGCGAGCTTGAGCTTCTCGATTTCCTCCTTGATGGTGGCCGCGCCGTGGACCGCGTGCTTCTCGGCGCTCCAGACCTCCTCGAGGTCCGCGTATTCCTTCTCGAGCCTCGCGATCTCGGTCTCCAGCAGCGCCGAGCGCTTCTTCGAGGCCTCGTCCTTTTCCTTCTTCACCGCCTCGCGCTCGATCTTCAGCTGGATCAGGCGCCGGTCGAGCCGGTCCATCGACTCGGGCTTCGAGTCGATCTCCATCTTGATGCGCGCGGCGGCCTCGTCGATCAGGTCGATCGCCTTGTCGGGGAGGAACCGGTCCGTGATGTAGCGGTGGGAGAGCTCGGCGGCGGCCACGATCGCCGGGTCGGTGATGTCGACGCCGTGGTGGACCTCGTACTTCTCCTGCAGGCCGCGCAGGATCGCGATCGTGGATTCCACGCTCGGCTCGTCGACCAGAACCTTCTGGAAGCGCCGCTCGAGCGCCGCGTCCTTCTCGATGTACTTCCGGTATTCGTCCAGCGTCGTCGCACCGACGCAGTGCATCTCGCCGCGGGCGAGCGCGGGCTTCAGCATGTTTCCCGCATCGATCGCGCCCTCGGCCTTGCCCGCGCCCACCATGGTGTGCAGCTCGTCGATGAAGACGATGATCCGGCCCTCGTCCTGCGCGATCTCCTTGAGGACCGACTTCAACCTTTCCTCGAACTCGCCGCGGTACTTGGCGCCCGCGAGAAGCGAGGCCATGTCGAGCGACAGCACGCGCTTGTCCTTCAATGTCTCGGGCACCTCGCCGTTCACGATCCGCTGGGCAAGGCCCTCGACGATGGCGGTCTTGCCCACGCCGGGCTCGCCGATGAGCACCGGGTTGTTCTTCGTGCGCCGCTGCAGGATCTGGATGGTGCGGCGGATCTCGTCGTCGCGGCCGATGACCGGGTCGAGCTTGCCTTGCCGCGCGCGTTCCGTGAGATCCATCGTGTACTTCTTGAGCGCTTCGCGGCTGCCTTCGGCCTCCGGGCTCTCGACGCCCTGTCCGCCGCGAACGGACTTGATCGCGGATTCGAGGGCGGCGGCCGAGGCGCCATGCTGCCTGAGCAGCCTGCCGGTATCGCCCTTGTCCTGGGTCGCGGCCAGGAGAAAGAGCTCGGAAGCGATGTACTGGTCGCCCCGCCGGGTCGCTTCCTTGTCGGTGAGATTCAGCAGGTTGTTCAGCTCGCGCGAGATCGAGATCTCGCCGCCCTGCCCCTCCACCTTGGGCAACCGGGCGACGGCGTCCCCGAGCGCCGCGCGCAGCGACGCCACGTTCACCCCGGCCCGCTGGAGAATCGAGGCGCTGCCGCCGTCTTCCTGGTTGAGGAGCGCGGCAAGCAGGTGCTGCGGCTCGATGAAGCCGGCGTCGTTCGCGAGCGCCGCGCTCTGGGCGTCGGCCAGCGCCTGCTGGAACTTGGTGGTCAGCCTGTCGATGCGCATCGGTGGTATCCTTTTTCCAACGGATTGCCTCGGGAATTGTCCGGGAAATCGCGGGCTCTCCCCGAAAATGGGGCAAATCCGGTTCGTTTCAAGCCTTTTTCGCCGCTTCCATGCCCGATTCCCTCCACGCCCTCGAAGAAGCGATCACCGCCGATGTCCGCGGCGCGCTCGCCGAGGATGTCGGCACCGGTGATCTCACCGCCTCCCTGCTGCCCGCAGGCAGGATCGTGCGCGCCCGCCTTCTCTGCCGCCAGGACGCGGTGCTCTGCGGCACCGAGTGGTTCGACCGGACGGTGGAGACGCTCGATCCCGATGCCGAGATCTTCTGGCACCACGCCGATGGTGACGACGTCGTGGCCGGCACCTCCCTTTGCGAGGTGGAGTGCGATGCCCGGGGCCTGCTCACCGCGGAGCGCACGGCCATCAACTTCGTCCAGCTCCTGTCGGCGGTGGCCACGCGGACGCGCGCCTACGTGAAGCTGGTGGCGGGCACGCGCGCCAGGATCCTCGACACGCGCAAGACGATTCCCGGGCTTCGCATCGCCCAGAAGTACGCGGTGCGCGCCGGCGGCGGCACGAACCACCGCATGGGTCTCTACGACGGCATCCTCATCAAGGAAAACCACATCGCCGCGGCCGGCGGCGTGACCGCCGCCGTGACCGCCGCCCTCCATGCGGCGACCCCGGGGACCATGGTGCAGGTGGAGGTCGAGACCCTCGACCAGCTGCGCGAAGCGCTCGATGCCGGTGCAAGGCTCATCCTGCTGGACAATTTCACGCTCCCCCGCATGCGCCAGGCGGTGGAGATCGCCGGCGAGCGCGCGGAACTCGAGGCCTCCGGCGGCGTCGAATTCGCCACGGTTCGCGAGATCGCCGAAACCGGCGTGCACCGGATCTCCGTCGGGTCCCTCACGAAGGACGTGAAGGCCGTCGACCTGTCGCTGCGCGTCCTGCATCCCGGAGCCCCATGAAGAAGCTGCTTGCCCTGGCCACGCTGGCCCTAGCCACCGGTTGCGCGAGCGTCTCCCCGTCGGGCAATCCGCGGGATCCCTGGGAAGGCTACAACCGCAGGATGTACGCGGTGAACGATGCGCTCGACCGCGAGGTGCTCAAGCCCGTGGCCCAGACCTACCGGACGGGAGCGCCCGGCTTCGTGCAGGAAGGCGTGGGCAATTTCTTCTCCAACCTCGCCGATGTCGGCACGGGGCTCAACAACCTCCTGCAGGGAAAGCTCGCGCAGGGCGCCTCCGACCTGGGCCGGTTCGCGGTAAACACCGTCGTGGGCGTCGCCGGCCTCTGGGACGTGGCCACGCCGATGGGATTCGACCGGCATGACGAGGACTTCGGCCAGACCCTGGGCTGGTGGGGGGTTCCGCCGGGGCCGTACTTCGTGATGCCCCTCCTCGGGCCGTCGACGCTGCGCGACGCCCCCGCGCGTTTCGTCGACCCGGGCTCCTACTACAGCGGGCGCATCGACGACGTCGCGCTGCGCGCCGGGCTGTTCGTCCTCGAGGCGGTGAACTCCCGGGCCGGGCTCCTCAAGGCCGAGAAGATCCTCGAAGAAGCCGCCCTCGACAAGTACAACTTCACGCGCGACGCCTGGCTGCAACGGCGCAGGAACCACGTCTACGACGGGCGCCCCCCCCGGGTCCCCGAGGACGAATAGCCGGCCTTCCGGCGGCCTTGCCCGCGCCCCGCTCGCGAGACCTCCCGATGGCCTACGAGGAATCCTTTCCGGTCTCCTGGGCGCACCTGGACGGCAACGCCCACATGGCCAACACCGCGTACATGCTGGTGGCCATCGACTGCCGGTTCCACTACTTCGCCTCGCGGGGCGTGACGCCCGCGGAATTCGCCCGGTGGCGCATCGGGCCGGCCGTTCGGCGAGACGAAATCGACTATTTCCGCGAGATGCACCTGATGCAGGTGGCGAGGGTCAATCTCCTCCTGGCGGGACTTGCGGCGGACGCTTCCCGGTTTCGGATCGTGAACGAGATTCACCGCCCCGACGGCGTGCTGGCCGCCCGCGTCACCTCCGTCGGCGGCTGGCTGGATCTCGAGGCCCGGAAGCTCGTCGCCCCGCCCGAGCCGCTCGCGGCCGCCTTGCGGGACCTCGAGCGACTTCCCGACTTCGAGGTGCTTCCCTCCAGCATTCGCTGACGGCGCCTCTCGCGACGACAGGTCCCGTGGCGGGAAGCCCTTCGCCGGCAATCCCGGGCGCTCGACCGGGCGCACCCCCCGGACTCAGGTCCGCGCGGCGATGTAGGCCTTGAGCGCCTCGGCGTCAACGCCCATCACGTCGAATCGCTGCGGAAGGTCCTCGATGCGCTCGAATCCCGCCGGCCGCGGCGGCGCCTCGCCGAGCGCCTCGACGATCGTCGTCTCGAATTTCGCGGGTTGCGCCGTCTCGATCGCGATCATGGGATGGCGCCCTTCCCGGTGACGCTGCGCGATGCGAACGCCATCGGCCGTGTGCGGGTCGATCACGACGCCGTAGTCCTTCTTCACGCGACGGATGGTCTCCAGGCGGTCGGCGTGCAGGCTGCGGCCGGAGACGAATCCCGAGTCCTCCGCGATCTTCTCCCAGGCCCGGTCGGTGGACAGGTCGAAGCCGCCCTTTTCGTCCAGCTGGCGCCACAGCCAGGCAACCTTCTCGCCGTCCTGGTCCACCATGTCCCAGACGAAGCGCTCGAAATTGGACGCCTTCGAGATGTCCATGGACGGGCTCGACGTCGCCTGCGTCTCCGCGGGCTTCCTCGGGCGGTAGCGCCCGGTGCGGAAGAATTCGTCCAGCACGTCGTTCTCGTTCGTGGCCAGCACCAGGCGCCGGATGGGCAGTCCCATGCTTCGCGCCACGTGGCCGGCGAAGATGTTGCCGAAATTTCCCGAGGGCACGGCGAAGGACACCTGCTCCTCGTTGGAACTCGTGGCGGCGAAGTAGCCCTTGAAGTAGTACACGACCTGCGCCACGACGCGCGCCCAGTTGATGGAGTTCACCGCGCCCAGGCTGCGCCCGGCCTTGAAGTCTCGATCGGCGTTCACGGCCTTCACGAGGTCCTGGCAGTCGTCGAACACGCCCGAGACGGCGACATTGAAGATGTTCGCGTCCGCGAGGCTGTACATCTGGGCGCGCTGGAAGGGGCTCATGCGCCCTTGCGGGGAAAGCATGAAGACCTTCACGCCGCGCTTTCCCTTGAGCGCGTGCTCCGCCGACGACCCCGTGTCGCCGCTCGTGGCGCCCAGGATGTTCAGCGCCCGGCCCTGGCGCGCGAGCACGCTCTCGAAGAGGTTGCCCAGGAGCTGCATCGCGACGTCCTTGAACGCGAGCGTCGGCCCGTTGGCGCAGGCGAGGAGGTGGAAATTCCCCTCGAGCGTCCTGAGCGGCGTGATCTCGGGCGTGCCGAAGACCTCCTTCGTGTAGGTGCGCTCGGTGAGCGCCTTCAGCTCGGCGCCGGGAAAGTCGTCGGCGAAGAAGCGGATCACCTCGAAGGCGAGTTGCGGATAGGCAAGGCCGCGCATGGCCTCGAGCTTCGAGCCCTTGACGCGCGGCCACTGCTCCGGCACCGACAGGCCGCCGTCCGGCGCGAGCCCTTCGAGAAGGATGTCGGTGAAATTCTGGCTCGCGGCATGGCCGCGGGTGCTCAGGTACTTCACAGCAGCTCTTCGAGCCGGATGCGCACGACCGGCGACGGTATCGTCTCGAGCGATTCGATGGCGCCGATGGCGGCGTTCACGTTGCGCTCGAGGGTGCGGTGGGTGAGGATCACGACGTCCACCTGGTCCTCGCCCTCGCCGGCCTCCTTCTGGAAGATGGCGTCGATGGAGATGCCGCGATCGGCGCAGATGCGAGTCACGTCCGCCAGCACGCCGGGCCGGTCCAGCGCCCGAAGCCGCAGATAGCACGCGGTCTGCACGTCCTCCATCGGCAGGATCGGGATGTCGGAGAGCCGGTCGGGCTGGAACGCGAGGTGCGGCACGCGATGCTCGGGGTCGGCCGTGGCCATGCGCGTCACATCGACCAGGTCGGCGACGACGGCGCTCGCCGTGGCTTCCGCGCCGGCGCCGCGCCCGTAGTAGAGCGTCGGCCCCACGGCGTCGCCCTTCACGAGGATCGCGTTCATGACGCCCTCGACGTTCGCGATGAGGCGCCGCGCCGGGATGAGCGTCGGGTGGACGCGAAGCTCGATCCCGTCGGGCGTTCGCCGCGAGATGCCCAGCAGCTTGATGCGGTAGCCCAGCCCCTCGGCGTACTTGATGTCCGCGGCGGCAAGCCTGCCGATGCCCTCGATTCGCGCGCGGTCGAACTGCATCGGGATGCCGAAGGCGATGGCCGAGAGGATGGTGAGCTTGTGCGCGGCGTCGATCCCGTCGATGTCGAAGGACGGGTCTGCCTCGGCGTAGCCCAGGCGCTGCGCCTCGGCGAGCACGACGTCGAAGGGAAGCCCCTTGTCGCGCATCTCCGAGAGGATGTAGTTGCAGGTGCCGTTGATGATTCCCGCCACCCACTCGATGCGGTTGGCCGTGAGCCCCTCGCGGATCGCCTTGATGATGGGGACCCCGCCCGCGACGGCGGCTTCGAAGGCGACCATCACCCCCTTCGCGTGGGCGGCCGCGAAGATCTCGTTGCCGTGCTTCGCGAGAAGCGCCTTGTTGGCCGTGACCACGTGCTTGCCGCTCGCGATGGCGGCCATCACCAGCTCGCGGGCATGGGTTTCGCCGCCGATCAGCTCCACCACGATCTCGATGTCCGGGTGGCTCGCGATCGCCGCCGGGTCGCGGACGAGTTCGATGCCCTCGACGCCGAAGGTCCGCGACTTGGCGAGATCGCGCGCGCTCGCCATGCAGACCACGATCTCGCGACCGGCGCGGCGCGAGATTTCCTCGCGATTTCGCCTCAGGACCTCGACGGTTCCGCCGCCCACGGTGCCCAGGCCCAGCAGACCCACGCGCATCGGCTTCATGTCAGCCATTTCCCTTCGAGCCGGGTGCGGCCATCGGCTTCGTGAAATGGAAGGCCGCGACCACGAGACCTTCGCGGAAGTAGAACTTGTGGGCCTGCTGGCGCTGGGTGCCGGAATCGAGCGCGAGCCAGTCGCAGCGCCGTTCGCGTCCCACGCGCTCCAGGTAGGCGATCATCGCCTTGCCCGCGCCCCGCGACCGGCTGGCCTCGTCGGTCACGAGGTCGTCGCAGTAGAGCTCCCGCCCGCTGAACGTCTTCTCCACCACGCGGAACACGCAGGCGCCGAGCACGCGGCCCGCGGTCACGGCCACGGCCATCTCGGCGCCGCTCGCGAAGATTTCCTTCATGCGCCCCGCGTAATCGGGCCCCAGTTGCGGGCGAAGCTGCCGGTGGACGGCCTCGGCGGCGGCGAGGAGCTCCGGGTCGGCGATCACGCCCTTCTCATCGGTGACGGCGAGGACGTTCACGACACGCCGTCCTTGCGCAGCATGTCCTTGATGCCGCGCACCGCCTGGCGAGTGCGCGCCTCGTTCTCGATCAACGCGATGCGCACGTGCTCGTCCCCATAGTCGCCGAAACCGATGCCGGGCGAGACCGCGACCTTCGCGTCCTGGAGGAGCTTCTTCGCGAACTCGATGGAGCCCGACTTCGCGTAGCGCTCCGGGATCTTCGCCCAGACGTACATCGAGGCCTTGGGGTTTTCCACCATCCAGCCGGCCTCGTGCAGGCCCTTCACCATCACGTCGCGGCGGCTCTGGTACTTGCGGCGGATCTCCTCGACGCACCCCTGCGGCCCCTCCAGCGCCGAGATGGCCGCCACCTGGATGGGGGTGAACGTGCCGTAGTCGTGGTAGCTCTTGATCCGCGCGAGCGCGTGGACCAGGTCCTTGTTGCCGACCATGAAGCCGATCCGCCAGCCCGCCATGTTGTAGCTCTTCGACATCGTGAAGAACTCGACGGCCACGTCGCGGGCGCCGGGAACCTGCATGATCGAGGGCGCCTTCCAGCCGTCGAAGGTGATGTCGGCGTAGGCGAGGTCGTGCACGACCAGGATGTCGTGGCTTCGCGCGAGCGCCACCACCTTCTCGAAGAAGTCCAGCTCCACGCACTGGGCCGTCGGGTTGGACGGAAAGCCGATGATGAGCATCTTCGGCTTCGGGAAGAGCTCGCCGATGGCGCGCTCGAGCTCGGCGAAGAAATCGACGCCCGGCGCCATGCGCACGGAGCGGATATCGGCTCCCGCGATGATCGCGCCGTAGATGTGGATGGGGTAGCTCGGGTTGGGCACCAGCACCGTGTCGCCCCGGTCGAGGGTGGCGAGCATCAGGTGGGCAAGGCCCTCCTTGGAGCCGATGGTGACGATGGCCTCGGTCTCCGGGTCGAAATCGACGTTCCAGCGCCGCTTGTACCACTGGCAGATGGAGAACCGCAGCCGCGGGATGCCCTTGGACATCGAATAGCCGTGCGTGTCCTCGCGCTGCGCCACTTCCACCAGCTTGTCGACGATGTGGCGCGGCGTCGCCCCGTCGGGGTTTCCCATGGACAGGTCGATCACGTCCTCCCCCGCCCGGCGGGCGGCCATCTTCAGCTCGTTCGTGATGTTGAAGACGTAGGGCGGCAGGCGCTTGATGCGGGGAAATTCCGGCGACATGGGCTATTCCGGGATGCGGTGGCGGCTCGCGAACGGGTTTGTTGCGCTGCAAAAACCTCGATTCTAGCGGTCGCGTCGCCTCAGGGGCAAACGCGGCGGCCGACGGGGCTGCCGGAACCGGCTTGTCGCCCCCGCCTGTCGTTTGGCGCAGACAAGTCTCCGGGATCGGAATGCCGGCGCCAGCCCCAAGGCCTTGATTTCTGGCGACCGCGCTTTCTGGCACGGGCAGTGCCAGCACTGCGTGATCGGCCACGCGAAGCGGCCCGGGCTGAACGCCGGGCGCACCGCGAAGAACAAGCCGGCCTTCGGCGCACGAAACGCCCAGGGAGGATCACCATGGACAAGACCTTTGGCTTGGTTCCCGTCACGCTGGTCGTCTGCGCCTTTTTGCTGGCGGCGCAGCCCGTCTCTTCCCAGCCTAGCGCATCGGCGAGTGCCCGCGACCCGGGCCTGCGCGCCGGCCCGCCCGCGGCAGGCGGCCCCCTCCCCGGGCTCACGGCGAAGGAATCGGATCTTCTCGTGCACGACATGGGCCCGGACCTGGCCGACGGCATCACGCAAGGGCAGTCGGGCGGCTCCGAATTTCGCACGGCACCGCTGTGGGGACTCGGCCAGCGGCTCTTCTTCCTGCACGACGGGCGGACCTCGGACCTGCTGGCGGCGATCGCCGCGCACCAGAGCGGCTCAGCGCGAACGAACGACGCCTCCGAGGCGAACGATGTCGTGAGGAACTTCGACAACCTGCAGGAAAGCCAGAAGCAGGACCTGCTGAATTTCCTGCGCTCGCTCTAGCTGCAGGCGCTCCCGGCGCGAGGCGTCCCGGAAACGCGGCCGGGCGCCTCCTTCACGCGGAGTGCCGGCCGGCGCACGCGGCCGCGGGGCCGAATTGCCATCTGAA
>Ga0073904_10002052_pt1 | contig 15252 bp, 10 predicted proteins | sample KloWWTrecipitate_FD_66668 | JGI IMG/M metagenome (GOLD analysis project Ga0073904, IMG submission 66668) | Active sludge microbial communities from Klosterneuburg, Austria, studying microevolution and ecology of nitrifiers - Klosterneuburg... | ecosystem: Engineered > WWTP > Aerobic digester >...
GGTTACCTGGGCGCGCGCCAGCGCATTTCGGTCAATGTGCCGGAAACCTTTGCCTCGCGCTGGCTGGCGCCGCGGCTGCGAGCCTTTCACGGCCGGCATCCGGACATCGACCTGACCATCACCACCAATTCGGTGGGCAACCAGCGCGAGGCGCAGCAATACGACTGCCTGGTGCTGTTCCTCGATCAGCCGTGGTCCAAGGGCGATTGCCGCTTGTTGCGCCAGGAGCAATATGTGGCCGTTGCCAGCCCCGAGTTGTGGCAGGACGGCCTGGCGCCGGCGCTCGACAAGCTGACCTTGCTGCATGTGCTGGCCGGCAACAAACGCCTGCCGTTGTGGGAGAACTGGCTGGCTTCGCTGGGCATACGCCATATCGACGCCAGGCCCGGCATTGCTTTTTCGACCATGGACCAGGCGATCAATGCGGCGGTGTCGGGCGCCGGTGTGGCGGTGGTCGACGCGCCGATGGTCGAACGCGAACTCGCCGAACAACGTCTGCGCCGGATGGACAACCATGAACTCACGGCCAGCCATGGCTACTGGTTCGTCGAACCGCGCGAAGCCGCATTGCGCGAGCCGGCCCACCGTGCGGTGGTTGCGTTGTTCCACGCCTGGTTGCTGGACGCCAGCCACACACCGGTCCCAGCAGGCTGACCTGGCCTGACGGTGGCCTGGCTCCCGCGCCGGCGCGGGGACATCGCCCGCAGAGCCTATTGCCGGATCACCACGGCGTCCAGCTGCAACGCGCGGACTTTCTGCGCGGTCGTGTCTGCCACATCCCGTGACGCGAATGGCCCGACCCTAACCCGCGTCAGCGTGCGCCCGTTGCGCGTGAGTTCCTGCGTTGTTGCGGGTAGTCCGGCTTCCCTGAGCCGGGTGAACGCGCGTTGCGCATTGGCCTGTTCGGCGAACAGGCCGACGTTGATCTGGAAGCGCCCGCTGGCTGCGGCTTCGGTCGCTGCCGCCGCTGGCTGCTGGTCCCCCGCGGGCGCCACCGGCGTGGCTACCTGCCTGGCGGCCGGTGTTGCTGCTGCTGCTGCAATTGCCGCTGCCGGCGGTGATGGCAGGTGCGCATTGCGCGAGCGCGCTGCGATCGCCGCGTGCCGGGTCGCCGCGTCTGCTGCTTGTTCACCTGTCGGCATGCGGGGGACGGTTGGCGCCGATGCAGCCAGCGCCGCCGGCTCGGGCTGGCTGGCCGCTGTGGACGGCTGCGCCGCAGAGGGGTTCGGTGCGCTGTCGGCGGAGGCGCCCTGTGGCGCCGCGTCTGCGGCCACCATACGGCCTTCGTCCATCCGGGCGGCGTCGCGCCAGGCACGGCTGGGCCAGAACCACACTGTCACCACGATGGCCGCGAGTATGGCGTTGGCGGCCAAAAGTGCCATCAGACGCTGGCGTGAACTGGCCTGACGGCTCAGGTGCAGGCAGGCATCGCGCAATGTTGGTGTGGCCGCCAGGGCGGCATTCAGGCGCCGGCGCTGGTGCTTGAACAACCAGGTGTTGCCGAAAACGCCGGGTACCAGCAAGGCCAGCGTTACCAGCGCAGCCCACAGGCCCCACTGGATGGATTCGGCCATGCCGACCGTGAAATGGGTCAGTGCCATCAGTGAGAGCACCGCGGCCAGTACGGCGCCGACGTAGGCCAGGGCGGGTCTCCACAAGCCCCGAAAGGCCATCCAGTTCAGCGTGCACAGGCTGGCGGCCCAGTTCCAGCTCGGACTGCCCCGGTCGTAGGTTTCGAAGCGCGCAAGTATCGGCAGGTAATAGTCTGCATTGACCGGGCCGATCGCAGCACGATGCAGCAGATCGATATGGCTTTCCTGCGACGGATCGCGCACCGTGACAACGGCCAAGGCCTGGCTGGGCGAATCGATAGTCTCGGGCATGCCGCATTTTGGCATTCGTAACAGACGGCCTGCACGCTTGCCAGCGGTCCGTGTTAGCGTGGTCAGACCCGGCGCTGTTTGCCGGGTCATTGTCCAAGGGAGAACGCCATATGTTTGTCGATTCGAAACCGGCACAGGTTCACCGGGCCTGGGCGCTGAGCCTGCTGATGGCTGGCGCAGCCATGCTGCTGGTGCTGCGTGCCAACCCGGCCCAGGCGCAACAGGGGCAAGGCCCGATGTCGGTGCCCGCCTGCCAGTGTTCTGCGGCTGTGGCCGTTCCTGGCACGGCCGTCAAGGTCGCGCACTGCATCTGCGGCGTGATGGCCTGCGCGATCACCGAGCCGGTCGATGCGTCATCGCGCAGCAGCAGCCTGATGCAGTGCGTGCGCCAATGAGGCGGCATACCGGCTGAGCGCTCAGTCGGTCGGTCTGGCTGGACTCACGCTGCGTCGCCTGACCAGACCGGCAGTTCGTGCATTGGCAAGGCCAGTGCGTCGAGCACCGCCCAGGCGGCGAATGCATCGTTGGCGGCATACAGGATCTGGCGGGGTTCCAGTGTCGTGTTGGACCAGTTCGACGTGGTCACCCGCTTGGACTTGAGCAGCCGGCGGTTGAACAGCAAGGCAATGGCGGCCTTGACGCCGATCGAGCGCGGATATCCGCGAGCGCTGAAGACGAAGTCCAGGTCGAGCAGCGGCTGGGCATAGGTGCCCAGACGGTGCATCAGCTGTTTCTGGTCACTGCGCAGGTCGAATCCGGCCTTGACGACATCAGGTGCTGACAGAACCTCGCGCACCAGCGCGATGTTGGCTTCATCATGCATCTGGAATACATAGGCATGGGTGCCGGTGGCGAACTGCACCACGTCCGGCCCGCGCATCGGCTCGCCAGCCTTGAATGTCGGCTTGACTTCGGTATCAAAACCCAGGAACGGTACCCCGAGCAGCGCATCGCGGGCGCGCAGGCGCTGGGCGTCTGTCGTGGGCAGATGCACGTTGTCAAGCGGCAGGCCCTCGAATGGGGCAAGTTGCAGCACCTCTTCCTTGGGGATGGGGCGCAGGCGGGGCGGATTCATGGCATTTCCTGACGGACGGGGTGCAACGGGGTTATCGGGTTGATCCGGATCCGGCCAGCTGTTGCATGGCGGGCGCGGTCGTGTATCACGCAGCAGGTAATGACAGGTCGGGTGCGCAGGGCCTATCATGGCGGGTTGCCCTGGGCACGGCCTGATTGCAGTGTGCCGTGGCCGCTTTTGCCCTTGCACCCGATTCATGCCTTCATTTTCCACCGACGACATCCACGACGATACCGGAGCGACCCGCAATGCTGCGCATGGACGCATTATCAGCATCCGGGGTGCGCGCACCCACAACCTGAAGAATGTCGATCTCGACATCCCGCGCAACCAGCTGGTCGTCATCACCGGGCTGAGCGGCTCGGGCAAATCCAGCCTGGCCTTCGACACCTTGTATGCCGAGGGTCAGCGGCGTTATGTCGAGAGCCTGTCGACCTATGCGCGCCAGTTCCTGCAACTGATGGACAAGCCCGATGTCGACATGATCGAGGGCCTGAGCCCGGCGATCTCGATCGAGCAGAAGGCAACCAGCCACAATCCGCGCTCGACGGTGGGCACCGTTACCGAAATCCACGACTATCTGCGCCTGCTGTATGCCCGCGCCGGCACCCCTTATTGCCCCGACCATGACCTGCCGCTGCAGTCGCAGACCGTGAGCCAGATGGTCGATGCGGTGCTGGCCATGCCCGAAGGCACGCGGCTGATGGTGCTGGCGCCGGTGGTGCGTGAACGCAAGGGCGAGTTCGTCGAGCTGTTTGCCGAACTGCAGGCCAAGGGATATGTGCGGTTTCGCATCGGCGGGGAGGCGTTCGAGGTGGAGAACCTGCCCAAGCTCAAGAAGACCGAAAAGCACAACATCGATGTCGTCATCGACCGCATCAAGGTGCGCGGCGACGACGACATCGCCGCGCGTGACCAGTTGCGCCAGCGTCTGGCCGAGAGTTTCGAGGCCGCACTGGGCCTGGCCGATGGGCGTGCGCTGGTTGTCGACATGGATGCACCGGTGCCGACCCATGGCCTTGCGGGGGCCAGCGGTGAGCATTACTTCAATGCGCGATTCGCCTGTCCGGTGTGCAGCTATTCGATTGCCGAGCTCGAGCCGCGGCTGTTTTCGTTCAACTCGCCGATGGGGGCATGTCCCTCGTGCGACGGCATCGGCACGATGGAGTTCTTCGATCCGGCGCGGGTGGTGGGGTTTCCGTCACTCAGCCTGGCCAGCGGCGCGATCAAGGGATGGGACCGGCGCAACGCGTATTACTTCGCGATGCTCGAGAGCCTGGCCGCCCACTACCGGTTCGACATCGACGCCAGCTTCGAGGAACTGCCCGAGGCCACCCGCCAGGCGGTGTTGTTCGGCTCCGGCGAGGAGGAGATCAAGTTCAGCTACGTGATGGAGTCCGGCGCGCAGCAGGGCAAGAAACTCACGCGCAAGCATCCGTTCGAAGGCGTGATTCCGAACATGGCGCGGCGTTACCGCGAAACCGATTCGGTCGTGGTGCGCGAAGACCTGGCGCGTTATCGCAGCAACCAGCCCTGCCCGCAGTGCCAGGGCACCCGGCTGCGGCGCGAGGCGCGCCATGTGAAGATCGGCGAAGGCGCACAGGCGCGCGCGATCTACGAGGTCAGCCACAACACACTGCGCGAGAGCCTGCATTATTTCAATACCTTGACGATGCATGGCGCCAAGGGCGAAATCGCCGCCAAGGTGGTGCGCGAGATCGGTCTGCGGCTGAAGTTTCTCAATGACGTCGGCCTCAATTACCTCAGCCTGGACCGCAGCGCCGAGACTCTGAGCGGTGGCGAGTCGCAGCGTATCCGGCTGGCCTCGCAGATCGGCTCGGGGCTGACCGGCGTCATGTATGTGCTCGACGAACCGAGCATCGGACTGCACCAGCGCGACAACGACCGGCTGATCGACACCCTCAAGCATCTGCGCGACATCGGCAACAGCGTGCTGGTGGTGGAACACGACGAGGACATGATGCGCGCCGCCGACCATGTGATCGACATGGGTCCGGGTGCCGGCATCCACGGCGGAAGGGTGGTGGCGCAGGGAACGTTCGACGACATCCGCGCCAACCCCGAGTCGCTGACCGGCCAGTACCTGGCCCATGTGCTGCGGATCGAGGTGCCGCGCAAACGTACGCCGTGGTTGCCCACGGTGGAGGCCGTGCAGGCACGACCGACCAAGGGCCGACCCAGCGCCGCGGCCGTGGCCTGGGCCGAACGCCAGGCCGAACATGTCGCCACCCAGGGTGATCTGCAGGCGATCCGTGTGGTCAAGGCCAGTGGCAACAACCTGCGCGATGTCGACGTGGCGTTTCCGGTCGGACTGCTGACCTGCGTGACCGGTGTTTCCGGATCGGGCAAGTCGACGCTGGTCAACGACACCTTGTATGCGGCCGTGGCGCGCCAGCTGTACCGCTCCCATGTCGAGCCGGCGGCGCACGAAGAGATCCAGGGCATCGAATATTTCGACAAGGTCATCAACGTCGACCAGTCGCCGATCGGCCGCACGCCGCGCAGCAACCCGGCCACCTATACCGGCATGTTCACAGCGATCCGCGAACTGATGGCCGAGATGAACATGGCCAAGGAACGGGGTTACGGCCCGGGACGCTTCAGCTTCAACGTGGCCGGCGGACGCTGCGAAGCCTGCCAGGGCGACGGTGTGAAGAAGGTCGAGATGCATTTTTTGCCCGACGTCTATGTGCCGTGTGACGTGTGCCGCGGCCAGCGCTACAACCGCGAGACGCTGGAGGTGCTGTACAAGGGCCGCAACATTGCCCAGGTGCTCGATCTCACCGTCGAGGTGGCGGCGAAGTTCTTCGAGACGGTGCCGGCGATTGCGCGCAAGCTGCAGACGCTGCTCGACGTGGGGCTGTCCTACATCAAGCTCGGCCAGTCGGCCACGACCTTGTCGGGCGGCGAGGCGCAACGCGTCAAGCTGGCGCTGGAACTCTCCAAGCGCGACACCGGCCGCACGTTGTACATCCTGGACGAGCCCACGACCGGTCTGCATTTCGCCGACATCGCGCTGCTGCTCAAGGTGTTGCAGCATCTGCGCGATGCCGGCAACACCATCGTCGTGATCGAGCACAACCTCGATGTGATCAAGACGGCTGACTGGATCATCGACATGGGGCCGGAGGGCGGCTCCGGTGGCGGTACCGTGGTGGGTGAAGGAACGCCGGAGGACATTGCGGCGAATCCGGCCAGCCATACAGGTGTGTATCTGCAGCGGGTGCTGTAGCGTCGGGCCAGCCGGCTGTGCGCCGTCGGGCCGCGCGTCACGCCGCCAGCGGACGCTGCGGGCGCACCGCAAAGAAAAACAGCATCGAGCCGCAGCCGGCGGTCAGTGCCAGCACGGTGAACCCGGTCCGGTAATCGCCGGTCAGGTCGGCCAGCATGCCCGCCACCATCGGGCCGGCAATCTGCCCCAGCGCGATGATCACCGAGGACAGGCCCAGAATCATGCCGATCGCGTTGCGCCCGAAGTAGTCGGCCCGGATTGATTGCATCAGCGGGCCGCGCAGGCCCCAGGCCATGCCGTGCAGCAATGCGAACGCCACCACCTGTGCCGGATGCGTGGCATAGGTCAGCAGCAGCATGCCGACCATGTGGCCCAGCATGCACAAGGCGGCCAGCATGCGCTTCTCGAAGCGGTCACCGATGGTGGCACTGAGCCCAACCCCGATCACCTGGCCAAAGGTCAGCACCATGATGAAAAACGCAGCCTGGGTCATGGAGTAACCCAGCCCTTCCTTCATGTGCGTGATCGCATGCACGTTGACGGCCGTGACCACCAGCAGCGCAAAGCCGTGGCCCAGCGCAAGCAACCAGAACGCCCGTGTGCGCAGCGCCTGGCGGACCGAGAATTCCGCGCGCTCCGGCAGGCTTGGCGAGGGCGAAACTCCCGTCACCATGGTCGATGTTTCGGGAAGTCCGTCGATGGTCAGGCCGTGGTCGTGTGGACGCCAGCGGATCATCCGGGCCAGCGGCAAGCCCAGTGCGATGATGATGATGCCCGAGCCAAACGCGGTCGCGCGCCAGCCGTAGGTTGCCATGCACCAGGCCACGACCGGCACCATGACGCCGCCCAGGGCCAATCCCATGCTCATGGCCGACAAGGCGCGTGCGCGGTAGCGTTCGAACCACTGGATCAGCGCCACCGTCAGCGGAAAGTAGCCTCCCAGGCTGACGCCGATCGCCATGGTGACCGCGCTGACATAAAAGCCGGCCAGCGTTTGGACCTGGCTGAGCATCAGAAAGCCCGAGCCGAAGACCAGCATGCCGACCTGCACCATGGCGCGTGGACCGAAGCGGTCGAGCAACCAGCCCAGCGCCGGGCCGAGGATGGCGGTTTCGACCGATTGCAGCGCGGCCGCGCCGGACAAGGCGGTCTTGCTCCAGCCGCGTTGCTCGGACAGGATCGCCACATAGGCGCCGAACGACTGCATCAACAGCGCCGACTGCAGGAACTGCAGGATGGCGGCTGCGCCGGCCATGCGCCAGCCGTAGAAGATTTTCACGCCGGGCCTGGCTGCTGGTCGATAGCGGTGCAATGCGCGTCGGGCGCAGCGTGGTGCGTCACACCCCGGTCTTGGCGATCCGCCCGTGGAGCGGGTAGGCCGGGTCGGTGAATCCCGGTGTCGACGGATGGCCCGAGGGCACCAGTGAATCGACCAGGGCTTCGTCCTCGGCGCTCAGACAGAAGTCGACCGCCGGCAGATAGTCCTGCCATTGCCGGAGTGTGCGCGGGCCGGCGATCACCGCACTCAGGATGCCGTTGGCCAGCACCCAGGCGGTGGCAAACTGCGCCAGCGTCACACCGCGGTGCAGCGCGTGTTGGGCCAGCGTCTGGGCGATCACCAGCGACTCCTGGCGGAACTCGGTCTCGACCATGCGTTTGTCGGCACGTCCGGCCCGGCTGGCAGGGTCGGGTGTCGCGCCGGGCAGGTACTTGCCCGTCAGCACGCCGCGCGCGACCGGGCTGTACGAGGCCACGCCAATGCCGTAATGGTGGCAAGCGGGAAGAATCTCGACCTCGGGCATGCGGTTGAGCAGGTTGTAGTAAGGCTGGCACACGACCGGGCCCGGCATGCCGAGCTGCGCTGCGACGCGCACCATCTCGGCAATGCGCCAGCCGCGGAAGTTCGACACCCCCCAGTAGCGGATCTTGCCGGCCTGCACCAGATCGCCCATCGCACGCAACGCCTCTTCCAGATTCATGCCGTCGATGTCGCGGTGCATGTAGCAGATGTCGATGTGGTCGGTCTGCAAGCGGGCCAGGCTGGCATCGACTTCGCGCAGGATCCAGCTGCGTGAATAACCGCCTTCGTTGGTGCGGGTCGACATCGGGTTGCCGAGTTTGCTGGCCAGCACCCAGTCGTGGCGCTGGTGCCTGATCAGCGCGCCGACCATTTTTTCGGACCCGCCCTTGGAATAGACATCGGCGGTGTCGATGAAGTTGACGCCGTTGGCATGGGCATCGGCGACGATGCGGGCAGCTTCGTCCTGCTCGGTCTGGTCGCCGAACATCATGGCGCCCAGGCACAGGGTCGATACCTTCAGATTGCTTTTGCCGAGATTGCGGTATTGCATGTTTTAACGTTGGTTCAGATAGGGTGGGGGCAGTCCCGAGTGTTACAGAAATGGCGAAACCGGGTTGGCGGCGCTCTTGGATTTGGGACTGTCATCCCCACGTCCTAGAATGGCTCGGCATTTCCCAGCCTCTGTTACAAGTCAAACGCATGGTCCCACATCTCGTCACGGCGCTTACCGGCCCTATCAATGAACTGGAGCAACGCGTTCTGGATTCCATGCCGGCGATCGAACGCTGGTTCCGGCTCGAATGGATGGAGCACACGCCGCCGTTCTACAGTTCGGTCGATATCCGCAATGCCGGCTTCAAGCTCGCCCCGGTCGACACCAATCTGTATCCCAGCGGCTGGCAGAACCTGACCCCGGCGATGATGCCACTGGCGGTGCAGGCAGCGATGGCGGCGATCGAGAAGATCTGCCCCGAGGCGCGCAATCTGCTCATCATTCCGGAGAACGCGACCAGGGACAGCTTCTACCTGGCCGGCGTGGCGCAACTGCAGCGCATCTTCCACATGGCCGGCATGAATGTGCGCGTGGGTTCGATCAATCCCGAGATCAAGAAGGTCACCACCATCGAACTGCCCACCGGTGAAAAGGTCAAGCTCGAACCGGTGATCCGGACCAAGCGCCGACTGGGCGTCAAGGACTTCGATCCGTGCACGATCCTGCTCAACAACGACCTGAGCGCCGGTGTGCCCGGCATCCTGGAGGAGATCCACGAGCAGTATCTGCTGCCACCCCTGCACGCGGGCTGGTTCACGCGGCGCAAGAGCCGCCATTCGCAGAGTTACGAAGAGGTCTCCAAGCGATTCGGCAAGCTGCTCGGTGTCGACCCCTGGCTGATCAACCCGATGTTCAACAAGTGCGGCGAGGTCGATCTGTCCAACGACGCCGGCATGGAGTGCCTGACGACCAATGTCGATGCCTTGCTGACCAAGATCCGGCGCAAGTACAAGGAATACGGCATCAACGAAAAACCCTTCGTCGTGATCAAGGCCGACAACAGCAGCACCGGCTTTGGCATCACGACGGTGCGCGACGTCAAGGATCTGGCCCGCATCCGCGGCGAGTCCAAATCCAGGACCGCGGCCCCGCTCGAAGTCATCGTGCAGGAGGGCGTGCTGACCAACGAACGCATGAACGACGCGATGGCCGAACCGGTGGTCTACATGGTCGACCGTTATGTGGTGGGCGGCTTTTACCGTGTGCACGCCGGCCGTGGCAGTGACGAGAACCTCAATGCCCCGGGCTCCAGCTATGTGCCACTGGCGTTTGCTGAGAGTACGCACTTACCCCAGCCCGGTGTCCGTGCCGGTGCCAGCGCGCCCAACCGCTTCTATATGTATGGTGTGATCGGCCGGCTGGCGATGCTGGCCGCCAGTTATGAACTGGAAGCGACCGATCCGGACGCCGAAGTCTACGATTGATTCCGGGTCAGTTGTTGCGCCGCAACATCGAGCGCTGAAACTGTCTGATTAGAGTCTGCTGACCGCGGTCGGCGGGTGTTGGCGGGCGCACAATGGCGACCTTGATTTGACGCAACTCCGGGGGCTCCCGACCTGTCGGGCCATTCTCTTGTCCACTTCCAAATCCTCTCTTGCCGCGTTGACCGTCGGCGCGGTCGGTGTCGTCTACGGCGACATCGGCACCAGTGTGTTGTATGCGATGAAGGAGGTGTTCAATTCCGGACACGTCCCGTTCACGCCCGAGAACGTCTACGGCATCCTGTCGATTTTCTTCTGGACGCTGACGACCATCGTCTCGGTCAAATACGTGGTGCTGGTGCTGCGTGCCGACAACAATGGCGAGGGCGGCCTTGTGGCCATGCTGGCGCTGGCGTCGCAGGCGGTCAAGGGGAGCCCCCGCCTGCGCAGCGTGTTGCTGATGGTGGGCATCTTCGGCACGGCGCTGTTTTATGGCGACGGTGTCATCACGCCGGCGATCTCGGTGTTGTCGGCGGTCGAAGGCCTGGAGGTGGTGTCGCCGGCATTCAAGACCTATGTGATCCCGCTGACACTGGTGATCCTGTTCGTGTTGTTCGCGGTGCAAAAGCGCGGCACCGGCGGCATCGGCAAATTCTTCGGCCCGATCACACTGGTCTGGTTTGCCGTCATTTCCGTGCTGGGCGTGATGCATATCTGGCACGACCCGGCGATCCTGCTGGCGGTCAGCCCGCATTACGCGCTCGGATTCATGATCGACAACCCGCTGGTGACCTTCATCATCCTGGGCGCGGTGGTCCTGTGTGTCACCGGCGCCGAAGCCCTGTATGCCGATCTCGGCCATTTTGGCAAGAAGCCGATCCGGCTGGCCTGGTTCTCGGTGGTGATGCCGGCGCTCACGCTGAACTACTTCGGCCAGGGCGCGCTGCTGCTGCGTTATCCCGAGACGGTCAAGAACCCGTTCTTCCTGATGGCGCCCGACTGGGCGCTGATCCCGCTGGTCATCCTGGCCACGATGGCCACGGTGATCGCATCCCAGGCCCTGATCACCGGCGCATTCAGTGTCACCAAGCAGGTGATTCAGCTCGGCTACCTGCCGCGGCTCGACATTCAGCACACCAGCGTGCGCGACACCGGCCAGATCTACATGCCCTTGGTCAACTGGGGCCTGTTTGCCACCATCGTGCTGGCGGTGGTGCTGTTCCGCTCGTCGAGCAACCTGGCGTCGGCCTACGGCATTGCCGTGTGCACCGACATGCTGATCACCACGATCCTGACCTTCTACGTGATCCGCTACAAGTGGAACTATCCGCTGGCACTGTGTGTGGCAGCGACCAGCGTGTTTTTCGTCGTCGACTTCACGTTCTTCGCGTCCAATATGATGAAGCTGTTCGAAGGCGGCTGGTTCCCGCTGGTCATTGGCGGTACGGTGTTCACACTGATGATCACCTGGAAGGAGGGTCGGCGCCTGCTCAACGCGGCTTTGCGCGCCGATGCGATCGACCTGAAAAACTTTCTGGACGCGGTGTTCATCAGTCCGCCGACCCGGGTCGAGGGCACGGCCGTGTTCCTGACCGCCGAGATCGGCACGGTGCCCAATGCGATGTTGCACAACCTCAAGCACAACAAGGTGCTGCACGAAAACAACCTGTTCGTGACCGTGAACACCCACGAGGTGCCCTGGATCGGACTGGACAAGCGCATCGAGATCGAATCGCTGGGGCGCAACTGCTGGCAGGTGCTGATCCACTACGGCTTCAAGAACGACCCGGACCTGCCCAAGGCCTTGCAGCAGATGCGCGGCCGCGGCTGTGAACTCGAGCCGATGACGACCAGTTATTTCCTGTCGCGCGACACCGTGGTGCCGACCATCGGCAGTGGCATGGCGCAGTGGCGCGAGAAGCTGTTTGCGCAGATGCATCGCAATGCCGGTGCGGCTGCCGACTTCCTGAACCTGCCGAGCAATGCGGTGGTGGAACTGGGCTCCAAGGTCGAGATCTGAGATCGGGCTGGCGCCGGCAAGCAAGTCCACTTGCTTCGTGCAGGTGTCCTGCAGCGTGCCGCCCCGCGCATAACGCCGTATCGATGGCTGCGGCAAAATGCCGCATGCGATTGTTCCGCGACATCAACCTTTCCGCATTTACCGCCGGCTTTGTTGCCGTGCTGGTCGGTTTCACCAGTTCGGTGGCCATCGTGTTCCAGGCTGCGCTGGCATTTGGTGCCACGCCGGCCCAGGTGGCTTCATGGATGTGGGCGCTGGGTCTGGGCATGGGCCTTTGTTCAGCGGTGCCGTCGTATCTCTGGCGCAAGCCGGTCATGGTGGCCTGGTCCACGCCGGGAGCAGCGGTGCTGGCGACCGCCGCCGCCGGTGGCGGCTACACCATGCCCGATGCCATCGGCGCCTTCATGGTGTGCGCCGTGCTGATCGTTCTGTCTGGCGCCACCGGCTGGTTCGCGCGCGTCATGAACCGGATTCCGATGGCGATCGCATCGGCGCTGCTGGCCGGCGTCTTGACCCGGTTCGGCCTGCAGGCTTTCGTGGCGGCGCAGACCGCGCTCGGCCTGGTGTTGCTGATGCTGGCCAGCTACCTGATCGGGCGCCGGCTCACGCCGCGTTACGCCGTCGTGTTGACACTGGTGATGGCGATCATCTATGTCGCGGTCAGGGGACAGCTGGTGCCCGCTGCGATCGAGGGCGGCCTGGCGATGCCGGTCTTCGTGATGCCGCAGTTCAGCTGGAACGCGGCCGTGAGCCTGGCTATTCCGCTGTTTTTAGTGACGATGGCCTCGCAGAATCTGCCTGGCGTGGCGGCAATACAGGCGGCAGGTTATGGCGGTCCGGGCGGCATTCCGATCTCGAAAGTGATCACGCTGACCGGCATCGTGACGCTGCTGCTGGCGCCGTTCGGCGCTTTCGCGCTGAACCTCAGCGCCATCACCGCTGCCATCTGCATGGGCCCGCAGGCGCATGAAGACCGGGCCAAGCGTTACACCGCGGCGGTTTCCTGCGGCGCCATCTACGTGCTGATCGGCTTGTTCGGAGCGGCGGTCACCGGCATCCTGACCGCGTTTCCGAAGGAACTGGTGGCGGCCATCGCCGGCTTGGCCTTGCTGGGCACGATCGGCAATTCCCTGTCGTCATCGCTGCAGGACGAGCGGCATCGCGAGGCGGCATTGATCACTTTCCTGGTGACACTCAGTGGCGTCACGCTCGCTGGCATCGGTTCGGCATTCTGGGGTGTAGTGGCCGGCAGCCTGGCGATGCTGGTGCAGCATTACCGAAGGCAGCTGTCCTGAGTGTGGCGCCGATGGCGCGACCCGCGGTTGCCGACGCAAAACCGCCGCGCGGCAGACAATCGGCAGGCTCGGCACAATAGCGGCTTTCTGTCACCTGATTTCGTCGCGCCACGCAATGGCCGGCAGTCGCGACCATCAACCGGGCGATACAGCCCCCGCCATCATGCATATTCTCTTTGTCGCCGATCCTCTGGAGACCTTCAAGATCTACAAGGACACCACTTTCTCGATGATGCGCGAGGCGCAGCGGCGCGGCCACCGGCTGTCGGCCTGCGAGGTGACCGATATCTCCTGGACCAGTGGCGCCCGGGTGCGGGCCGGGGTGCGCGACATCGTGCTCACCGGTGACAAGCAGCGCTGGTTCGATGCTGGCGCCACCGGGCTGGACCGACGCGATTGCGAGCTGCGGGATTTTGATGCGATCGTGATGCGCAAGGATCCGCCGTTCGACTCGGAGTTCTTTTACGCCACCCACCTGCTCGAGCAGGCCGAACGTGAAGGCGCCAGGGTGTTCAACAAGCCACGCGCGCTGCGTGACCATCCGGAGAAGCTGGCGGTCATGGAGTTTGCGCAGTTCTGCGGGCCGACGCTGGTGACCCGCGATGCGCAGCAGGTCCGGGCCTTCCATGCCGAACACCGCGACATCATTCTCAAACCGCTCGACGGCATGGGCGGTACCGGCATCTTCCGGGTGCGCGAGGACGGCATGAATCTGGGCGCGATCATTGAAACGCTCAATCGCGATGGTGCGCAGTCGCTGATGGTGCAGAAGTACCTGCCGGAGATCGTCGCCGGAGACAAAAGGGTGTTGCTGATCGGGGGCAAACCGGTGCCGTATTCACTGGCGCGGATTCCGCAGGGCAGCGAAGTACGCGGCAATCTGGCGGTGGGGGGCAAGGGGGTGGCCCAACCATTGTCCAAACGTGATCGCGAGATCGGCGAGGCGCTCGGTCCGGTGCTGGCGGCGCGTGGCCTGCTGCTGGTCGGGGTCGATGTGATCGGCGACTATGTCACCGAGATCAATGTGACCAGTCCGACCTGTTTCCAGGAAATCCACGACCAGGCCGGATGCGATGTGCCGGCGATGTTTGTCGATGCGCTGGAAGCCGCGCTGACCGACGGCTGACGCGGCGCTCGCGTGCAGGCCGGATTCTTCGTAGGGTTGCGCGCCTGGCAAGTGGCTCTTTTGTCCTACAGCACTTCGTCCCGATTTCTCTCGTCGCTCGTGATGATCACGCATTAACCTGAGCTGCACTTGAACATAAGGAGAGCAGCTTTGAACTCAATCATCTACATCATCGGTCTGGTCGTCGTTATTGTCGCGATCCTTGGATTCTTCGGCTTGCGTTGAGCACGCGCCAGGCTCCGGCCGGCCCGCCGCGATGGCCGGACCCCGGTCCACCGGGGCACACACCCCGCAACCTGCATTTCAGGCGGACGGCACCCGTGCGAGAGTGACTTCTGCCTGTGGGCAACCTTCGACAAACGTCATGAACTGACCGGGTTCCAGCGCAGTCCAGTTTTCGTTGGTGGTCAGCGGCTCGGTGACAATGATGGCCAGCCGGTCTTCGGGACCGTTGTGTTCGGACAAATCCATCTTGATGTCATCGTCGCGCAGATGCACTTCGGTGAACGGGTACTGGCGCACCAGGTAGTGCAGCTTGGTGCTCGCATGGGCCCATAAAGCCTGACCGTTGCTGAGCAGGAAGTTGAAAGTGCCGTGGGCCGCGATTTGCGGCACCAGTTCCTGCAGTGTCAGGCTCAGTTCGGCGACGCTGGGCACACCGGCGTGTGATTTGACCAACTGCTGCATCAGCCAGCAAAAAGCCAGTTCGCTGTCGGTATCACCCACCGGGCGGAAGTTGCCATGCAGCGTGGGCGCGTAATTCTTCAGATCGCCGTTGTGCGCAAACACCCAGTAGCGGCCCCACAGCTCGCGCACGAACGGGTG
>Ga0073904_10002053_pt1 | contig 15251 bp, 12 predicted proteins | sample KloWWTrecipitate_FD_66668 | JGI IMG/M metagenome (GOLD analysis project Ga0073904, IMG submission 66668) | Active sludge microbial communities from Klosterneuburg, Austria, studying microevolution and ecology of nitrifiers - Klosterneuburg... | ecosystem: Engineered > WWTP > Aerobic digester >...
AGACCCTGGGCAGCGACAGCATGAGCATCCTAGCCGGGGCCGACGGCATGCTGCTGCACACAATGGGCGACCCCCAATTCATGGGCCGCGCCGAGCGCGTGGCACTGCGCGTAGGTGCCACCTGGCAGGAGCAATTTCGTGGAACCAACGCCATCGGCACAGCACTGGTTGATGCGCGGGCCGTGGTGGTTCATGCCGAAGAGCACTACCTGGAACGCAACAGCTTTTTGACCTGCGCGGCAGTACCCATCTACGACCCCAAGGGTCACATATTGGGTGCGCTGGATGTATCGGGCGACCACCGCGGCTACCACCGCCACACCCTGGCTCTGGTGCGCTCGGCAGCCCGCATGATCGAACACCGCTTGTTTGACACCCGCCACGATCCACGGCAGTGGTGTGGACTGCGCCTGCGCTTTCACATACAACCCGAGGGCATCGGCACCGTGGCTGAAGGCCTGCTGGCCGTTACGGAAGTTGGTCAATTGGCCGGTGCCAACGCCACCGCCCTGGAACTGCTGGGCCTGGATTGGCAAAGCCTGAGCCACACGTCGGTAAGCGCAGTACTGGCCGAGACAATGACCCAGTTACTGGATTGGGGCCGGCGTGCCTCCAACTCTCCACACGTCGTGCACACCCGCCTGGGTCACGCTGTGTGGGTGCGGGTGGAGGCGGCCCGCCTGATGCTTCAGACCCAGACCCTGCAGGCGCAGCCGGCTACACAAACCGTAACCACCGTGAAGCCGCAGGACGCCCTGGCTGCACTGGATACGGGCGACAGCGTTTTCTGCTCAGCCATCACCCGCGCGCGCAAGCTCATGGGCAAGCCCATTGCCATCCTCTTGCAAGGCGAGTCCGGCGTGGGGAAGGAAGTTTTTGCGCGCGCGGCGCACCGCAGTGGCCCGCGAGGTGAACAAGCCTTTGTGGCCGTCAACTGTGCGGCCCTGCCCGAGAACCTGATCGAAGCCGAACTTTTTGGCTATCAGGGCGGCGCCTTCACCGGCGCACGGCGCGAAGGCGCCCCCGGACGCATCCGCGAGGCCCATGGCGGCACTTTGTTTTTGGACGAAATTGGCGACATGCCCCTGCCCTTGCAGGCGCGCTTGCTGCGCGTATTGCAAGAACGCGTAGTGGTGCCGCTGGGTGGTGGCAAGCCGGTGCCGGTGGACTTCTGCCTGGTATGCGCCACCCACCGCGACCTACCCACCGAGATGCAGGCCGGGCGCTTCCGAGAAGACCTGTACTACCGGCTCAACGGCCTGACCCTGCGCCTGCCGCCCCTGCGTGAGCGCAGCGACCTTGGTGCCTTGATGGAGCAGGAACTGATGGCCCTGGCGCCAGGGCGCGGCATTGCCATTGCGCCCGACGTGCGACAAGCCCTGCACCACTACCGCTGGCCCGGAAATATGCGCCAATTGTCCAACGCTTTGCGCACCGCCTGTGCCTTGCTCGACGACGATGACGACACCATTGGCTGGGCGCACCTTCCCGACGACCTTTTGCAAACTATCAAACCCTGCGCGGACACGGCAGGTGTCCCAATGGGTACTGTCGATGAAGGCACCACACCCGACCTGCGCACCCTGTCACATCAGACCATTGAACGCACCGTGGAGCAATGCGATGGCAACCTGTCCGAAGCGGCCCGCCTGTTGGGTATCAGCCGCAACACGCTGTACCGATGGCGACGTGGGAACTTGGGCTCCCATGGTTCACGCATCTGAGGTCATCAACAGGATTGGCGACCAGCACGTCCTGACCGCCAAGATATTCATCAAACCGTCTGTTTTTTGGTGAGATACTTGAGTTTCTACGCTGGATCCCTCTAGGCTTGGACGAGCGGGCGGTTTGACCCGGCTGGCGATGAAAAACCAAATGCTGCGCAAGGAGCTCAGGAGCCGCCATTTTGGATACAGACACTTTTCAGACACTGTTTGAGCGGCTTCCCATTGGTGCTTACCGTTCCAGTTACGCGGGGCACCAGTTGCGCGCCAATGCGGCACTGGTCGCACTCAACGGCTACCGCGCTGAAGCTGAGATGCTGGCCAACATTGGTGACATTGCCACAGAGTGGTACTGCGATCCACAACGCCGCAAGCAGTTCACCCAGTTGCTCAGTGACCAGGGGCAGGTAGTAGATTTTGTCTCCGAGGTTTATCGTCACAAGACGCGCGAACGCATTTGGGTGCGTGAGCACGCCCATCAGGTGTGTGATGCGCAGGGTGTGCTGCGCTACTTTGAGGGCACGGTGCAGGAAATCACTGACGAATACCAGCGCCAACTGGATCTTCACGCCAGTGAAGACCGCTTTCGGGCTATGACAGATCTGTCATCTGACTGGTATTGGGAGCTGGATGTGGTGGGTCGCTTTGTGCGCTTGGACATCGGGAGTCGGAGCGTAAACCTTGGTCTTAGCCAAGAAGTGCTTGGCAAAACGCGCCAGCAACTACCGCAAATCGCGCTGAACGCGTCGCAGTGGGTCACCTACCAGGCATTATTGGACGCGCATGAGGCGTTTTATGAGTTTGAGATGCCGATTCAACTCGATAGCAAGCGCCTGTTGTGGCATGCGATCAGTGGCGAACCGGTGTTCAACACAGAGGGTGGCTTTGCAGGCTACCGTGGTGTTGGCAGGGACGTGACCCGACGCCGTGAGTCCGAAGAGTTGATCCGGCAAATGGCGTTTCAGGATGTACTCACCGGCCTTGCCAATCGGCGTCTGTTCATGGATCGCCTTCAACAAGCCCTATTCGGCATGGCACGTACCGGCCAGTGTGCCGTACTGATGTTTCTGGATCTGGACCGCTTTAAGGCGCTCAATGACCAACGAGGGCACTCAGCGGGCGACTTGCTGTTGCAGCAGGTCGCACAGCGCTTGACTGCATGTGTACGCGGCGTCGACACGGTAGCGCGCTTGGGTGGTGACGAGTTCACCATACTCATGGAAGATGTGGACGCCGATGACCAGTTGGCCATGCGCCACGCCCGCACGGCGGCCGACAAGGTCATGCAGGCGCTGGCAATTGACTTTGATCTCGGTGGCGATGCCGCAGCGCAGCGATACGCGTGCGGCGTCAGCCTTGGGGTGGTGATCTTGCGCGACCCACTGGCCAGCGCTGATGCCTGTCTGAATCAAGCGGATGCCGCCATGTACCAGGCCAAGGGCAATGGTTGCGGTGGCGTCTGGATCGATGCTGACGCGCGGGGCTAAGCTTTAGCGCGGCCCGACGGACATCGCCAGGACAAGGCTATCGTCTAGCCCTGACAATTGGCTCCTTTACCGTCTTTTAATTAAGGTAAGCGAGTCGGTTGACCATGATGATTAACCGACGTTTTCTTGAACCAACCGCCTTGGTGCGCAATGCCCCGCTCACGCCGGGCAATTTGGTTTTGTGTTGCCGTCACCTAGCACTGCGTTAATCCATATGAACAATCCATCACACATCATCATCATTGGCGCCGGCTTTGGCGCGCTATCCAGCGTGCGGGAAATCCGTCAACGCGATCCACACGTCCGCATCACTCTGATTTCGCCGCGCGCTGAGTTGCACTACCTGCCTGGCATCATCTGGATACCCAGCGGCCTGCGCACGCGTGAGCAACTGGTGGTGCCACTGACCAACTTTTTTACCCGCATGAACGTGCAGCACATGGCAGCCGAAGTCACTGGTCTTGCCGATGGCGGCCGGGTAGTCAATACCACCGAAGGTGATGTGCGCAACGACGCCCTGGTAATTGCCAGCGGCGGGCGATTCATCAAAAAGCTGCCGGGCATTGAGCATGCCATTACGCCCTGCGAAGGCATTGCGGCGGCGGAAAAAATCCGTGATCGGCTGCGCGACATGCAAGGCGGGACCATTGCCGTGGGTTTTGGCGGCAACCCAAACGAGCCCAGCGCGGTGCGCGGTGGACCGATGTTTGAGTTTCTGTTCGGTATTGATGAACAACTTAAACGGGAAGGGCGGCGCGACAAATTCGAGCTGGTGTTTTTTAACCCATCCACCCAGCCAGGTAACCGACTAGGGCCAAAAGCCGTTAAGCATTTGCTGGCCGACATGGCGCGGCGCAATATTCGCACGCATCTGGGCCACAAGATGGTGCGCTTGGAAGCAGATCAAGTGGTAACCGAAGGCGGTGCTTTTACCGCCAACCTCATTCTTTTTATGCCCGGCATGACTGGCAACCTGTGGTTTGACCAAACCGAACTGGCACGCTCGCCCGGCGGGCTACTCAAGGCCGATGCGCAGTGCCGTGTTGAGGGCGCGCAGCAGGTGTATGTGGTGGGCGATTCGGGCAGCTTCCCCGGCCCCGACTGGATGCCCAAGCAAGCCCACATGGCCGACCTGCAAGCCGCTGCTGCGGCGCAGAACGTGTTGGCCGGCTTGCGCGGCCAGACGCCTACGGCCACCTTCAAGGTCGAGCTCATTTGTATCATTGACGCGATCGACCACGGTACGCTGGTGTTTCGCAGTCCCACACGCCAGATCATCCTGCCATCGTCGCGCCTATTTCACTGGGCCAAGCGCTATTTTGAAGGTGTGTATTTGCGCAAGTACCGATAACTGTTTAGAGAGCTTGTCTACTGCGCATGACCAGTGAACTCTACAACCCCGTGGTTCTGGCTAGGCCTGGGTGGAGTGTTGTTTGCGCTGCTCTTGGTCGAACGCGCGATATTGCACCACGGCCTGGCTCCGCAAGCCACCCTGGAAGGGTTGCAGCCCGCCGATTTGGGTTTGACCGCGCAGTCGGTACGCATTCCTGCGGCGGGCAGGCACGACCTGCACACGGTCGTCAGTGTGTCCGCATTTGCCAACCCCGATCAAGTGATGCGCCGCTGGTTGGCTGCCCACCGCGTGCCCTACTGGCCGCTGGGGTGGCTGGTCAACAGGTACGTGGAAAGTGTAATTGCTGCCCGATTCAACGTCATTGCGCCCATCCACGCTATGGCCCATTGCCAATGTCCCTCTTTGATGGTGCATGGGCTGCAAGACCACACCGTGCCGATTGAGGACGCGCGCTGGTTGTGGCAAAACCGTGCGCAGGCTGATGTCACTTTGCTGGAGTGCAACGGGTCACACGAGTCGTTTGATGATTTGCCGGAAGTTACCCGCAAAATTTTGGATTTTCTAAAGCATTTCAATCGGGTGCAGGTTCCGCGGATCCCCTCTTTATCACCGGAGACTTCATCCTAGAACACCAACGGAATCAACCACCAACTGCGTTTGCGGTAAGCCGCCCACTGTGGGTAGCGCGACATACTGGCTTCTTTCAGCGCCATGTTGGGCGCAAAGACGCACAGCCACACCCAGGCCAGTACCAGCACTGGAAACCAGTGCCACACCAGCAGGGCCAGGCTGGCGTAAATCAGCATTTCTCCGGCGTAGTTGGGGTGGCGCACATAGGCATGCACACCGTCGGTGATCAGGCCACGCTGAATGCGCAGGGTGAAGAATTTTTGTGCATCGGCCGCAATCATCAGTACCGAGCCGAACATGCACAGCGAAATGCACAGGCAGTACCAGGCCGCATCCGGCAAGGGGTACACCGGATGCACAGTGCCAGAAATCAGCAGCCAACCAAACGCCCAGTACGGTCCCAGCACAAACACAAAGGCGTTGATGCCCCCCAACACGGTGACACGCTTCTGCCAGTTAGGATCAGGAAATGCCATGTCCTTGAGCAACCACACCAACCCGTATGTGCCATGCAGGGCCAGGTAGACCCAGGCCCCCACCGAGGTATTGCCGTACCAGGCCATGAGCGCACCCAAAAATACAAAGGTGCCACACTTCTGGAAGTTGACGACCCAGGCCAGCTTCCAGGGCCGAGGGCCACCACCACAGTCTTGCGACAACCAGCTGGTGACCTTGCGCAACCACACGGCCCACGCGGGAGCCAGGGCGGCAGTAGGGGCGGCGGTTGCATGCATGAATGGCTCCTTGTCGGCGGGCGTGCACGGTCGGCACGGTGCGCGCCAGTGTAAGGGCAACCACCTGTGTGTACAGCCCCACTTAGCCTACTGCAACTGAGTAGCGTCTCTGCGCATGGTCAGGGCTTAACCAGCTGCAACCCTTGGCGTACCCATTCACTCATGCCCCCCTGCACGAAACGCACGTTGGTGTAACCCTTCTCGCGCAGAAACTTGAACGTGGCAGAGGATCGGTTCTGGGTGCGGCAAATCAACAGTATTGGACGCTTGGGGTCGTTCGGAATTTCCGAGAAGCGCGCCGCCAATTGGCGTAGCGGCAACAGCTTCGCACCGGGAGCGACGCCGTCGGCTGTTTCCTGGGGTTCGCGCACGTCAAAGAGCGTGGCTTTGCCGCTATCAACTTCTTTACGGGCTTCATCCAGAGTCACCGAGTCGGCGTCCGGTGCAGTTTGCGCCATCCCCCTAGCGCACAGTGACAGGGAAGCGGCCAACAACACCAAGCGGCGCGTGGGCGATTGGTGGGGGCTGTTCATTGTGGTGCCATTTCGTCCCAGGCCTTGATGGCCTCGGCGGTGTACATCAGGGCCGGGCCACCGCCCATGTAAACGCACACAGCCAGCATTTCATCCAGTTCGGTGCGGGAGCATTGCAGCTTGTGCAGCGCTTTGACATGAAAGCCAATGCATCCCGAGCAATGCTGGGTGATGCCAATGGCCAATGCAATCAGTTCCTTGTTCTTGGCACTGATCGTACCCTCCTTCATGGCGGCAGTGGCCAGCTGGCCAAAGGCCTGCAGGGCCTCGGGTTGGGCCTTGCGCAAGGGGGCCAGATTGGTATTAATGTCCTTGATCAGACCGACGTGGTCAAAAGTGCTCATAAGGGGTCCTGTTCGTTTCAAAGCGCGAAGATCCGTGTTAGGCCTTCAAGTTCCTCCAATATACCCCAGTGGGTATGTTATTGCTTTGCGCTACGTCAATACGCGCAGCGACGAACACGGCCTCTCAACCCGACTTGATGCGTTCCAGCAATGTGTCGGTAACCTGGCTGATGCGTTCGCGGGAAGCAAAGTCGGATTCAAACTGCAGATCGGATACGGCCAGCGAAAAAAGGACCAGCGCATCCCGCAGGCGCTCAACGTCTCTTGCCAGGTGCGCCAGATCCTGTTCCAGTGTGTGTGCTTTGTCGAAAGGTTCCACGTTGCCAAGTTCCAAACAAGGAAAGTGGCTTTTTAATACGAGCGCCTACGCAATGCAAATATTCTTACATTCGGCTACAGCATTCAGCTTGCCGCCTGGCGCAGCGTTTCCATGACCGGGCGCTGCAGCACCTCGCGCAGGCCCCACCACCCGGCTGCCAGCGCCAGCAGCGCCCCAGCAAGAGCACCCAGCAGCGGCACCCACAGGGATACCGTCCACTCAAACTCGAACACATAGCGCGCCAGCGCCCAACCGACGGCAGCCGCCACAATAGACGCCAGAAAGCCCGCCAACACACCCACGCCAGCCAGCTCGGCGCGCTGCACTTGGCGCAACAGGCTGCCGCGCGCACCCACCGCCCGCATGATGGCGTACTCGCGGGCGCGCTCCTCCCGCGTGGCGGTTACGGCGGCGAACAACACCACCAGCCCGGCGGCCAGGGTGAAGCCAAACAGGAATTCCACCGCGCTGATGACTTGCTCCAGCACACGCTGCACCTGGGCAATGGTGGTGGTCATATCCACATTGGTCACGTTGGGAAACTGATGCACCAGGGCGTTGTCAAACCCTTTGCTGGCCGGGGCCTTGAAGGCGCCCATGTAGGTGGTGGGTACGTTGTCCAGGCGGCTCACCGGGTACATGACAAAGAAGTTGGCCCGCATCGAGCCCCAGTCCACCTTGCGCAGCGAGGTAATTTTGGATTCAGTCTGCATACCACCCATGTCAAAACGCAGCGTATCACCCACGTGCAGGTTCAGGGTTTTGGCAATACCCTCCTCCATGCTGATGGCACCTAATTCTTCGGATTTCCATTGCCCGCCAACCACTTCATTCTTCTGCGGCAGCGTAGCGTTGAAAGAGACGTTGAACTCGCGATCCACCAGCCGCTTGGCGCGATCATCCACAAAATCGTCCGGAGTAACGGTACGACCATTCACCGCCACCAGTCGGCCGCGGATCATGGGATACCAGTCAAAGCGCTCCACCCCGGCACCTTTGAGCATTTTTTGAAACGCGTCTGACTGCTCTGGCATGACATTGATGACAAAGCGATTTGGCGCATCGGGCGGCGTAGCGCGACGCCAACTGCTGATCAGGTCGGTGCGCAGCAGCACCAGCAGCACCAGAGCCAGCAGGCCTACGGCCAGCGCACTGACCTGCACCACGGTGTAGGCGGGCCGTGCCGACATCTGCCGCGTGGCCAACACCAGCCAGCGTGGTGCGGTAGCCTCGTTCACACTCCAGCGCAGTGCCTTGACGGCCAACCAGCTCAGGGCTGCAAACACCACCACCGCAGCAGCGAACCCCCCCACCGCAATCAGGCCCAACTTGATGTCACTACTAGCGGCCAGCAACAGGGCGGCAAAGCCGAGTACACCCACAGCCAGCACACCCAGCGAGGCGGGCTTGAGGTTGCCCACATCGCGGCGAATCACGCGCAGCGGTGGCACGCTGGCCAGTTGCAACACCGGCGGCAGGCCAAAGGCCAACAGCAAGGTCAGCCCCATGCCCAGGCCCAACAGCACCGGCCAGATGGTGGCTCCTGGCAGCGCCGCATCCACCAGACCTGCCAGCAGCAAAACAAACAGATAGTGCACGCAATAGCCCAGCAACACCCCCAACGCGCTGGCAAAGCAACCCACCAGCGTGAACTCGTAGGCATAGCCGGCTGCAATGGTGCGTTGGCTCAAGCCCAGCACGCGCAGCATGGCGCAGTCATCCAGGTGGCTGGCCGCAAAAGCGCGCGCCGAAAGCGCCACAGCCACGGCACTGAGCAGGGCAGCCAGCAGGGCCACCAGGCTGAGGAACTTGTCAGCGCGGTCCAACGTCTGGCTCATCTCGGGGCGCCCGCTTTGCAGCGATTCCACGCGAATGCCGCGCAAGCCGTTGGTACTGGACTCTTTGACTTGCGTATCGGCCCAGGCCACAAAGCCTTCCACTGGTTTATCTTCACCAGCCACCGCCATGCGGTAGGTCACGCGGCTGGCGGGTTGTATGAGTTGGGTGGCGGCAAGGTCGCGGGTGTTGATCATTACGCGTGGTGCAAAGCTCATAAAGCCAGCGCCCCGGTCCGGCTCCACTACGATAATTTTGGCTATGGTCAGGCGTGATTCGCCCAACAACAAGGCGTCACCCATAGCAACACCCAGAGTCTCGAGCAGGGAAGCGTCCACCCAAGCTTGGCCAGGCTCTGGAATGGCCCGGGTGAGGGCGTCAGGCGAATCAGGCGCACTGGCCACACGCAAGGCACCACGCAGCGGGTAACCCGGCTCCACTACCTTGAGCGCTACCAGCTTGGCGGCACCACCCTGCGCATCACTGGCGCGGGCCATGGTGGGGAAACCGGCGGTGGACACCACCGCCAGCCCCAGGCTGCGCGCCTTGTCCACAAACGCTGGCGGCGGCGGGTTGTCGCTGGACACCACGGCATCACCGCCAAGAAGTTGGCGCGCATCGCGGGCCAAGCCTCCCTTGAGCCGGTCGGCAAAGAACCCCACGGCGGTCAGGGCCGCCACGGCCAGAGTCACGGCGATGATCAAGAGGCGCAAATCGCCCGAGCGCAGATCGCGCCACAGGGTGCGCCAGCCCAGGCTCCAGAAAGAAATGGTCATGGCCCGACCTTAGCGCATCCGCACGGTCCCCACGACGCATGGGGTCTCATGCGCGCAGGCTGCTGGCCCCTAGCGAATGGAAATGCGCTTGGCCGAGAGATTGCCGCCAATCAAACGGCGCAGACTTAAGGCATCGGCTTGGCGCGAAGCGTTACCCGACGCATTGAGCAACACCAAAGTAGCGCTTTTACCCGCTTGTTTGATGCGCATGATCAGGCAGCGCCCGGCCTCATTGGTAAAGCCGGTCTTGGACAGCAAAATGTCCCAACCGCGCGCACCCACCAGCCGGTTGGTGTTGTGGAACACCACATTGCGGCCATTCATGCGCACCACATCTGACGCGTTGGTGGTGATGTCTGCAATCTCGGGGTAATGCGATGCGGCTTGCGCCAACTTGGCCAGGTCAGCGGCGGTAGAGGTGTTCTCCGGTGACAGGCCCGACGGTTCCTTGATGACGGTGTTAGTCATGCCCAGCATCTTCAGCTTGGCATGCACCGCACCCAAAAAGGCTTGTGGGCCACCGTGGTAGGTACGGGCCAGGGCGGCTGCAGCGCGGTTGTCTGACGACATCAGGGCCAAGCGCAGCACGTCGTGGCGGGTCAGTTTGGCGCCCACTGGCACGTGTGACTTGCTGTGCTTGAGTTCATCCACATCCGATTCGTCAATGGCCAACACCTCGTTCATGGCAGGCCGACTATCCAGCACCACCATGGCGGTCATCAACTTGGTCAACGAGGCGATCGGCACAGCGGCGTCAGCGCCCTTTTCAAACAAAATTTGGCCAGTTTCATCGCTGACAAGGATGGCGTGTTCGGAGTAAAGCTTGAATGCGTGTGCGCCCGTGCAGGCGACCAGCGCAAGGCTGGCAAGGAATAACTTCAACATGGAGGACAGTGGGCGTACGCGGTAAGTGATTGCATCATCAAGTGTTCTTGCTGATGGTGATAGTGGGGAACTTGCTGGAAAAGTCCTTGTTGCGCGCCGCAATGGATACCGCCACCTTCCGAGCCATGGCCTTGTAAATGCCGGCAATCTCGCCGTCGGGATCAGCCACCACGGTGGGCTTGCCACTGTCGGCCTGCAGGCGGATCTGCATATTCAGGGGCAACGCACCCAAATAGTCCATGTTGTATTCAGCAGCCATCTTCCTGCCACCATCTTCACCAAAGATGTGTTCCACATGGCCACAGTTGCTGCACACGTGCACCGCCATGTTCTCGACGATGCCCAGAATCGGCACGCCCACCTTTTCGAACATCTTGATGCCTTTCTTGGCGTCCAGCAGGGCAATGTCCTGCGGCGTAGTGACGATGACCGCACCGGTCATGGGCACGCGCTGGCTCAGGGTGAGCTGAATGTCGCCAGTGCCGGGGGGCATGTCCACCACCAGGTAGTCCAGATCCTTCCAGTTGGTCTGGCGCAGCAACTGCTCCAGCGCCTGTGTGGCCATGGGGCCGCGCCAAACCATAGCCTCGTCTTGTGCCACCAGAAAACCAATGGACATGACTTGCACGCCATAGTTTTCCATCGCCTCCATGGTCTTGCCATCGGTCGACTCGGGGCGGCCTTCAATACCCATCATCATGGGCAGGCTGGGTCCGTAAATGTCGGCATCCAGCAGTCCCACCCTGGCGCCTTCTGCAGCCAAGGCCAGCGCCAGGTTGGCCGCAGTGGTGCTCTTGCCCACGCCGCCCTTGCCAGAGGCCACCCCCACAATATTCTTGACGCCTGGCAGAAGTTGCACTCCGCGCTGCACCGAATGGGCCACGATGCGGGAACTGATATTGACCGACACATTGCCCACACCGGGTAGGGCCTTGACCGCTGCAATCAGGGCTTTGCGCAGATCGGCAAACTGGCTTTTGGCAGGGTAGCCGAGCTCCACATCGAAGGCCACATCGTCACCCGACACATTGATATTTTTCATGGCCTTGGTGGACACAAAGTCTTTGCCGGTGTTGGGATCGATTATGTGCCCCACCGCTTCGTTGATCGCTTGCACTGTCACAGTCATTCAAATTCTCCTGAATATCGGTATAGTCTACCGAACCCTTCTCGCTGCACGGGTTTACCCCCGTCACGTTCAGACAGACAGTACGTTTACAACTCAGTACCGCACCCGATAATGGTTGTATGTCCGAGGCCATTTCCCACCCCCATCCTGCCGGACTTTTGCTTACCGGTGGCGGGGCCCGCGCGGCCTACCAGGTGGGTGTACTGGAAGCCATTGCCGACATCCGGCTGGAATGCGGAGCCGGCAATGAACCCAACCCATTCCCCATCATCACGGGTACCTCGGCCGGCGCCATCAACGCCTCTGCGCTGGCCTGTGGTGCCGATAATTTTGACGCCACAGTACGCATGATTGCTGCCACCTGGCGGGGTTTTCACGCCGACCAGGTCTACCGCGCCGGGCACCTGGATATGCTGCGCTCAGGCGCAAAGTGGCTGACACTTCTATCCCTGGGATGGGTGCTGGCTAAGTGGCGTCGGGTCAAACCGCGCTCGCTACTGGACAATTCGCCGCTGGCAGAATTGCTGCAGCGCCTGGTGCCCTTGGAACGCCTGCCGGAGCTGATCAGCCAAGGGCACATGCAGGCGCTGGCGGTTACGGCATCGAGCTACAGCTCGGGCGAACACGTCACGTTTTTCGAGGCGGATAAGCGCCTGATGCCCTGGGTGCGCAGCCAGCGCCAGTCGGTGCGCGACAAGATCACCCATGCGCACTTGCTGGCATCCAGCGCCATTCCGTTCGTGTTTCCCGCCACACAACTGCATATCAATGGCCACGACGAGTACTTTGGTGACGGATCCATGCGCCAGTCGGCGCCCTGTTCACCCGCCATCCACCTGGGGGCCGAACGCATTTTGGTGGTGGGGGCTGGGCGCATGCACGAGCCCAAGAATGAGGTCAACGCACTGAGCAGCAACGCCTACCCCTCCATTGCACAGATTGCCGGCCATGCCCTGTCCAACATATTCCTGGACGCGCTGGCGGTGGACGTGGAGCGTGCCCGGCGCATCAACCACACCATCAACCTGGTGCCCGAAGCCTTGCGCCAGACCAGCGCCCTGCGCCCACTGGAACTGCTGGTCATCTCTCCCAGCGAGCGACTGGACGTAGTGGCCAGCAAACACATTGACACCCTGCCCCACGGGGTGCGCACCATGCTCGGCGGAGTAGGAGTGTCTTCACGCAAAGCTGACGTCAAAGGGTCGGCCCTGGCCAGCTACCTGTTGTTTGAATCCGGCTATACCCGCGAGCTGATGGGTCTGGGGTATGCCGACACACAGCGACAGCGCGCCGAGGTCTGCGCCTTTTTTAGCTGGTGCGACCCCAAGGCCATTGCCCCACCGCAGGATGCCCTGCCCGCAGCGCGGCAAGACCGGCGCAAAGACCCGTTGCGGTTGCGCTGACACTTCAACTACACCTCAGCTGGAAAGAATAATTCAAGACGGATTACATGCAAACGGAGGCCACACTGGATCCGTTAGAGTATTTAATACGGCAAGACTCGCCGTCCCACAAAAATACATAAGCATTTGGGTTGGTAGAAAAGCAATACGCAAAGAAGGTGCCGCGGCCAATGCTGGCATTGCCGTTGTAAACGCCTGACTCAAAACCGTATACCTTGTACGTCGCCGTATTGGACAGGTTGTATGCAAAAGGGCTCTGATATGAAAAAATCGTGTCTGGGAACCAGGTCCGCGCACTCAAGGTGTTGGCAACTGCTGATGAATTGGTCTGCACGTACCTGAAATCGGTACTACCCGTATCCATTTTGAATACCACTTGAAATACGTCACAATTGATCCCCCAAAATTCCTTGGAGACCCGCTGGGTCACATTCATGCCGTACATATACATTGCATCTCGCTGCCCCAGATATCCACTCACATAGTCAGCTTGCGCAACGGTTGCCGCCATTAAAGCGACAGCTACCAGTCCATTTGCCATTTTCGACATATCGTCTCCTAGTGGTTTAAAAAATAATACGGCTTTGAAGGTAGCTTACGCAACTGCCTAATCCAATGCGGGAATCTGTTCGAATACTCCTACCGAAGTAACTTGAAGTTACGGCATGTAGATTTCACCAAACTTACGGGGTGCATGTGCCCCACGGTGCGGTGAGTTACCGTGTATTGAGGCCACACGACTAAAATCTCTGACTGTCTCCTGAAAGTCTCGTTCCCATGTCACGCCAACTCTTCGTCACCACCGCCCTGCCTTACGCCAACGGCAAATTCCACATCGGCCACATCATGGAGTACATCCAGGCCGACATCTGGGTGCGGTATCAGCGTATGCAGGGCAACGCGGTCGATTTTTGCTGTGCCGACGACACCCACGGTGCGCCCATCATGATTGCGGCTGAAAAGGCCGGTCAAACGCCACAACAATTTGTGGCTGACATTGCGGCTGGCCGCAAGCAGTACTTGGACGGCTTTCACATCAGTTTTGACAACTGGAGCAGCACCGACTCACCCGAGAACCACGCGCTGGCGCGCCAGATTTACCGCGACTTGCGCGACAACGCCGATGGTTCGCTGATTGAGACACGCACCATTGAACAGTTTTTCGACCCCGAGAAAAATATGTTCCTGCCCGACCGCTACATCAAAGGCGAATGCCCCAAGTGCCACGCCCAAGACCAGTACGGCGACAACTGCGAAGTGTGCGGTGCGGTGTATGCCCCCACCGACTTGATCAAACCGTTTTCGGCCCTGTCGGGCGCCACGCCGGTGCTCAAGAACTCTGAGCATTTCTTCTTCAAACTGTCGGACCCACGCTGTGTGGAGTTTTTGCAAGAGTGGACACAAGGCAACGACGAAAGCGGCAAGCCCCGGCTGCAGCCGGAAGTGGCCAACAAGGTCAAAGAATGGTTCAGCGTGCGCACCAACCTCGATGGCAGCACCAGCGAAGGCCTGGGTGACTGGGACATCTCCCGCGACGCACCCTACTTTGGCATCGAGATTCCTGACGCACCCGGCAAGTATTTTTATGTCTGGCTGGACGCGCCCATTGGCTACCTGGCCAGCCTGAAAGACCTGCTTGTCAACAAGCGCGGTCAGAGCTACGACGACTACATGGCCAACCCCGCGCTGGAGCAGTACCACTTTATTGGCAAAGACATCGTTACCTTCCACACCCTGTTCTGGCCCGCCACGTTAAAGTTCAGCGGCCGCAAGACGCCCAACAACGTGTTTGTGCACGGCTTTTTGACCGTGAACAACGGCGAGAAAATGAGCAAGAGCCGCGGTACCGGGCTGGATCCACTCAAGTACCTCAAGCTGGGCATGAACGCCGAATGGCTGCGCTACTACCTCGCGGCCAAGCTGTCAGCACGCAACGAAGACATTGATTTCAATGCAGACGATTTCATGCTTCGCGTCAACAGCGATTTGATTGGCAAGTACGTGAACATAGCTTCGCGTGCCGCAGGCTTCCTGACCAAGCGTTTTGACGGCAAACTCACCCATCAGTTTGGCGTGTCAGGGAGCGCCCTGCTGCAT
>Ga0073904_10002055_pt1 | contig 15248 bp, 12 predicted proteins | sample KloWWTrecipitate_FD_66668 | JGI IMG/M metagenome (GOLD analysis project Ga0073904, IMG submission 66668) | Active sludge microbial communities from Klosterneuburg, Austria, studying microevolution and ecology of nitrifiers - Klosterneuburg... | ecosystem: Engineered > WWTP > Aerobic digester >...
CCGAGCACGAACCTCGGGTTGTCCACCCCGAAAGTCGCAACCCCTCCCGCGTTTCCTCCGACCTTCTTCGGTACGCCGCTGTACGAGATGCCTTTCGGGCCATCGCCCAGTTTGAGCAGCTGCACGAATCTCCCGCCGGGCGCGATCACTAACAGCCAGCGCACCGGTTTCGTCTCGAAGAATGGGTCGGCGCCCGCGAGGCCCGCATTGTGCGCGAACTCCACAAGTCGCGTGATCAGCATGTCAGCACCTGCCGGCGTTCAGCTTCGTCCGGGATGGCTATCTCCGGGTCGGTAGCGATGACGCCGTCTTCGATCCGTGCGCGGAAGAAGACCGCCCGGTTGCCGTGCTTGCCCTCTCCTCCGAACACGATGTCGTAGAGCGTCAGGCCCAGGTCCGTCGTGTCGTGTACCCGCTCTTCGGCCGCATCGACCGGGCGGAAGTCGGCCGCGAACTCCCTGCACCCGAGATACGGCCGCGCGAAACACTGCCCCCGCTCCACGCGCCGGTCGAACATCGCGGCGTACTTCTCCGGGGTGTCCTCCGCGGTGAGGTTCTGCCCATCGACCGTCACCCGGGCCGTGATGTTGTACGCGACATCGCGCAACGCCAGCGTGCCCCGTTGAGTCGCGTTCTCGCCGTCCTCGCGCCCGCGTGCGTCCGCATAGAATGGCTTCCGGTTGCCTGGTTCGCGCATCCATGCGGCAACGTTGCCGGTCGGGATCTTCTTCTGGACCTCATTTCGCGTGAGTGCCTGGTAGCGCACGGGCTTCAATACCTCGATGCTCGTGACCACCCACCGGAACTGCGGCCGCCAGAAGATGGCCTCCAGCGCGCCCCGCGCTGCTGATGGCGTGATGTATGGATACGTGACGCGTTCAACTTTCATCTCGGGTCGCGTAAAGCAGGCCCACTCGCCGCTGAGTCGCACGCGGACCGGGCGGCTCATCAGTGCTGGCATTCGCATACCTCCTCGGGTTGCATTCGGTGTCGGAACGTACTTGCGGTTGGCGTCATCTGCTGTCGTCAGCTGCTGTTGTGTTCGTCTGGCTCGTCCTCCGTTTCAGTCCATGAGCGGGTCGTCGCCCGGGAGGATTAGCCCAACCGTGTCGCTGTAGTCGCCCGCCAGCACGTGGATCCCCGCGTCGCCCTGCGGCCGCACTGCGCCGGTGTCAACTGCCCGGCGAAGCTCCGGCTCATACAGCGCGACCATGAACCGCTGCATCTGCCGGATCTCCGATCGCCCAAGCGGCTCGCCGGTCTGCAAGCGCTGGATCCACTTGGCTCCACCCCCGTACGGCACGAGAACTCCCGTGGTTGCGTCGTCGATCAACTTGAATCGCTGCGCGACTTCGGGGAAATCCAGCACGCGTCGCGCTTCCTCCACCCGCCTCCCGTCCAGGTCCGTGGCGTTGTACAGCCGGACGAAGAAATCGGTGAACATCGCTGGGTCGTGAATATCGATGGAGCCCTTGGTCGCAAGCATCCCCTCCGTCACCCCCGCGCCTCTCCGGTATGCGCCCCCGGGCATCACCTCTTCAACCGGTCGAAACACCGTGACCTTGCCGGATCCTGCGAGCCTGCCCTCCCGGTTGCAGCGGCCGGCAGCCTGGGCGATGGAGTCCAGCGGCCCAAGTGCTCGCCACACCGCCGGGAAGTCGAGGTCCACACCCGCTTCAACGAGTTGTGTTGAGGCGACCATGCACCGCTCGCCTGCATCTAGCCGTCGCCGGATCGTCGCCAGCGTGTCCAGCCGGTGTGCCGCGCACATGCGCGTCGAAAGGTGGAGAGCGTCTTCCCCGCGCCGGGAAAGCTGCCCGTAGAGTGCACGAGCATCCCGTTTGGTGTTCAGCACCGCCAGGGACTGCCCTTCTCTCACCATCGCATCGGCGAGCTCGCCCCACGGGGTCCTTTCTGTCCCCGGCCATTGGATGGAAGTGCGCTTGAGGCGGGCGAACAGTTGGGTCGGGTCCGGCACGATCTCCCGCACCGCGCCGTTTGGGAGCAACGGTTCCGGCCGGTCGCTCCCTCGAATGTCCTGGGTCAGCGCAGGTTGCGTCGCTGTGCAGAAGAGAGCGGTGCAACCGTACTCCGCCGTCAGTTGCCGCAGCATCCCAGTCACCGGTCTCATGACCTCCGGTGGGAACGCCTGAGCTTCGTCAAAGATGATCGCGGACCGGGCGATGTTGTGGATCTTCCGCACGTCCGAGGGGCGATTCGAGAAGAGGCTTTCGAAGAATTGCACTGCAGTGGTGATAACGATCGGAGCGTCCCAGTTCTCGGCGAGGAGCCGCTGCCGCACCTCGCGCAACGCTCCACCCTCCGGCTCGTTCGACCCGGTCGTCCCAATGTTCGAATGGTGCTCCAGGACAACGCTCCCCCATGCCCGTTCTCCCACTGCTGCTCGAATCACTGCCGCGTTCTGTTCGATGATCGCGAGGAATGGCACCACGAAGATGATCCGTCGCAGACCGTTGCGTTCGGCGTGTGCGAGGGCAAAAGCCAGGGATGCAAGCGTCTTGCCACCACCCGTCGGGACCGTGAGGGAGAAGAACCCGGGGCGATCCTTGCTGGCGCCGACCGCAGCGCGTAGGACTTCGTCGCGGGCGCGCGTCACATCGGATTCGGTTCGCGACGCCCTAAGAGCATCGATGTGCGCCAGTACGTTCTGCTTGCGGGCCTGGGCGCTGAGTGGCTCCACCGCCGTTCGCAGTGCCGGGAGCCACTCGCTCATCCACGCCTCAGCATCGAGCCGGTCGGCGTCCACCAGGCACGACAGCAACATCCGTGTGCGCAGCTCCATGGCAATATCGGGCCTTGCCACGGCGCTGGCGGCCGGGAGAACGTTCGGCAGCACACCGTCTTCCCTTGCGCGTCGCCAGACCATCGCCGCGCGCTCGGCAACGCTGCGCGGCGGTTCCAGCCCTGCCGTCCGCTCCGTCCTTGTGAAGAGATCCTTTACACCCGCGCGTGCCCCCAGCCCTCCGTGGTGTCCGTAGACCGCAAACGCACACTCGATGGCATTCGATTGGGCCGCGAGCAGCGCGCCGTGCGCCGCGTGCTCCACGAACTCGCGATCCTGCTGCTGGAGGTGCCGCTGGAACTCGTCTGAGTATTTCCCCAGGTCGTGCAGCCACCCCGCTTGTTCGCCAAGCGGCCGCGGCAGCCCCGCCTCTTCGGCAAATCGTCCCGCCAGCCGCGCAACGTTGGCGAGGTGCGTTCGGAGCAGTTGCCGTTCCCCGGTGATCCCCCCGCTCCTTGCGTAATACAACGCGGCCGCCCTCCTGATTTGGATGGCGCGGAGTCTACACTGTTCTTCCTCGCCTTTGCCGCGGTCCATGCCTTTCATCTCTGGCAGCCTTCCACTCCGCCACCGCTCTCGCGGCGCACTCTCGACACTTGCCATAAGTAGCGAGGATGTGCTCCCCGCACCCACCGGGGCACTTCTTCGTCTCACGGCTTCCCTGGGTACCAGGATCTACAAGATCATCCCGGTAGTGGGGTGGCGAATTGTCACAGCGCGGTAGAAAGTGACGGATCACCTCGGCAGCGGTCAGCTGGCGAAGGTTGTCCCGCGGGCCCACATACACCGACCCCAGCCCACGCAAGTCCCGCTCGATGTCCGCCCCTCGGCGTCTTGCCGTCTTGAGCTCTTCCGACAGGTGCTGAAGGTCCAGGTAGTACCTCCGAAGCAGCCGGTAGGTTCCCTGCGCCCTCTTGGGCGCTCCACGGTCACGAGAACCACCAGACCGCGCTCGAAACGAGGCACGTTGCACCTCAGCCCTCACACTCCACTCGTTGGGCACCTGCGGCCCGCGGCTCATGCCGTCGTCGCCCACCGTGGCTCCCAGCGGAGGATGTCATCCCAGATCGTCGGGTCCCGCTTCCACCCGCTCAGCGTCTTCCGGTCCACCCGTGCGAACCTCGTGACGTACTCGCGCGAAAGATGTCGGCCGCCACCTGCCACAACAGCGGCAAGCAGAAACGCGTTGCGCCGTCGCGGAACGTCCAGGAGCGTGGCCGGAAGCGAGACGGCCAGATCGTTGTCCGGCAGTTCGCACTCGAACGACTCCAGCACCGCCGCCAGCCCCCGCAGAACGAGGTACTGCCGATCGACCGCCCAGTACCGCATCCCTTTGGGGTGCTCGACCCAGCGCGCGATGTGTCGGCCCCGGTAGATGCGTCGCAGCTCGCGCGCGACATCCAGGGTCAGCACCCGCCCCGCGCCATCGGCGTCCAGCGCCCGTCCCACCGCGTAGACGAGCACCACGCCGTGCTCTCCCTTCTGCATGGCACCGCTCGCCAGCCGCGCCGGCATGGTGATGATGAGCGCGCCGCCGGGATTCCTCCGTGGCATAGCTAGCCTCTTGCCCTTCACGCCGCAGGCCCCCAGGCCGGCCCTTCTACCGGTGTCGCCAGCACGGCCTCGAGCGCGGCCCGTGGAATGACCCATCGGTTGCCGATGCGAATCACGGCCGTGGGAAACTCTCCGCGCCGGATCGCTTCATAGGCCAGTGTCCGCCCGATGCCGAGCATCCGGGCAGCCTCCTCAACAGTTACCGTTTTTCGCTGCATTTCGTCCGCCATCTGGTCCTCCCTGTGTCATTTGGGTATTGACGATCCGGATGGTCGCGGGGACTATCACGGGCGGCAACGAATAACACCTCTATCCCCTGAGCGAGATGCCCAAACAACGTAATCGAATTGTTCACCCGGGCGATGAATCTAGAATCGCCGCCGAACTGCTGCCGCAGTTCCCGGTCCGGTGCGTCTATCGCCCTCAGTGGTTTTACAAAGTCCACGTCCGCCGCTCGCCGGGGGCCGTTTTTCAGTACACCCTGCTGGCAGGAAAGCGGCCGGAAGCCTACCGGCCGTTCACGATGGAGGACGTCGAGTACGTGTTCGCATACCTCGCCAGGGCAAGCTGGCTGCCCACCGCCGACCTTCTTGGCGCCGGGCGCGCCGCGGCCGTCAGCGGCACGATCGAGCTGTTGGACGCCGCCGGCGACCTGGGGTTCTCAGGCGTAACTCCCGACTTCACCGCCGGTAGGCCCCGGCCAATCCCGGTCGAGGAGTCGGCACTTCGGGCACTCCGGGATGTGCAGGCGCTTCGCCCCGAACTCTTCGCCCATGTTCTCGATGGCGTGGAGGGCAACCGCCACCGCGTGCCCTCCGGCCGGGCGTCGCTCGCAGCGATCATCGACACGCTCGCAGAACTCCGCTGGGCACTTCTCCTCGCCCAGGCCATTCGCCTCGAAGAACACCAGTCCCTCGCCCAATTCACCGCGCAGCTCAATCCCGGCCAGTGGGAGCGGCTCGCCCCTTACGATCCGCGATTCATCCGCGCCCCTCGACGTGCCATTGGTGCCGCGCGACTCTGGTTTTCGGCCAGGATGCTCTCCGAGGGCTTGACACCGTACAAGGTGGACCGCTTCTCCGGCCCGTTTCGCACGCAAGCCTCTCCCGCAACGCCACTTCAGTTCCTCTGGGTGACCTTGGCGGTCGCTGCGGGCGCCATCCTGCCGCCGGGTGGTGCGACCAACCTCCGCACCTGCGCCTACGAACCATGCCAGCTCACCCTTGTGGTCTCGCCTCAGCGCGTCCGCGGCGAAGCCCGCTTTTGCGGCGATCGCTGCCGTCTGGCATTCAACGCGGTGCGGGCCACCCGCGAGCGCCGTCGCCGCTCAAAATCCTTCTCTCCGGAGGCATAAGCCATGCAAGGTCATATCCGTGAACGTGGGAAGGACGTCTGGGAGGTGTCTTACGAACTCTCCTTCGACCCGAAGACAGGCCGGCGCCGCCGCCGGTCCTTCACGGTTCATGGGTCACGCAAGGAGGCGCAACGAGCCCTTACGGCCGCGCTCCACCAGCGTGACACCGGCTTCGAAATCCTTCCTGGCCGCATGAACATTTCCCAGTTCCTGCAACGCTGGCTGTCCGGCTACGCCGAAATCAACGTCGCCGCCTCCACCCTTGCCCGGTACCGCATCGCCGTGAACAAGCACCTGATCCCTCACATGGGCAACCTGCAGCTCACAGCGGTCCGACCCGTGCACATTCAGCAGCTACAGTCTGTGTGCCTGAAGGAGGGCCTCTCGCCCCGTACCGTGGTCCAACACCACCGGATCATCGCCGAAGCCCTAAAGCACGCCGTCCGTTGGCAATTGATACCCTCGAACCCGGCCGCGGCGATCAGCCCACCCAGGTTCGAAGCGCGGGACATGCAGTTCCTCTCCCAAGCGCAGCTCCACGAGCTGCTCACCGCTGCTCAGGGCAGCTTCCTCCGGACGCTCATCTACCTCGCCGTTCACACCGGTGCCCGCAGCGGCGAGCTGCTCGCCATCCGCTGGTCCGACGTGGACCTGCACACCGGGCGCCTTTCCATCGTCCGAACGGCACAGCGCATCCCCGGTGAAGGAATCGTGTTCTCGTCCCCCAAGACCCATCGCTCGCGCCGACCGGTAACGCTCTCTGCCGAGGCCGTCGGGCTCCTCCGCGAACATCGCGCCATACAGAACACCCACCGGCTCGCCCTGGGGCCTGCCTTCGAAGACCACGACCTGGTCTTCTGCCAGCCAACAGGCCGCCCCTACGAACCCGGCCAGATCTCCAGGGCATTCGGTCGACTTATCCGCTCCACCCAGCTCCCCGAAGTCCGCTTTCACGACCTGCGCCACACCGCGGCCAGCTTGCTGCTGGCGGCCGGCGTCCACCCAAAAGTGGTCAGCGAACGGCTGGGCCACGCCTCAGTTCAGATCACGATGGATACCTACTCCCACATCCTCCCCAACCTGCAACGCGAGGCCGCCGATGCCATGGACCAGATCCTCGGATCCGGCCGCATCCACGCCGCCTCGACTTAACAGGTGCCGCAGAGTCCGTTGGCAGAATGTTGGCAATCGCCGCTCTTAACAATTGGTCGCCCTGGCTTATCGTCAACTGCCAAATCCAAAATCTGGTAGGCCCGGAGAGATTCGAACTCTCGACCAATGGATTAAAAGTCCACTGCTCTACCGCTGAGCTACAGGCCCACCTCCGAGGATACCCAAGCCAACACTCTCGCGCACCGGCTTGTCGGCCCCGCACGCGTGGGGCTGTCCACGGCCTCTCGCAAGCCCGGCCCCCAACAATCCCGTCTACTTCACTACGCTTCGCCCTGTCATGTCCCATCCAGTCCGGTTCCTTTCGGTAGCACGGCTCGTGAGGCAGTGCCGCTACTCCCGGTAAGACTTCCGTGAATGCGGCACCGCGTCGCGACAGGTGCGACCCTCGACGCTATCCTTTCACCCATCCTGTCTGGTGTCGTACCAGAATTGAAAAGCGACCCTGCCGAGGGTCGGGTCGGAACTGGCGGATGCGGTTGGAGCAGCCGGAATTCCGGCGCCAGCGGCCCATCGGCTCATCGTCCGATTTGTCAGGCCATCAAACCGAACCCACGAAAGGAACCGGCCGGAGAAGTCATGGAACTGGACCGAAAAGCCATCAGCAAGCAGCCAGGCTCTGCCCGGGAAATGCCCGGCCGCCTCCTTACGCGACGCCAGGTGCTCGGCGGAGCGAGTGCGGCGGCGTTGGGCGCCGCACTCGGTGTCTCGGCGCGCCGGACGGCCTTCGGTGACGAAGACCCGCGGATCCCGCTCCGCCACTTCGCCGACCTATTGGGTATGAACCTTATTATCTTTCTCCAGGCACAGTGGCAACCCGGTAAGCCGAAGCAACTCTGGGATATTGGCGCGCGAGAATTCAACACGGGAATGGCCTTTTTCGGAATGGACCGCGTTGAGGGCCAGATGGATATGGAGCCATTCCACAAGGTTGTCGACTGGGCAAAAGCCGGCAACATGAAGTTCTTTGGGCATCCGCTTGCGGCCCAGGGCGGCCTGCCGGCGTGGATACGCTCCGACAAGTACGACACTCGCGCTGCAATGATCGAGGCCATGACGCAATGGATCCGCAAGGTCGCAGGGACGTTCCGGGGCCAGATCTACGCCTGGACTGGCGTGAACGAGTATGGGAATCCCCTGGGTGACCTGTGCCTCCAGCGTATCGGTTCCGACTACCCCGAAATCATGCTCGAGGCCGCGCGTGAGGCTGACCCGGACGCCATCCTCCTGTACAACGACGGCTGGAACCACGTGTCCACAACACCGCAAACGAAGACCACTCACGAGCTGATCGAACGGTTGCATCCCAAGGGCCTGATTGACGCCGTCGGGGTTGAGTTCCACACCAACCACTTCTTGATAGACGAAGCAGACTCCATCGCAACGATGAAGAGTTACGGACTCCCCGTCTTCGTCACGGAATTCGATTGCAATCTTCGGCTCGTGCCCGGCACCCGCGAAGAGCGGTTCGCTTTCCAGGCAGAACAATACCGAAGGGCGCTTCGCGCGGCTCTGAAGTGCGCAGTGAAGGACTTCGTGGTCTTCGGCCTCGTGGACCGGCTCTCGGCGTGGGAAACGGTCCAATACTTGCCGAACTACTCTCCGGATGCCGACGCCTGCCCGTTCGATGATGACTTCACTCCCAAGCCTGCATACTTCGCCCTCCGCGAGGTCCTCGAGGAGGCCGTAGCCGAAAAGTTCACGTCCAAAGGCGTCGGCCCGATGGTCGCTTCCGACGGCTCGTAGTCAGGCCCGACCCACCCGATCGGGAAGCCGCACCGGGGACCACGCTGACGGGGGGAAACCTGAGACGGGACAAACTCGCAGGGGCGGTAGATAAGGGGGGAGCCCGCGCCCCAACCACCGGCGAACCGAAGAGGGGCCCCCCGCCGGACCCCTCCACTCGCGCTCACTCCGTCTTGCCGGTCACGGGACCAGCCCGCTGATGAAGGCCTCGTGTTCCGCGATGATCTCGCCGACGGTCAGTTCCACACCGGGGACCCCACCCGCATCGATCGTTGCGGCCGAATCGCTGGACCCGGTGCTCAGCCCCGAACCCTCGGGCCACATCGCCGCATACGCATCGAAGTAGGCGTCGTGGATCTCCCGGTTGATCGCCAGGAGCTCAGCGTCGGTCAGATCGCCGAACTCGCGCACCGGGGCCGCCGGCTCCACGCCAGAGAGCGAACTGGCCAGATAGGCATCGATGTAGGCATCGTGCAGCTTGCGTTCGGCGTCGAGGATCTCGGCACTGGTCATTTCCGCGACCACGTCGAACGGAACCGGGCGAGCGGCCGAATCCACGATGTCAGCCAGCTCTGGCTCGGAGACATAGCCCGTATTCCCGGCCGCCGACGGCACGTAAGAAGTGGTCACGGTGTTGGCGCTGCCGGAATCCCGGCTGCCCCGGTCGAAGGTGATGGCGCCGGCCGTGAAAGCCGCCGCTACGGTTGCGAGGAGCCCCAGGGTGATGAGCGGGGTTCGGATGGTGTGGCCAGGGTGTGGCCGTTGCTGCGTGGTCATGGTTCGTTCCTTTCCTTCTCTCAATGGGTGCCTGGCGCCGGAAGCCGGCAGGGTCGAATCAGTGCTGGTTGGTACGCCGGAACATCGGCCACCAGTGAGCCGCGTGAGTGCCCGGGTGTTCCCGTCCCTCGCCGCCCACGGTGCTGGCGGCGTGCGCCTCCCGTTCCCGGATCAGCCGGGCTACAGTGCGTTCGTATTCGGCCGCTGTGGCGATGGCCAGGTCGAAAGTGTCCTGCGACATTGGTTCTCCTCCTTTCTTCGTTGTTGCCGTGCGCCCCCACTGTCCGGTGAGTGCCCCCTCGGCATGACGCCATCCTCTGCCCGCGGCCCCCCCCTTTCATGGCCAGAAATGGCCATTTCCAATGGCTATCCCATTGCGCCGCTGCCTCCGTGGCCCGGCGCCGGCCATCCATAACCCCATTGCGAAATGTCACGCAAGTGACTAGCATCGCCTCACTGAGGAGCACATCCAGATGTCCAGCGCGCCCGGGCTCCGTGTGGCGCAGGGCGGTCAGGTCCCCTTTGTCGGGAGGGCCAGGGAAGTCGCATGGCTGCGCCAGATCCGCGAACTCGTCCGCACCGGCGAGCCCCGCGTCGTCCTCGTCGAGGGCGATAGCGGCCTGGGCAAGTCCCGGCTCGTCCGCGAATCCATCGCCGAAGCCGATGCCGCCGCCTGGCAGACACTCTGGATCCGCATCGTGCCCGGCGCCGCCCCGCCACAAGAGTTCCTTGCTTCCTCACTGGGCGAACAGGCCCTGCGCGCCGGCATCCTCGATGCCCCCGCTTTGGATCGCCTCGCCCGCGCCGCGGAGCCGCTGTCTGCCACCGCCGCCAGCTTCGTGGCTCTCGCCGCCGGGCTTGGTGGCCGCCGCTCGCTGATCCTCGGTATCGATGACCTCCAGGCCGCCGAAGCCGGCGCCATGAACCTCTTCCAGGAATTCGTTGCCGGCCTGGCCGATACCGCCCGGACGTCCCGCGCGCGTGTCATGGTCGTCGTTACCCACCAGCCTCCGCCGCCCGGTAGCCCGCTCGCGCAGGGCCTCGCCAGGCTCGTCCGCGAACCAATCTGCCTGTCCCTGAAGCTCGATGGCCTCGATCCCTCCGAAATCGCCGAGCTCCTCAAGCACAGCCTTGGACAGCCCTGCGCACCCCGGCTCGTCGAAGCGGTCCAACGCGCCAGTGGCGGCAACCCGTTCTTCGTCATCGAACTCGCCGGCCACCTCGATCGGCAGGGAGCCCTGCTCTCACGCGATAGCGAACTCGAAATGCGCCTGCCCGGCGGCGAACTCCACCTTCCCGCGAGCGCCACGGCATCGGTCCTCGCGCGCCTCCAGGAGCTCGATCCCGCCACCACCGGCATGCTCAGAACGGCGGCGCTCCTTGGCGGGCCTTTCACCATTAGCGACCTCGCGCATGGCCTCGGGGGCGAACTCCCTCCCGGCGCACTCGACCGCGCCGCCGCCCTCGGCCTCCTGCACGAGGCTCCCGGTGGGCTCCTCTTCTCCCACGAGATCCTCCAACGCGCGATCGCCGATTCCCTTGGCCCCGCCCAGCGGCGCGATATCCACATCCAGATAGCGAGGGGCCTCCGCGATCCTTCCCCCGGCGATTCCCGCGGTCTTGTCTCGCTCGCGCTTCATCTGCTCGCTGCCGAAGGGGCCGGGATGGACCCCGTCGAACTGGGCAGCCTGTGCGACCGGGCCGGCGATGCAGCGAACAGTAGCTTCACCTGGGAATCCGCCTTGCGCCTGTTCGAGGCCGCCCTCGCCATCGTCCCCTACTTCGCATCGCTCGATCCCACCGCCCGCGGCTGGCTCCAGTGCCGCACCGCGCGCGTCAATGGCATCACGGGTAGCCGCCCCCGTGCGCGCGAGCTCTACGCTGCTGCCATCGAAAACCTTCGCGGCAGCAGCGACTTCCACGCCTGGGGGCTGGCCGTCCTGGGATGGGCACGCACTTTCACCTCCGCCGGAGAGCCAATCCCCGATGATGCCCTCGAGCGCGAATTCTCCGAGGCGGCCGGTAATGACGCACTCGACCTTCGCGTCCGCCTCCTGACCCAGCGCGCCGATGCCCTTCAACTCGCCCGCGATCCTCGCGACGAAGAGGCCGCCAGGGCCGCGGTCGCTCTCTCTACCCGGAGCACCGACCGCGAAGCGCGCGCTGGTGCCGTCGCCACTCTCGGCCTTGTCCAGATGCGGCACCTCGATCCCGCCGCTGCCCTCGCATCGTTCGAGGCGGCCGAACGCGAGACCCTCACCCTCGATAGCCCCATCGGCCGGGGTTGGGGCCCCGCCCGCAAAGCCTGGCCGATGATCGTCCTGGGCGACCTCCGGGGCGCCGCCCGCGCCGCCCGCCAGGCCGGTGATACCGCCCGCACTGCTCACGATTGGGTGCATGGCGCCCTCAGCGCCGCGTTCCTCCATTCGATCGAAGTGCTCAACGGCGATGCGGAAGCAGCGAACCTGGCCGGCCGCGAAGCTGTCCGCCTGATCGACCGTTCCACCTACCTGCAGGCCAGCTTCATCCTCGATGCCGCCGTCGCGTGGGATCGCCTCCTGCGCGCCGAGTTCGAAGAAGCCATCGACGCGGCCGCCCAGTGGAGCCAGCGCGCCGGCGCCGTCGCCTCCGCCCCCCTCCGCTTGCTGATTGCCGCCCGCACGCGTGGCGCCGATGCCGTCGCCGAAGAGCTGCTCCGCCAGCCGTGGCGATTCCCCGTACGTGATGAGCCGGACTTCGTGAGCCTTGGTCCCCTTTGCGTCTCCGCCGAACTCGCGGCCGAACTCCAGTCCGAAGAAATCGCCGGCCAGGTACTCAGCGCCCTCACGCCCGTCGCCGGCCGCGGCCTGGTGTTCAGTCTCGCCCCACCCATCCTCATCCCGCGCGCACTGGGCATCGCCGCCACGGTGGCCGGGCGCTACGTGGAGGCTGACCACCACCTCCGGGCCGCGGCGGACCTGGCCGGGTCGGCCGGCGCGAGGTCCGAAATTGCCCTGACTGCGCTTGCCCGCGCGCGGCTGCTCCACCGCGCCGGCAATGCCCCGGCCGAAGACATCCGTCCTCTTCTCCAGGTGGCTGGCGAGCTCGCCCGTGATTGCGGATTGCTCTGGCTGACCACCGCCGTCCGCGAAGCCGCGGCTGGCTTCGGCCTGCCCACCGCTCCCGGTGTCCCCGGTGCCGTCTTCGCCGATGAGCTCTCCACCGCCGAGCGCGAGGTCCTCATCGAGTTCGCAAGCGCGCGGTCGGTCGCCCAGATCGCCGCCACCCTGCTCCTCCACGAACGGACCGTCGAAGCCCACCTGGATCGCCTCGCGCGCCGCCTCGCAATCGTCACCCCCGAGCTCGCCGCCGCCTACCTCGGCCTTGCCCCGCGGCAGCAATCGCCCTCCGCCCAGCGCAAGGGCCGCCTCGCCGAACTCACCCGCAGAGAACTGGAAGTGCTCCAGCTCCTCGCCCGCGGTCTCACCAACCAGCAGATCGCCGATGAGCTCGTCATAAGTCTCCACACGGCCATTCGGCACGTCGCCAACATCCTCGAAAAGACCGGCAGCGCGAATCGCACCGAGGCGGCAAGCCTCGCTGCTGCGGCCAATAGGTAGCAAATTTCACAAGAAAGTATTGACACCCTGCACTGCCCCGCGCATCATCCCGTCGTCAATCGAAAAGCGGGATTCTGCGAGGTAACAGTCATGTCGCTCACCGATCCGCCGCCATCTGATTCCACCCGCATGCGGATGCGGGGGCCGGGCGGGAACCGGTTCCGGTATCTCCGCGGCACCAACAAGTTCCACACCATCAAAGCCAGCGTCGCCTCAGGCAAAGGCAAGGACTACTCGCTCACCAACCTTCAGCAACTCTGGACTCAGGGATACCCGCTCAAAGGCATGTCGTCCACGATGCTCTCCGGGCCCGAGGTCCGGTGGCGGACCGTGAAACTCCTCCGCATCGTCCTCTATAAACGGACAGCAACCGCCCCGGTTCCCGCCGGCCTGGTTCCCGCCAACTTCCAGGGAGTCTGGGCCTCTGGCCGCCTGTCGACTCTCGCCGTTGAGATCGGTTCGGCAAACATCGCGAACCTCCACATCCCGCACCTCGATATCGATTGGTTCGGCCCCCAGGGAACAGCCAAGAACTGCAACTGGTGGCGCCCGTCCTGCGATGGGGCCGCAGTTGAAGTGACCGTGGCCCGGGGGCTCTTGCACTACCTTGAAGCGTCGCTCGGCCTCGGCCCAAGCGGCGATACCCCGGCCGAATGGACCTGGCCCAAAGGCGCCACTCCAGCATCGCCCATGGACGGCCTTTCGGATTTTTCGGTCACTGCCGCCGTGCTGGCACTCGCCCTGCAGTCTGGCTTCGAAGACATCTACCTCGAGTGGCGCATTGGCGATATCAACGGTCCGCCACCCATCGTCTCCCTTGTCACGACCCACGTCGAAGGCCACAACTTCATCATCGAAACCCCTGACGTTTCTGGGCCGAACCCCAACTAGCACCGGGCACCAACGAAAGGTAGATGGCGATGACCCCGAGCGCTCCAGGCCGCGGCGCCGCCCGGGCCATGCTGATCGAGCGGCGGGGCCGTGATTTCGAAGCGATCGGCTCTTTCGAAATCCCCGCTGCGAGCCTGCCTCCGCACATCGAGCGCCCTCGCGGTGCGCGCGTGCCGGACTTTTTCTACGAAGTTGAGGGTCCCGGCGGTTCCTATCGCGCCGCCCTGCCAGATCCGGCCGCCACCCTGGTCGAGGTGCCCGTTCAGATTGACGGCCGCTGGACCATGCGGGCGGCACAGCCGGTCCCGCCTTCGTCACCCAGGGCGGCCACGTACGAGCCGATGCACTTCTACCTGGCCTACCCGGCCGCCATCGAATCCGGTGAGGTGCGCCTGACCTCCCGGGAATACAATGACTTCTGTGGTAATGACCCGCTGTTCCAGAAGAAGTTCAACTTTCGTAATCTGCCACCACTGATACGCCCGAGGAAAGAACCGCACCTACTTCGTCTAAATACTCTGATCGGTAATCCTCCAACTGTTACGGTTTGCCTGGTAGGCGATGGCTACCTTGCTGGGCAGAAAGCTGAATTCGATTCCGATTGCAAAGTCCTTGCATCGCACTTTGCGCAAGAATTGCCAGAACTACTCGCTGCATGCAACATCGTGTTCAAGTGCATATTCGAAGCATCCTCCGAAACGGGCGCGGACTACGCGGATGGCTGCCATGGCAAGGCCGAGACCTGGCGCGACACGCTGTACGAGAGTAACTACGGCTTCTCCAGTTATGGCGCCGGGTTCACCCCGTGCTTCCTCCTCGGTGGCAATCCGGATATCCCGGGGCAACATCGAGTGGACCATGGAGCCATTGCCTTCATATGCCTGGTGAACGCCACCGATTACGGCGGCTCGGGCGTGCCCGGGATGGCCTGGTACGCCGCCAAGCACCCCGATGCGCTCAACGTTGCCCTTCACGAGTTCGGCCATGCCATGGGATTGCGCGATGAATACGAAGGCACCTCGGCAACCGGTGCGCCCGGCCCCAATGTCACCGCGAATCCGCTCCAACTGCCGTGGCAGACGAACAACCCTCAGATATTCGCGCGCAGCGGTTGTGCGAATCCCGCCGGGTGGCCACTGCCCACCGCCGCCGATGCCGGCAAGATCGCCGCATTCCAGGGCGCCAATCGGGCCACTTGCACCTGGTTCCGGCCGGCACTCGATTGCAAGATGCGGCACCTCGATGCCCCGTTCTGCACTGTGTGCCGCAAGGCCGTCGTTGCCCGCGCGCTCCAGCCCGCCGGCGTTCCGTGATACCCCCGCCTCACGGCGGCCCCGCCCCGGCCGCCGCCACT
>Ga0073904_10002059_pt1 | contig 15234 bp, 15 predicted proteins | sample KloWWTrecipitate_FD_66668 | JGI IMG/M metagenome (GOLD analysis project Ga0073904, IMG submission 66668) | Active sludge microbial communities from Klosterneuburg, Austria, studying microevolution and ecology of nitrifiers - Klosterneuburg... | ecosystem: Engineered > WWTP > Aerobic digester >...
TGGTGGCCAAGGACGGAATTGAACCGCCGACACAAGGATTTTCAGTCCTCTGCTCTACCAACTGAGCTACTTGGCCGCCGGGGCGCAGGCCAGAACGCCGCGCCCGAAAGCCGGCAATCATAGCAGAACGACGCCGGCGCCCGCGCTTTCAGCAGCCCTATAATCGCCGCATGCCATACCGTCCTGCCGCTGCACGGACCGACGTCGCGGTCGTCGGCCGCGGCGGCGTGGGGCTTGCTATCGCGCTCGCGCTGGCGCGGACCGGGTTGTCGACGACGCTGATCGGCGCGCCGCCCGCGGACGGCTCGAACGATCCCTGGGACCTGCGCGTGTTCGCGCTGTCGCCGGCCACCCGCGCCCTGCTCGAGTCGATCGGCGTCTGGCACGCGCTGGATGCGCAGCGCATCGCGCCGGTCTACGACATGCGCGTGTATCCGGCCTTCGGCACCGATCGGGGTCCGCTGCAGTTCAGCGCCTACGAGGCGCACGTCGACGCGTTGGCGTGGATCGTCGAGCAGCGCAACCTGCTGCGTGCCCTCGAGCAGGCCGTGCGCTTCGCCGGCATGCCGGTGATCGACGAGCGCTTCGACGGCTTCGATTCCGATGCTGCGGCGTCGCCGACTGCATCGACGGCGCCGGATTCGGCGGTCCACCTCCGACTCGACGGCGGCAGGCGCCTGCGTGCACGGCTGGTCGTGGGCGCCGACGGCGCAACCTCGCGGGTCCGCGATGCGGCCGGACTCGCGTGGACGGTTTCGGACTACCCGCAGCGTGCGCTGGTCGCGCACTTCGACACCGAGCAGCCGCATCGCGACATCGCGTGGCAGTGGTTCGGCCGCGACGGCGTGCTCGCGCTGCTGCCGCTGCCTGCGGGAACCGGCCCCGGCGCGCCCGCGGGGCGGGTGAGCATGGTCTGGTCGGCGCCGCTCGAACTGGCCGACGCGCTGCAGGCGATGCCTGCCGGCGAACTTGCCGCGCGCGTGCAGGCCGCCGCCGGCTCGGCGCTGGGCACGATGACGCCGATCTCGCGGGTCGAGGCGTTTCCGCTGCGGCTCGGTCGCGTCGCGTCGATGATCGCGCCGCGCGTGGCGCTGGTCGGCGATGCCGCGCACCTGGTGCATCCGCTGGCCGGCCAGGGGATGAACCTCGGCTTCGGCGACGTCGCGGCGCTGGCCGGCGCCCTGCGCGAGCGTGAAAGGGGGCGCGATCCGGGCGAGCGCCTCGTGCTGCGGCGCTACGAGCGCGCGCGCGCCGAGCCGGTGATGGCGATGCGCAGTGCAACCGACGGCCTGCAGCGACTTTTCGACCCGTCGCGCCAGCCGTTGCCGGCGGCGCTCGCCCCGGTGGTCGAATCGGTGGTCGCGCTCGGCTGGCGAGCGGTGGCAAGTTCGGGCTGGCTCAAGCGACAATTGGTGTCGCACGCGGTTCGTTGACGCGAGGCGCGACGCATTGGACAACCCGCGCGGCCGCGGTCGCGCAGTCGAGGAAGCTGTCGAGATGATCGATTCGAAGGTGTCGGCCCGCGCGGCCGCTGCGGCGCTGGCACTGGTCGCGGCGGCAGCGCTCTTTGTTGCCAGTGCGCCAACCCAAGCGCAGGGCGCATCGACCACCGACCCGGCGATTGCGCGAGTCAAGGCCGCGCTCGAGCCTATTGTGAGGGGCAGTCGATACCGGGTCGAGGAGGTCCGCCCCACCCCGATGCCTGGTCTCTACGAGGCACGTCTCGGAAACGACATGCTTCTGTATGTCGATGCGCAAGGCCGATATATGTTCTTCCAGGGCGACCTGATCGAGATCAAGACCCAGCGCAACCTGACGCAGGAGCGCGTCGAACAACTGATGACGATCGACTTCCGCACGCTGCCGCTCGAACTGGCGATCAAGCAGGTCGCCGGCAACGGCAAGCGGGTGATGGCTGTGTTCGAGGATCCGAATTGCGGCTACTGCAAGCGACTGCGCGCCGACCTGCTCAAGCTCGACGACGTGACGATCTACACGTTCCCGATGGCCTTCCTGGCGGCCGATTCCGAGTCGAAGGCCCGCAAGGCGCTGTGCGCCGCCGACAAGGCTCGCGCCTGGAACGACCTGCTGCTGAACAACAACGTGCCCGGCAACGCAGGCACCTGCGACACGCCGCTGGCGCAGGTGCGCGAACTCGCCCAGAAGCTCGGCATCACGGGCACTCCGGTGCTGTTCTTCGCGAACGGCAAGCGGCTTCAGGGCTATGCGCCGCCCGAGCGCTTCAACCGCATGCTCGCCGAAAACTCGAAGGGCTGAACGAACGGTTGATCGCAGGGCCGGGCCGCGCGCGGTCACGGCCGCGCCAGCCCCTTGGGCCAGAGCAGCCAGATGCGCACCGGCTGCTTCGTCCGGCCGGCCAGTCGTCCGGCCTCGCTGCCGGTTCCCCAGAACAGGTCGGCCCTGGCCGCGCCGGTGATCGCCGCGCCGCGGTCCTGGCTCACCACTGCGCGGCGCATCGGCGAGCCGTCGTCGGGGTGCGTCGTGTCGACGTAAAGCAGCGCGCCGGGCGGCACGTGTGCCGGGTCGGTCGCCACCGAGCGCATCGGCGTGAGCGGCACGCCCAGCGAGCCCGGCGGCCCAGCGTCGCCGGCCGGCAGTTCGCGGAAGAACACATAGCGGCGATTGCGGTGCATCACCGGTTCGGCCTCGCCGGGGTGGGCGCGCAGCCAGGCCTTGATGGCGTCGGCGTCGACCGCGTCCGGAGCGAGCGCGCCACGCGCGACCAGTTCGCGGCCGATCGCGTAGTACGGCTGGCCGTTGTGGTCTGCGAAGCCGACGCGCATCGTCCCGCCGTCGCGCAGCCGCACCCGGCCCGAGCCCTGGACGTGCAGGAAGAACGCCTCGACCGGGTCGTCCAGCCAGACCAGTTCCTGGCCGGCGAGCAGCCCGCCGCGCTCGATCTCCGCGCGCGTCGGATAGGGCGCCGGCGTGCCGGCGGCCTGGCCGCCGACGGAGGCGGTGTCGCTGCCCGCGCCCGACTTCATCCGGGCGCCGTCCGGGCCGCGCAACAGGTCGGCGGGCGGACGGTAGAGCGGCGCCTGGCCGGCATGCTCTCGCTGGCGGCTGCCGCCGAGCACCGGTTCGAAGTACCCGGTCAGCAGGCCTGGTCCGCCGTCGGCACGTGCGAGCGGCCAGGCCGTGAAACGCGTGGCGATCCAGTCCTTCAGCGCCGCCGCGTCGGGCAACTCGGCGCACAGCGCGGGCCACGGGGCAGGTTGCTTCGGCAGCGCGCACTGGCGCGCCAGCGCCTCGTGCAGGCCTGCCCCGTCGTCGTCGCGCCAGCCCGGCAACTCGTCGACGTGGCGCGTCGGGCCGGCCACGGCACATCCGGCGAGCAGCGTCGCGGCCAGCATCCATGCGGCGCGCGGCGGCGCAAGCCGGGTCGCGGCGCTAGAATCGGCCGCATGGACGATTCCTGGATCCTGTTCGCCGAAGCGGGCGGCGTGCTCGCGCTGATGCTGTTCTTCGTCTGGTGGACGATGCGCGGCCGCAAGTGACGCGCCGCGCGCGCGTCGAGGCGTGGCCGATGGAGCGTGCAGCGGGCTGCGGCGCATCGCTCAGTGCAGCGTGCGCGGCATGCTGAGCGCGAACTCCTCGATCGGCACCTCGAAACGGTGCCCGTCTTCGGCGACGAAGAAGTAACTCCCGTGCATCGCGCCGGTGGGCGTGACGATCTGGCTGCCGCTGGTGTATTCGAAGCGTTCGCCGGGCTTGAGCAGTGGCTGGTGTCCGACCACGCCCAACCCTTTGACCTCGTTCGTGCGGCCGCTCTCGTCGCGAATGATCCAGTGCCGGCTGATCAGCTGCGCCGGAACGTTGCCCGTGTTGGTGATCCGCACCGTGTACGCGAACGAGTACTGCGCATCGTCCGGTTTCGACTGCTCGGGCAGGTAGACGGCCTGCACCTCGATGCGGAACTGATAGCGTTTGTCGGTCACGGTAGGCGGGGGCTGCGGGGTGCGCAACGCAGTGTCGGGCGGCAACGCGGGGCGGTGGCTACAATCGCGATTGTAGACAAAGCCGCTCCGCGGATCCGATTCAACCACCGGCGGTACCCGACCATGACGCGCGCCTTCCGCATCGCACCGAGCATCCTGTCCGCAGATTTCGCCCGCCTCGGCGAGGAGGTCCGCGCGGTCGAGGCCGCCGGCGCCGACCTGATCCATTTCGACGTGATGGACAACCACTACGTCCCGAACCTGACGATCGGCCCGCTGGTTTGCGAGGCGCTGCGCCCGCACGTGCAGATCCCGATCGACGTGCACCTGATGCTGAGCCCTGTCGACCGCATCGTCGGCGACTTCGCGAAGGCCGGCGCGAACCTGATCACCTTCCATCCGGAAGCGTCCGACCACGTCGACCGCACGCTGCAGCTGATTCGTGATTGCGGCTGTCGCGCGGGGCTCGTCTTCAATCCGGCGACGCCGCTGTACTACCTCGACCACGTGATGGACAAGCTCGACATGGTGCTGCTGATGTCGGTCAATCCCGGTTACGGCGGCCAGAAGTTCATTCCGGCGACGCTGCCCAAGATCCGCGCGGTGCGCGAGCGCATCGACGCGCACGTGGCGGCGGGGGGGACGTCGATCTGGCTCGAGGTCGACGGTGGCGTCAAGGTCGACAACATCGTCGAAGTCGCGCGCGCCGGCGCCGACACCTTCGTCGCGGGCTCGGCGGTGTTCGGCGCGCCCGACGAGGGCGGCGGCTATCGCGGCGTGTTCCGGCAGCTTCGCGCCGCGCTCGCAACGGCCTGAGCCGATGCCGCGCAGGTTCGGCGCGTCCGGCGTCGCGATCGATCTCGACGGCACGCTGCTCGACACGGCGGCCGACATCGCCGCCGCGGTCAACGCGATGCTGGCCGACTTCGGCCGGCCGCCGCTGCCCGAATCGGCGGTGCGCCGCTACGTCGGCAAGGGTGCCCGCGTCCTCGTGCATCGGGCGCTGTCCGGTTCGCTCGACGGCCGCATCGACGAGCCGACCGCCGATCGCGGCCTCGCGTCGTTCGAAAGGCACTACGCGCGCGAGAACGGGCGCTCGGCGACGCTGTTCCCGCAGGTCGTCGAAGGCCTCGCGGCGATGCGCGCCAAGGGCCTTCGGCTGGCCTGCGTGACCAACAAGCCGCAGGCGTTCGTCGACGTGCTGCTCGCGCGCGCGGGGCTCGCCGGGTACTTCGAACTGACGATCGGCGGCGACGTGCTGCCGCGGAGCAAGCCCGACCCGATGCAGCTTCACCACGTCTGCGAGCGCTTCGGGATGGCGCCGTCGCAGATGGTGGCGATCGGCGATTCGCTCAACGACGCGCAGGCCGCGCGCGCCGCCGGCATGCCGGTGATGATCGTGCCGTACGGCTACAACGAGGGCAGGCCGGTGAGCACGATCGACGCCGACGCGGTGGTCGGGACGCTGCTCGAAGCGGCCGGGCGGATCGACGTGCCCGATTCGGCGGGGCCCGGCGGCGGCGGGCCCGGGACCGAAGACGACGGCGGGGTGGGCAGCGCCGATGCAGGCGCCGGCGACGGTGGCGGCGACGGCGATTGACCCTCCCGGCCATCGCGATGATATATTCCTGCAGGTCGAGATTTCAGCAAGAGATCCTTTCCCTCATGCGTCCCGTTCAGGAAATGCAGTCGGCCCGCAACGCCAACGGTTGGCGGGTCTGGCGCTGGTGGTGCTGGCGCTGATCGCCGCGCACCGGCCGAGCCCATGGCGCCCTCGAGGCGCCGCGCTTCCGGCCACCTTTCCTGACTCCTGACACATCCAGCGCGCCCGCGAAGGGCGACGCGGGCCCGAGACGGGCCAGGACGCAAGTCCACGAGGGGACCGATGACCGAGATCGAATTCCGGGCGATCGCTGCCCAGGGTTACAACCGCATTCCGCTGTTGCTGGAGTGCTTCGCCGACCTCGACACGCCGCTGTCGTTGTACCTGAAGCTGGCGCACGGGCCGTACAGCTTCCTGCTCGAATCGGTGGTCGGGGGCGAGCGCTTCGGCCGCTACTCGTTCATCGGCCTGCCGGCCAGCACGATCATCCGTTCGACCGCCGACGGCGCCGAGGTGGTCAGGCACGGGCAGGTGATCGAGCGCCACGCGGGCAACCCGCTCGACTTCGTCGATGCCTACCAGAAGCGCTTCAAGGTGGCCCTGCGCCCGGGGCTGCCGCGCTTCTGTGGCGGGCTGGCCGGCTACTTCGCCTACGACGCGGTGCGCCACATCGAGCCGCGCGCCGCAGGCCGCGACAAGCCCGACCCGATCGGCGTTCCCGACGTGTTCCTGCTGCTGACCGAAGAGCTCGCGATCGTCGACAACGTGACCGGCAAGATCTACCTGATGGTGTACGCCGACCCGGCCGAGGGCGAGGCCTACCAGCGGGCCAGGAAGCGGCTGCGCGAGCTCTACGCGCAACTGTCGCAGCCGCTCGCGGTGCCTTCGCTGCAGCCCAGCCGCGAGACCGAGACGCGGCGCGAATTCGCGAAGGACGACTACCTTGCCGCGGTGGCGCGCGCCAAGGAATACATCATGGCCGGCGACGTGATGCAGGTGCAGGTCGGCCAGCTGATCGAGAAGCCGTTCCGCGACTCGCCGATCACGCTGTACCGCGCGTTGCGCTCGATCAACCCGTCGCCGTACATGTATTTCTACGACCTCGGCGGCTTCCACATCGTCGGCGCCTCGCCCGAGATCCTGGTGCGCCAGGAGCGCCAGCCCGACGGCGACCGGATCACGATCCGGCCGCTGGCCGGCACGCGCCGTCGCGGCGCCACGCCGGCGCAGGACGAGGCGCTCGCTCGCGAACTGCTGGCCGACCCGAAGGAGATCGCCGAGCACGTGATGCTGATCGATCTCGCGCGCAACGACATCGGACGCATCGCCGAGATCGGCAGCGTGCGCGTCACCGACCAGCTGGCGATCGAGAAGTACTCGCACGTCATGCACATCGTCTCGAACGTCGAGGGCAAGCTCAAGCCCGGCATCGGGCCGATCGACGTGCTGCGGGCGACCTTCCCGGCGGGCACGCTGTCCGGCGCGCCGAAGATCCGCGCGATGGAGATCATCGACGAGCTCGAGCCCACGAAGCGTGGCGTCTACGGCGGCGCGTGCGGCTACATCTCGTTCGTCGGCGACCTCGACCTCGCGATCGCGATCCGCACCGCCGTCGTCAAGGACGGCACGCTGTACGTCGAGGCCGCTGCGGGCGTCGTCGCCGACTCGATTCCCGAGAACGAGTGGCAGGAGACCGAGAACAAGGCGCGCGCGGTGCTGCGCGCTGCCGAGCTGGTGCAGGCCGGCCTGGACGGCCAGATCTGAAGCGGCGGGAGGCGGACATGCTGCTGATGATCGACAACTACGAATGTCGTCCGCCGGGGGCTTTGGACGTCCAGAGAAGTAGCGTAAGTTGTTGATTCGCACGGGTTGAGCGTCTGATGAGGTCTGCGGCAAGCTAGACCGAGCCACGGCGAATGTGTATAACGGTGTGAGTAACGAACGCACCGAAAGGCGTTATACACATGGCCCTCAAGCTCCTCACCGTTCGCGAGCTCGAAGCCGCTAAGGCGAAGCCCAAGGCGTACACGCTCAGGGACGGCGGGAGCTTGTTCCTGCGCGTTCAGCCCAACGGAAGCAAGCTCTGGTGGTACCGGTACCGCCTGGGGAACGTGCCGGCGATCTACTCGATCGGCTCCTTCCCCCAGGTCACGCTCGAAGCGGCTCGGCAGCAGCGCGAATGGGCTTCCAACATGGTTCGCGAAGGTCGCGATCCGACCCTGGAGAAGCGGGTCGAGATCGCCAACCAGGTCGAGCGGAACGAACACACCTTCGAGGCCGTCGCCCGCGCGTGGATGGCCAGCAACTTGCAATGGAGCGACTACTACGCGCACCAAGTGAAGTCCTTCCTGGAGAAGGACGTGTTCCCCAAGATCGGCAAGCTGCCGATCGGTGCCATCAAGGCATCTCATCTGCGGCCCATCATTCAAGGCGTAGTCGAGCGCGGCGCTCCTACCGTTGCCATCCTGATCCGGCAGTGGTGCGGGCAGATCTTCGCGTATGCGTCGTCGCAAGGGTTCTGTGAGCAAGATCCCACTGCGTTGCTGAAGCGGTCGGTCAAGCGTCCGAGGGTTCGGCATAACCCGCCGTTGTCATGGTCCGAGATACCGAAGTTCTTGAACAGCGTGGACAAGGATGGTGGTTACAGGACCACCGTTCTCGCCTTGCGGCTGATGGCGCTGACCTACGTTCGCACCGTCGAACTGCGCAAGGCTCATTGGTGCGAGTTCGATCCGGACAACGCGATCTGGATCATCCCTGCCGAGCGCATGAAGATGCGCCAGCCCCACATCGTCCCGCTATCGAAGCAGGCCGTCACGGCGCTGAAGGAACTGCGGAAGCTGACCGGAGGTGGCGAAGTGCTCTTCCCGAGTTACCGCAAACCCGGACAGGTGATGTCTGCCACGACGTTGAACAAGGCGCTGGAACGCATGGGATACCTCGGTCGCTTCTCAGGACATGGCTTCCGCTCGACTGCCACTACGCTGCTGGGTCTGTTGAGCTACCCCGAGAACCGAGTGGACCTGCAACTCGCGCACTCGAAAAGGAAGAAGGATTCTTCTCGCGCGCCCTACGACCACACCAAATTTCTGTCGTCGCGCAAGATCATCATGCAGGACTGGGCAGACATCCTGGATGCCCTGGCCCGCGGCGATGAGATGAAGAAGGTGATGGAGAGGTTCGGGCCGCTGTCGAGACGGCGCACGGCCTTGCTGAAAGTCATCGAACGCGAGTGAAGACGGTGCGCTTGCTCAAGACATCGAGCGCGCGCGCCGAACGAATCTCGCCTGTGGCTCTGTCAGGGCTGCACAACGATGGAGCAGATAGGCCATGACGACCAGTGGCGCGCCTGCCAGCGGTCGCACGGCGATACCGCGCTGCGCGTAGCCCGCCAGCCGCGTCGCCGGCGCCAAGGCGATGCCGTACCCTGCAGACACGAGTGTCATTGCTACATCGAAGGTGGCGACCGTCTGCTGATGTTCCTGAAGCGCACCACCGAACAACTGCTGCAGCACCGTGCGCCACGGATCGTCGGCCGTCGATTGCGCGCAGATCATCGGCTGCTTGAGCACCTCCTGGCGCGGCACTTCGCGATAGGCCAGCAGGTGGGAACGTTTGGCGACGGCAACTGCGAGCGTGTCGTGCCACAGCGGCTCGCACGTCCAGCCGGGCCATTGCCACGCGACTGTGGACAAGGCGAAGTCGAACTGCTCGCGCGACAAGTCGTGCGTCTGCGCCGAGGCCGAGCAGCCGATCAACGCCGTCGCTGTCTCCGGCTCTTCGACGCGCTGGAGTGCCAGCACTTCGGCGAGCTGCGAAGGCACCCATTCGCCGAGCACGGCCACCTTGATTTCGGCGCAGGCATCGCTGGATTTCACGTCCGGCTCCCCCAGGCGGTGAACTCGCTGTGGCCGCTTCAGGCCGCTTTGTGAGTTAAGTTTAACGTGGTTTAAATCGTGGCCTTGGTCGACGCTTTTGGCAATGCAAAGGCGTCCCATACAACGAGGCCGACCAGCCGGCACGACAACCTATGAAGCAGCTCCAGCCAAGGCGTTTGGGGCAGCCGTTCGCAAGGTGAGAACCAGCCAGGGCATCGCCCAGGAAACGTTGGCTCACCTGGCGGACATCGAGCGCTCCCACATGGGGAAGATCGAACGTGGCGAGCACGTACCGACGCTTCCTCTGATCCTCAAGATCGCTCGCGCGCTGAAATGCAGTTCTGCCCACTTGATGGCGCTGACCGAAGTCAAACTGGCGAAACCCTCTGCGGCAAAGCCCCGAACACGGAAGCTGGCCAATGAGGAATAACGCCACTACTGCGTGTTGTCCTTCTCCCCTGTCGCGGGATTTTCGCGTTTTGGTGCCTCGTTGGCGAGGCTTAGGTAGGGGTTGTCCGGCGGCAGCTCCGAAAACAGCGCGTCGGGCGTAGTCAGCAGGTAGCCGTGCAGCCGCCGGGTCTTGCGCGGCCCCGTTACGTCGCAGGTCCAGATGTTCAGCCCGCTGGACTGTTTGCGGTGCTGTCCGAGCTTTTCAAAACGCTTCTGCACCCATTGCCAGCCCTCGATGTTCTCCTGCATGACCAGCGTTGCGACTTGGACATGCTCTTGGGCGTAGCGCTGGAAGACGCCAGGGCTGACGAGGTACGCGGTCCCGGCGACGGTGTGCACCAGGGCCTTCGCATCGTTGATGGCCAGCTTGCGGGCCTGGATGCCTTGGCGCAGCCAGGCCATGAAGTGCTCGCCCGAGGGCTCGGGGCGATCGGGCGAATGCACTACGGAATCGGAGGCAAGGCTTGGCACCGACACCGGCACCTGCTCGACTGTTGGTGCTGATGCTAATGCCGATGCTGAGGGCGGTGCAGCGGATACGGGCGTCAGGTCCAGCAGCTCGAGCAGCGCATCGACGCCGTTGTCGGGAACCTTCGGTGCCGGTGGAATCCGCGGCGTACTCGGCGGGCCGGCCTTGCCGGGCTCGGCGTCGGCCGTTGTGGGCGCCGGCGGGAATGCCTGCGCCGTCGGCTCGTCCTGCTCCGCATTGACCTGTACACGCCCCGCGAACGGTGCGGGCCGTTCAGCCGCCTCCCAGATCAGCGCGGGCGAGAGCTTCAGGAACGTGAAGCTGTGCGACCAGCCGGCATCGCTCGCGACCGTGGCCTTCCAGATCGCCTTGCCGTCCGGCGTGGGCAAGGCGATGCCGTGGTCCTGCAGCACGTTGAACACCGCCGTGTTGCTGGCCGGGATGCCATTGATGCCTTGCTGCAGCAGGTGCGCGCGCAGCTTGTCGGAAACGGTCTTGCTCACCAGCCAAAGTGAGTCCTGGGTCAGCCAGCCGTCCGAGGCCTGGGGCTGGTTCAACTTGAGTTCCTCCCGCAGCAGGAAGCGCAGGCCATCGAGCAGCTTGCGCTGCAGGGCGTGCTTGGGCGCCGCCAGTGCCTTGCTGGGATCGCCGCCGAGTTCCTGGGCTACCGAGGCCTGGTCGGCCTGCACGACCAGTTCGCCGAGCGTGCCGGCGTGCTCGTACTGGCCGGCCAGCACGTACAGGAGCGCGGCCCACAGGTCGGGGTAGCCAGCGAGCCAGTCGAAGAGGCCCGGATCGAGCAGCCGGGCGTAGAGCAGTCCGGTGGCGGCGCTGTGCAGCCGGTATTCGCGCTCCTTGCGGTAGCGGAAGCGGTACGGCCGCCGCAGCGGGCCGTGCCAGGGATGCCAGACCGTGCCGTCCGCGTACTCCACGTGCAGGTCAACGGCGACCTTGCCGACGTCGTGCAGCAGCGCCGCATAGGCAGTGCCGGCCGTCCACGCTTCGGCCTGGGCGGCTTGCGCCTCCGGCGTGGTGCCGGCGGGCAGCAGGTGCGACTGCCGCAGTTTGAGGGCGTAGGCGACGATCTCCAGGCCGTGGTCCAGCATGCCGCCCGGGTAGGCATGATGATGCGATTCCGAGGCAGGGAACTGCTGGACCAGCTCGGCGTAACGCTCCAGGGGTGCCAGGTACAGCGTGGCGAACTGGCGGCGCGACAACGAGGTGCGCTGCCAGATGTGTTCCAGCAGCCGCTGCCGGCGCGGCGTTGCCAGCAGCGATGCGGCCGGCTCCGGCCGCATCAGCCCTTTGCTGGGATCGGCGGGAGGGGTGGGAGTCGGCGCCGCGCCAGAGGCAGGCGGCGGCCGTTTGCGTTGGAACAGCGAGAGCATGGCGAACCCCGGACGGCGGGCGGGTCGGGAGAGCCTTTTGGCCTTTTCGGGTAGGGCCATTCCCCTTGGCCCCATTCCCTTGCCCCTTCCCCAGCCCTTTGGCCTTTAGGAAGCCTTTGGATATAGGGCAACCAGGGTGTGCCGGCCACAACCAATGCGGAGCTGGCCCAAGCCGAATAGTGACGAGCGTGATGTTTCAAGGAACGACCTGCCTTTCAGCAGTCGTTGAAACAGCGCCAAAGACTGAAACGTCTTCCCGGCCGCCATCAAACGGTCGTCGATGACCAGCAGGATCGCCGTCAGGCTCGACCCAGCCCCTCATCGAGGGCGTTGACCTGTGCTGCGAAGTCAGCCGGGCGCCGCTTGCGAAACGCCTCCAGATTGGCGAGCTTCCAGCGCAAGGCAGGCAGTTCGGCCGCGTGCGGGCATTGCACCACCGACCAGTCGGGCTCGGCGCGTACCAGTCCGCTCAGGAACTGTTTGTGCCCCGCGGTCAGGCGCCGCGGCAGTTCCTGCCGCATCTGTGCACGAGCTGCCAGCAGCGTGTCCAGAGAGCAGGCCACTTCGGTCATACCGACGAAAGCGCGCTCGTACTCCGCAGCGATGTCCTTGTCGTTGCCGAACAGCACTTCATGGGGCGGCCGGTTGTGGCCTGCGAGGTAGAGCACGAAGCACTCGACCATGCCGTCGCTGAGGCCGCCCGATTCGTAGAGCTGCCACACGTCGAACAGGTCGCGCGGGTGCTGTCGGTCCAGGGCCGCCACCAGTTTGCTGGCATACAGCTCGTCGCGCGCCAGGATCGGCGCCTCGAATTCGACGCCGAACAGGTCGCCGGTCTTGGCGCTCAGCGGCCTGCGTTCGACCGGCAGCACCGTGCCGCGGAAGACGACATTCACCTCGATCTTGACCTGGCTGGTGTCGTTCTCGACGATCAGCTTGGTGTCGCCGAGATCCTTGCTGCGCACCAGCCGCGTCTGGATGCCCAGCGGGGCGACCCGCTGCGAGATGGCGGCCAGCTCGCCGTTGATCGCGGCCAGCGCCTGCTCGCGCTGTACCTGCCAAGGCCGGTACACCACGTCGATGTCGACCGACAGGCGAGGCATGTCCTGCACGAACAGGTTGATCGCCGTGCCGCCCTTCATCGCGAAGATCTCGTTGGCGAAGACCTCGGGCGCGACGGTCAGCAGCAGGCGGACGGTGTCGGCGTAGCTCTTATCCATGCGGGTTCAGGCTCAGCAAGGTGCCGTCGGCGAGCCGGCTCATCCAGCGCTTGTCGCTTCCCGTGCGCAGCGGGTAGCGCGCGAGCAGATCGTCCGCGTCCACCACTTCGGTTTCGCGCGCCCAGGTGAGGAACAGCCGCACGGTCTTCACGCTCGTGCAGCAGGCCAGCAGTTGGCCCAGCAGGTCCTTGCGCGGCGAGCGCACGCCGTCGAAGAGGTTGCGGGCTTCCTCCAGGCTTTGCTTGGTGCCGGCCTCGTACAGCAGCTCCAGCACGGCGCGTTCGGAGACCGACACGCGCAGGCCCTCGGGCAGGCCGGGAGGCGTGGCCACGGTCTTGCCGGCGAGCGCGTCGTCCGGCCAGCCGAACAGGCTGGCGTGGACGTAGCGTGCCGGAAAGCGCGAGGTGAACCAGGCCGGCAGCGCGAAGCGGGCATCGCCCCACAGCACCAGCGTGTCGCGGCTGCCCAGGTTGTGCCGAACGCCCTGCAGCGCCAGCGCGCTCTTGCCGCCGACGTGCAGGCCGGGTACGCGCTGCTGCAGGAACTTCAGCGCGCCGTACACCCCGAAATCGTCGTTCGGGAAGGCATAGACGCCGTGGGCCAGGCGCACGAGCCAGCCGCCTTCGGCGTAGCGCGCGGCGAGCTGGGCCGACACCCCGAGCGGCGCCAGGGTGGTCAGGTCGAATGGCGCCCCGCGGGGCAAGCCCGTCTGCAGGCGCTTGATTACTTGGTGCCGGGAATTTGCATCCATGGTTGAAAATTACCACAGAATCCAATCATTCGCTGAGACCGAGACAAGCCGTTGCTCCAAAAATAGCCTCATAGGTTACTTTTCAAGCAAAATCTAATCAAACCTTGCCCCGAAGAGCAGCTCGCTTGTCTAGGTAAGGAAAATTCCTTACCATGAGTGCAAAGAGGCCGAGAACCATCATGCCGTCCGTCCACGAAATCGCCACCATCACCTCCAAGGGACAGATCACCTTGCCCAAGGCGATCCGCCAGGCGCTGGGCGTCGAGGCTGGCGACAAGGTGGGCTTTGAGTTGCGAGAGAACGGCGAGGTGCTCGTCCATCGGGCGGCTGCTGAGCACGAAGACCCCGCCATCGGCGCGTTCTTGGCTCTCCTTGAGCGCGACATCCAGTCCGGTCAGCATGTTCGGGATCTGCCGGATGAACTGGCCCGCAGCTTCGTAGAGCACGCCGGCCATCCCGCCGCAATGGACGAGGACTTCGATGGCGACGTGGTGCTCTGATGCAGCGGCACGGCTGGACCTTGCTGTTTCACGATCGCGTGGTCGGCCAACTGGCGAAGCTCCAAGCGGCCGCGGAAGTTGAGGCAAAGAACGAGCAACCGACGGGCGGGTCGAATGCCAACGGGAAGCTGCTTGAAGCGTTGAGCAGGCTGATGTTGGACCGGGTGCCAAGCGAGCCGGGACGTCCTGAATATCGCCAGGGCAGCGCGATGGAGCAAGCCCACGCGCATTGGCGACAGGCATCCATCGGAAGGCGGTTTGGGCTGTTCTTCCGCTATGACTCGAAGGCGAAGGTGATCATCTACGCCTGGGTCAGAGATATGAAGGCCCGACGAGAAATCGAGAAGCGGATTGAACATTGATAGGCAGCACGAGAAACGATAGAACGACGATGAGGTAGCACCATGAAGACCACCGCACAGACCACCTTCGCAGAAGGTCTCGGCCGCACGCTGGGACGATCGTGGCGTGGCTGCGCGCGTCTGGACCGGCGCGCACAGGGCTGGTTGCGTGCGCAGGGTTTGGCGCCTGGCGCTGCTCGGGCTGTGTCGCTGGTCGTCAAACTTGCGGCCTTGGCTGTGCTGCTCTACAGCGCGTTCTGGCTGGCGCTGCTACTTGCGTTTGCGCTGGCAGGTGCCTGGCTAATCCGCAACGATGATGGCAGCTACGACGAAGAGCAACAGACCGAGTGGCGGCACGGCCCTGCCGGATTTGGCCTCTACACGTCCAACGATCTGCGGGTTGACCCACATGATCCTGACGACGATCAGACGTAGCTACTTCACAGCCTTCAGCGCCACCCCAGCGCCTTTGCCTCCTGCGGCTTGTGCATCGCGCGTTCCGGCGGCCAGTCCCTGAATCGCGTTTCCGGCACGCACACCAACCCAGCCGAGCGAGGCCACCCAAAACGTCGGCAGCACGATGAACATCGTCGCCATGACGAAGTTCAGCAGCATGTCCCCGAAGGCGTTGTTCAGGCCGATCAGCGGATCGAAGTTGCTGTGCGGCCGGTTCGC
>Ga0073904_10002060_pt1 | contig 15233 bp, 7 predicted proteins | sample KloWWTrecipitate_FD_66668 | JGI IMG/M metagenome (GOLD analysis project Ga0073904, IMG submission 66668) | Active sludge microbial communities from Klosterneuburg, Austria, studying microevolution and ecology of nitrifiers - Klosterneuburg... | ecosystem: Engineered > WWTP > Aerobic digester >...
CGACGCAGACCGGGCAGCGCTCAAGGCCGCTCTTGCCCTGCTCAAGGCCGGCGGGACGATCGGAATGTCGCCCGAGGGCACCCGCAGCCGGACCGGCGCGCTGATCCGGGCGCGCTCGGGAGTGGCCTGGCTGGCCCTGCGGACCAACACACCGGTTTTGCCGGTCGCGATCTGGGGGATGGAGAAGATCAATCGCGAACTGGGCCGCCTGCGCCGGGCAGAGGTCCATGCGCGGGTCGGCCCGGCCATCACCTTCGATCCCGACCTTACGGCCGAGGCTGCCACCGAGCAGCTCATGCGGGCCATCGCGGCGATGCTGCCGGAGGAATACCGCGGGGTTTACGTCTAGAAGCAAGATATACCGGCCCAGCCGGGGCTTGGCGTTTCTGGCAAACAGTAGAATCACGTTGCGCCATGAATGCTTCGACTGCGTTGTCCCGCCCACGAGTTCTGCTCATCTCGCACGACATCGTCGGCGACAGCATGGCCGGCCCGGGTATCCGCTATCTCACCCTGGCCCGGGTGCTGGCCCGGCACTGCCCGCTGACCTTTGCCATCCCGAATGCAGCGCCGGAAAGCCTCCGATACGAGGCCTTCCCGATTCAGCCGTATTCGCGCGGCGACTGGCCATCAATCAAGGCCCTCGCGCAAGGCCACACCGTGCTTGTTTTCAACACCGACATCGCCAGCGATTTCCCAGAATTTGCAAGGCTGGACGCCAGCCTGGTCGTCGATGGCTACGACCCGATGATGGCCGAATGGCTGGCCACCCACGCGGGGCGCGCTCCCGCGTCACAGATAGATGACTGGCGCGCGCGCAGCAATCAACTTCGGATGCAACTCGAGTTCGGCGATTTCTTTATCTGCGCCAGCGAGCGCCAGCGCGATTGGTGGCTGGGCCTGCTGGAGGGCGCCGGGCGGATTAACCCGCATACCAGCGCGCAGGATCCGTCCCTGCGCAAGTTGATCGATGTCGTACCATACGGCGTCGACGACGCGCCTCGGGTAACAATCCGGCAGGCCATCCGGGGCGTGTGGCCCGGTGTTGGCCCAACGGACAAACTCATCCTGTGGGGCGGCGGATTGTGGAACTGGCTGGATCCGCTCACGGCCATCCGGGCCATGGCGAAGGTGACTCTCGCGCGCAGCGACGTCAAACTGATCTTCCCCGGGACACGCCACCCCAACCCCGACCTGGACGGAATGCCCACCCACACCCGGGTGGCACGGGCGCTGGCGGAGGAACTCGGCCTCGCGGACAAGACCGTGCTGTTTGGCGATTGGGTGCCCTTCGAGGACTGGCCAGCCGTCCTGCTGGAAAGCGATCTGGCCCTTTCGCTGCATTTCGATTCCTATGAAACCCGCCTGGCCTTCCGCAGCCGCATGCTGGGCTACATCTGGGCGGGCCTGCCGACGATCGCCACCCGCGGCGACGCCACCGGCGACGTTGTCGCGGCCTACGGACTGGGCGAGCTGGTGGATGTCGGTGATGCCGACGCGGTTGCAGCCGCGATGCTGCGTTGGCTTGACACGCCGCGGGCGGAGCTCGAGCCGCGCTTTGAACGGGCCCGGGCCGACTATGCCTGGGAGCGCGCGGCCGGGCCGCTCATCCGCTTCTGTCAGAATCCTTGTCGGGCTGCGGATCGCGGAGCGGGCATGCTCAGGCCGATAGAGGCAACCCAAGCACCACCTTCGCCCGCGCCACCAGACGATAGGGCGTTGCCCGAGGCGCTGGCCGCCCTGGAGACGCTGCGGAATGAACGCGACCGGCTTCGCGCAACGGTCACAGGCTATGAGCAGGGGCGCTTCATCCGCCTGATGCGCTGGCTGAAAAACAGAATATGAAACCGACGAAGACAATACGCCGCCTGGGGTTGGTGTGCCTGGTATTCCTGTTGAGCCAGATATCAGCGCTGGCCGTCACACCCATTGGCGAGGGAATGGACGTCTATGGTCATCTGGCCTACATCGATTTCTACGCGGCACAGGGACGCGCGCCAAGACCCGACGAACTATCGATGGCCGCCTGGATTGCGCCTCTGCGGCAGAATCTGCCCGGCCCCGACTTTTCGACAAACGGCGAACGATACCGGCGCTGGGCCGACAGCGGACCGGAAGAACAGCAACGGATCGCCGATCACCTGGGGGCAACGATCGAAACCGATTCATACGTCCAAACCAACTATCAGAGTCAACATCCTCCGCTGTACTACGCCGTGTTGAGCCCGATATACAGGCTTTTCAAGCCAATGCTCCCGATAGGCGCGCAGCTCTATGTCCTTGGCCTTGTCTCGGTCTGCATCGCAATGCTGGCCTTTCCCGGGCTGTATATGACCCTCCGCCTGTATCTTGACGAAACCAGCAGCCTGATTGCCTTGCTGGCCCTTGCCTGGTTTCCGAACTTCCTGCCCTTTCTGGGGCGCATCACCAACGACGCACTGGCGTTTCCGCTGATGGCGTGGGCGATTTACTTCTGCCTGCGCTGCCGCGACTCGCAACCGCGCAGACACATCTTGATTGCGGGTCTTCTGATCACTGTGGCTGGGTTTACCAAGACCTATGCGCTGACGCTCTGGCCGCTCTACGTGGCGTGCGCATTCGCGGGGGAGGAACGCCGACGTTGGCGAGAAGCGGGTCTGGCGCTTCTTGTCGGTGGCGCCGGAACGGCCGCGCTACTGTCGTTCAACCAGCTAACGACGGGACACATTATCCTGCTCAGACATATGGTCGCTCTTGAGTCGACGCCAATTTTGGAGAGAATTAGCTGGCTCGCCAGACTCAATCCGATCTGGTTCTTTGGCGGCTTGGTCAAGGGGTTTTGGTGGTCGGGCTACTGGAGTTTTGTGTCACCGGGGCTCGTCTACTATGCGCCGCTCGGGCTGCTGCCCGCGCTGTTGCTTATTCGGACACGCGCAGCGTGGCGAAAAGCTTTGGGCGCGCTGTGGCCGCATCTGGTGGCAATCCTGGCATTTGTGGGGGCGATGGCTTGGCATGCGGCCACCTTCGCATTGCTGGCGAATCTGCAAGGACAAAAAGAGTTCTCGGGCAACGAGGGTTGGTATGCCAACGTGTTGGTTGGCAGCTTCTCCGTCATCGCCCTGGTGCTTCTCAAGTTGCGCGTGTCACCTGTCGCGCTTCGACGCACGCTTGTCGCGGCGACGATCTTTATGGCCCTTTGGAACATCTTTGCCCGAATCGGACTCGCCGCCTTCTGGATGGGCCTGGCGGATTTGGAAGGACGCAACCGTGGCGTGATTTGGACACAGGCCCTTCCGGCCATGCTCAACCCTGACGCATGGCGAAACTGGTTGGCGCTTCCAGGTGTGATCGAGCCCGTGGCGCTCACGTCGCTGCTCCCGCTGCTGATTGCAGTCGGAGTGACAGGAGCAATACTCAAGAGGCTGGGCGCACATCAATAAGCGACTCGCCAATAGCTCATCACAATCCATGAAAACTACTTTCGGAAACTTCCCTTTCATCTCCACTTGACGGCCACGTCACTTTCTACGATGCGCGACGTGGCGCGAGACGGAAGTGCGATCGTCCGGCCAACGACTCGATCCGTGAAGACCAGATTACATCAACCTTGACAGGAATCCGGGAAGACGCCTCCGAAAACACCATTCAGCATTCGAAAGCCCAATTCCTGTTTCCGATTAGCGAACCAATCCCGGAAGGAATACGAGTCCGCTTGCTCCTTGACTACAAGACGCGCTGTCGTCCGCGATCAGGAATGGTTCCGACCACGACGAAATCGCCTGGTAGTTGAAGGCGCTCCTCCATTGCATCAGACGGGCTCGCAATGGAAGATGCGGTTGTTGCCACAGATTGCGGGCGATTGCCGACACGTCAACGCTGATCTGGGTGTCGCTCTGCCACTGGATTTCCATGCCAAATAGAAGTGACATATCTCCGAACCCTTCCCGCAAGAACTGCACACTTGCGTTCTCGCTACTGAACCCGTGTCCCTGAAATGCCAGTTGCCGTTCTGCCACAGCACCGACGCGAAGGGCGCAACTGGGTGGGAGGGGGCTCACGTGGCTGATCGCGGCGGAGTAGATGACCAAAGGAGTGGGTGTCGGTGTAGGCGTTGGTGTACCTTGCGGGGCCTGGGTGGGTGTTTGCGTCGGCGTAAGGATTGGCGTCTCGGTTCCTGTAGACATACGCGTCGGCGTTTTGGTTGACGTGGGAGTGCGCGTAGATGTTGCTACAGAAGCCAGTGTGGACGTGGAGGTCGGAGTTCTCGTTGGCGTGTTTGTGGGGGTGGGTGTCGCCGTGCTGAGTTGAGACCAGTTTAGGGCAATCGACGCATAACCTCCTGTATCGACCATCTCGAGTTTGAACGTATGGCTTCCCGCTCCAATGTCCCGGTCTACATAATCTGTGACACAACAGGTGGACCATTTGTCCAGCACAAGCACATCGTCGATCCACAGCCGCGCTCCGTCGTCGTGAGTCAGGTTGAACCGGTATGTTCCCGGAGCAAATGCCATGCTGCGTGTCCAGCGCGCGGAGAAGTCACCAAACACGTTGAAGGCCGGCGCGCTGTATGCCCAAGCATAGTTGATATCAACCTCGTTGCGTGCCGCCGTTGGCCAGCCTGATAGGGTTGAGTTATTGAAGTACTGGGCGTACCACTTTGACGCATCCTGGGCCATTTGCCATCCAAACTGGATACTTGCCCAACCGTTAGTGTCAACAAACTCGACTTTGATCGCATGGTTTCCAGCTCCAAGCGCCAAGTCGCCCGTTTGATGCGTCTGACAACACGTGCCCCACTGGTCAATGACGAGCGCATTATCGATCCACAATCGAACGCCATCATCGTGGAATACGTGGAATCGATATGTTCCACTGTCAAGATTGACCGTTCTTGTCCATCGCGCTGAGAAATCGCCATTGACGATGCCCGGTTCGGGTGAATCCGCATTCCAGTTGTAGTGAAGAACTGGCTCGTTCCTGATTAAGACCGGAGACCCGGACAGGGTCAGATTGTTGAAATACTCAGCCCGCCACTGATTTGGGTCGATTGGCATGGGAGTCGGCGTAGACAGGCACGTACTTGTTGTGGCTGTGCCCGTGTTGCTGGCGTTCGAAACGACACCTTGTCGATGCGCCTTCACGTAGTAGGAATAGCCCGTATTGCACGTCAATCCACTGATCTGGTAGCTAGTGGCTCCGACCCCCACGCCTCCAACGTAACCGCCACTTGCGTTGTAGATGTTGTAGCCGTCCACACTTCCAGGATCATCGCTTGATTTCGTCCAAGAGAGATTGATCTGCGTGGAGGAGCCGGCCGACGCACTAACATTGGCGGGTGCGTAGGGCCTGATATAGAAATGCCACGCGGGCCCAGCAGTTGTCCCGTCGCTGTTGCGCGCTGTCACCTGCCACTGATAGCTGCCCCCATACTGGCCTCCAAGATACAAAGACGAACAATTTCCGGCAGGCGTAATATCGATGTTCCCGCCCCAGATATGGACATCGCACGAACTCCCGTTAGTGCTCCAGTACAGCGTCGGCGAATTCGTCCGTTCCAGAGTCGCGCCGTCAGACGGAGTGGGATTGGAAGGAGTGCTAGGCGGCGACGTCGAAGTCGTCAAGTACCTATAGCGAATTGAATGTACTGTATAGCCCGTATCCCAACTGGTGTAGCTTCGCGACATCCTGCATACGGAGCCTCCGCAACTCGGATGAGTTGTGGCTTCGACCGTGTTAGCAGCGCTCTGGTTGGCGGTAAAACTTACGAACAGCGCAATATGTGTGTATTCATCATTCAGGGCGTCTCCGCGCTGGAGGTCCTGCCAGTTTATGTGGTCACTCACTTGAGCGATGCTATAGGTAGTGAAATGCGCCTCGTTCCAAGCCCTTGACACAAAGCCGGAACAGTCCACCCCGCTTGCGCACGCAAGAATAGTCGCGGTACCTGTGTCGCCTGCAGCCTTGCCCTGTTGCATTCCAGTACTAAAGCTGCTGATCGAATCATATCCACCCCATTTGTAGGGAACCCGCGTAACGACTTGATTTGAAGAATACGACCCCAAGTACACCGGTTTGATGCGATCATCAGCGACGCTACAAGCCGTGCCCTGCAGGTTTGCCGAACTCGCCGTCCATTGCAGATCAGCATAGTTGCTCGCGTTCTGCATGATCTGGTCTCGCGAGATAGTGTCTGGGAGGTGTGTGAACCCGGCATTATCACGAAGTTCCCGCTCCAGCGCCGTCGACTGGAGCTGCTTCTCAAGAGCCGTCCACCGTTGCTCCAGCGTGTTCTCGATCGCGCTCCCATATGCCAGTTTCAGCACTTGCGTTTCCGTCTCGAGCACCTTCAGAAAGTAGATGTTTCCATCGGTGTCAACGTCGACAAATCGTGTGGCGATGGCGTATGAACCATGGGTGGGCAATAGAACCGAACCTAACATCGCCCCGTTTGATTCGTATGCGCGAACGGACGTGTCGACCAAAAAGGCTGGGATTCCTTCCAGCAGTTCCTCAACAAGAACAGCGAGGCTTCCGTCGCGGTTAAGACCGACCACGCGTGCGGAACCAAGGTAGTACTTCGACTTGACCAGTAAAGTGCCCGGGTTTTGCCCTTCGATAGCCAGCTCAAACTCGTGGCTGCTCAAGCGCGTTGCGGAATAGCGACCTCCCTTGAAACTGAGGCCCCGCTTGGCTAAAGTACCCGGCGCGAGACGTAACTCAGCAGAACTCGTCACAAACTCGAATTCTCGGTCGTAGTTCGTCTGCCAGACCAGGTGCCCAGTTGGGTCCACTTCTATTCCGCTGTTGTTGTCGAACAGTGCTTGATCAAGCACGTCCGTCTCGACCATCACAGATCCATCTTGAGTAAATTTGCGAACCTTGCGGCCGGCAGTATCGGCAACATAGATGCTGTCTTCGTCGATCGCCAGATCGCTGATTGAGGCACCCGGAATGGACACCGACATCGTACCTTTACCACGGAGGTCAACTACAACGACTCTTTGGTTGATGCTGTCCGCAACGTATATCCTATTCCCATCCGACGCGACTCGAATTGATTGAGCACCAAATGCTTCTTGCTCTTCGAGTCTCGCGGAGATGCCTATCTGGTATGGTCCCAAGCCGCGATCGAATGAGGCAATCACTTGCGCCTCATTCTGTTCATATCGGCAGACGCTTTCGGAAGAAAAAGCCGGCGTCAGCGCAGGGTTTGCCCGTCCAGTGTCAAAATCTTGAAACGGATCATGGCCACTATCGCTGTAGCTGGCGAGTACTGAACGTGCGCCAGAAACACCGCCAAGTGTAGACCTTGGCTCCCCTGCGATGACTGCCGAAGGCTCATACGCGGAGGCTGATCGCAAGGACAGCGCACACAAAACAACAAGGACTATCGCGATGGGACACAGTTGAGCTGGATGGCGCCTGTGAAGCTGCTTGCCAACGAAAAGTTGAACTGCATTTCTCAAGGCCGTTCTCCCTTTGAAGGTCTGGATGAGTAGTTGCGGAAGCAGAAAGCCCCCTTTTTTCGGCGCACTACTGGACATAGCACGCCTTGCGCACACCTGAAATTGGGTCGCCAAATCAGCCGTTGGCCCAGTCAATCCCGTCCGTCACGCTGCTCCAGTGGCAGCTTCGGTCGTTCGGAACTCAACAATGATTTGGTCTGTGTTCTGGTCTGTCGTCGCCTCGTCAACACTTGTCTTTTCAGGCGGCAACCCTTTCTGTGACAGCGCCTGCGGCGCAGCCGCGCCAAGCATGATCACAACGACGACCGCAACACCGGCCATCCTGACTGGGCTCACCATAACTTCAAACCTCCCGATACATTACTGCGGCCGTGATTCGCCGCGCTTTAGGCTTGCATAGATAGCCTCACTGCGCGCAAGGAACAACCATCGATTCCGGCAACCTTGACCCCGCTTATTGGATGAAGCACTTCTTGGCGACGCCGGAGATGGGGTCGCCGAAGACACTGTTGGAGCAACCACTGCTGCTGGAGACGCCGGTCCAGAAGAAGAACTTGCCGTTGGCGCCGTAGGCGACGGTCTTGGTCCCGGAGAAGGAACAGTTTCCGCCTTCAGTGGCGCAGTAGCCGAAGCCGGCCGGCCCGCCGCCGTTACTCGTCATGGAATAGCACTTCTTGGCGATACCGGAGATCGGGTCGCCAAAGACGCTGTTGGCGCAGTTGACCGAGGAGGAGAGGGAGGCCCTGTGGGCGAAGCTGCCATTGGCGCCGTAGGCGACATCCTGGTTGGAGGAGATGGAGCAGGTGCCGTTCTCGTTAGCGCAGTACGCGAAGCCGACCGGGCCGCCCGTGGAAGACGCGCTGATGTAGCAGGCCTTGGCAATGCCGGATATAGGGTCGCCAAAGTAGGCGTTGGCGCAGCTTACCGTGCTCGCGAGGCCGTAACGATAAGAGAAGCGGCCGTTTGCGCCGTAGGCGACATCGCGCGGGCCGGCGAAGGAGCACTGCTGGCCCTCACCCCCGCAGGGCGTGTAGCCAGAAGGACCGCCGGAGGAGGTGGAGTCCTTGGTGTAGCAGGCCTTGGCGACGCCAGAGATGGGATCGCCGAAGGCGCCGTTGGTGCAGCTGATGCCGCCGGAGACACCGGTGAAGTATCTGAACTGGCCATTGGCCCCGTAGGCCACATCCTTGAATCCGGAGAAGGAACAGTAGCTGCCCTCACTAACGCAGTAGGTGTAGCCAGCGGGGCCGCCGGAAGAGGTAGAGTCCTTGGTGTAGCAGGCCTTATAGACCCCGGAGATGGGATCGCCGAAAGCGCCATTGTTGCAGGCCACGCTCCCGGTACGGCCAGTCAGGTAGTTGAACCTACCATTGGCGCCGTAGGCGACATCCTTGACCCCGGAGAACGAGCAGGTACCGCCCTCGCCGACGCAATAGGTGTAGCCGGACGGGCCAACCGGCACGTTCACCGGTGTCGGAGTCGGTGTCGCCGTAGGCGCGGATGAGAGTTGCCAGTTCAGAACATAGTTGCCCGTCGCGCCGTAGAATCCAGCAACCGCAACGTTGTATGTTGCACCCGCAATTGCGTCGAACGACACGCGACTTGCGCCGCCATACGCGCCCGAGTCATCATCGTGTGCAACCAGACTGAGGCCCCCAATTGTGCTGCCCAAGTAAACACCAATCACCGTGTCAAAGCTGCTGCCAATGGTGTCAATGGTGACTCGTGAGGAATACGCCGGTACCCAGCGATACCATACAGATGTGGTTGCCGACGCAGCAATGCCGAAGTGATATGGCTCGCCACTCTCGAACGTGGCTCCATTATTTGACCCCGATGTCGATCCCGAGCTGCCATTCAACCACACCGCGTTCGCAAAGTCGTCGTTGCCTGGCCGACCGACCGAGGTCGGCGTAGGCGTATTGGTGGGCGCGGGTGTGTTGGTTGACGCTGGCGGAGGCTTCTGCTCCACGACGATTGATGAGGTCGTGTTTCTCCCAATTCCGTTGTCGATCAGGTCGGCGTCGTCGCTCTCGATCAGGGAGTTCGTGCCACCATAGTTCTGGTCAGCATAGAGCCAAGCCCGGACGTTTCCGCCAACCTTGAGGGACTCGACATCGTTGTCGCCCACCGGATTGAAGGTTCCGGAGTTCGAATAGCTGCCAACGTTGAGCGGTCTGCAGTTGCCGCTGAAGCCTGCACCTGAATAGATAAGGACTTCGTTTGCCCCAGGAGAACTACTCGATGAACATGACGACGGGTTGGGAGTCGGGGTTGCTGTTGCAGGAGGTGCGTTGACCCGTTGGACACGAATCACGCTTGGAACGGTTACATACGAGGTGCTTGCGTATTGGGTCTTGTAGTACCAGAATCCGGCAGCGCTGCCGCCATCCAGCTTGAATGCGTTGCCGAGCGACTTTCCCAGATCCCCAAACCGGGTATTCATCGCATCGTGGACAGCAAGAATTGTGTGCGAGGCATTGTTGGACTCGGCCAGGGCAAGGACCGCCCTATCGCCAGAGAAACCAATCGCCGATTGTGGGCGATTCCACCAGTTCGTTGCGGAAGGTCCGAAGTGCTCATCGTTTATCACAACGTCTGAGCCGTTTGCTCCGCAGTTTCCCCCCACTCCAGCAGTACCGCAATTCCATCGGAATGATCCATCAAATGTGAACTGCGGCCCAGCGCCAACCAAGTTCCTGCTGTACCCCTCGGCGCCGCCACCGCTATCATTATTTGGTATTCCATTTCGCCACGGGGCGCACCAACTCCGAGCTTGATTGTCGCTCACGAACTTGTACCACCAGTCAATATGCGGCCGCCCGGCGTCAGAGAAGCCTATTTCACGCCTCACCCATCCGTCTTGGCACAGTTTCGATACATTTGTAAAGGTGGTTGGACTTGAGCCATTAGCTATGGTCAATCCATTTCCACAGTAGTTGCCAGAGCACGGACTGAATTGATAGTCGGCGTTGATGATTGCCACGGTATTCGAGTCACGAAAGCTTTCTACGGACCGCAAGCTATTCGAAGCAGCCACATCGATCCTTATAGCTGGGTTTGTCAGATCCACAAGCAAGACATACAGGTTGTTTTGACAGACAAGCTTGTACCCACTGGACCATTGATCGTCAAAAACGGCCGTGCCCGAGCAATTGGTTCCCTTCGGGCTATCCGGCGTACTGGGCTTGGTCTCGTCAAGATTCTCGACTTCTTTCGGTATCTTGACGATCGTAGTGATCAAGTGACTGTCGCTCCCTTCGGACTTGTTCGGAAGACTCCGCGACGGCGCTTCTTTGCTGTCATAGTCCGCGGCGCTTTTCAGCGCAGCTGCATGGGTCGGCGCCAAGTACGCGTCTCCAGAATACACCGATCCCAAGAACAATGCCACAAGAATTCCCACAGACACGAAAACAGACCGGCCGCGATGCTTGACTACCATTTGCCCACCAATCCTGGATAATCAGTCTGATGCATTTGCCGAATTTGACGATGATCGGCGCAACACGCCTGCGTCATGGATGCGCACGATTGCTTTTACTGGATGAAGCACTTCTTGCCGACGCCGGAGATGGGGTCGCCGAAGACATTGTTGGAACAAGCGCTGCCGCCGGAAACACCGGTCCAGAAGAAAAACTTGCCGTTGGCGCCGTAGGCGACGGTCTTGGTCCCGGAGAAGGAACAGTTTCCGCCTTCAGTGGCGCAGTAGCCGAAGCCGGCCGGCCCGCCGCCGTTACTCGTCTTGGAATAGCACTTCTTGGCGATGCCGGAGATCGGGTCGCCAAAGACGCTGTTGGCGCAGTTGACCGAGGAGGAGAGGGAGGCCCTGTGGGCGAAGCTGCCATTTGCGCCGTAGGCGACATCCTGGTTGGAGGAGATGGAGCAGGTGCCGTTCTCGTTGGCGCAGTACGCGAAGCCAACTGGGCCGCCCGTGGAAGACGCGCTGATGTAGCAGGCCTTGGCAATGCCGGAGATGGGATCGCCGAAGTAGCCATTGACGCAGCTTACCGTGCTCGCGAGGCCGTAACGATAAGAGAAGCGGCCATTTGCTCCGTAGGCGACATCGCGCGGACCGGAGAAGGAGCACTGCTGGCCCTCGCCGCCGCAGCGCGTGTAGCCAGACGGACCGCCGGAGGAGGTGGCGTCGCGGGTGTAGCAGGCTTTGGCGACGCCAGAGATGGGATCGCCGAAGGCGCCGTTGGTGCAACTGATGCCGCCGGAGACACCCGTGAAGTATCTGAACTGGCCATTGGCCCCGTAGGCCACATCCTTGAATCCGGAGAAGGAACAGTAGCTGCCCTCACTGACGCAGAAGGTGTAGCCAGCGGGGCCGCCGGAGGAGGTAGAGTCCTTGGTGTAGCAGGCCTTATAGACCCCGGAGATGGGATCGCCGAAGGTGCCATTGGTGCAAGCCACGCTCCCGGTACGGCCAGGCTGGTAGTTGAACCTGCCATTGGCGCCGTAGGCGACATCTTTGACCCCTGTGAAGGAGCAGGTACCGCCCTCGCCGACGCAATAGGTGTAGCCCGACGGCCCGCCCTGTGGGACGGGTGTGGGCGTGGGCGTGGGCGCCTGCGCGATTGACCAGTTGAGGTAGTAGTAGCCTGTTTGACCTGTAAAACCTGCTACGGCAATATTGTAAGTCGTGCCTGCGATAGCGGCAAACGATATTCGGCTTTTAGTGCCGTAGCCGGAATAGTCGTCGTTGGCGTCCTGCTGCACCAGAGCGCCCAGCGTACTACCGGTATAGGCGGCGAGCACGGTATCGAAGTTGCTGCCGAGTGTGTCCATCGTGGTTTGCCCGGACGCCGGCGCTGTCCAGCGGAACCAGACCGAAGTGATCGCGGCCGCACCAATACTGTAGTGGTATGGCTCGCCGTTCTCAAAGCTGGCACCCTCATTGGAGTTGCCCTGGCCACCCGCACTGCTGTAGATCCACTGGGCGTTTGCAAAGTCGTCGTTGGATGGGCGGGAGGCTGACGGGGTTGGCGTAGGCGTACTGGTGGGCACGGGTGTGTTGGTAGACGCTGGCGGAGGCTTCTGCTCCACAATTATTGATGAGGTCGTGTTTCTCCCAACACCATTGTCAATCAGATCGGCGTCGTCGCTCTCGATCAAGGAGTTCGTGCCACCATAGTTCTGGTCAGCATAGAGCCAAGCCCGGACGTTTCCGCCGACCTTGAGTGACTCAACATCGTTGTCGCCAACCGGATTGAAATTCCCGGAGTTCGAAAAGCTGCCGACATTGAGCGGTTTGCAGTTGCCGCTGAAGCCTGCACCAGAGTAAATGAAGACCTGATTCGACCCCGGCGAAGACGCATTGGAACACGTAGAGGACGGAGTCGGAGTGCTTGTTGGTTGAGATCCTCCTCCAAGCGATGGTCCAACACCTACACCAACAGGCGGGTTGCTGCACATGTCATTTACGTTGTACCACGTGATGCCCGACAAGTCTGCAATCCAGATCGACCAGTTCAGGGAGGTGTCTCGAATCTCGAAGTGAAGGTGCGGGCCCGTACTGTAACCAGTGTTTCCCGAGACGGCGATCGGCGCTTCGTAGTCTGAACTCTCACCTTCGGCCTTGAGGAACCCGTCCAGGTGCATGTACACACTCGTATTTCCGTCGTTATGCTGAACCTTCATGTAGTTACCGCCACCGGACGGGTCCCACCCGGCACGTACAACGGTACCAGCGCGTGCCGCATATACCGTCGTGCCAGATGTCATCATGAAATCTATGGCATTCTCGATTCTCAAACCCGCGTTATGTGTGAACGGACATTTTGGTCCCTGCGCGATGTTCTTCTGACCCACGAAGGGCAGACGATACCCGGACGGCGCATCGATCGAATCACCAGCCCCCTTGGGGGCAATCTCGCTCCGATCGGCAATAGGCATATGTGCGCTCGCCAATTGGGTAGCAGAGAAAGGCGTAACAACCTTGAAAGACTGGAGAAAGCTCCTAACACCATTGTCACCAAGAGCCGATTGCGGAGATATGGACGCGAAGTAGACCTTTGACCCCACAGCCATCAACAAGGTTGCCGGGGAAATTGGATCCTTTGGGTTGGATCGAATCAGGATCGAATCCTCAAAGGACAGCTTGAAGTCCGGCTTTCCAATTGTGAACCCTGCTTTTGTGTCGTCGTTTCGAGCCCATTCAGCGAGCGGCAGCGTGTCGGGCTTGTCTTGCATAAGCACTCCGGCCTCTATCTTAAAGCCGACGCCACTAATTGTCGTCACGCTTCCAGGCAGGCTGACGTTCGCTGGAGATAGTTTCCAATCATCTGGGAGCGTGGCTCCGAATCCATATTTCGGATCGACATACGAGTTACCGGACTTGAGATCAGCCACGGTTGAGACAAAAGGTGGAGTTACTGAGGAGGACGGGACCGCGGCATCGGCAGATTCGACCGCGAGGCTCGCCCGCAAGACCCGATCAGCGGCTGAAGGCATAGCGACAGCCAAGCAAACCAGTAGCGAGATCACGATCCGACGAACGATTGTTTGATTATGCACTGGTGTTCTCCGTGTTTCGGAGTTCCGCGTATCGAATTGAGCAGTTATGTCATGACAGCGATCAGCTTCGCAGCGTTTGGTCGTATTCAAACACGTCCCGGATGGTTCCGCCCCCTCCGACTGGCCAGTCCAAGTGGCCAACCCGCTCGCTACTCGGGTTCGAACGGAACCGCAGATTGCACTTCGATCATTGATTGCCGAGCGGCCCGACCAGTGCCGCAGGGCTCGGGGGCGCGGACTCTGTACCCCAACGGACACTTCATATTACAATCAAAGTCCGTTTTGCGCAACTCGGGCATGGCGGTAAGGCAGTGATTACCACCGGTATTCATGGCAGATCCACCCATCACAATCGGTCAATTCGTCAAGTCCCGGCGAGGTGTGCTTGGGCTCACCCAGGCGGCGCTCGCAGACCTGGCCGGATACTCGTCGGAGACCCTCCGTAAGGTGGAGCGCGACACCTATCCCGGTGGCGTGAATGACCTCCTGGCGCAGCGGTTGATTCTTGCGCTGGCGCTCGAAGCTGCGGATCACGACCGCTTTCTGGCGCTGGCGGCCCAATCCCGCCAGGCTTCCGCGGGCACGGCCAAGTCCGCTCCGCTGGCGGTCGCCAAGACTGTCCCCGCGCCGACCGTCGCAGCGGAAGCTCCTGCCGCCTATATTGGCGGGCACCGAAAGGCCCTTTCCGGGCCAGTCCGTCGGGTCGTGATTGGCGCAGTGCTGTTCGCCGCGATAGTGACGGTCGTGGCCTTTGCGGCCAACGCAGCCTGGGCCGCCTACCCCATGGAGGGCGTCAACTTCGCCGCGGTTCGCTTTGACCATGGCTCTTGGGTCCGGATCGAATCGAATGGACGCATGATCCGGACGGGTGACAACCTGAAATCCGGCCGCCCAGTAACAATCACCTACCAGATCGCCAACACCGGCCTGGTGGATACGACGGTGCCCCGGATCGGGATTGCTTTTCGCGGACCCGGCGTGTCATGCGCGGATCCCCTCAGCATCCGGTGGAGCTGGCCGGAAGCGCCATTTCCAGTCGCGACTCAGGTTGGCTTGCCGAGCAATGGAATCTTCGAGTATCGACGTTCGAGGGTTGTCGTCTTGCCGGGTCGTTACTTTGTGGAACCGGTCTTCGAGTACCGGCCGGGGCGATGGAATGGCCTATCGCCCTTTCCATGCATTGATCTTGAAATCGCTCCATAACAATAGCCAGGCTCAAAACACAGACGCACACCACGGAGAACAATGCCGACCAAGATCCGCCAC
>Ga0073904_10002061_pt1 | contig 15228 bp, 14 predicted proteins | sample KloWWTrecipitate_FD_66668 | JGI IMG/M metagenome (GOLD analysis project Ga0073904, IMG submission 66668) | Active sludge microbial communities from Klosterneuburg, Austria, studying microevolution and ecology of nitrifiers - Klosterneuburg... | ecosystem: Engineered > WWTP > Aerobic digester >...
AAATTGCTGGGTTTGAGCGGTGAGGAAGTTTTGCCAAAGGAAATTTATGACCACTGTAAGCAAACGGCATTACAACAGGTAAGGGGAACGGTGCAGGCGGATATTTTAAAAGAAGACCAGGCGCAGAATACCTGTATCTTCTCCACCGAGTTTGCATTGAAACTGATGGGTGATGTGCAGGAGTATTTTATTAATAATAAAGTAAGAAATTTTTATTCGGTCTCCATAAGTGGTTATCATATTGCAGAAGCAGGAGCTAACCCTATCACGCAGTTAGCATTTACACTGGCCAACGGGTTTACCTACGTGGAATATTACCTGAGCCGGGGAATGAATATCGATGATTTTGCTCCCAATCTTTCTTTCTTCTTCAGTAATGGAATGGATCCTGAATATAGTGTGATTGGTCGTGTATCAAGACGAATCTGGGCAAAAGCCATGAAGTATAAATACAAGGCCAATAAACGCAGCCAGATGATGAAGTATCACATTCAGACATCAGGAAGAAGTTTGCATGCACAGGAAATAGATTTTAATGATATCAGAACAACATTGCAGGCTTTGTATGCCATCTATGATAACTGCAATTCTCTGCATACAAATGCATATGACGAGGCGATAACCACACCTACGGAGGAAAGTGTTCGCAGAGCGATGGCTATTCAATTAATCATTAACCGGGAGCTGGGTACTGCAAAAACAGAAAATTTTATTCAGGGTTCATTTGCTATAGAAGAATTGACTGACCTGGTGGAGGAGGCGGTATTAGCTGAGTTTGACCGTATCACAGAAAGGGGCGGAGTGTTAGGCGCAATGGAACGAATGTATCAACGGAATAAGATTCAGGAAGAAAGTTTGTTTTACGAGCACCAGAAACATTCCGGAGAACTGCCACTGATCGGCGTCAATACTTTTTTAAACAAAAAAGGAAGTCCGACTATTTTACCTACAGAAGTAATCCGCAGCACAACGGAAGAAAAAGAACAGCAAATACAGACGTTGCGGAGTTTTTGGAAACGAAACGAAAATAAATCGGCTGACATGCTGCAGCGTTTAAAAGCTGTTGCCATCAACAATGGAAATCTTTTTGAGGAATTAATGGAAACGGTGAAATATTGTTCACTCGGACAAATCACTCACGCCTTGTATGAAGTCGGTGGGCAATACAGGAGAAATATGTAATTTCTGTTTCAGGTGTTGCTAAACTGTTAAGGGACATTTTGTATTTTCATTATGCCACTAATTTGCAATTACTGGTGTTCAGGAAATAATTAGCTGTATGATGGAAAAAAGGGCTGATATTCTTTTTGTTTTTCTCTTAATCTGTGTTGGTCTTCAGGCTCAAAATATTGATGCAACCATTGCCCGGTATGCCAATGAATACGGCCAGGAACGTACTTATCTTCAATACGATAAAACGGCGTATGTGCCGGGTGAAACGATTTGGTTCAAGGCCTACCTGATGAAGGCCATTTCACCGGCCGATGACAGCAAAACATTTTATACCGACTGGACTGATGAAGCTGGTAATCTTCTGTTGCACGGCGTAAGCCCGGTTGTGGATGCTACCAGCAATGGCCAGTTTGATATTCCTGCTGATTATACCGGTACATTCATTCATGTAAGGGCTTACACCAAATGGATGTTGAATTTTGATTCCGCTTTTTTATATGAAAAAGACATTCGCATCATTACAAAAAATGGAAATACTCCGGCTGCTAAAATTCCGGTTGTACCAACCCTCCAATTTTTTCCGGAGGGCGGAGATGCTGTAGCAGGCCTTTCAAACAAAATTGCTTTTAAGGTCACTGATCAATGGGGTAAGCCGGTTAAAATTAAAGGACTTGTACAAAGCAGTATAGGGGAGGAGATAGACAGCCTCCGCATCATACATGACGGGATGGGTTATTTTTTTCTTTTTCCCCGCCTGGGTGAAAGCTATACAGCAAAATGGAAAGATGAAAATGGAACTGAGTATGTTACAGCATTGCCGGCTATTAAGCCAACAGGTGTTTCCTTGCAGGTAACTTTATCAGGTGTTAAGCGAACCTTTGCTGTTACAGCTGAGCAGAACCTGGCTAAAGATCTCGGTACCTTGCACATCGTTGGTACCATTAATCAATACCAGGTATTTAAACTCACAAAAGATATGTCAGCCGGTTTCGTTAAAGGTATTATTCCTACACAAGACCTCCCTTCTGGTATATTGACCATTACAGTATTTGACCGGCAATGGAATCCCCTGGCAGAAAGGATTACTTATATTAATAACGATGAGTATCGTTTTAATGCAGAAATGACAGTTGAACTTTGGGGTTTAAATAAAAGGGCCAGGAATGAAATTCTTATTACGGTGCCCGACAGCCTGGAAGCCAGTTTTGCTGTTTCCGTTACTGATGCGGCTATTGGAACGGACAGCAGCGAAAATATTATTTCACATCTTTTATTAACAGGCGATATTAAAGGCCAGGTGTTTAATCCATGCTATTATTTTTCGGGTAATAATGATACAATTGCAAACCGGCTTGACCTGGTAATGCTTACACATGGCTGGCGGCGTTTTAAGTGGGAAGATGTTGTAAAAGGTAAGTTACCTGAAATCATGTATCCCCGGGACAGCACTTACCTCACTCTTTCCGGCAAAGTGTACGGAGCTACCAACGCACAATTAAGGGATGCAGCAACTATTATTCTTATTGTAAATCAAAAAAGCCAGGCTGATGGTAATATAATGCTGATGCTTCCCGTAGCGCCGGATGGTACGTTTAATGATCCCTCCTACTTCCTTTTTGATACAGCACAGATTTATTACAAACTTTCTACAGGGATAAAAGATGGCTCGGCAACATTTATGGAAAGCCGTTTACCGGCTCTTCGCTACCGGATGCCTGCAACGGGTATTTTCTACAACCGGCTGGGTGATACAACCGGTTATAGCCGTCACTTCCGGTTATCTGATGAGACGCTGAGGTTACTGCAGGAATCAGAAGGGAAAGTGCTGGAGAATGTAATTGTAAACACCAAAACAAAATCATCGGTGGAAATAATGGATGAGAAATATACCTCCAGTGGTTTATTTTCAGGTGGAGACAGCTACAAGTTTGACCTGGTAAATGACAAATTCAGGTTTGCTTACCAAAATATTTTTCAATACCTGCAAGGTAAAGTTGCCGGCTTGCAGATCAATACAAGCAGTAACCCACCCTCTTTGATGTGGCGGGGAGGCCCCCCTCAGTTATTTTTGGATGAAGTACCGCTGGATGCAGATTTTGTTTCTTCCATTGCTGTTTCAGATATCGCTTATGTCAAAGTTTTTCGTCCACCATTTTTTGCGGGTTCAGGTACCAGTACCAATGGTGCAATAGCAATTTATACCCGCCGCGGAAATGATGGACAAGCGGAACCCGGTAAGGGACTGGCCAGTAACAAAGTGAGTGGTTATACGCCGATACGTCAGTTCTATTCACCGAACTACAGCAGTTTTAATGCTGCCAATGAAAAAAAAGATCTTCGTACTACGTTGTACTGGAACCCGCAAGTAGTCACTACAGCTGCTAAAAATAAAATGAAACTTACTTTTTATAATAATGATGTAAGCAAATCTTTCCGGGTAATTATTGAAGGGATAACCAAAGATGGTCAACTCGTACACCTTGAGCAGATCATGGAATAATAAATAAAAAAGCCTCCCGGGAGGCTTTTTGGTCATTTCTGCAGACGTTAAACTATTTTATCTTTCGCTATCAGCTATTTTTTTACCGGTTCTGTCAATTATTATCCATTTGCTATTCTGCATAACTCTTGCACTTCCATCTCCAAAAGTACCGGCAAAGCCATATTTGCAGGCGATAACTTCTCTGCCTTTTGTATCAATATATCCCCACATGCCTTTTTTATTAACGGCAGCTAAACCTTCGGAGAATTGTGAAGCATTTTCGTAGATCATCTGGATTCCGATCTTACCACTGGTGTCGATAAAACCATAATCATTACCATTGCTTACTACAGCAAAACCGTTATGAAAGGACATTGCCTCAGTATATTTTGGCTCTACCAAAACTTTACCAGTGCTGTCTAGATAACCCCACTTGCCATTCAGTTTAACGGCCGCAAATCCTTCAGAATAGGTTAAGGCGTCTTCATAAATAAGGGGAACAACCAATTTGCCATCTTTGTCAACAAATCCATGCTTATCATCTTTGCCTACAAGAGATAAACCGCAAGTACACTCATCCACATGATCATATTGTTTTGTCCATGCCTGGCTGTAAGCTGCCATAGAAATGATAATGGCTCCAAGTAAAAGACTATATTTCATAGTACTAATTTTTTGTGTTAACTGTTCTTTTCAATAGCTAAGCTACAATTCAAAAAAAAGGGGTAGTATGACGCAGCGCATAGGAAAGGATGATTCTTATTATCAAAAAGGGCAACAGGGAATCAGCGCTGTCTTTTTACATAATCAGCCTATCTGTTGAAATTCAGTTACCTTCGCATCTTTCTTAAATTGAACACTTTGCGTTTTACAGAATTTAATTTTCATCCTAACCTCTTAGAAGGAATTGAGGCATCCAATTACGAAACGGCCACACCTGTACAGGAGCAGGTAATACCGCCGATTATGGCTGGGAAAGACGTGATTGCTTCGGCACAAACAGGTACCGGAAAAACAGCCGCTTTTTTGTTGCCGGTGATGAACCGCCTGCTGCAAAATCATGTGGATGGGCAGGTGGGGGCATTGATCATTGTTCCAACCAGGGAATTAGCCATCCAGATTTCACAACACATGGAAGGGCTGTCTTATTTTACCCATCTTAGCTCGATTGCTATTTACGGAGGCAATGATGCTCAGAATTTTGTAGCTGAGAAAAAAGCGCTGCAGATGGGTGCTGATATAATTGTATGCACACCCGGACGTATGATAGCCCATTTGAATATGGGCTATGTAAATATGAAGGGCCTGCAGTTTTTGGTTTTGGATGAAGCCGACAGGATGCTGGACATGGGTTTCCAGGATGATATCAACAAAATCATCAAAGCACTTCCAATGAAACGGCAAAACCTGTTATTTTCTGCAACCATGCCAGAAAAGATCAGGCAGTTAGCCAAAAAGATTTTACATGAACCGGTAGAAATTAATATTGCTATATCCAAACCACCGGAGAAGATCATACAAAAAGCTTTTGTGGTATATGAACCGCAAAAGCTGCCATTGATAAAAAAATTATTGAAGGAAATTCCATACAAAAATGCACTGATCTTCTGCAGTCGTAAGCAAACGGTTAAGCAATTGACAAGGGAGCTGAAGCATGGAGGTTTTAATATTTCAGAAATTCATAGTGACCTGGAGCAATCCGAAAGAGAAAGTGTGTTGAGTGCTTTCACTGCGGGTCGCATACCCGTACTGGTAGCAACTGATATTTTAAGCCGGGGTATTGATATTGATACTATTGATGTGGTTATTAATTATGATGTACCCGGCGATGGCGAAGATTATGTACATCGTATCGGACGTACTGCCAGGGCAGAGGCCGATGGTGCAGCATTCACCCTGATTGGAGAAAAGGAACAGAGTAAATTTGCTGTTATTGAGCAATTATTGGGCAAAGAGGTTGAGAAAGCAGCCGTGCCTGCGGAATTGGGGGAAGCTCCTTCCTATCACCCGAGAACAAGGGCTGGCCATAGCGGACCAAAAAGAAAATTTTATAAGAGTGGTCCCAAAAGAAGATAAAATCTTCACTACATTAGTAATCCGATATAATTACTTTTCATGAAGTATAAATTCAGAGTAAGCCTTTTTTTAGGTATTGTGATTATCATATATAGCTGCTCCCAGGCAAAGTATGCTGCAACAAACAAAAGCTATAAAAAGCAGGTTAAAAAATATGCCAAAATGCTGGCAGAGTATCCAGTAAAGGATAGTTTTACTACTGCAGCTGAATGGGTGGGTACTACTAATTTTTCCATGCGGCGTCCCAACTATGTCATCATTCATCATACCGCACAAAATAGTTGTGAGCAAACATTAAAGACCTTTACTCTCCCCCGGACACAGGTAAGTTCACATTATGTAATATGTAAGGACGGAACAGTTCATCATATGCTCAATGACCTTCTTCGCGGACATCATGCCGGGGTAAGCAAATGGGGCAATGCTACAGACCTGAATTCATCCAGTATTGGTATTGAAATTGATAATAACGGGTTTGAGACTTTTACAGAACCCCAGATCAACAGCCTGATGGAAGTTTTGGGAAAATTGAAAGGAGCTTATAATATACCGGCAGCAAATTTTATCGGCCATGCTGATATAGCACCAGGTAGAAAAGTTGACCCGAACAGGAATTTTCCCTGGCAGAAACTGGCTCAAAAAGGGTTTGGTCTTTGGTATGACACAACCAATATTAGTGTACCAAAAGATTTTAATCCTGTCCAGGCTTTGCGCATTATCGGGTATGATGTAAAGAATGAAAAGAATGCCATTCAATCCTTCAAAATCCATTTTGTGCAAAGTGATACTACTAAAATCATCAATGAAAGTGATAAAAAGATATTGCTTGATCTGATGAAAAAGTATCAATAAAGAAGATAAGGACTTATTATTTCTTTCCAGTCTTTCTGTTGAAGTATAGTGGAAGGAATTTCTCCCTCGCCTATTTTTTCAAAAGACCTGTATATTCCGATGAGCTTGTCTAAGTGCCCTTTGCCTGTAGGATTTGCAACGGTAGGGTATAATCTCTCTTTACACTGGCCAGGATATAACGAAATGATACATTGCAATAACTGTAAGCCGGCCTTTACCGGAGTAAAAAGATGATGGTCGGTTAGAAAAAATCTCAACCCCTGACATTTTTCACCAGCATACAAGCCATGTGTGGGAATATAAGTGATTGCAGTACTCTTAATCCCGGGTAATCGGGTATCCATAAATACCCGGTTGAGTTGTTCTCCGTTAATCCATGGGGCTCCGCAAACCTTGAAGGGTGATCCGGTACCACGGCCTTCATTTACATTAATTCCTTCCAGTAAACCCATACCGGCATAAAGCAATGCAGTTTCAGCATCTAAGATAGCCGGAGATGTAGGAGTAAATAACCAATCTGCTTCCAGAACTGTTTGTTTTCTGTTCCAGTTTTGAACTTTAATGACCGTGAGGTCTACATTCATTATTCGTTTTGCGGCAAAATAAGTTGCCAATTCACCCATTGTACAGCTGTGGCGAACCGGAATGTTCCATCGTCCGATAAAAGATCTGCACCGTTCCTCATCGAGTAGAGGACCTTCCGCTCTTTCAAGGTCACCTCCCAGCGGGTTTGGTCTGTCCAGTATAATTAAAGGTTTTTTACACGCCGCACAGGCTTCCATCACATAAGTCATTGTCCAGAGGTAAGTATAGAAGCGGCAGCCAATATCAGGTATGTCAAATAATACCATATCAATATCATACAGCTCTTCCGGAGCAGGCTTCAGGTGATCTCCGTACAGGCTGATTACGGGTAATTGGGTAAGGGCATCAAAACTGTTGCTTTGGAATGCTCCATCTTCTCCTTTGGCCGATAAACCATGCTCCGGGGAAAATAGTTTTATGATTTTGAAACCTGCTTTAAGCAGTGCAGTTCTTGAAGATTCACCGGTTGAAATGCTGGCAACATTATTGGTTACCAGGGCAAGACGATAGTCTTGAAATTTATTTTCCTGCACAAGCAACTGATCGACCCCGGCCAATACTTTTTTCATTGGTAAATGACTAATTTAGTTCTCCGGCCTTCTCATGATCGTCATATTGATCCCGGAGTTTTAGCAGCTCTGCTTTCATTTGTTGTACTGTTTTCTGATAAGCCGGATTTTTTATGAGGTTCTTTTGTTCCTGCGGATCTGTTTTGAGATCATATAACTCCCATTCGTTTACAGTATAGAAGTAGATCAGTTTATAACGGGTGCCCCTGACAGCAAGATGAGGGATGACCGTATGGTCTCTTACAAATTCATAATAATGATAATACAGGTAATTCCTGTTCAATGTTTTTTTCTTGTTTGTTACCAGGTGTTTTAAACTCAATCCCTGCATCCAACCGGGAACCGGTACACCGGCTATATCCAGAATGGTGGGTGCATAATCTATGTTTTGCACCATACTATTCGTTACTGATCCGGGTTTGATTTGTCCCGGCCATCTCATCAATAAAGGGGTCTGCATGGAAACATCGTAAGCAAACCGCTTATCGAACCAGCCATTTTCACCAAGGAAAAAGCCCTGATCGCTTGTGTATAATACGGCAGTACTGTTAGTGAGTTTTTTCTGATCAAGATAATCTAAAATGCGTCCTACATTTTCATCAACTGATGCCACACAGGCCAGAAAATCCTGGATGTACCACTGGTATTTATATTTTAATAGTTCTTTTCCCGTAGGTCTTAAGTCTCTTAGCAATTTTCCTCTTTCCGCATAGATTTCTTTATAGCGGATTCTTTGTTTTTCAGGAACCCGGTTCATGATGGCCTTATAATAGGCTATTTGTGTTGAATCCGGTTTGTATTCCGGAATATCCATGACATAGGCCGGATCAACTTTCAGGTCACTGCATAATTGCATATCTCTAAGTATGCTCATGGTTTGTATATGCCAGGCACTGCCACGGTTCATTGTATCAGCATACAGAGTGGCAGGTTCGGGAAATGTTTTGGTATGAAACTCTTCGAGGTATTTTAAATCGGGGAAGAAATAACGGTGAGGAGCCTTATGGTGCAGCAGCAATACAAATGGTTTTGATTTGTCTCTCTGCTCCAGCCATTTAATCGTTTCATCGGTTATAACATCAGTTGCATAGCCTTGTTGGGTAATGGTGTCGCCGGTCATTTCAATCAATCGTGGATTAACATACAATCCCTGGCCGGGTAATATTTTCCAGTAATCAAAACCGGCAGGATAGGAATGTAAATGCCATTTACCGATAACGGCTGTCTGGTATCCTGCTGCCTGTAATAATTTCGGCATACTCATCCGTGACGAATCAAATCTTTTACGGTTGTCAATCACACCATTTTTGTGTGAATGCTGGCCAGTGAGCAAAGTAGCCCTTGCCGGGCCACAGATCGAATTTCCTACAAATGCATTATTGAATTTTATTCCCTCTTTGGCCAGCCTGTCGATATTCGGTGTCTGGATCAGTTTTTTACTATAGGCACTGATAGCATCCGCATCATGGTCATCACTCATGATATAGATAATATTGGGTTGTTGTGCTGAGGTAGCAGCAGATAAAAGAAGAAGAAAAATAAGCAGTCGCATAGCTGATTGTATTATAAACAAGGTACAAAATTATCCTTCTCACATAACCCGGAAAGCAAATGAATTTATATGGGGTTTGGTAGTATGCCGGAAAGTGAATTAGATAGAGTTGATTTCTCCCTGAAAATAATATTGGAACCATGATAACCGATACTGCCGGCAGAAAGGATTGTTCTCGCCTGCAGCATACTGGCCAAAAACATTTTTTATAGATCAGGAAGATTCTCGTAATTCATTTTCCTGATAATAGTTTCATCATCAGGTTTTCTGGTTCGTATAGAATTAACAGGCCAGGCCTCCATTTTAGCAGCAGGAAATTCAAATTTCAGAATTTCAGCGATCCCTTCATCGGATAGGTTTTCATTTAACCATGTTTTTGCCAGGTCCTTATTTAAAATTAAGGGCATTCTGTGACTATTTGCTCCACCATTATGAATTTTAGTCATTAAAGTATTCGATGGCCGGGTTATAATAGAAAATGTTCCTATGACTTCACCAGTTTCTGTATTTGGAACCGGGGAATAATTATATAAACCGGCAAAACAAAATATAGCTTCTCCTTTTAATGTTATGAAGTACGGGACTTTCTTCTTAAATCCTGCTTCGTGGTGTTCAAAAAATCCTGTTGTAAATACCAAACATCTTTTATCTCTTACCCGGTGCCATACAGAACGATTATCGCCAAGAATTTTTTCACTTCGGGCATTGGCCATACTACTCCTGTATTCTTTTATTTTTTCCGGAGTATTCATATAATCTGCAATCAGGCCCCATTCAAATAATTTTATTTTATACCCGTTCTCGTTTATTACCACCGGCCATTTTCCATAGGATTGCGCTACCCTGTGATAAGTGGGTTCAAATTGAATAGTTTCCCCGCTAGTGATGTTCAGGTAATCACTAATCAATTTGATATTACTGAAGAAACTCATGTCGTAGCACATGGGATAAATTTTTCTATTTCATCCAAATGTACTTCTGTTTGCTGGCCTTTCCACAAGAGGGCCAGGTACAATTCTCCGTACCTCTCTTTTAAGGTTACTTTCAATTTATCAGCTGGTGAGTATTGCCACCAGGGCAGTTTATAAAGCATATAGCTGCTGATCTTTCGTTTTAATCCATCTGATGCTTTCCATTCTTTTGGCATCAGGTTAATATAGACCCTGAAACCGGGTGGCTGCTCAGCTGCGATTTTTAATTTTTGAAAATGCTCTTCATTTGTACTGTCGTACATAAAACGATACTGATCTTTCATCAATAGGCGCATATGACGGTGTGCCCGTTCTTTATCTGTTTCATGCCGGGCATAGTGTGTCAGTAATAGCGAAGTTGTTTTTTCGCTATCCATTACAAAGATTCCTCTCTTATATTCCTGGCGGACAAAATACATGGGTTGCCTGAGCAGGGCAGCTAAAATTTGCGGCGTTAATAACGTATAGGGGTTTAGCATTTTGCAACTATTTTATTTCATACAACTCGTTCCACCGGGTAGTAAATCTTTTACTTCTGAGCTCTTGCCTCATTTTCCAGTTTCGTTTTAATCCGGATGCTGCATATTTAATTATATCATCTCTGTTGCTAAAATTGATATTATCAACTGCGTCCATCAGGAAACGCTTTTGATGCTGCTCCTCAAGCACGAATAGATTGGCTTGTATAGAATTATCAGGAACCAGTCCCCCTAGTATAACACCGGCTTTCAGGTATTTTAAACCCGGCTCATATAGTTTTTCTGCCAGGGGCAAAGCGTACTGAATTAATTCAGCTGTATCGGCTGTTGCTACCAGGAAATTTGAGTGTTGATATCTTGATTGGGGATTATACTCATACTTCTCTTTCCGGTACCCATTTGTAACTACAAATACCTGTATAGACGTTGCTGCATAATATTGACGGCGTAATTTTTCAGCAGCCCTGGAAACATAAGTTGCTACCGCTTCTTTTATTTCGCTCAGCTCAAAAACAGGTTTACCAAACATTCTTGTAGTGGCAATCATTTTTTTAACTTCCAGCGGGTCCTTCATCGGGATACAGGGAACACCCCGGAGTTCCTTAATCAGTCTTGTTCCTACCACCCCACCCATGTTTTTCCGGGCCCATTCCTCCGGCATGTTGCGCAATTGCCACCCATTGTCAATACCCAGGTTATGAAGTTTTACGGCATATTGACGTCCCACTCCCCATATATCATCAACATAAGTCCGTTCTAATGCATCTTTTATTTCATGCACAGATTGTAAAACCATTACACCCTTCGATTCTTTTTTATTTTTTTTTGATAGCCGGTTTGCCACTTTAGATAAAACTTTAGTTGGCCCGGCCCCGATTGATACTTTAATACCGGTCCATTGTTCTACTGTTTCTTTGATTTCTGTACAGGCTTTATATAAATTATTTTCTGAAATCATACCTAATTGTAAGAATGCCTCATCAACCGAATAGACCTCTACCTGTTCTTTTCTGACAAGAGACCGGAGTGTGTCCATCACCCGCATACTCAGATCCCCATACAGGTTATAGTTACTGGAGAAAACGGCGACATTATTTTTCTCTATGATTTCTTTATTCTGATAATAGGGAGCTGCCATGCCTACTCCAATTTTTTTGGCTTCGTCTGTTCTTGAAATAATACAACCATCATTGTTGCTTAATACAACAACCGGTTTGTCATCAAGGTCGGGCCTGAAAAGCCGTTCGCAAGAGCAATAAAAACTATTACAATCCACTATTGCTATCATACCTGGTGGATTACATATGTAACAACTCCCCACACTACAAAATCGCTGAATTCTGCAAGGTTAATAGATTTATACCGGGCATTCTCCGGAATTAAAAATGCCGATGAAAAATTTTTATGAAACCGCCTCACCAGCAACTCACCATTCAATACGGCCACAATAATTTTTCCATTTGCCAGTTTCACCGACCGGTCAACGATCAATACATCGTTATCAAAGATGCCGGCCTCCCGCATCGCATCACCTTTCATACGGAAAAAATAAGTGGCCGGTTTATTTTTGATCAGTTGTTCATTCAGGTCAATGCCCCGTTCCATATAATCATCGGCTGCAGCACCAAAGCCAGTGGCGTTTGCCGTCTTCACCTGTTGCTGCGAAAATTGCTTCGAGCCTTTATAGGCCGCCCCATAAAATTCTTCCCCTTCCATAAAATAATTTTTGTAAAGCTAAATAATTTAGTAAATTAGTGCTAAGAAAATGGGTAAATATTTTTTGATCTCTAAATGGAAGGGTTATGGAAACTATTGTCAATACTATTCCCGGTTACCGGGTTTATGAGTATTTGCTGGTACTGAGTCCGCATGAAGAATTGTGGAACCGCATCATGAAAGTCAAAGAAAATTTTGCAGAAGGGTATAAGTCTGACCATGCAAGATGGGGTGGTCCGCAAATAGCGCTGGTGAATTTCTCACAGTATGAAATGATGGAAGAACGAATTGTCAACCGGCTGCGGACAGTAGCAATGGGATATCCGCCATTTAAAGTGGAGTTGAAAGACTTTGGCAGCTTCCCTTCTCATACCCTATATATTAATGTAACCAGTAAGCTGCCGGTACAAAACCTGGTTAAAAAGATCCGTACTGACGGGCAACGGCTGATGAAGCTGAATGACGATAATAAACCTCTTTTTAGTATGGAACCACACTTGACGATTGCCAGGAAGTTAAAACCCTGGCAATATGAAAAAGGTTGGTTGGAATACAGTAATAAACATTTCACCGGGCGATTCATCGCCGATAGCATGAGCTTGCTAAAACGACCAGCCGGGGACAGGAAATATCGTCTTATTCATCAGTTTGAATTCCAAAACCTTCCGGTTACAACGAAACAAGGCGAATTATTTGGATAAAAAATCCGTACTCAATAACAGTAACCAGTGGGATGGGGGATGTGAGTAAGGAGAATAAAGAGTAAGCTTTTGTGAGTGTGATTATGAAGAGATAACTCTTTGTTCTCCTTTTTTATTGCGGGTATGTGACGAAGTAATCTTAGAATCAAAACCAACCATAGTGTATGTCAGCAAAATTGAAGCAGGATCATTTTAAAGTGACGGCAAAGCAGCAGGAAGATGGACAACAATATATACATGGCAGGGGTGCCCAGTTTAATACTAAAAACCGGTTCCTGAAAAATGAAATTACCAGGGAGCATACCGAAAGCATTGATGACTGGGAAGAAAGTAATGTACCAACTGTTTATTTAGAGCAGGAATCAAAAACCATCGTTAATAAAGTAGAAAGTAAAGATGTAGGCATGGGGTATAGTATGAATCCTTATGCGGGTTGTGAACATGGATGCATCTATTGCTATGCCCGTAATGTACATGAGTATTGGGGTTACAGTGCCGGGCTTGACTTTGAGCGAAAAATTATAGTGAAGAAAAACGCACCGCAACTGCTGCGTAAATTTTTAATGCATCCGAAATGGGATGCCACTCCCATTATGTTGAGCGGGAATACGGACTGTTACCAGCCAGCAGAACAGAAATACCGGTTGACAAGAGGTTTGCTGGAAGTCTGTAATGAATTCAATCAGCCGGTGGGAATACTGACCAAGAACTCCTGGATATTAAAGGATAAGGATGTGTTACAGGAAATGGCTAAAAAGAAAATTGTTTCTGCCATGGTTTCTATCACTTCTTTTAACGAAGACCTTCGCCGCACCATGGAGCCACGAACTACTACCGCCAAACAAAAATTAAAAGTGATCAATGAATTAAGTACAGCCGGTGTACGTATGGGAATTATGATGGGCCCGATTATACCCGGATTGAATGAACATGAGATGCAACGTATCATGAAAGCGGCAGCTGATAACGGTGCAACATTTACTGCCTATACATTTATACGGCTGAATGGGGCTATCAAATTATTATTTCATGACTGGTTGTATAAAAATTTTCCGGACAGGGCCGATAAGGTATGGCACCTGATAGAACAAAGCCATGATGGTAAAGTGAATGATACCCGTTGGGGTGTTCGTATGCGGGGAGAAGGAAATATTGCTGAGATGGTGGCCCAGCAATATAAAAAGTATGGAAAGCTGTACAGGATGAATGCTGAGGAGTGGAGTTTGGATACTACTATTTTCCGCAGACCCGGTGAGCAGGGAAAGTTATTCTGATACAAACTCCAGTAATAGTTCCTTATCCCGGTACAACATCAATGTTTTACCCTTAATCTCAAATCTATTCACTTTTTCCAGTTGTTTGAAGAAAGCATCTTCAGTTTGCTGTGTTTCTTCACAAAACATTTTGGTGGAAAAGATAGTTGAGATGCTGATCAAATTATTAATAACAACCAGGGAACCGCCGAAGGTGTTGCAACCTCCGTTACCGCCGGCCCTTTTCTTCTCCTGGTCAAATCTGATAAAGGCATTTGCTGGCATATCCGGTACATTATTGCCGGTATGAATTTTCTTTAAGGACCATTTGGTTTCATACAGGGATACGGATTGATTTGTATTTCCTTTTTTCATGATGAAGGATGATAGTACAATAAAAGCTCCTGTGCCGATAAAGGTGATTAGTTTCATGTGATTATTTTTTTGACACCAAACAGATGCAAAAGGAAAGCCGTTTGCACAGCAAACGGCTAAGCTAAAATGATAAAATCCTGTTAACAGGTTGAGTAGGATCTAGACCTTAATATATATTTTCTTTTTATCCATCCAATAGCAGATGGCCCACATGAAAGTGATAACGCACAACGCATACAATAAGGAGCCATTCTCTTTGGCACCCGGGGTATGAATGAGGACTTTCTTATACAGCCAGTTCCAGGGATTAACACCATTGCCAAGTTTAATCAAGGCTAATCCTTTCGGAAGAAATGCACTCAAGGCAAAAACAAACAAAGCATTTTTGCCAAACACATCAAAGAATCGGGCAAGCCCGCCACGAATGTTCTTTATCTCAATCAT
>Ga0073904_10002062_pt1 | contig 15227 bp, 16 predicted proteins | sample KloWWTrecipitate_FD_66668 | JGI IMG/M metagenome (GOLD analysis project Ga0073904, IMG submission 66668) | Active sludge microbial communities from Klosterneuburg, Austria, studying microevolution and ecology of nitrifiers - Klosterneuburg... | ecosystem: Engineered > WWTP > Aerobic digester >...
AAAAAATTATTACTATAAAAAAACAAAACTTTACTGTTTTAAAACACAATTTAATAATCAAAATAATTTTTGGTAATGAACTGTTAGTATCAATTTTTATTATTTCAAATATACAAATTTTTAAAATTTATATTTGTAATATAAATTGGAACTATATTATATAAGGCTCCCGGACTTGATAAATTATCAACTATCTATAAAACATCTCTTTTCTACACATAAAAATTTTAATATTCTTTAATTTAATCATATTGACTATTTTAATGCCTATGGCAAAAAATTCTTCAAATATCCTTTCAGCTAAAAGCATTTCAATAAATAAGCTTTGTGAAAATGCGGCTGATTATATAGATAAAAATAATATCTTTTTTTATATGCCGGATAAGATAATTGCAGATGAGATCATAGATAATTTTTATAATGCATTTACAAACAATGATCCTGACAGAAAGAATAATCTGTTGCATTTTAATGCTGATGATAAAGTAACAGAAAGTATTTTAAATGAATGCAGCAATACTGGTCTCTTTGGCGGAAGAAAGGTTGTCGTAGTTAGGAATGTAAGGAAATTTTTAAAGAATGATAAAATTGCATTAGCGGATTATATAAAAAGATCAAATCCAGATACTTTACTGATACTTATTGAGCCGGATATCTCAACTGAGATCAATAAGATCTTTGATGCTGAATTATTTTTGTCAAAGACCAATGGAGAAGGTATTCAGAATTTTAGTGACAGGATAAATTTATTTAAGCCGGAAGAATTCAGCGAAGATGAATTAATAGACTGGGTTGTTAAAAAATTCGATGGATATAAAATTTCTAAAGACACCGTTCGTCATTTACTGTTATTTTCAAATTATTCTCCCGGTGAACTGCTTTCTGAAATCGAAAAGCTTAAGACTTATTGCTACTCTTCTAAAGAGGTTACAAATGATTCAGTAAATTTATGCAACGGAATTGCAAAGGATTTTAAGGAAACTGATTTCATCAAAGCAGTAATTTCGAAGGATAGTGAACTTGCAATTAAAATTTATAAAAAAATTTCTCTTAAAAAGGAAGTAGAAGTATATCTGGTGATTTTATTGAGTTCAGCATTTATGGCAATATTTAAATTACAGGATCCATCATCATCAAGACTGAATGAATTTAATCTCAAAAGAGAACTTAAGCTATGGTCAGAGGAACAGCTTGCATTACTGCCTCTTTACCGAAAAACGGCTTCATCTATTTCATCTAAAAAGATTAGGAATATAATTGAAAATCTGTATAATACTGATATTTTGTTAAAATCAACCGGCGGAGTAAAGTTTACAAAAATGTTTTCATTGATCAATAATATATGTGCTGACTAAAAATGAATTAGGATCAATGGTTTTGCAAAATTCGATGACAGTAATTTTGATAAAAAATGAAAAATCAATTATGATTATTTATTATGAAATATGCCGGAACAAATAGTTTTTACAGAAGTTTATTAATTTAGGTTTAATGCCCGGAAAATCCAAAACAGAATATAAAATACTAACCGATGAAGAGCTGATACTCCTGTTTCAAAGTGAGGATGTAAAAGCTTTTAATGAACTGGTAAACAGGTATAAAGACAGACTGGTTAATTTTATTTTCAGATATACCGGTAGCAGAGAAGATTCGGAAGATCTTGCGCAGGATACATTTCTGAGATTATACAGGTCAAAACATTTATATGTCGAGATCGCAAAATTTTCTACATGGTTTTATACTATCGCACTGAACCTTACCAGGACTTACATGAGTAAAAAGGGAAAGATGAAAAAGAAGTCGATCAGTAATTATTATGAAGATGAGGAAAAGGATTACGATCTTACATCAACTTATATTCATCCAGATGATAGTGCTAATGCTGCAACTGAAGGCGAGATAATTCAGAGAGCGATAAATTCTCTGAATGAAAAATTCCGTGAAGTAATTGTACTTCGTGACATTCAGGATCTTGATTATGAAGAAATAGCCAAAGTAACATCTCTGCCACTTGGAACAGTAAAATCGAGGATCAATCGCGGCAGGGAATGTTTGAAAGAAATTTTAGAAAGTTTACATAAACCAAAAATTAGAAAATAAAAAATATTTACAATTAGTTTTGAATGACGAAGAAAAATATCTTGAGATCAGAGAAAAGCTGAGAAGTCTGGAGACAGTTCATGCGAGCAGCGACTTTACAAACAAACTTCATCTCAGAATAGTCGAAGAGGAATCTTCCAGAAGAAAAGAACACATCAAAAAATTTGATGCCGAAAAAGGTGGCTTTCTTAGAAATCTTTTTAATAACAGACAGTATCCATGGCTTATTCCATCAGTAGGTTTTGCAGTGGTTATTTTCTTTGTATTCTATATTACTTTTATCAGCAGGGATAATTTTACTAATAATGAAAATGAAATTTCTGCAGATATTAAACAAGAAACTTTAAATAAAGATAATACTGCAGAGCTGAAAAAAAATACAGAGCAGGAAAAATTACAGGCGGAATTAATTGAACAGGATAAAGAAAAAGTTGAGGAAGAAAAAAACGGAGAAAGTTCAAATGAAAATATGAATAATGAAAAGAAAAATGGTTTAACTCAAAACTCTGATCTGGCATTTTCAGATAATAATAAAAAAAGAATTTCTCCTTCAGAGACTAAAACTGAAAATGAAACTGACAAACCCACAGAAAATAAAACTATACCTGAATTAAAAAAAGAAAGCGAGACTAATGTAACTGCTGATGTAAAAACAGAAGTAGCTAAAGGAAATGAAATGGCAACCCCAAAAAGCCGTTCTAAGTCTGATTCAGAAAAAATTGTAATAAAAAGGAGTAAAGAATCTATATCAGCGGATGAAAGTGGAGATAATGGTCTGTCTACAAAGTTGGATAAAATAAACAAAGCCGGTTTAGAAAATATCCGAAATGAAATCATAAAATAATTATATAAAATAAATTACAATAGATTGTTTACATCTAAGATCAATATCAGGATCAGGGACACTATTCTCGATCCGCAGGGAAAAGCAGTTGAGCATTCACTGAAGTCACTTGGATTTGATTCTGTAGTTGATACGCGGATAGGAAAATATATAGAATTAAAAATCGATGCAGCTACAGAAGAAGAAGCAAAAAAAATTACTGATGACACCTGCAGAAAATTGCTTGCAAATCCTGTAATGGAAGATTATGAATTCAGCATTACTAAAGACGGGGAAGGTAAATAAATGGATCACGTAAAAGCCGGAGTAATAGTATTCCCGGGTTCTAACTGCGATCATGATGTCTATAATGTATTCAGACATATATTAAATGCGGATACAAAATTTCTATGGCATAAAGAAACGGATATTGGCGACAGAAATATTATTATACTGCCGGGCGGATTTTCATATGGAGATTATCTGAGATGCGGTGCTATTGCAAAATTTTCTCCTCTTATGAATGAAGTTATAAAATTTGCAAATAACGGTGGTGTTGTGATTGGAATCTGCAATGGATTTCAGGTGCTTTGTGAAACGGGACTTCTGCCGGGTGCATTATTAAGAAATGAAAATCTGAAATTTGTCTGTAAAACTGTTACATTGAAAGTAGAAAATAATAAGAGTATTTTTACAGGCGAATACAGGATCAAGGAAGAGATCGAAATTCCAATTGCTCACGGCGAAGGAAAATATTATTGTGACGAGGAAACATTTATCAGCATAACCGGAAATAATCAGATCATCTTTAGATATAAAGATAATCCAAACGGTTCACTTGATGATATTGCAGGAATTCAAAATGTAAAAAGGAATGTACTCGGACTCATGCCGCACCCTGAAAGAGCTTCTGATGAAGCGATTGGAAACACAGACGGATACAGATTTTTTAAAAGCGTCGCAGAAAGTTTATTATAATTTTTATTAATCCGCTAAGCGGAAAGGAGTAATCAAAATGTTCGGATTAGGTACACCCGAAATCATTCTTATAGCAATTGTTATTTTAGTTCTCTTTGGAGCAAAAAAGATCCCCGATCTTATGCAGGGACTTGGTAAAGGAATTAAAGAATTCAAAAAAGCATCTTCTGATATTGAAAAAGATCTGACCTCTACAGATGACAAAGATAAAAAAAATTCCAACTGACTTCTAATAAATAGTTAAATTCTAAAAATCAGAATATTTTCAAAATAGTCTTCAATTATCATATCTGATATTAATAACAAAATTTTATGAATAGTCCGGCAAGAAATTTAAGTGAGATCAGGAAAGGTCTCACTGAAGGTAATATTACCTGTGCAGAACTTGTACAAATTTATCTTAAAAATATTAATGATCAGAAAGACCTGAATGTCTTTATTTCTTTGTTTGAAGATGAAGCTTTGCTAAGAGCTGGAGAGATCGATGAAAAGATCAAAGAAGGCAAAGCCGGTAAGCTGGCAGGTGCAGTCATTTCTGTAAAAGATGTTATCTCGGTAAAAGATAAAAAGTTGACATGCGGTTCAAAAATGTTAAGTGAATTTGAAACTGTATATAATGCTACAGTTATAGAAAGACTATTATCTGAAGATGCAATAATAATCGGGAAAGTAAACTGTGATGAATTTGCGATGGGATCTTCGAATGAGAATTCCTATTTCGGACCGGTAAAAAATCCTGTTGATACTTCAAGAGTACCGGGCGGTTCTTCAGGCGGCAGTGCTGCATCTGTATCTGCAAATATGTGTCTGCTCTCACTTGGATCAGAAACCGGCGGATCTATCAGACAGCCCGCATCTTTCTGCGGTATCACAGGTCTGAAAGCTACTTACGGCAGAATTTCAAGATTCGGACTTGTTGCATTTGCTTCATCATTTGATTCTATTGGAATTTTTGGAAATAATAATAACGATATTGCAATACTCCTTGAAGTCATTGCCGGAGAAGATGACAGAGACAGTACTTCATCAGAAGTATCTGTTCCTGCATATTCTGAATTATCGGAAAAAACATTTGACCCGAAAGAAATAAAGATCGGTTATGCTGCAGAATATTTTGAGGAAGGACTTGACCCAGATATTAAAAAGGGTGTTCTTGATAAAATAAATTTACTTAGGGAAAAAGGATTTATTGTAAATGAGATCTCATTACCTCATACAAAATATGTAATACAGACCTATTATATCTTAACTTCTGCCGAAGCATCCAGTAATCTGTCAAGGTTTGACGGTGTCAGATACGGCTATAGATCAGAAAATTCAGAGACAATGGAAGATATGTATGTGAATACTAGATCCGAAGGATTTGGTGAAGAGGTAAAGAGACGGATAATGCTGGGTACATATGTTCTGTCCGCCGGATACTATGATGCTTATTACAGAAAAGCCCAGAAAGTAAGAAGACTTATCCAAAATGATTTTGAAAATGCATTTCAAAAAGTTGATTTTATAATTTCACCAACTACTCCGAATACTGCTTTTAAAATTGGTGAAAAAATTGAAGACCCTCTTTCAATGTATCTCAATGATATTTATACTGCATCTGTAAATCTTGCAGGTATACCGGCGATCTCGATTCCATGCGGCAAAGACAGGAATAACCTTCCTTTCGGAATACAGGTAATGTCAAAGAAATTTGATGAAACAGGTTTACTGAAGATCTGGAATGAACTTATAACTTAATATTATTATTACCTTTTCAGATTGAACTCGAATTTCGTTCCTTCATTTTTAATACTCTCTACAGTAATGCGGCTTGAATGAGCTTCAAGAATATGTTTTACAATAGACAAACCCAGACCGCTTCCGCCTACATCTCTTGATCTTGTTTTATCTACTCTGTAAAATCTTTCAAAAATCCTCGGTAGATCCTTTTCGGGAATTCCGATTCCGCTGTCCTGAACTTTCACAATCACATCCTTTTCATGTACATCCACTCCTATATTTATTATTCCGCCTTCCGGAGTATATTTAATTGCATTATCTATCAGATTGATCAACACTTGTTTAAGTCTTTCCTCGTCTCCGAAGACCTGAATACCATTCAAAGGATCAGCATCAAATTTCAACTGGATCTTCTTGGTTTCGGCTATATCTTCAAGCTCTTCAAGTGTTTTGGAAATAACATTCGAAATTCCAAAATATCTTTTACTCATCTTAAGACCAGTTTCAAACTTAGCAATACTGATAAGATCTTCGACCAGCTCCTTTAGCCGTTTTGTCTGATTGAATGCTCTGTTCAGAAAATCTATGTTTACTTTTTCGTCATTGATTGCACCGTCCAGCAATGTCTCGAGAGACAACTGTATTGCAAAGATCGGTGTCCGTAATTCATGTGCTACATTTCCCATAAATTCATTTCGATTTACTTTAAATACTTTTGCAAGCTCAAGTTCTTTCAGAATTCTTTCAGCGATGAGATGTATTTCATTTATAAGCTGATGAACCTCTCTGTTTCCTGTTGTATTATTTCTTACTTCACTTATTTTGTTCAGGATCTCTTTCAGATCAGTGATCTTAAATTCAAAATTATTAAACTTATCAGAATCTTTTCCTGACTTTAGTTTCTCAGAAATGCTGAGGATATTTTTCAAAGGTCTGGATATTTCAAAGTAAAAAAAGATCATACTGACAAAAAACATTATGAGCCCGAATATTCCGGAAATAAAGATTACATCTGTTTTGAGGTTAAGCAGATTGGAAAAAAGGATCAGGAGAATTATCAGTGAAGAGAAGTATATCAAAGAATATTTCGTAAGGAGATTTACTTTTTTCATGAATAAAATAAAGTGCGGAAATTAATTATCTTTGAATCTGTATCCAAGTCCTTTAATTGTTTCAATATAATCAGAATATTCACCAAGCTTTTCACGGACCTTTGCTACGTGCACATCGACAGTTCTATCGACTACATAAATATTTTCACCCCAAAGCTGATTTAAAAGAATTTCTCTTGAGTAAACCCTTCCTCTGTTTGAGATTAGAAAATGGAGAAGTTGAAATTCTTTTTTAGGGAAGAAGATATCCTTCTGATCTATTTTTACACTGTGACTCTGACTGTCTATTTCCAGATTTTGAAAAGTTATCTTTTGATCGGATTTGAATAATTTTTCTGAATCGATAGAAGTTCTTCGGATAACTGATTTTATTCGGGCAATTACTTTTCTTGGAGAAATGGGTTTTGAAATGTAATCATCAGCACCAATTTCCAGACCTATGATCTCATCGATCTCATTTTCTTTTGCAGTCAAAAAAATTACAGGTATTCCGGAAGTTTCAGGATTGCTCTTTAATTTTTTGCACACTTCATAGCCGTTAAGTTCAGGCATCATAATATCAAGTATTATCAGATCAGGAATATTTGCCGCAAGTTCTAAAGCATCTTTTCCATTATAAGCGGGGATCACTTCAAATTCATTTTCTCGTTCGAGATTGTATTTAAGTATATCTACAATATCTTTTTCATCGTCTACTACAAGTATTTTTAATTTCATTTGATTAGTTTTCATAAAAATAGTCAACCTATGTTAATTAATCTTAAACAAATCATTTAAAAATTATTTCCTTTCCGGACTTTGCTGATTTATAAACAGCATCAGCAATCTGCATTACTTTCAGTGCATCCTTTCCGCTTGAGATCAGATCATTTTTACCATGCACAGCACCTATAAAATTCTGCAGCTCATACTCATAACTCTTCTTAAACTGATTAGAAGGCAGAGGTAATTTTTTTGGAGTAATATTATACAAATTATCTTCCATCTTTTTATATATTCTAAACGGATTAATGGAAGAGCTGCCAGACTTTCCGTAAGCATTGCAATAAAAAAGTTCTCCTTCCCTTTGAATGCCCCAGCTAACTTCCACTGTAAGTGTTGCTTTATTTTTAAAACTAACTATGACAATACTGGAGTCTTCTACAGATTTTGTCGTGTGATAATAATTTGTTGCTGATACTTTTTTGATTTCCGGAAAACCAAGTATCCACAAACCAAGGTCGAGCATTGCAATTCCGGTATCAAGAAAAACACCGCCGCCCGAAAGTACTTTATGAAGCATCCAGTTCTGATCTGAACTTTTCGGCTTTATCCATCCTGTCTTTACATAAAAGATCTCACCGATCTCACCTGCTTTTGTGAAAGTCCGTTGAAGCATCATATCATTCCTGAATCTGTTATTCATCCCGACCATAATCTTCTTTTTCATTTTTGCCGCAATATCAACTATAGTTTTTGCTTCCTTATAATTTCGTGCAATAGGTTTTTCAATCAGAATATCTTTACCAGCTTCCAGACATTTTTTTGCAATGTCTTTGTGAACACTTGTCTGAGTAGCTACTATTACAGCAGAAATGTCTTCACACTCTTCCAGCATTTTTTCTACATCTTTGAAATATTTATTTACACTATATTTTGAAGATATGCTTTTACATTTTGATACATTACTGTCGCAGACTGCGCTGATCTCTACATCAGCCATTTTTGACAATATAGGCAGGTGAATTACCTGTGCTATCCCGCCGAGTCCTACAATTCCGATTTTTAATTTACTCATATTAGTTTTTAGGTAATTGGATTTGAAGTATAAAAAAAATTGTCAAGACACCCAAATCACATATAAAGGTTACTTACCGTTGCTTTCTTCCGAACCTGGCGGAGTTGGGTAATTTTATATTGTTCGGGGCTTGACAATTAAACTTGATTGTAAACTTTTGTAATATAATTAAGATGATTTAAACATTAAATACAAACCTAAGCATCCTATAATAATATTTGCAATCCACATTCCCATGAAAGGTGTCACTAATGCCCTGTCAGCAAGCTTTTCACCTCCTATCAGGCATGCCCAGTAGAGAAGAAAAAATAATAAAGATAATCCCGCTGCAATACCGAATCCTCCCTTTTTTACCCTGTATCCGAGAGGAGCACCTACAAGTATGAATACTACGCAGGCAAATGGGATCGAATATTTTTTATAAATCTCTACTTCGTATGAGTCTATCTGCTTATCTATCTGCTTTGAAAATGCAATTGTATTTTTATATTCAGAAGATTTCTCTGCTATTAGTCTTTGCAGATTTTTAAGACTGTCGTATTTTGACAATACAATTTCTTTCGGAGTATTTGAATTTATTGTATTTGAATTTTGAATTGGTTCACTTACGGGCTTTGTGAAAACAGTATCTTTGTAATTTAATTCTGCCAGCCTTCTAATATCTTTCGTTAGTGCTGTAATAAACTTATCATCAAGACCGTTCTTTAATACTATCAAACTATCAACAACAATATTCATTGCATTTGCAGATAACTCTCTGTCCCCTCTTGAAAAAGTATTTTCATTTGAATTCTGAAATCCAAATCCTTCAGCTTTGAACATTAGCCGGTGCTTCTCAAATTTAATTTTCCTGTAATCCTGTGCAGGATCTTTCTGACTGAGTTGATGTATCTCTCCGTCATTCAGATTCATTATTATATTTTTAAAATCACTTGAGAATCCAATGTCTCCCGATTTTGCTGTAAGTAAATTTTTATACTGCGGATCTGAATAGTCATAAATAAAAACACCTTCAATATTATTACTATTTGGGAATGTCTTCTTAACTAATATTCTGATACCCTGCAGATCATCGGAAAACTTACCTGCTTCGAGAAGAAAGGTCGGCTTGGTTTTTGAAATGTCATACAAAAGAATCCTTGCTTTATGATTAGCTTCGGGCAGTATGTCGTTGTTGAATTTTATCATTAGATAAAACATGACAAATGATATTAGAATTACAGGCAGCATTAATCTCTGCAGACTTATACCTGAAGCTTTGATGATAGTGATCTCATTCTCGGATGACATCGATCCGAATGCCATAAGAGATGCAACAAGCATTGCCATTGGTACGGCGAGTGTCAGCATCCAAGCGAGATTCAGTGAGATGAGCTGAATTATGATCCACATGCTCAAACCTTTACCAAGGAACTGATCAAGTGACTTTATAAAAAACTGAAATAGAAAAATGAATATAACAGTAAACAATCCGAAGAAGAACGGACCTATATGTTTTTTTAATGTGTACCTGTCTATTAAATTCATTATTTCAAATATTTCAATTGATCCAAATGATTAAATTGATTCAAATGATTAAAAAAATTCATTGGCTAATAAAATAGATCAAAAGGACATAACATTCAATTGGTATCAAATTTCATTTGTAAAACAAATTCTTTGAATCCGTATTTTTTATATGCATTGATCGCAGTTTCATTACATGAGTAAGTTTCGAGAATGATATGCAAAATATTTTTTTCTTTTAGCCATCCGGTTAGATTTTCAATGATATTTTTACCTGTGTTGTTTCTTCTGTAATCTTCCCTGACCACCATCAGACCTATATATCCCAATTTTTTTTCAATTGCCCAGTTTAGATTGTCCCTGATCTGAGCGAATCCGCAGCCGATAATTTTCCCTTCAGTTTCAGCAACTACAAAATAAGTAAAGTCATCAATTAATAATCTATTAATGTCATAATAATTTACATCACCTTTCGCAGGTATACCGTCATCAAAAGGTCTTTCAAAATTTACAAGACTCTGCTGAAGTTTATTTAGTTCAGTCAGATCCTTTATTTCAGCTTTACGGATTTTTATATTCATTAAATTTTCAATAATTTATTATCTCTGTTTCTCACCGTTCCGCCGATCACAAGTGCTGCAGATATGATAAGAAGATTTTTAATAATGTACTGACCTTCAATGGTCGGAGCATAAGGTATCTTTCCAGTTTGAAAAGTTACTTCGGGAAGAAGTATAAGCGGCATGAACGTCCCTGCCATTTGCATTGCCAGTAAAGCAATTGCGATCCGGATCGTTTTTTTAAAAAGAAAACATACTCCGATAGTCACTTCCCACCAACCGATTATATTCACCCAGCCGTCCGCATCAAAGAATGGCATCCAGTCCACTGTAGATCTGACAAGCGGTGCAGCAGCAGAAATGCCAAGAGGTTTTAATATTCCAAACCAGATAAAAATAATAGCAAGGGATATTTGCAATGCCTGTACTCCGTGACGGTTCATAAATCCGGAAATACTCCTGTCTATTTCGTCAGAGTCTATATTCATTTTTTTTTAATTAATAGATGATAATGAACGGGGATTAAATTGTTTTATTTTATTAAGATCTTAATCCTGATGCAATTGAATACCCTTCATAATTTTTATCTGTTGTGATTTCCTTAGAAATAAAATCAGGCAGAATTAACTGACTGAGTTCTTTTTCAGACTGTGATTCCGCTTCTGCTAATATAAGATCTGTAATGGGAAATGAAAAAAACTCTATCAGAAAAATATTGCCTGAATAAGGAAATCGGTATAAAGTTTTTTTCAGTCCATATCCATCAAGTCTGTTAAACAAATCAAATTCAGCCTGAGACAAATAAATGGTAGTAAGAGGTTCGGAACTATCTGTTATCTTCCCATACTTTTTTGTCAGCTTATAAACTGTTTCACCTTCCTGAGTATTTGTCATTTCACGAAGTCTCATTCTTGTATCAGGAAAATACTTATCTGTTATCAGAATTTTTTCCAGAACTGAAATGTCAGGGATCATATCTTTTTTTACGAGCCACCTTCTTTCAAATTCTATCAGAGAATATTTTGGTCTGTCAGTCAATTTTATAATTATGATCCGAATTGTTTTAAATGATGATCCATATGTTTCCACATAAGCCGTCCCCAATCTTCTTTTGAAATATCACCAAAAGTAGGGTGAATTGTAAAACTTACTTCGTCGGATTTACTAATAAAATTTTTTATTACTTCATGAAGTGTATCAAGATCACTTTTAAAATCCATCGGTTCTGTACCTTTAAATTCCCTGTTAAACTCAGGAGAAGTTGGAGAATCTTTCGGCCATTCCAGTTCATAAATTATCTTATGACGCAGTCCGGGTTCAGAATATTCTGTCTTAAAAAATTCCGCCTGCTTTTCACCAATCGCAACCCTCAGCGGGTCCGTGAGATGAACCATCATTTCGTTGACATTCATTTTACCCCAGACAGCTTTTGAATTTTCATTTAACTTAGAAATTCTTTCGAGTATTAATTCTCTGTCTTTTGTATTAAATAAATTTTCCAATACTTTATTCTTTTTAAATTATTTTATTACATTAAGTTCTTTACCCACTTTGACAAACGCTGTTATACATTTATCCAGATCCTCTCTTGAATGGGCAGCTGAAAGCTGAACTCTGATCCTCGCTTTATCTTTTGCAACTACAGGGTAGAAAAATCCGATGACGTAAATTCCTTCATCAAGTAATTTTGCTGCCATATCCTGCGAGAGCTTTGCGTCATACAGCATGATCGGAACTATCGGATGAATACCCGGCTTAATATCAAATCCGGCTTCTGTCATTTTTTCTCGGAAATAATTTGTATTCTCTTCGAGCTTATCTCTTAATTCTGTAGTCTCACTAAGGAGTTCGAGCACTTTCAGCGAAGCACCGACAATAGCAGGAGCAAGTGAATTTGAAAACAAATAAGGACGGCTTCTTTGTCTGAGCATTTCAATGATCTCTTTTCTGCCGCTTGTAAATCCTCCCATTGCTCCGCCAAGTGCTTTGCCGAGTGTACCTGTAATTATATCAATTCTTCCCATCACGTCGTTTACTTCAATGGATCCTCTGCCTGTCTTTCCGAGAAAACCCGTACAGTGACATTCATCCGTCATTACCATTGCTTCATATTTATCAGCAAGGTCACATATTCCTTTCAGGTTTGCGATAACGCCGTCCATAGAAAATGCACCGTCAGTACATATCAGAATTTGTTTTGCACCTTTTTCCTTTGCATCTTTTAATTTTTCCTCAAGGTCAGCCATGTCATTATTTTTATAACGGAATCTCATAGCCTTGCATAATCGAACTCCGTCGATTATGCTTGCATGATTTAATTCATCAGAAATAATTGCATCAGCATCACCGAGCAACGGCTCAAATACACCGCCGTTTGCATCGAAGCACGCTGCATAAAGAATAGTATCTTCTGTTCCGAGAAATTCACTTATCTTTTTTTCGAGTTCTTTATGAATGGTCTGTGTACCGCAGATAAATCTTACTGACGACATTCCATAACCATATTTATCGAGAGTTTCGTGTGCAGCTTTGATGACTTCGGGATGTGATGAAAGTCCGAGATAATTATTTGCGCAGAAGTTCAGAACTTCTTTGCCGTTTGCATTGATCTCTGCACCCTGTGGTGTTTCTATTATTCTTTCCTTTTTAAAAAGTCCCTGTTCTTTAATTGAGTCTAATTCTTTTTGCAGCTCAGGTTGAAATTGTGTGAACATTTATGTGATTTATATTAAATTAAAAATTTTTGTGAATAAAATATTAATTTCCATAAAATAAGACTTTTTTAGAAAGAGTTTGATTCAATAATTAGAGTTGAGTTTTAAAATAGTCAGAAGTTTCTGACTGGTAGTTTTGGCGTTAGTGACCAAAAAGTTTCAGCGAAAGGAATCGCAAAATTCTAATGAGATTGTAAAACTTTTTGGAATACCAACTACGGTTCGAATTATCCGTTTTTACTGCTATAACACAGTTACATTAATCATGACTCAATGCGAACCTCTTCCTCAGTAACTATAACGCTTGACTTTAGAGATTGAAAAGCATAGCTTGTTAAAGTGATAGTTGTGAATTAAAAAATCCGATCATTAACTAAATTTCTTTTAACAGAAGAAAATCAAAAAGAGACAAGTCCAATAATTTATACAACTGATTTAGCTTTCTTGTCATCAAATGTTTTGCTTCTAATTAAGATTAATACTCTTCCCCAAAAAAGTATTTCCGGTAAAGTAAATAAGCGCTGAGATTGGCAAATCACTGCTTAATAAAAAAGAGCTTATTCATTAGGTTAAAATCCTAAAGGAAGATACTTAAACCAACATATCTTAAAAAATCTTTCTAAATTATTTTAGAAGACTGCCATATCCTTAAATTAATTTTTTTTTGATGCAATTTAATCAAAGTAAAAATTTGTCTTCTGAAATTTCAATCTAAAATTTCATGACAAAATTAATTTCAATAATTTTTGTAATTCAAATTCTGTGTTTCAATGCTAGTGTTTTTGCACAGGTTTCTCTTTATTCATTTACACAAAATAACGGGTCTTATAATGAGATTACCGGAGATACAACAGTTGCATTTTCTACTTCGACGATCACAAATCCAATGAATCTTGATGATGTAACATATCCTTCAAACAGCATTCCTTTCTCTTTCAGATTCAACGGAGCAGCTTACACTACTTTTGCAATAAACTCAAACGGCTTTATAACTTTCGGAACAACTCCTCCTGTAGCAGCCAATTACGGACCAATAGCAGCAACTGAAACTTATGACGGATCTGTCAGCTCATTCGGAGCAAATCTGATCGGAATATTCGGAACAAATGCAGACAGAGTAGCAGGTAGTCCGGTACTTTCAAATGTTGTAAGTTTTGCAGGCATTGTAGCCGGCAGACTTATAACGGGAACTGGGATTGCCGCATCGGCAACTATCATCTCTTATAATCAAAGTCTTGGTACAATTTTAATGTCAGCCGCTGCTACATCCACCGGCTCTGGTGAAATTATTCAGACAGCGTCAGCAAGTATAGTTCGTGGAACTACAGGCGCAGCAGGTAACAGAGTTCATACTATTCAATTCAAAAATTTCAAAAGAAACATAACGACAGGAACTGTGGATAATCTGAATTTTCAGATCAAACTTTACGAAGCCGCCGGAAAAATTGAAGTTGTATATGGAAATATAGATCAGGGTCCGATCTCAGTTTCAGGACAGGTTGGATTAAGAGGAATTCTTGCTTCTGATTTTAATAACAGAACCACTTCTTCAAACTGGTTAACTACAACAGCCGGAGCAACCAATGATGTGCAGTGCCTGATAAGCAGTACAGTATTTCCCTCGTCAGGACTGACTTTAATCTGGGGTCCTCCCACAGCAAATGCAAACATAAAAGTAATCCCGGAAGGATTTTATAATCCGGGTTCCGAAAAATTAAATATGAGAGATACAGCAAGAGTTTATCTCCATAACATTACTTCGCCTTATGCAATTGTAGATTCCGCAAAATCAATAATTGACTCTGTTACATTTTCAGGATCATATATTTTTTCCAATGTGTCAAACGGCACATACTATCTTGCGGTAAAGCACAGGAACACGATCGAAACCTGGAGTAAAGCCGGTGGAGAAAGTTTAACCAACGGCGGTACATT
>Ga0073904_10002069_pt1 | contig 15188 bp, 15 predicted proteins | sample KloWWTrecipitate_FD_66668 | JGI IMG/M metagenome (GOLD analysis project Ga0073904, IMG submission 66668) | Active sludge microbial communities from Klosterneuburg, Austria, studying microevolution and ecology of nitrifiers - Klosterneuburg... | ecosystem: Engineered > WWTP > Aerobic digester >...
AGACCGGGGTGACGCTGTCGGACGGCCGGCGATTGAACGCGTTGCTGGTCGTCGCTGCGGACAGCCGGTTCTCGCAGATGCGGCGTCTGGCCGGCATCGGCGCATCGATGCACGATTTCGGCCGCAGCGTGGTGGTGGGCCGGGTGGCGCACGAACAGGACAACGGCGGAGTCGCCTGGGAATGCTTCCGCTACGGCAACACGCTGGCCCTGCTGCCGCTGAACAAGGGCCAGTCGTCCGCTGTGGTGACCGTGGCGAGCGATCAGGCGCCGCACTGGATGGCACTTGCGGACGCCGAGTTCGCAGCGCGCGTCGACGCGCAGTCGGATCGGCGCCTCGGCGTGACCGCGACCGCCGGTCCCCGCCATCTCTACCCGCTGGTGGGGGTCTATGCGCACCGCTTCGTCGCGGCGCGCTTTGCCTTGATGGGCGATGCCGCGGTCGGCATGCATCCGGTCACGGCACATGGCTGGAACTTCGGTCTCTACGGCGTGGAAGTGCTGGCGCGCGAACTGGCGGCCTCGCTGGCGGCGGGCAGGGACATCGGCGCGCTGCCGGCCTTGCAGGCTTACGAGCGCGAACACCGGCGCACCACGCTGCCGGTCTACCTGGGCACCAACGCCATCGTCTCGCTGTTCTGCGACGAGCGTGCGCTGCCGAAGCTGGCCCGCCGGGCCGTGCTCACGCTGGCCGAGAAGGTGCCGCCTTTCAGCGGCCTGATCAAGGCAGCGATCACGAGACAGCTGGTGGGCGCGGTGCGCCGCTGAAGGGTCGCGAGCGGGCGCCGTGACCGGTGCCGCTTGATGCGCATCAAGAGGCGCACGGCCTCGCCGAGCTAGCCTCTGCCCGTCTGCCGCATCGGCGCGGCATGGAGGGCGTGTTGAGTACTCTGGAATGGGCACCTGAGCTGTCGCTGGATATGCCGGTCATGGACCGCACCCACCGCGAATTCGTGGAACTGCTCGCGGCGGTGGAGCAGGCGCCCGACGATCAGCTGTTCGGGGCTTGGGACGAACTGATCGAGCACACCGACATCCATTTCGCGCGCGAAGACCGCTGGATGCAGGACACGGGCTTCTCGATGCCCAACTGCCACAGTGCGCAGCACGCCATGGTGATGAAGGTCATGAATGAAGGCGCGCAGCTCAAGCGGATGGACATCATCCGGACCATGGCGCGCGAGCTGGCGATGTGGTTTCCCGAGCATGCGCGAAACATGGATGCGGCACTGGCCGACCACCTGAAGTCGGTGGGCTACGACGTGTCGAGCGGCAGCGTGGCGCAGCCCCAGGCGTTGCCGCAGACCGCGATCTCGGGTTGCGGCTCGGCGGCTTGCACTCCAGCGGCTGAAACTCAGTAGCGCAGCCGCTGCATCCCTTGCCAAATACACTGCAGGGATGCGCCTTGCCCTGTTTGTCCTTTCGATAGCTTCCTCGTTGCCCGCTCTGGCACAGACCCAGCCAGCTGAGTCCTCGCGGATCGAATTTCCGTCGGTTGCCGTGGCGCTCAAGGAGCTCCAGGCGCGGGACGGCAATGGCACGGTGGTCGTCCATGCCGACGGCTGGACCATCATCAACGAGCCGCTCGCTTCCGCTCAATGGTCCTTCGTTCCCGACGGACATCACGCCTACCCGTCTGTCGTGCGCCGGATCATCCGGCGCTCGTCCGCTGGCTCGGTGTCGGTCGAAACGGCCAGCCTGTGCGAGGCGCCCCAGGCGGAATGCAGCAAGCTGCTGTCGGAGTTCGCGGCGATGGACGAGCGCATCACCCAGTCGATCAAGGCCCGCGGTCGTCAGGGATCGACCCAGCCTGCGCAGTGACATGCAGCGCTGACACTCCCAACCAGAGGATCCCGGTCGCAACCGAGGTCTTCCATGTACTTGCGCTGCCGCCACGGCGGTCGATCGGCGCAAGAAGCTCGATCCGAACCTGACAATCTGGAGACACCGATGTTCACACTCGATACCTGCTGCACCCTGGTTCCCTACTTCGAGGTGCCGGACGGTCAACTCGCCGCGTTCAAGGCCCTGGGCCCCCAGTTCGTTGCGAAGACGCGTACCGAATCAGGCTGTCGCCACTACGCTTTTTCGTTCAGTGGCGGCACGGCCCATTGCCGCGAGGGTTATGACAATGCCGACGCCGTGCTCGCGCACCTGCAGAACGTGGGCGAACTGCTCGGCGAAGCGCTGAAGCTCGCCAAGCTCGTGCGCCTTGAAGTGCACGCACCCGCTGCCGAGATCGAGAAGCTGCGTGCGCCGATGGCAGGCCTCAACCCGCAGTTCTTCGTGCTCGAGGAAGGCATCCGCCGCACCAGCGAAGCCTGAGCTCGCGGGAGTCGATCCGACGGCTCAGGGTCCTACCTGAGCCATCCTTCGCCCGGCCGGTGGACGAAGCCCCAACCGGTGAGCACCCGTGCGATGCGGTGGTCGCCCTGGTCGGTGCGCACCCAGAGTCTGCCGCTGCGCGAGGAATCGTCCTCGATGCGCAATGCGTGGACCCGGGCCAGCACCTCGAGGTCGGCGCGGCTGTAGGGCACGCTGGCGGCCTCGGCGGTCAGCCAGTGCGCGTCCTCGCCGGACGACGAGGTCTGCCAGCGTGGCTCATCGACCTGCCCCAGGGGTTCGGGGTCGCCGCGGTCGATGGGGTCCGCCGGGTCGGACAGATCCACGCACGAAGTCTCATCCGCCGAAGGTGCGGTGCCTGGTCGGATGCCGAACTGATCGCTGATGGCCGCCTCGAACATCTGCTCCCACCGGCGCCAGCCTTCCAGACCATCCTGGTGCGGCAGCAGCAGGGTGCGCTGACGCTGGCGCAACGAGTTTTCGGCATCCTCTTCGAGCGACATGGGGCAAGACAGGTCGAACGGCTGCGAATGGCGCAGGTCGTAGCCGTGCAGCGGCACCGACAGGTCGCCGAATTCGACGATGACGGCGCGGCCCATCGTCAGGACGAGGGCGCTCTGCGTGGGCGAACCATCGACCAGGCTGGCGCACGGCCCGGTCACTCGCTGCACTCCGAGCCGGGCGCGTGACTGCTCTGCCTGTTCGGTGCTGCCGCCCAGCGCGAATCCGATCAGGCGATTCGACTTGACGTAGCGCTTCCAGAACGCGGCGCGCCTTCCGCTCGGGCCGTCACCTGCCGCGGCAAAGAACCGGTCGATGAGGTCGCACTGGATCCACTCCGACACCATGCGACGCACACCATCGCTCATGCCACTCCAGCGAAACTCGTTCGTCGCCAGCCAGGGGCTGCCCCACCAGCTGGCGGCAGCGTCGCGAAGTCCTTCATGCAATGGCGCTTGCGGCAACTGCTGGTAGCGATCCAGCAGGAGGGCGAGACCCTCGTCCCTCAGTGCACGCGTGTCGGAAAGCAGCTCGATCAGCCTGGGGAGCGCCGCCCTGAACTCGTCGTGGCCGAGCTTCGTGGCTGCGCTCACCTGCGCCAGCACGAGCCCGCGCAGGAACCACGAGGACCCGTTGATGCCGAGCTGCTCGCAGATCGATTGGACTTCCTGGTGATTGCCGCGCAGCAGGTCGCCAGCGTGACGCTCGCAGGCTGCGTCGCCGAAGAGGTGCCGCTGGCAGATCACCGTCTTGACCCAGTCCGGATTGCCTTCGGGGGACACCGTTCTGGGCGCGCGCTGGCTCAGGTAGTCGCGAAGGCGCAGCCAGTTGTGCCGTGCATCCGAAGGGTGGATCGATGTGTCGATGTCGCAGTTGAAGTAGCTCCAGACCAGACCCTGGTAGCAGCGACGGAACCAGCGGGCGTCGTTCAGCCACTGGTCGACTCCTCGCAGCACGGCATCGAACCGCGCCTTGTCATCGATGATGCGGGCGCCGCCGGGTCCCACCGGCAGGCCGAGTCCGAATGCCACCAGGCGAGCATCCTTCAGTGTCTGCAGACGCGGGCTGCGCCAGAAGCGCTGTGCCGCGTCGTGCTGCAGATCCGCGTTCAGCGGGCGCGTGCTTCCGGACTTGATCTGGCGTTGCAGCGCCGCGATCACGGTGTCGATCTCTCCCGACTGCGGCATCGCCCGGCCACCCAGGCGAACCGCGGGCGCGAGCAGCGAAGCCAGATGGTCGACCGGGTTCAAGGCAGCGCGCATTCGCCGAAGCTCCCCGGTGCCGCTTCCGGCGCAGCGCGCTCTTCGCCCATGCCCAGGAACTCCAGGCGCATTTCCACGCGCCGGCTTTCCTCGTCGCTGGCCTTCGACGCATTGAACGAGTAGCCACCCACCAGGAACAGGTCTCGCACGCTGGCTTTCTGCCGATCGTCCAGCAGGCTGTCGCCGCGTGTCGCGAACATCGCGCAGAGCACGCGCTGGCTGCGCTGCAGGCTGAGGTTCAGGTTGCTGAGATACGAGCCCGTGCGGTCGGCATAGCCTTCGACGACGATGCGCTTCATCACCTTGCGGCCGAGGGGTGAGTCGGCCAGGCCGATGAGCTCGGGCACGAACTGGCGCAGCACGATCTCCTGCTCTGCGGCCAGCGTGGACTTGTTGAAGGCGAACCGCGCGCGGTCGCCGAAATCGATGACGTGACGGCCCCGATCGATCCGTACGCCTTCGTGGCGGGCGGCAGTCTTGCCGAGCTGGTCGAATACCGCTTCGATGTCCTTGCGGCGCTGCTCCTGCTGCTGCTCGCGGTCGGTGACGTTCTTGGTGATGGCGAGCAGCGCCACGCCCATCACGACGAGGAAGAGCACCATCAGCGCCGTCATCAGGTCGGCGAACGAGATCCAGAAGGGCTTCTCGGCCTCGTCCCGGGGCGCGCGTCTGGCCTGACGCTGTGCGAACAGCACGCTCAGTGCCTCTGCGGTGTGACGTTGCCCAGCGTGGCTTCGAGTTCGACGACCGTCGACGACAGCAGGCCGACCGCTGTCGACAGCTTGTTGTGGAACTCGGTGTTGGCCAGATCGAGCGTCTTCTTCACGGCGATGGCAAACGCCTGATGCGCCTCGCCGAGCACCTTGCTGACACTCGCCAGATAAAGGTCGGCGTGCTCCTGCGCCTGCCCCAGGCGCTCCGTCGAGACCTTGATGCGATCCAGCACGTCTGCAGTCAACGTCGCTTCGGTGCGGGCGTGTTCGACCGTGGTACGCAGTTCGGTCACCAGATGACCCACGGCGTCGCGATGGGCACGGTAGTCATCGAGCCCGCTGCGCATGTCGGCGGCACTGGCCAGCATCAGGCGCGAAGCCTCGGTCATCTGAGATGAGACCAGGGCGGCTTGTTCCATCACGCCGCTGACCCGGTCGCCGGCTGTCGAGAAGGTCTGCGAGGCGGTGCTCAGCTGGGCGGCGCCGGAACTCATCCTGTCGAGTGCGGCTGCCGTCATGATCTTCATGGCGTCGATGCTGCCGGCCATCTGCGAGGACGCGAATCGCACTTCGTCCAGGGTCCGGGCCAGCAGGTCGGCCATGTCGTTCATGGCGGCCGACGATCGTTCGGTCAGCGCCAGCTCGCGCCGCTGCTGGCCTTCGACCGACACGCGCTGGCTCTCGCCCAGAGCCGCCAGCATCGCCTTCGTGGCATCCACCAGGTTCGCGGTCATCGCGTCGTTCGACTGGCGGCTGGACTGCGAAATCTGCTCGACCAGCGCCCGAACGGCCTGCACGGCCTCCTGCATGGTCTGGCCGGTCTGCTGGTTCAGCGCGTTGATGCCCGACACCTGCCCGCCCAGCACGTTGTCGAGGCGATCTCCGAAGCGGCCCATCACGTCCTGCAGCAACTGCGTTGTCAGCGCGCTCTGGTCGCTGGTGCTGGCCTGCACCGCACTGGCGATCTTCTGCAAGGGTGCAGCCAGGCTCCTCTCGATGCTGTTCGTGATGGCGCTCGCCAACCCGCTGATCTGGCGATCGGTCTGCTCGCGCATCACGCTGGCGAGCTCCGCCACCAGCGCATCCTTGAGCGCCTGGTTCCGGCCGGCGGCACCTTCGTTCGCCTGGACCAGTCGCGACAGATAGTCCTCGCCCGCGCCGGCGTCGAAGCGCGCGTCGATGGCGTGGGCGATGTCTTCCGTGCGGCCGTAGAGCGCCGACAGCAGCAGCTTCTCGAGGAACGTCACGACGATGGCCGCGGCGATCGCGGTCGCAGAGATCAGGAAGGCCTGACCCACGGCATGCATCAGCGATTCGAGGCTGCTGCGCACGGTTGCCGCGTTCTCGCTCACCTGGAACTGGCGCAGTCCATCGATCAGGCCGGTGAACGTGCCGATGATGCCGATGCCCGTGTAGATGCCGGGCAGGTGCTTGAAGAACTCGGTGCGCAGCCGGGCATCGACGACGCAGGGACCGTTGAAGAAGGTCTCCGCCGGCAGCGTCGAACGCACGGCCACCGGGGCCGGTTGCCCGCCGCGCTCCTCGCGCTGGACATGCAGCGAGTCCTCGAACTCTTTCCAGAGCTGTGCGAGGCGTCTGTCGCGGGCGAAGATCCTGCGCAGCTCGGTCGGCGGGCTGCGCGGATCGAGCCGGCCGATCTCGCGCTCGATGCGACGAAGCCGCCACCAGTGCAGCAGGCCCGGCAGCAGGAAGAACGCGAGGAACGAGATCAGCAGCGCAGCCAGCGCGCCGCCCGCGATGAGCAGGTGCAGGGGGAGCGAGTACAGGGCGGTCATCAGGTCGCGGGTGTGGAACCCAGGGCGGAATTGGTTGCGGCGCGCATGGCATGCGTCGGTCCAGTCATCGACGTTATGCCGAGACCGCGCTGGCGAACGCCGGAAGTCGAGGGGAAGTACCCGTCAGTCGCACCGACCGGCTCATGTTGCGGCGCACAATCGTCTTTTCGGATGAATCGGGGTCTAGGGATGCGACGCGTCGTTTTCAATCAGAAGGGCGGGGTGGGCAAGTCCACCATCGCCTGCAATCTGGCCGCGATCGCGGCCCACCAGGGGCAGCGCACGCTGCTGATCGACCTGGATCGTCAGGCGAACTCGAGCCGGTACCTGATGGGCGATGCCGTTGACGAGTCGACGCCGGGGGCTGCGGAGTTCTTCGACGCCACGCTGAAGTTCAGCGTGCGCTCGCCGGATACCGTCAGCTTCATCAGCGAGACGCCCTGGGAGAACCTCCACCTGATGCCCGCGAGCGGGTTGCTCGACGAGTTGCATGGCAAGCTGGAAAGCCGCCACAAGATCTACAAGCTGCGCGATGCGCTGGTCGAACTGGAAGGTGAGTACGACTCGATCTGGATCGACACGCCGCCGGCGCTCAATTTCTACACCCGCTCGGCGCTGATCGCTGCCCAGGGCTGCCTGATCCCGTTCGACTGTGACGATTTCTCGCGCCGGGCGCTTTACGGATTACTTGAGAGCATCAAGGAGATTCAGGCGGACCACAACCCGGACCTGGTGATCGAGGGCATCGTGGTCAACCAGTTCCAGCCGCGAGCCAGCCTGCCGCAGCGGACGGTCCAGGAGCTGATCGACGAAGGCCTGCCCGTGCTCGAGCCCTACCTGAGCGCCAGCGTGAAGATCAAGGAGTCGCACGAGATGAGCTGCCCGATGATTCATCTCGATGCGAATCACAAGCTGACGCAGCAGTTCGTGGCGCTTTACGAATCGCTGGGCTGATTTCGCGGGCGATCGATTCGGTCGGGCGCAGCAGGGTGCGTTCGGCGCACCGACGGGTCACGTGCGCGGGCCGCTTGTCCTCGGTGCAGCCGGGCCTTCATCTGCGTTGTGCCACATCGCCAGTCCGATGACGGCCAGCAGCGCGAACACACCGGTCCATGCCAGCGTGGGAGGTGCAGACCAATCGATGCGCCGCACGCCCGCATCGGCGAGCAGCAGCCCCACCAGTGGAAGCAGACCCCAGGCGATCTGGGTGCTGCCCTGGGCCCGCCAGTCTGCTGGCGTGGCGGCGCACCGCAGGCACCAGGCAGCCATTGCCGGGGTCAGGAAGACCACGCTGTAGAGCTGTGTGTGGAAGGTGTCCAGCGGCCACGGCCAATACCGGGCCGACATCTCGGGCTTGACCAGGTGGGCCAGGCCCAGCGCGAAGCAGGCTGCGGCCTGCATCGCCAGAACAAGCTGCCAGCGCCGGGAAGGGCGTTGCCCGACGGGCGTCTGGCCGCGCGGCCAGTGCAGGTGCAATCCGGCGTTCACGCACACACCCACGTAGAGCACGAACCAGATCCATGCCGGGGGGCTTGCAAAGTCGAAACGCGACAGGTGCAGGAACGACAGTGCCGTGACCACCGCCGTGAAGACAAGGATCATCCCCGTGATCGAGCGCGCCGGGGCCCAGCGTCCGATCGCGACCTGCCAGACCGCTGCAACCAGGGCTGCGCTGTACAGGGCGCCCAGGAATCGCTGATTGAAGGGTTTCAGGGGCCAGGGCCAGACGCCGGTGACCGCGGCCACGTCGAGCAGCAACCCGAGGCCGGCGACCGCGAGCACGGCCACTTCGAGGGCGGTGACGCTGCGCAGCAGCGGTGTGATCCGTGGGTTGAGGGGGGCCGCGTCGTCCGTTCGCACTTCCTGCGGCCTTCTTCAAATTTCCGGGCCGCCGTGCCCGGCAGGCCGGGTCAGGTCCCCGTCTCAGTCTTTCGGAACCCGGCATCCCTGCGGATGCGGGAAGAGGGCGACTTTCAGGTCCCGCTGGCTTTGAAGCCCGGCGCAAACCGGGAGATGACCTGCCTGGCGAGTGCCTCTGATGCCACCGAGCGCTCCAGGGGCGAACGCGACAGTCCGGCCACGTCGTAGTGCATGTTCTCATACACCTCGGCGGCGGAAGGATAGGTGTTCAGCAAGGCAGTCAAGGCGGCTTCGGGCAGCGGATTCGACAAGGATGCCTTCAGCCTCCCGACCACCATGCGGTACTGGTTCGCATCAACCGGGGCGGAGCTGCGGTCGATGCTCTCGAGCAGGTGCGCGAGTGAGAACGCGGTGTGTATCGAACTGCGGGTTGACTCGACATTGGGCGAAGACATGGATGACTCCCTGGGGCCTGTGGGGCTGGCTGCCCGACGTACATGCGGTTCGTCGGCAGAAAGTCAAGGGTGCCGGGTGCGGCACACGTGTGCGCTGCAGGTGCGGTGCATGACCGTCAGGGCATGGCGGATCGCCTCGGGCGCCTTCGGTGTGTCTGCTGGGACGACAATCGGAGGCACATCGTCCCGATGGGCCTGTGGTCGTGCGTCGACCCAGGCGGATCGGCACCTGTGCCACTCATCAACCAACCAGAGATCGACATGAGCGCTGACAAAGACCGCGGTATTCGCAGAGAAAAGCAGAAGCGGGCCAAGGAACTGAAGAGACAGGCCAAGCAGCAGAAGCAGGGCACCCCGGAACAGAGCACCTCGAAAGGCTAGTTGCGGGTCACGGACGGGCCGGTCATTCGGCCCGTTTGCCGGCGGGCGCCGACCATGGGGCGGGCATCCTGGGCGGCGCGTCCGGGGGTCTCAGTCCGACGGGAATCCGTCGCGCTGCCAGGGCGGAAGCGGGGCCCCGCAGTCACGACAGAAGGCCGCGCTCGGAGAGTGCCCTTCGCTCAGGCAGTCGTGGCACGTGCGCGTGGTCGTCGACTGCGCCACTCGCCTCGAGGTGAACTCCGCGCTGACGATGCCGGTTGGCACGGCCAGCGTTCCCCAGCCGAGCAGCATCATCACCGAAGCGAGCAGCCTGCCCAGATCGGTTTTCGGCGTGATGTCTCCGAAGCCGACCGTGGTCATCGTGGTGATGGCCCAGTAGATTCCCACCGGGATGCTGGTGTAGCCGTTGTCCGGGCCTTCCACCACGTACATCAGCGTGCCCATGACCACCACCACGAGCATCACGAAGGACATGAAGACGAAGATCTTGCGCCGTGATGCCGCCAGCGCCTGGCCCAGCGCTCCGAACTCGGCGACATAGGCGCCCAGCTTGAAGATGCGGAAAAGCCTCAGCAACCGCAACACCCGCACGTCGATCAGCGCATGGAGCCCCGGCACCAGCACGGCGAGGTACGTCGGAAGCACGGCCAGCAGGTCGATGATGCCGAAGGTGCTGCGCGCGTAGCGTGCGGGGTGGCGCACGCAGACCAGGCGGGCGATGTACTCGGCGGTGAACAGCAAGGTGAACCCCCATTCGAGTACTCCCAGCGTTGCCGCGTGGCGCGCATGCACCGCAGCCATGCTGTCCAGGATCACCACCACGACGCTGGCCAGGATGCAGCCGATCAGTGTCAGGTCGAAGTTCCGCCCGGCGCGCGTGTCGGCCTCGAAGATGATCGTGTACAGACTCAGCCGCCAGCCCGCGACGGGGCGCCCGTAATCGATTGCAGCGGCCTGGATCGCGCTCGGTTTCGTGTTCATGGGCGAGCATCCTAGGGCAAGGGTGACCTCGCTGAGACGATTCGCGTGCCGAGCGCCGGCGTGCCTGCATCGGCTCTCAACGCGTTGCTGCGGGCTCCGTCCGATCCGGCCTGGATCGGCGACAGCGCAGGCCGCCTGAAGGGCGAACTACGCCAGTGCCTGCTTGCTGGCCAGAACGGCCGCTTCGGCGCGGCTCGTGACGTTCAGCTTCTTGTAGATCGACCTGATGTGGTCGTTCACCGTGAACCACTTGATGCCCGCCAGGTTGGCGATCTCCTTGATGGTGAAGCCCTTGCTGAGGTAGGTCAGAACCTCGTTCTCGCGCGGCGTCAGGTGCTCCTGGTCGACCTGGGCCGAACGCTCGAGCGTCGAGGATCCAGGGCTCTGCAGGGCCGGTGTCTCGCTCGATGCGCCCGGGTTGTCTCCGCTGCCACCTTGCCTGAAGTGCGTCAGCAGACGGCGGGCGATCGCCGGAGACAACGGTGGCTGGCCGCGCACGATCTTCTGCAGCTCTTCGACCAGCACCTCGAAGCGGTCTTCCTTCAACAGGTAGCCGTCGGCACCGCATTGCAGGGCCGGAAACAGGTGCTCGTCGTCTGAATACAGCGTGGTGACGATCTTGGTGGCGGGATCTCGGGACAACTCGGCCAGCAGCTCCAGGCCGTTCCCGTCGGGAAGTTCCAGGTCGACCATCATCAGCTTGAACAGCCCGCCGGGGGCGCTGCCTGCCGATGCTGCGGTGGTCTGCGTTTCACCGATCAGCCGGCGCGCCGACTCGAGATCGCTGGCCTCGGAGATCAGCAGTTGATCGCTGAAGCTTTCCCGAACGACCCGCGCAAGGAAGCTGCGGGCCACCGGGTTGTCTTCGACGATCAATACTCTGACGGCCATGGGTGTGAGTCCGATTCGCAGTGCGGCGCATGCTAGCAGCAGGCCCGCACCGAGAAGCCTGCGCATCGCTGAGCGTTGCCGCGAGCTTAACGAAGGGGCGTGTGATCGACTCCTACAATCGTTGCAATGCGTATCCTGATCGCAAACGACGACGGTTATCTGGCCCCGGGGCTCTCGGCACTGGTCGCAGCCTGCGAAGGGCTGGGGCACATCGATGTCATCGCGCCGGAGCAGAACGCGAGTGGCACCTCCAACTCGCTGACACTGAATCGTCCCCTGACGGCCTGCACCGCGGCCAACGGGTTTCATTACCTGAACGGCACGCCGTCCGATTGCGTTCACGTCGCCCTGACGGGCCTGTTCTCGGATCGACCCGATCTGGTGGTTTCCGGGATCAATCAAGGCGCCAACATGGGCGACGACACGATCTACTCGGGAACCGTTGCAGCCGCGATGGAGGGGTACCTGTTCGGGATTCCGTCGATCGCGTTTTCGCAGGTCGACAAGGGGTGGCTGCATCTGGATGCGGCAGCGCGTGTGGCGCGAGGGGTGATCGAGCAGGTGCTGCGCGATCCACCCGCACGTCGCCCCTTCCTGCTGAACGTGAACATCCCGAATTGCGCCGACGCGGATCGGCTTCCGCGTTGCATCACCCGTCTCGGACGTCGTCATGCGAGCGAGCCGGTGATCCGCCAGCAGAACCCGCGAGGCGAGACGATGTACTGGATCGGTGCTGCAGGTGATGCACGTGAGGCAGGAGAGGGCACCGATTTCCATGCGACCACGCACGGTCGCGTGTCGATCACGCCACTCCAGGTGGACCTGACCGACCACGTGGCATTGCCTGATTGGCGGGCGTGGTTGACCTCGTCCGAGTCATCATGACCGAGTCATCGCGTCGCAGCAGCAAGTTTCCGCTGCGGCTGGAGCACATGGTGCGCGCGCCCAAGACCTGGGTCGGTCCCGCAGTCGAGGCGAACGATGCAGCGAAGTCCGGCAGCTCCGCCGGCCCCGGGCCCTCGACCCAGGCGCGTGGCCGGTCTGCTGCGGTGCAAGCCGGCAACTCCTCGGCACGTCATCGCCCGGCCGGGCTCGGACTCGATTCGGAAGACGTGCGGCGCCGGATGGTCGAGCGGTTGCGTGTCGGCGGCCCGTACCACGCGCATGTCCTGGATGCGCTGGCGAGCGTTCCGCGGCATCGATTCATCGATGCCGCGCTGGTGACGCAGGCCTACGAGGACACCAGCCTGCCGATCGGCCATGGGCAGACCATCTCCAAGCCGTCGGTGGTCGCACGCATGCTCGATGTGTTGATGGACGGCGTGACCGCTCGAGCTGCCGGTCACCTCGGTCGTGTCCTCGAGATAGGTACCGGTTGCGGCTACCAGGCGGCGGTGCTCTGCTGCCTGAGCAGGCACGTGGTGTCTGTCGAGCGCATCAAGGGGCTGCACGACAAGGCGCGCGATCTGGTCGCACCGTTGCGGATGAACCAGCTCCGGCTGGTCTACGGCGATGGCATGCTAGGGCACCCGCCCAACGCACCCTACGACAGCATCATCGCCGCCGCATGCGGTTCATCGGTGCCCGAAAGCTGGCTGACTCAACTGGCCGTTGGCGGACGCCTGATCTCTCCGGTGGACGGTGCGACGAAGGGGCAGATGCTGGTCGTCGTGGATCGTCACGAAGGGGGATACCAGCGAACCGAGTTCGAAGCCGTGCAGTTCGTCCCTCTAAAATCAGGGTCCATTTGAACGAGGTATCCGCCCGGATGAGAACGATGAACGAGGCTCGACGACACGGGGCGGGTCTGTTGGCCGCTGTCTGCCTGGGATTGTTGTTGACGGCGTGCGCGTCGAGGCCCAACCGCGCGCCTGTCGAGGATCGACAGGCCTCAACGAAGGCCCCCGCGCCGGCCGCGCCGGCAAGCAGTGAGCCTCAGGCCGAGGTGCCTGCCGCCGCTGCTGTCACCGACAACGCTGGCAAGCCCGGCTACTACACCGTCAAGCCGTCGGACACCCTGCTGAAGATCGCCCTGGACAACGGCCAGAACTGGAAGGATCTGGCGCGCTGGAACGGCCTCGACAACCCCAACATCATCGAGGTCGGACAAGTGTTGCGGGTCACTCCGCCTGGCGCCGACTCCGCGACGCCAGCAGCCCGGCCGGTGGCAGCGGCAAAGGTTGAAAGCAAACCCCTCGATGCTCGAGCCCCGGCTCCTGCACCGACTACGGTGCCCGCTGCGGCCGGTTCGGGGGCCGCAGTGGCAGCAGCGCCTGCAGCGGCCAGCGCTGCGGCTCCCGCGGCGGCCGTCGTCGCCCCGGTCGCTCCAGTTGCGCTGCCTTCGGGCGATGAGGCGCTCCCCTGGATGTGGCCTGCCAGCGGCCCCGTCACCACGGCGTTCGACGAATCCAAGAGCAAGGGCCTCGCCATTTCAGGCAAGGCTGGCGATCCCGTACTGGCCGCGGCCGACGGCCGCGTGGTCTACGCGGGATCGGGGCTCCGGGGTTATGGCAATCTGGTGATCGTCAAGCACAACAACACGTACCTCACCGCCTACGCGCACAACCAGACGCTGCTGGTGAAGGAAGACCAGGCGGTGCGGCGCGGGCAGAAGATCGCCGAGATGGGTTCGACCGATGCCGAGCGGGTTCAGTTGCACTTCGAGATCCGCAAGCAGGGCAAACCCATCGATCCCGCGAAGCTGCTGCCTTCACGCTGATCGCAGCCTGCTGCCTCGTCCGTCCGGGGACCCGCAGTCGGGTCGCGGCTGCTGGCCCAAGAAGATCAAGACATGACATCGAACTCCGAATGGCTGAGTGTCGAATCGCTCGACCTCGAGGGTCAGGGCGTGGCCCACAACTCCGAAGGCAAGGTGGTCTTCATCGAGGGCGCGCTTCCAGGTGAGCAGGTGCAGGTCAGCGTCTTCCGCCGCAAGAACAACTGGGAGCAGGCTTCCATCTCCGCGCTGCGTCGGGAGAGTTCGCAGCGAGTCACCCCGGGCTGCCGCTATTTCGGAGTCTGCGGTGGCTGCAAGATGCAGCATTTCCAGGCCGGCGCGCAACTGGCCACCAAGCAGCGAGCACTCGAGGACGGCCTGTGGCACCTTGCGAAGGTCAAGCCCGATCAGGTGCTGCGACCGATCGAAGGGCCGGCCTGGGGCTACCGCTACCGCGCCCGGCTTTCGGTGCGCTACGTTGCGAAAAAGGGCAAGGTGCTGGTTGGGTTCCACGAACGCAAGTCAAGCTACGTGGCCGACATGGGCAGTTGCGAGGTGCTGCCTGCACATCTGAGTGCGCTGCTCAGTCCGCTGGCCGAACTGATCGGCACGCTGGACCAGCGCGAGCGGATCCCCCAGATCGAAGTGGCGGTTGGCGATGACGCCACTGCACTCGTTCTGCGGCACCTCGAGATGCTGAGTTCGGCCGACCAGCAGCGGCTGCGGGATTTCGCGGCTTGCCATCGCGTGCAGTGGTGGTTGCAGCCGCAAGGTCCCTCGACGGTCCACACGCTGGAGGCTTCGGTGGCGAGCCTCTCGTACAGCCTGCCCGAGTTCGGCATCACGATGCGATTCAAGCCGACCGACTTCACTCAAGTCAATCACCAGATCAACCGCGTGCTCGTGGCCCGCGCCATGCGGCTGCTCGATCCACAGCCCGACGAACGCGTGATCGACTGGTTCTGCGGCCTGGGCAACTTCACGTTGCCGATCGCGACTCGAGCGCGCGAGGTGCTTGGAATCGAAGGCAGCGAACCGTTGGTCGAGCGGTCGCGAGAGAACGCCGCGTTCAACGGCTTGTCCGCCACGACCCGGTTCGCAGCCAGCAACCTGTTCGAGATCGATGCGCCGGCGTTGGCCGCGCTTGGTCATGCCGACAAGTGGCTGGTCGATCCGCCGCGCGAAGGGGCATTCGCCCTGGCCAAGGCCCTCGCCGACGTTGCGGAGAATCCCGCTGCGGCTCCCGGCTACAGATTGCCCAGGCGCATCGTCTACGTCAGTTGCAACCCG
>Ga0073904_10002071_pt1 | contig 15182 bp, 15 predicted proteins | sample KloWWTrecipitate_FD_66668 | JGI IMG/M metagenome (GOLD analysis project Ga0073904, IMG submission 66668) | Active sludge microbial communities from Klosterneuburg, Austria, studying microevolution and ecology of nitrifiers - Klosterneuburg... | ecosystem: Engineered > WWTP > Aerobic digester >...
ACGGAACCTGGTGTTCTACGCCAGGGCGCCCACTGTGGATCTCATCACCGACGAGCAGTTCACGAACTTCCTGTCGCAGGAGACGCCGGTCATCGCCGTCGCCACCGGCGGCGCGGTGGCGCGCTTCGAACAGGCCGAGGGTCGTACGCTCCGCCGTCTCGCCGAGGTGCCGTACTTCAACGAGGCGGGCATCCGCCTGCGCACGCTGATATGGCCCGACCCGTCGCGCGATATCGATCGCGTGCTGGTCGTGACGAACCGCTGACTGGCTACGCGGTCCAGAAAACGGATTATCCCATCCATATCTTGCCCGGATTCAGGATATGTCGCGGGTCGAAGGCCGCCTTCACCCGCTGCATGAGGGCGATCACGTCGGGCGCCAGTTCGAGCGACAGGTAGGGCGCCTTCGACATGCCGATGCCGTGCTCGCCACTGATGGACCCCTCGAGGGCCACCACGCCTTCAAACAGCGCCCGGGCCGCGCGCTCGGCCCGCACCAACACGTCGCCGTCCGACGGGTCCACCATGATGTTCACGTGAACGTTCCCGTCGCCGGCGTGCCCGAAGCTCGGGATCCACAGGTCGTGCTCGCGCTCGAGCGCGGCAATCAGTGCAAAGAGCTGCGGCAGACGCCCGCGCGGCACGGATACGTCGTGATTGATCTTGCGGGGCGCGGCCGCGCGCAGCGCGAACGACAGTTCCCGTCGTGCCTCCCAAAGGGCGTCGCGCTCGGCGGAGGTGGCGGCGCGGTGCACGCTGAGGGCACCGGCCGAGGCGAGCGCGCCGGACACGAGGTGGGTCTCCTCCTCGACGCCGGCCGGCTGGCCGTCCACCTCGATGACCAGCATCGCGCCGGTCCCCGGCGGGGCCACCGGCCGGCCCAGGTACCGTTCGACGGCCGCGAGCGACCCGCCGTCCACCAGTTCGATGGTGGCCGGCACCACGCGCGCGGCCAGCAGCGCCGTCACGCCGCCGACAGCGGCCTCGATCGTCGCGAAGCTTGCCTGCAGCGTCGCCGTGGCGACTGGCCTGGGCACCAGCCGCAGGGTGATCTCTGTCAGCACCGCGAGCGTTCCCTCCGAGCCCACCAGGAGCTGCGTCAGGTCGTAGCCGACCACGTTCTTGACGGCCTTCGAGCCGGTGCGGATGATCTCGCCGGTGGGCAGCACGGCCTGCAGGGCCAGGACATAGCGCCGTGTCGTGCCGTACTTGACGGCGCGCGGGCCGCCGGCGCACTCGGCCACGTTGCCGCCGAGGGCCGAGATGTTCGAGCTGGCGGGATCGGGCGGATAGAAAAGGCCGTGCGCCTCGACGGCCGCCTGCAGGTCGGCCGTCAGGACATTGGGCTGGACGACGGCGAGGAGATTGGCGTCGTCGATTTCGAGGATGCGGGTGAAGCGCTCCATCGAGACCACCACGCCGCCCTGCACCGGCACGGCGCCGCCGGTGTAGCCCGTACCCGCACCGCGCACCACCAGCGGAATGCGATGTTCGTGGCATAGGCGCGCGATCGCGGCAATCTCATCCACGTCCGCCGGTATCAGAACGAGGTCGGCCGGCGCGCCGCCCTGCAGGGCGTCGGTGCCGTACGCCAGTCGTGCCTGCTCGTCGTCGCGCACCCAGGCGGCGCCGACCACCATGCTGAGCGCCGCGCAGGCGTCGGGACTGATGGGCACCGCGTCTAGCCTCGTGAGGCGGCCGCGTCCTGACGCCGGGCGGACCGGCGCTCGATGAAAGCGTGCAGCCGATCGGTGCCCTCCTTGAGCCGCTCCATGGAGGTGGCGTACGACAGGCGGAAGAAGCCCGGCGCATCGAAGCCTTCGCCGGCGGTCACCGCCACGCGGGCCTCGGCGAGCAGCACCTCAGCGAACTCGTTGGTCGTCCGCAGTCCGGTGGCCTCGAGGACATCGGCCACGTACGGGAAGAGGTAGAAGGCCCCGCGCGGCTTCACGCAGGTGATGCGCGGGTCGCTGGTGAGCCATTGCCAGACCGAGTCCCTCCGCCGGCGGTACTCATCGAGCATCATCGTGACGCCCTCCTGCGGGCCCAGGAGCGCGGCGATGGCGGCCTTCTGCGTGATGGAGTTGACATTCGATGTCGAGTGCCCTTGCAGCGCATTGCATTGGGCCACGAACGTCGACGGGCCGATGGTCCAGCCGCAACGCCAGCCGGTCATGGCGTACGCCTTCGACGCGGCGCTGCAGATCACGGAGCGGTCGGGCAGCCGGTCGATCAGCACACGCGGCAGGTTGTGGGCCACCGGATCGTAGATGAGTCGTTCGTACGTGAGATCGGCAATCACCCAGATGCCGCGCCGTGCCGCCTCGTCGGCAATGACCGCGAGGTCCTCTTCCGAGATCAGGGCACCCGCCGGGTTGCTCGGCGAGTTGATGATGATGGCCTTGGTGCGCGCCGAGACCGCGGCGAGAATGGCCTCCGGATGAATCGCGAACCCGTCCTCGGGCGAGGTCTGGACGATCACCGGCGTGGCGCCGGCGAGCTTCACCTGTTCGGGAATCGTCGGCCAGTAGGGCGCGTGCGTGACGACTTCGTCGCCGGGATCGAAGAGCACCATGGCGGTGTTGTAGAGGGCCTGCTTGCCCCCGGCCGTGATGATCACTTCCTCGGGCCGGAAGGCGACCTCGTAGTCGAGCGCGTAGCGCTGGCAGACAGCCTCGCGCAACTCGGGGATGCCCGCTGACGGTGTGTACTTCGTGAAGTTCTGGTCCAGCGCCGCGTGCGCGGCGGCCTTCACGTGCTCGGGCGTCGGGAAGTCGGGCTCCCCGGCCCCAAGGTCGACCACGTCCACGCCCTGGCGGCGCAACCGGTCGGCCTCGGCCGCCACCTTCAGGGTCGGTGACGGCGCAATCTGTCCCATGCGTGCGGCAAAGCTCATGTGAGTCTCGCGTGTGGAATGGGCCGGTCCTGGCGCCGCGCCCTGAGTCGCTGCTCGACGGTTGGCGGCACCAGGCCGTCGATCTGGCCGCCGAGGGCGAACACCTCCTTGATCAGCCGGGAGCTGATGTAGGTGTACTGTTCGGCCGGCATCATGAACGTGGTCTCGATTTCCGGGGCCAGGTGGCGGTTCATGAGCGCCATCTGGAACTCGTACTCGAAGTCGGACACGGCGCGCAGGCCGCGGACGATGACGCTCGCGTGCTTGTGACGCGCATACTCCACCAGCAGGCCCTCGAACGTGTCTACCTCGACCTGAGATCGATCGGCGAACACTTCCTGCACGATGGCCACGCGCTCGTCGACCGGGAACAGCGGCATCTTGTCCCGATTGATCGCCACCGCCACCACGACCCGATCGTAGAGCCGCGCGGCCCGTTCGATGATGTCGACGTGCCCCATCGTCATCGGGTCGAACGACCCGGGACAGACCGCGATGCGAGGCGTGGAGGAGCTCATGGGTAGAAGGACAAGGTGCTGTCGCCCGCGCGCACGGCGCGGGACGGCGCGACGCCGTCGACCTGCGGCGGCGTGCGGCGCGAGGCGTGCTCCAGCACGAGCACGCCGCCCGCGGCGCGCTGCGTGGCGGCGGCCGAGGTCACCTCGGCCAGCTCCTCGAGATCGTACGGCGGATCCAGGAAGACGATGTCGAAGGGGCCGCCGGCCACCGGAACCGCGAGAGCACGGCGTGCATCATCGCGGAGAATCATACACCGGCTCTCCTCGCCCAGTCGGGCACGATTGGCTTCGAGGAGCGCCGCGGCGCGGCGCTCACGCTCGAGGCACACCGCGACGGTGGCGCCGCGGCTGAGCGCCTCGAGCGCCACCGCGCCCGTGCCCGCATAGGCATCGAGCACGCGCGCCCCCCGGATCCGGGGGGCCAGGATGTTGAACAGCGTTTCACGGAGCCGATCCGATGTGGGCCGCAGGCCATCCCAGGTCGGCGACTTCAATGTGCGGCCCTTATGGGTACCGGCAATGATGCGCATACGTCAACCGACGGTGATGAGGCCGAACTGCCGCTGCCATACGCTGCGTACGTAAGCCTGCACGGCCGGCGTCAGACGACCGCCTTCCACGCGGGCCCGCGCCTCGCTGAAGGCCAGCTCCAGCAGGGCCGCGTCCCGGGTCAGGTCGCCGGCCCGCAGCTGCGGGAGCCCCGACTGGCGCGTGCCGAAGAAGTCTCCGGGGCCGCGGATCTGCAAGTCCTTCTCCGCGATGACGAAGCCGTCGTGGCTCGACGCCATCGCCCGCAGCCGCTCGCGTGCATCATCGGACCACGGCGCCTGGTAGACGAGCACGCATGTCGATTCGTGCGTGCCGCGGCCAATGCGGCCTCGCAGCTGATGGAGCTGTGAGAGGCCGAAGCGTTCGGCGTGCTCGACGACCATGACGCTGGCATTCGGCACGTCGACGCCCACCTCGACCACCGAAGTGGCGACCAGCACGTGCAGCGTGCCGCCGGCGAACGCGCGCATGACCGCGTCCTTTTCGTCGCCCTTCATCCGCCCGTGCAGGAGCGCCACCCGGAACTCGGGGAAGACGGAGGTGAGCTCCTCGGCCATGGCGGTGGCCGCGCGCAGGTCCACCTTCTCGGACTCCTCCACCAGCGGGTACACGATGTAGGCTTGCCGCCCGAGAGCGACCTCGGCCCGGATGAGCGCGTAGACCTCGTCGCGCCGAGCGTCGGGCTTGACGATTGTCTTGACGGGCTTGCGGCCCGGCGGCAGGCCACGGATGACCGAGACATCCATGTCACCGCACTCGGTGAGCGCCAGCGTGCGCGGAATCGGCGTGGCGGTCATCACGAGCACGTCTGGATTGCCGCCCTTGGCCGCCAGCGCTCCCCGCTGAATGACGCCGAAGCGGTGCTGCTCGTCGATGACGACCAGCGCCAGGTCCCGAAAGACCACGTGCTCCTGCACGAGCGCGTGGGTGCCGATGACGAGTTGAATCTCGCCGCGGGCGATGGCCGGCAGCAAGTCCCGGCGCTGGGCCGCGGTCACGCGTCCGGTCAACAGGCGCACGCGGTACCTCGTGCCCTCCAGCCAACGCATGACCGTGCGGAAGTGCTGCTCCGCGAGAATCTCGGTCGGTGCCATGAGGGCGACCTGGTAACCGTTCTCCATCGCGACAATGGCCGCCAGAACCGCGACGATGGTCTTGCCGGCGCCGACATCGCCCTGCAGTAACCGCTGCATCGGCCAGGCACGCTGCATGTCGGCCACGATCTCGCCGAGCGCCTCGCGCTGGCCATCGGTGAGCTTGAACGGGAGCACGGCACGCGCGGCCGCGCGCGTGGCGTCGGTGACCACCGGCACGCGCCACTTGCGCACCTGGGCGTTCTCATGGCGCCGCAGCGCCAGCCCGGCCTGAAATACAAAGAAGTCTTCGAAAATCAATCGCCGCTGGGCCGGCGTGTCGAAGCGGTTCAGGGCGTCGACCGGAGCGTGGGCGTCCGGGAAATGCGCCTGGACGAGCGCCGTGCGGCGTGACGGCCAGCCGTGGGCCGCGAGTATCTCGGTCGGCACCGGATCGAACAGATCCTCTGGCAGCTGCTCCAGCGCCTGCCAGACGAAGCGACGCTGCATGTGGGTCGTGACGCTGCCCGTGCGTTCGTACACGGGGACGATGCGGCCCGTGTGCAGCGGCACGGCGACGGCCCCGGCGGCCGGCTCCCCGGTTGCGTCGGATCGCGCGGACGGGCGCGCGGGCTCGTCCACGGTCTCGAACTCCGGGTCGGTAATCTGCAGGCCGCGCGATCCCCAGAGCTCGACCTTGCCGAACAGCACGACGTGCTGGTGCGGCCGGATCACGTCTTTCAGGAAGGCCTGATTGGGCCACACCACCTGGATCTGGCCGCTCGCGTCCTGCACGAGCGCGGTGAACAGGCGAAAGTTCGCCCGCCGGGTGTGCTGCACATGGCAGTGCAGCACTTCGCCGCTGACGGCGGCCATCTGCCCCGGTTTGAGGCCGATGATGGGCTGGAGACGGCTTCGGTCTTCGTACCGCATGGGAAAGCGGAACAACAGGTCCTCGACCGTGTGCAGGCCCGCCTTCTTCAAGTCCGCCGCCTTGCGCGGGCCGACGCCCTTCAGGTATTGCAGCGGCGTCTGCAGGACGTCCTCCGACATACCGCACAAGAGTAACCTCGCGGCTCCTCGGACTGCCCGGCTCCCGGGAGAACCCGAGGCTCGTCGGCCGGGTGAACCCGGGAATCACGGACCTGGGACCGGCGTGCCAGAAGGTGCTATTGGACGACGACCGCCAGCCCGGCGCCGACCTCGATGCGCTGGATGTGCGAGGGCAACTCGAACGGCTCGTTGAGATTGAAGCCGGCGGGCAGCGCAGACGACTTCGTGTAGAGGGTCACCAGTTCCTGCAACAGTGTCAGCGGTACGGGCACGCCGCTGACTTCCGCGCGCTCCAGCGCCAGCTGCCCGATGCCGTTGGCCGTCCTGAGCGTCCCGACGGCCGTGACCGGCAGCTTTCCCGCCAGGTACGCCGCCGGATCGAACCATCCTCCGCTGCTCTTCTTGCGGAGGCCGTCGAGATCCACGATGGCGCGCCCGATGAGCCGTCCCTGGCCCACGAACGTGACCACCGGTTCGGTAACGCCGGGGGGAAAAGTTGGCGCCATGCGGAGCTGGAGATACGCGTTGAGTTCGTCGTTCGAAAACTCGGTCACGTGTTCCGACGCCGGGGTGTCGCTGCGGGCCAGGACCGCCGAGAGTTTCTGCGCGAAGGAGTCGGCCTTCTGGGGCGTCAGGGTGAAGCCCGCGCCGGCCGCGGCGGCGCACCCGACGATGCCGGCAATCAACAGTCGGTGCCGCATGGATTTCAGTCTAACGCAGAACCAGCGCCGGGACAGCGGTCGCCGGCTCAGCGAGGCGGCAGGCGGCGCTGCTGGGCCCGGTTCTGCCGAGCGCGCATGAGCAGCTCGATCTTCCGCCGTTCGACCTGTTCCTCGAGCAGGCGGAAACGCGCCTGCTGACGCACGTCGAGCACCTCGTCGATGGCGTTGTAGGCGCGGCGCAGCTCCGCCGCACTGCGCGACTCGAGCTCCTGGAGGGCGGTGAGCTGCTGCTGCAGCGCGCCCTCGTCCGGTTGCGGATTCCGGGGATTGCTCAGCCGCTGGATGTCGGCCATCAGCCGAACCCGCTGCAGGAGGTTCCTACGCCGGGTCTCCTGCAACGCGCGCAGCCGGATGAGGAAGTCGGGGAACTGCTTGTCGGTCAGCTCCAGCGCCTGCTGGGCGTCGGCCACCAGCATGGCGTCGAAGAGCCGCTGAATCGCCCCGGGGTTCAAGTCCGCCGGCCGTTCGGCCGGCGGCCGCGCGCCGCCCTGGCCGGCTACCGGTACCGCCAGCGCGAGAAACGCGGCCACGACCACACATTCACGTCGCATGAGTGCCTCTAGGACTTTGTCCGCGTTAGCTCACCCTCGAGCAGGTGGGAGAGCTCGCGCCGCTCGTCCGGCTCCAGGTCGAGCAGCAGCGCATCCACGTCGCCGGGCGCAACAGCCAGGCCCGCCGCGCCGGCCGTCTCCCAGTCGAGCGGGCCCACCAGCTCGGCCACCAGGTCCCAGCTCTCACCGTCCAGCGTGACGTCGGCTGCGGGGACGAGGGACGCGGATGAAGCTGCCGCGATCTTTTCCGGCTCGACCACGCCCCGTCGCGCGACCGTGCCCACCAGCGCCAGAAGCACCAGGGCCAGCGCGCCCAGCGGTGCGACCGCCGGCCAGCGCCACCATCCCCGCCAGCCCCTCTGGGGCAGCTGCTCCTGCTCCACCGCGTCGCGGACGCGCGCCGCGAACCGATCCCAGAACACGGGCGACGGCTCGGGCACCGGCACCTTGGCGACCTCGCCCAAGAGACCGGCCAGCTGCGCCACGTCGCGGCGGCACGCGTCGCACGAAGCCAGGTGTGCCCGGCGGGCCGGTGGCAGGGTCTCGTCGGTCGCCTCGACGAACTCTTCGGGCGTGAGATGACTCATGGCTCGCTCCCCAGGATCTTCCTCAGGTTGCCAAGGGCGTGGAAGAAGTTCGCCTTGACGGCGCCAACCGAGGTGCCGAAAATCTGGGCAATCTGCTGATGCGGCAGTTCATGGTACGTCCGCAAGATCAGCGTCGCGCGCTGCCGTGGCGGCAAGGCCTGGATGGCACGCCGGACGGCCCGGGCGCGCTCGGCACGCGCCAGCGCCGCGCCGGGCCGCTCGGCGCCGGCATCCTCGAAGCGATCGCTATCTCCAATGGGCTCGGTGTCGGGCACCTTTGCGCTCACCCTGGTCAGGCAGGCATTCACAGCAATGCGATAAAGCCACGTCGACAGGGCCGATTCGCCCTTGAATCGCGCCAGGCCGCGCCACGCGCGGACGAAGGCCTCCTGGGCGAGATCGGCGGCATCCTCGTGGTTGTTTACGAAGCGGTAGCAGACCTGATACACGCTGCGCCTGTGCCGTACGACAATCGCGTCGAAGGCGTCGGGATGGCCATCGACGGCCAGGGCCACCAGGGCCGCGTCCTCGAGGCCGTCCAGGCGGGCGGCCGGTTCGGTGGCGTCTGGCGTCACGATGCGGACCGACCAAGCAATCGGCGAGGGTATCCACGGGCGAATGGCTGGGCCATACGACATAATCGGCGGCAGTTGCTCCTGAAACGTTAGACCAAGGTCCGGCTCGAAAGGTTGACTTTCGCCTTTTCTTTGTTTACCCTCGCTTCACGTGCCGGGATGTTCCCTATCTCTTCGCCCGGCCAGGAGGCGCCGTTGCAGCCGCTCACCAAGCGTCAGCGCGAGATTCTCGACTATCTGAACGAGTTCATTCAGCAGCACGGGTATGCGCCGAGCCTCGAGGAAATCGGCCGCCGCTTCAACCTGTCGTCGCTGGCGACCGTGCACAAGCACCTCACGAATCTCCAGGAGAAGGGGTTCATCCGCCGCTCGTGGAACCGCAGCCGATCGGTGGAGTTGCTGCCCAGCCGGGCGGGTGGGCGGGCCGTGGACCTGCCCATGCTCGGCTTTGTGGCCGCGGGCATGCCCATCGAGGCCGTGGCCTCGGCCGAGAGCATTTCGGTGCCCGAATCGCTCGTCGCCGGACGGCGCGACACGTATGTCCTGCGCGTGCGCGGCGAGTCGATGATCGACGAGCAGATCCGCGACGGCGACTGGGTGGTGGTCGAAGATCGGAAGTCGGCGGAGAACGGCGAGATGGTCATCGCACTCGTGGAGGGGCAGGACGTCACGCTGAAGAAATTCTATCGCGAGGCCGGCCGCATCCGGCTGCAGCCGGCCAATCCCGCGATGCAGCCCATCTACGTCAATCCGGACGGCGTGCAGATTCAGGGAGTGGTCGTCGGCGTCATGCGCAAGTACTAGGCGATTGCCTCCGCCGGAGGCGGGCTTGGCGCCCAGGACTCGCCCGAGCAGGCGGCGGCGGAATCCAGTAGGCTTGAGACGTCGCTCTTGCGCCCCGATACCGCAGACTCGTCACCGCTGCTGTCTGACCCTGACGCCCGCCATGTCCGATCCCAAGCAAATCAACTTCACCATCGTGCCTGCCGACGAAGGCAGCGAACCGCGCGTCTACGCGAACTTTTGCGCGGTCAACCACACGCCCTTCGACTTCACGCTCACCTTCTGCGAGGTGCAGCCGCTTTCTGAGCGCGAGATTCGCGAGGCGCAGGCCGACCACGTCGTCCGCGCGCCCGTGCGAGTGCGGCTGGCCGTTCCCGTGCAGTTCGTGCCGACGCTCATCGCGGCCCTGCAGGAGAACCTGCGTATCTACTCGGAATCGCACGCCGTACCAGCCGCGCCACCGGCGGGGCAGGGGCCCGTGCACTGAATCTCCCATGAAGACGCCGGCGCAGGCACGCCGTATCTTCGCGGCCCTCGAGAAGCACCACCCTGGCGCAGATACCGAGCTCGTCCACCGCAATGCATTCGAGTTACTGGTGGCGACCATCCTGTCGGCGCAGTCCACTGACAGGCGCGTCAACGAGGTGACGCCGACGCTGTTTGCGCGCTACCCGGACGCGAGCGCGCTGCGGCAGGCCGACCCGGCCGAGCTCGAGGCACTGATCCACTCAACCGGCTTCTTCAGGCAGAAGGCGCGCGCGCTGGTTGGCATGGCCGGAGCACTCGTCGCGCGCCACGCCGGAGCGGTGCCGGCGTCGATGGAGGCGTTGACCGAGCTGCCCGGCGTGGGCCGCAAGACGGCCAATGTCGTGCTCGGCCACGCCCTGGGGGTGCCCGGCTTGCCCGTGGATCGCCACGTGCTGCGGGTGGCGAAACGGCTGGGGCTCGTCCATTCGGACGATCCGGTGAAGGTCGAGGCCGCGCTGGGCGCACTGTTTCCGAAGAAGCACTGGATCCGCGTGTCCGACACGTTTATCCTGCACGGCCGCCGGATATGCAAGCCGACTCCCCAGTGCCAGATGTGCTTCGCCCGTTCGCTGTGCGATTACGCTCACCGATGACACGCGAACGCTTTCGAGCCCTGGTCGCCCGTGCCATCGACACGATCCCGCCGACGTTCGCGCGTGCGATCCAGAACGTGGCCATCGTCGTTGACGACGAGCCCTCGGCCGCGCTCCTCGAGGAAATGGAGATGGAACCCGGTGAGGTCCTTCTGGGCTTGTACCAGGGTACGCCGCTACCCGAGCGGCAGTGGGACTACGGCAATGCCTTGCCGGACCGGATCAGCCTCTTCCAGCGCGCCATCGAACAGGAGTGCGACGGCGACGAAGAGTGCATCGTCATGGAAGTCGGCGACACCCTGATTCACGAGTTCGGACACTACTTCGGGATGTCCGAGGACGAAATCATGGAGATCGAGGAGCACTACTGGCGTGGTGAAGGCACGTAAGCGGTTCGGGCAGCATTTCCTCGAGGCCGCCTGGGTGGCCAAGCTGGTGGACGCCCTCGGCGCCACACCCGAGGATGCGTTTGTCGAGATCGGCCCCGGACGGGGGGCCATCACCGCGCCGCTGGCAGCGCGGGTATCGCGCTTGCTGGGGATCGAGGTGGACCGTGACCTCGCTGCCGCGCTGGCCGAGCGTCAGATCGCGGGGCTGACGGTGCTGCAGGCCGACGTCCTCGAAGTCGATCTCTCCGCGGCCATCGGCGACTGGCTGGGGGCCCCGCTCGGCCCGGCCTACCGGGTGCGGGTCGTTGGCAACCTGCCCTACAACATCTCGTCGCCCATCCTGTTCCGGCTGCTCGACGTCGCGGCTTCGACCGGGGGGCTTGTCGACGCGACGCTGATGCTCCAGCGCGAGGTCGCCGACCGCCTCACCGCCCGGCCTGACACACGGGAGTACGGCGTGCTGAGCATCCTGACGGCCCTTCGAGCCGACGTGGTCCGGCTACTGGCGCTTCCGCCCGGCGCCTTTCGTCCGCCGCCCAAGGTTTCGTCGGCCGTTGTCCGCCTGAGCTTCCGGCCGGCGCCCGTCGCCATATCGGATGAGGCGATTCTGACCAGCCTGGTGCGGACCATCTTCATGCAGCGGCGCAAGACGCTGACCAATGCCCTCAAGCCGTTTGCGGCCCGACTCGGCCGCGATGCCGTCGGGGCGCTGGTTGCGGCCGGCCTGGACGGCCGGCGCCGGCCCGAGACGCTGCAGCTTGTTGAACTGTCGCAACTTGCGGACGTATTTGCTTCGGGCGACCGCGGAGCCGTGCTATAGTTCGGGACCGAAAACCCGCCTCGTTCTCAGGCCTCCCAGCGCCTGGTCTTGCCGTCGTGCCGGTGCTCATCCCGTGAGTTCCGCACTGGCTAGGACTTTGCCCATGCTTGGTTCGGCTCCCTCGGACGTGTCCGTGGGCGCATTACCCGTCGATCTCGTGCCGCTCGGCGGCCTCGGCGAGTTTGGTCTCAACATGATGGCCATCTCGTGTGGGGACACCACCATCGTCATCGACGCGGGTGCGATGTTTCCGGAGGCCGACCAGCCGGGCGTGGATTTAATCGTTCCGGACCTGACGTACCTGGAGTCGCGACGCGGCCAGGTGCGGGCCCTGGTGCTGACGCACGGCCACGAGGATCACATTGGCGGCGTCCCTTACGTGCTCCCGCACGTGGCGGGCCCGCTCTACGCGCCGCCCTTGGCGCTGGCGCTGGTCCAGCCCAAGCTCGAGGAGCACGACATCACGCACGGACCGGGCCTGGTGCCGATCGGCCCGAACGACGTGGTCACGATTGGCCCGTTCACGCTGGAGTTCATCCGGGTCACCCACAGCATGCCCGACTGCGTGGCCGTCGTCATTCGCACGCCGCAGGGTGTGCTGGTGCACACGGGCGACTTCAAGGTGGACCAGACCCCGATCGACGGTGAAGCCTTCGATCTGCCGCGCTTTGCGCAACTGGGCGCCGAAGGCGTGCTGGCGCTGCTGTGCGACAGCACGAACATCGATCGCAGCGGCTTCACCGGCTCGGAACGGGACGTCGAGGTGGCGTTCGAGGAACTGCTCACGCGTACCGAAGGGCGGCTGGTCGTCGCCACGTTCTCTTCGAGCCTGCACCGTCTGCAAATTCTGGTCGACCTCGCCGCCGAGTTCGACCGGAAGGTGGCCTTCATCGGCCGGGGCATGATCGAGAACTCGCAGATTGCGCAGCGGCTCGGCCGGCTGCACGTGCCGACCGGCGTGGCCATCAAGGACAGCGACGTGCCGAATTTTCCGGCGCAGGACGTCCTCTGCCTCGTGACCGGCTCGCAGGGGGAACCGAACGCCGCACTGTCGCGGATTGCCATCAACGACCATCGCTACATCCGGCTTACCGAGCGGGACCGGGTCGTGATGTCGGCGCGCGCGATTCCCGGCAACGAGAAGGCCATCGGGCGCGTGCTGAACCACCTAGCGCGGCGCGGCGTGGACGTGGTGACCGAGTCCGACAAGCACGTGCACGTTTCGGGTCACGGCGCCAGCGAGGAGCTGAAGCTCATGCTGTCGCTGGTGCGTCCGCGCTACTTCATCCCGATTCACGGCGAGCACCGGCAGCTCGCGCGGCACGCGCGGGTGGCCAAGGTGGTCACCTCCGGACTGCCGAAGCCCACCGCCGTCCTCATGCCCCTCGACGGGGACATCGTCCGGTTCGACGGCGAGGGAGGCCGCCTGTTCGACAAGGCCCCGGCGGGCCGGGTACTGATCGACAGCACGCGCGTGGGTGCGGTGAACGACGAGGTGTTGCGGGATCGGCGACACATCGCCGCCGATGGCGTGGTGGTGCCGGTGGTGGCCATCAACCGCCAGACGGGCGAAGTCGAGGGCGTGCCGGAGCTGCTGGTGCGGGGCTTCGTGGCCGCCGACGCGGCCACGCTGCTCGCGGAGGGTGCGGCCATGCTCATCGACGTCATTCGGCAGTGCGGTGTCGAGGAGCGGACCGATCCCGGGCTCATGCGGGAGCGCATCCGCACCGAGGTGCGGCGGTACTTGCGGAAACGGACCGGGCGGCGGCCACTCGTGCTGCCCGTGGTGATGGAGATCTGACGTGCCTGCCACTTCTGCCCCGGGCTCGGCCGTGTCGAGACGCCTCAGCGAACTGGTCGGCGTGGCCCTCTTCGCCGCCGCGCTCATCTGGCTCGTGGCCCTGGCCAGCTACGATCCGAACGACCCGGCGTGGTTCTTCAGCGCCGGCGGCGCCGAAGCCCCGACCAACTTCGCGGGACGCGTCGGCGCATTCGTCGGTGAGCTGTCGTTCCAGCTACTCGGCTATGCATCGTTCCTGGTGCCGGCCGTGATTGCGGTGGCCGGCTGGCGCTATTTCTGGTGTCGCCCGCTCACGGCGGGCTATACGAAGCTGACCGGCGCAGCCCTGCTTCTGGGCTGCGCGAGCGCCTTTCTGGCGGTGACACTGGGCCGCCTGGACGTCGGCGCGCGGTCGTACCGCGCCGGCGGCTACGTCGGGGAGTGGATTGGCGGATATGTCGCCGAATACCTGAGCCGAACCGGCTCGGTCATCGTGCTGCTGGCGGTGATGGCCGGCGCCGTGATTCTGGCCACGCAGTTCTCGTTCGGACACGTGTTCGTCCTTGCCTTTGCGGCCATGCGCCGGGGCCTGCGCCGCATCGGCGAAGGGATGAGCGCGCGGCGGGAGCAGCGGCGCCGGGACAAACAGCGGCGCGAGGTGCTGGCCAAGCACGGGAAGAGCGAGCCCCCCGCCGTCTCCGGCCCCCCCAAGGTGGCCCGGCCCGCCGAGCGCCCGTCGCTCGCGCTGGCCGCACGCCCGGTGCCGGGACGCCCCGCCGATGACACCGACGAGGATGATGAGCCGCAGGCCCGGCGCAGCCCGCCGGTCGTCCAGAAGAAGCCTGCGCGCGCGCCGGCCGACCAACCGCTCCCCCTGCCCGAGCCGGACCGCACTCCGGCCGAGCGGCGGCTGGGCGGCTTCGTGCTGCCGCCGCTGACCCTGCTCGACCCGCCAAAGGCCGAGCGGAAGGTAGACGAGCGCGAGCTGATGGAGTCGGCCCGTCTCCTCGAGGAGAAGTGCCGTGAGTTCTCGGTCGAAGGATCGGTCGTCCAGATTCATCCCGGGCCGGTGGTCACGACCTTCGAGTTCAAGCCCGACGCGGGGGTCAAGTATTCGAAGGTCACCGGCCTGGCCGACGACCTGTGCCTGGCCATGCGCGCCGAATCGGTGCTGATCGATCGCATTCCGGGCAAGTCCACGGTCGGCATCCAGATTCCCAATCCCAATCGCGAAGCGATCTCGCTGCGCGACCTGCTCGAGTCGGATGCCTACACGCGAACCGCATCGAAGCTGACGATTGCGCTCGGCAAGACCATCCACGGCGAGCCGTACATGGCCGACCTGGCCACCATGCCGCACCTGCTGATTGCGGGCTCCACGGGCACCGGCAAGTCGGTCGGGCTCAACGCGATGCTCACGAGCCTGCTCTACCGCGCCACACCCGACGATGTCCGCCTGATCATGATTGACCCGAAGCGGCTGGAGCTCGGAATGTACGAGGACATTCCTCATCTGCTGACGCCGGTGGTCGTGGAGCCGAAGAAGGCCGCCAACGCCCTGCGCTGGGCGGTCCGCGAGATGGAGGAGCGCTACAAGACCCTGGCGGCGTTCGGCGTGCGGAACATCGAACAGTTCAACCGAAACGTCCGCGCGATGATCGAGGCCGGCGAGGTGCCGTCCGGGAGCGAGCCGCCCCGTCCCCTGCCGTTCATCGTGGTCGTGCTCGACGAGTTGGCCGACCTGATGATGGTGGCGGGCAACGAG
>Ga0073904_10002074_pt1 | contig 15175 bp, 13 predicted proteins | sample KloWWTrecipitate_FD_66668 | JGI IMG/M metagenome (GOLD analysis project Ga0073904, IMG submission 66668) | Active sludge microbial communities from Klosterneuburg, Austria, studying microevolution and ecology of nitrifiers - Klosterneuburg... | ecosystem: Engineered > WWTP > Aerobic digester >...
ACATTCTGTACTTCACTTATCTTTTCTTTATAAACTTCAGCTGTAAGTTCATCAATATTTTTGAACTGATCTGTCAACTCTTTAAAAACTGTAACTGAAGTATCAGCGGTTAGAATTTTTTCCAGCTCAGGATCTTCAATTATAATTTTATCCTGTGTAAATATTTTTGTATGTTCAGGAATTTCATCAAGCTTATTCAAATATACTCTTATAGCTAACAATATTTTTTTCGCATGTTCTTTATCTGCTAAGTCCACACCTGTATCTTTAAAATAGGGGATAGATAGTTCAAATAATTTATCCGGATCATAATCTTTTATATAAGAATTATTCATCCAGTTAAGTTTATCAATATTGAATACTGCTCCTGAAGACTGTACTTTCTCTAATGAAAATTTATCTACGAGCTGCTCCATAGAAAAAAATTCATTTTCTTCTCCTTCTCCCGGATTCCATCCAAGCATTGCAATAAAGTTGATCAATGCTTCTTTTAAATATCCCTTTTTTAAAAAATCTTCAACTGCGACATCTCCCTGTCTCTTGCTGAGTTTTGATTTATCAGGATTCAGTATCAGCGGAACATGCACCATTGCCGGTACTTCCCATCCAAGAGCTTTGTAGATTAAAATGTGTTTCGGTACTGAAGTAACCCATTCTTCACCTCTGATAATATGTGTGATTCCCATAAGATGGTCGTCCACTACATTAGCAAGATGATATGTCGGAAAGCCGTCTGATTTTAAAAGTATCTGATCATCGATAATATTGGTTTCAATTTTTATATTTCCTTTTATTACATCATTAAATCTGACTTCTTCGTCACGTGGAACTTTCAGTCTGATCACATAAGGCATTCCTTTATCAAGATTAGCTTTTACTTCTTCATCAGTAAGATCACGCGCTCTGCCGTCATACATAGTCTGTCTGCCTTCGAGCTGCTGCATCTTTCTCATTTCATCAAGCTCTTCAGAAGTTTCAAAAGCATAGTAAGCTGCCTTTTTTTCTAAAAGTTCATCGCAGTATTTTTTATAAATTTCTAATCTTTCTGATTGGAAATATGGTCCTGCTTCACCGTCTTTACCCGGACCCTCATCAAAATCTATTCCAAGAAGTGCAAGTGAATCTACAAGATTTTCTACTGCACCTTCGACCTTTCTTGTCTGATCTGTATCTTCTATTCTTAAAATATTTTTGCCATTCTGATTGCGCGCATAGAGATAATTAAAAAGTGCAGTCCTTACAGAGCCAATATGTACATAACCTGTAGGGGATGGAGCAAATCTAACTCTTACATTATTATTATTCATTAAATTTTATTTACTGTTATTTACTATAATTACAAATTCACCTTTTGTTTTAAATTGTTTAGAAAGTACATCTTTCACTCTGCCTCTGATGGTCTGTTCAAATTTTTTCGTAAGTTCACGGCATACAGCTATTTCTTTATTTCCAAGATGATCATGAATTTCATTCAATGCTTTATAAATTCTGAACGGAGATTCGAAAATGATCAGCGTCATTTTTATTTCTGATAATTCTTTTAATGCAGTCTGTCTTCCTTTCTTGTGCGGTAGAAATCCCTGAAAATAAAATTTACCTGTTGGTATTCCGGATAATACAAGTGAATGTATCAGCGAGCTGCAGCCGGGTACAGAATAAATTTCAATATTTTCTTCTATACATTTTGAAACAAGTAAATTACCAGGATCAGAAATACCGGGTGTACCTGCATCTGAAACCAATGCAACAGTTTTACCGCTTTTTATTTCATCAATGATAAATTCAGATTTACTTGATTCCACATGTGAATAATAGCTAACTGTCTTATTTCTAATTCCATATTGAGTCAGCAGGAAATTTGTTTTCCTTGTATCTTCACAAGCTATAAAGTCAGCATTTTCCAGTATTTGAATTGCCCGAAAAGAAATGTCCTCTATATTTCCGATTGGGGTAGAAACAAGATACAAAACTCCTTTGTGAAAATTCTGTAAATCAAATTTTTCTTTGAAATTATTGTAAACGGCTGATAGTCTTTCGTTCAAATACTATGAATAATAATTTGCTGATATATTACGGTATATTATAATTATATTTAAAATACTTAATTAAAAAACCATTTTAAATTTATATATAAATGTTAGTTATCGGTAAAAATCCAGTACTCGAAACTCTGAAATCTAATCCTGATGCTTTTAACAAAATAGTACTTTTGAAAAAGTTAAAGCCTGAAAATAAACTGAAGAGCATAGTAACAATTGCAGAAAAAGAAAAAATAAATGTAGTCTATTTAAACTATACAGACTTTAAAAAATTCTTTGATAATAAAAGCAAAGATGAAGGCGTAGATCAGGGAGTTATCGGTTTTATAAAAGATTATCAGTATGTACCGATCAGAGAAATGGTAGAGGCAAATAAGAAAATAACAAATCCTCTTATACTTGTCCTCGACAGTATCACAGATCCTCATAATCTCGGTGCTATCGCAAGGTCAGCAGTATGTCTTGGTGCAGACGGGATTGTCATCCCACGTCATAATGCAGCAGAAGTAAATCATACTGTATTGAAAACATCTTCGGGAGCAGTAAATTATATAAGCATTGCTAAAGAAACTAACTTATCAAATACACTTCTTTTCTTAAAGAACAACGGTTATTGGATCGCAGGTACTGATCTGAATTCATCCAAATCAATCTTTGAAACTGATCTGAAACTTCCTTTGGCATTGGTAATAGGAAGCGAAGGTTCAGGTATCAGAAAAAATTTACTTGACAAATGTGATTTAAAAATCAGAATCCCGATGGCTGGTAAGATCGATTCACTTAATGCATCTGTATCGGCGGGAGTTTTTCTTTATGAAATTTTCAGACAGAAAAATTCATGATCCGCTTGTTCTTTTTTTAGGGGTTGGTATTTCATATTTTGTCAGAAGCTTATATAGATGACTTCGCTGAATCTTTAGTGCATCTGCAGTCTGCGAAATATTGTATTTATAATCATTCAGCATTTTCAAAAGAAATATCTTTTCAGATTCGTTCTGAAAGTCATTAAGTGTCATGTTTTTATTAAACAGCTCGCTGAATTCTTTTAAATGTCTGCTGCCAGGAATTTCAATGTCTTCATATTCAATTACTTTTTTATCAACAGAGATAATAAGTCTTTCGACAATATTTTTTAACTCTCTGACATTACCTGCCCATCTTAACGAAAGGAACAGATCTATAGCACTCTTACTAAAACTCTTTAGAGGAATATTATTTTCGTCACAGAATTTTTTTGCGAAATATTCAGTGAGTTCTTTTATATCTTCAGGTATTTCTCTCAGAGCAGGAAGTTCAATTCTGAATACATTAATTCTATGATAAAAATCCTCACGCAGATTATTACTTTTTACCTCTTCCAGAAGATCTTTATTTGAGGCAAAAATAAATCTGGCATTTAAATGAATTTCAATGTTGGTTCCTATTCGGGTGATCTTATTTGTCTCGATCACTTTCAAAAGCTTTGACTGTACCTCTTCGGATAGATTTGATATTTCATCTAAAAAAATTGTCCCGCCTTCAGCAAGTTCAAATTTACCCTTAACAAAATTACCATCTTCAATTCCTCCGAATAATTCCAGATCAATTTTCTCTTCAGAAAGATTTGCGCTGCTGATCTCAATAAATGGTTTATCCGATTTATCGGAATATAAATGAATCAGCTTTGCTGCAAGTTCTTTGCCGGTACCACTTTCACCTGTAATTAAAAGATTGGAATTAACTGCTGAAAATTTTCTTATCAGTTCAAGTGCATTCTTTATTTTTTCACTTTGACCCACAATTTTATAAATTTCAATCAATTCTTTTCTTATCCGTATTAATTCTTCACGGGATTTTTTAAAATCAATTGCATTTTTTATAATGAGTTTCAATTCATAAAGATCAGGTAAAGGTTTCTGTAAAAAATTATAAGCTCCTTTTCTGATAGCTTCTACTGCGGTTTCTATTGTTCCGTGTCCGGATATCATGATCACAACATGACGGTTATTGATCTCGGTAATTTTCTCAAGTACTTCCAGACCGTCCATCTTTGGCATTTTTATATCAAGAAGTATAAGGTCGTAGTCAGATTTTTTAACTTTTTTTATTGCCTCTTCGCCTGACTGACATCCTTCAGTTTCATAACCTTCAGATTCAAGTATCATTGAAATACTGTCTATGATGCTTTGTTCGTCGTCTATAATTAAAATCTTATCCATTTATTTGATCAGTTTAATTTATTGATTTGAATATTTATAATCTGAATATATCATCTCAGATACGATCTTTCCTGAAAGGAAACATAAAGGAACTCCGCCTCCCGGATGAGTATTGCCTCCTGTAAAAAATAAATTTTCATAATAGTCTGATCTGTTCTTAGGTCTGCGAAACATAGTCATAAGTGAATTTGAAGATAATCCATATATAGATCCGAATTCTGATCCATACATATTCATCATATCTTCAGGAGTTATTATTTTAAATAATTTAATTTTTTCTCTGAGATCATCTTTAATGATATTAAATGAATTTATTTTATTTATGATCTTATCAAAGTATTCAAATTTATGTTTTTCATTCCAGCTAAACTTATCAGTTACTACTGGTGCGTTCACATATACAATCCAGTTTTCCATTCCTTCGGGTGCATCTTCCTTATGCACTTTTTTAGATATAGAAATATAAACAGTCATATCTTCAGCCGGTAATTTTTTTTCAAAAATATCAATGAATTCATTTTCATAATTATCTGAAAATAAAATATTATGCTGAGAAAGATTTTCTGAAACACCATCAAAACCCATTATTGCAATGAAGCCTGAATTTGACCAGTCAGAAGATTTGAAATATTCTTTACCTGCAAGTTTTCTGTTGTTAGTAAAATTAGAAACTATCAGATCGAAATCTATAACTTCCGACATTTCATTGTCACCGATTTCGAAAAAGCATTTATTTATTTTAAATGATGAAAACTCAATATCTTTGAGCCGCTGTCCGTAATTAATTTTAATATTATATTCAGTGCACAATCTTACAAGGGCTTTTGCAATTTTATAAATTCCTCCATCTACATAACATGTCCCAAATTTGAATTCTATATATGGAATTATGGAAAATATCTGAGGAGACAGGTAAGGGGATGAACCGTTAAAAGTAGAGTATCTGTCAAAAAGCTGCTGCAGTTTAGGATCAGTAAAAAATTTATTTGAAAGATCGTTTATTGATTTTCCTGAAAAGAATTTATTTATATTTTTTATTCCTTTTACATTCAAAAAATTCTTTATCTTAAATTCACTTTCAAGAATGTTTTTCTCAGAAATATCAAAGAAGAACTCAGCGTATTCGAGGTAATCTTTAAAGCCGTTATATTCATTTTTTCCAAAGACAGATATGATCTCTTCCTTTATGCTTTCTGAATCTGTGTAGGCATTAAATATTGTATTATCCTTCCAGAAATATCTGCACGAATTTACGAGAGGAATCAGTTTAAAATAATCATCAATATTTTTTCCGATATCATTAAAAAAATCCCGAAAGACATAAGGCATCGAAAGAATAGACGGTCCTGTATCAAATCTGAATCCGGATTCAAAATATTCTCCCATTTTCCCGCCGGCGGAAATATTTTTTTCATAGATCTCTACTTCATAGCCCATATGAGCCAGTCTAATAGCCGTTACCATTCCGCCAATACCTGCACCGCAAACAATTATTTTATCCATATAATCTTAAATAAAATTAAAGATAATTTAAATTTGATAATTAACATTTTAAATTTCAATTACCGTTACACCTGTATCGCCTTCAGACAGTCCACCAAGTCTGTATGATAATACTGACTTATTTGTTTTGAGTAAGTTATGAACTTCATCACGCAGCTTACCACTGCCTTTTCCGTGAATTACACTTATTTCTTTCAGACCAATTCTGATTGATTCGTCAATAAACCTGTACAATGAATCCGTTATCTCGAAAGTATATTTTCCACGGATATCCAGCGATCTGTTTATAACTCCTTCATTCACTTCCACAAATGAATTTACAGAATGCTCTTTTTTTTCTTTTATAGGTTTCTCAAGTTTTTCTAATTCATCAATAGTTGTCTTTATTGCAAGACCGTTTACACTTATAGTTACTGTATTTCCTGAAATGGAAATTATTTCACCTGTTGATTTTGTACCTTTGATCTGTACAGGATCATTAATTTTCAATTCGCCTGAAATTACTTTATTTATTTCTTCAGTATCTTCTTTGGCATCTTCAATATCAGGTTTTGTTAGTTCTGCAGCAGCTTCAGAAAAATGTTTTTTAATTTCTTTATGCGAATTTTCATTTTCTCTGATTTCTTTTATAGTTTTCTCGATCAGCTTATTTGCATTTTTAATAATATTTTCAGCATCTAGTTTAGCTTTATAACGGAGTTCTTTTTCATTCTTTTTAAACTCTTTTATCTTCTGATCATAAATGTTTGTCAGTCCGGCAAGTCTTGTATTTTCAATGTCATACTTACTTTTAAGAGATTCAAATTTCTGTTTTGTTTCATTAAGTTCTTTCAGCAGATCTTCAAGTCTGCTTTCGTTTTCGGATAAATATTTTCCCGCATTATTTAAAAGTACTTCAGGAAAATCAAATTTCCTGGCAATCTCAAAAGTAAAACTCTGACCCGGAACGCCGGTTGAGAATTTGAAATTTGGAGAAAGATTATCGACATTAAATTCAAGTGAACCGTTCTCTATATTTTCTGTGCTGTATGCAAACTCTTTAAGTTCGCTGTTATGAGTGGTTACTATGCTGATGCAATTATTTTCAGATAAATATTCCAGGATAGAAGCTGACAGGGCACTTCCAAGAACAGGGTCAGTACCGCTTGCAATTTCATCAATAAGTACAAGTGATTTTTGATCAGACTTTGAAATAATTTCTTTGATATACTTTAAATGCGAACTAAATGTACTCAGATCATTTTCCAGGGACTGATCATCTCCAATACTTACAAAAATATTATCAAACAATCTGAATTCAGATTCAGGTGCTGCCGGAACGTGAAGACCTGACTGAAGCATAAGTTGATTCAGTCCGACAGTTTTCAAAACTACTGTTTTACCGCCGGCATTTGGACCTGAAATGACCATAGTGTTAAATTCGTCTCCAATGCAGATATCGAGCGGAACTACTTCATTTCTTTTATGAGTCTGGAGTAAAACCGGATGATATGCATTAATGAGATTTAAATGGTTCTCAGATATTATAGGTTTACTTGAAATAGTTTCAATAGAGTATTTAGCTTTTGCCTGAAGGAAATCAATCTCAGCAAGTATTCTGATATTGTTTTTTATCGGTTCAATATTTTTAGAAAGTTGTGAAGCTAGTTCACGAAGAATAGATTCGATCTCTCTTTTTTCTTCAAAATATAATTCAGTAATTTCATTGTTGAGTTCAATCGTTTCAGTAGGTTCGATAAAAACAGTAGCCCCTGTAGAAGATGAACTGTGAATAATTCCGTGAACGAGTCGTTTATTTTCAACTTTAACAGGAATGACAAATCTGCCGTCACGTTGAGTGATGATCTCTTCGCGTGCATAATCTTTTTCAGATATTTTCTCCATTACATTTGCCAAAGTCTTCCTTAGTCTGCCTGACTGTGTAATGATCTGTCTTCTGATCTTTCTGAGATTGGAAGATGCAGAATCTTTTACAGCGCCGGTTTCATCAATGGTGATATCAATATTATGTTCAAGTATTTTATCAAAGAAGAGATCGGAAGTAATTCTTTTCAATACAGAAAAGTCTTCACTGAAATCTCTACTGTCTTCGGAAATCATCTTTTTAATGATCCGAGAAATTCTCAGAAAATTCAGAATATGTAAGAATTCTTCCGGAGAAATGTAATGACCCTCAATACCCGCTTTGCTTATAGATCTCCGAATATCTTTAAGTCCGTCTAAAGGAACGTCACCTCGGGCATTGAGAAGCTCCTTCATCTGAGATACTTTTTCAAGTTCATATTCCAGTTCACCTGACTCAGAAAAAAATTTCATTGAGTCGCAGAGTTCTTCTCCGAGATCAGAATAAACGAAATTCTTCAGACGAGAAGTGATCCTATCAAATTCTAATTTATATTTTATGTCTGTTAAATCCATTTTATTGTTTGATTTATATCAATGCTGTTCAAGATAATTTATTAAAAGAATAAATTCTAATAAAATATATTTTAAATATTAAAATTCAATTCTACCTTCAATTTACCTCATCCCAGCCTTCCCCTTGGTAAGGTGAGGGCTGGTAGGGGTTTTGAAAGAAAATTAGACTCAATTATATTAGTTAAAATTTCAATGTTATTTTAAAAAGTACTTTTCAAATTTTCATGAAATCATCGGGATCTGAGTTATCAATTTTAATCAGATTTCATTTATTTTTTATTATTGAAATCCTTCAGGAAGTCAAATTCCTGATAGAAGTTTTTTGCATTTGGCAGTACTGTCATAATATTATTGTAAATTCCGGGAGCTGCATCTATAACGTAAGGATATATCTTCGAATCATCAATAGTTTTTTTTGAGAATGCAGAAAATAGTTTAGTAGTTGCAAGCAGAAATAGACTCGTAAGTATAATTCCTTTAAACATTCCAAACAAAAATCCGAATAGTTTGTCAATAGTTTTTGTTGCAAAATTAAATCCTGAGATCTTTTGTGAAACATAATTCAGAATGATATTGATAATGACTACAATCAGTAAGAAAGAGATAAGGCTTAAAATTCTCTCGTTGATTTTTATAAAAGAAAGATAACCCGTCAGAACTTCGTTATAATTTGTAGCAAGTAAAAATCCGGCAACAATACCGATTAGTGAAAATACGCTTTTAAGAAATCCTTTCTGAAGACCGAGTAAAGAAAGAATGAGGATAGTGATTGAAATTATGAGGTCGAGAGTATTCAAAAGCTTTTTTGATCAATTCTGTAAAAATTCAAATACTTAAAAAATTAAATACATTGTTAATTTAAAGTGGTCAAATCGGGAGGGGAGTGTGATCTAGGAAAAGTCAGTTAAGTTTGCTTTTGACAAGATCCTGAATTATTTTCCCGTCGATCTTTCCCTTAAGTTGCTTCATTACTTCTCCCATTAGTTTTCCAAAATCTTTTTGTTCTGTAATTCCGGATTCCTTTAGGATATTATCAACGATGATGCCTGCTTCATCAGCGGACATTTGTTTAGGAAGATATTCATTTATGATATCAAGCTGAGCCTGTTCTTTATCGACAAGATCAATTCTTGCGGCTTCTCTGAAAAGATCGATCGATTCTTTTCTCATTTTTGCCTGTTTGGATAGAAGCTGAATTTCTTCATCTTCATTCATTTCCCTGTTCATACCTGACTTATCCATTTTCAATATCTCTGCACGTATGGAACGAAGTGTTTCGATCCTTACAGTTTCTTTTGCTTTGAGAGCAGTATTGAGATCTTCGTTAATTTTATTTTTTAAGCTCATTAAATTTTATTCATAATTTTAAAAACTATTCAGATAATAAATACACTGATCAGTTTTTCATGCTTGCTCTGAATCTTTCAGATTCTGCAATGTACTTTGATTTAGGATAATCTTTTTTAAGTTCATCCAAAAGCTTTTTTGATTCATCAAAATTTCCTGCTCTGAAATAATCTTTAGCAGCATAAAATAAATACTGATCGACGAACGGATTTTCTTTATCTGTGTTAGCGGCTTTTTGAAATTGCCTGGCTGCATTTAAGTAATCATTTTTGGCTTCATACACACCGGCAAGACCTGCAATAGCTGACACTTTAAGAACATCATTACTGCCTGAAAATTCTTTATAATACTTCTCTGCATTATCAAAATCCCTTAAGGAATAATAAGAATTTGCAAGCATAAGCTTCGCATATTCTCCGTTCTCAGTTGATCCGAATTCATTTACAATATAAATAAGCCCTTTGGAATTACCCAGAGAATCACCGTTTACAGCCTGTTCAAAATTACCTGCATTATACAAAGGTTTTACCTTTTCAATTTCGACAGCAGCAAGTTCATTATTAGCTGTTCTTTTATTTACAAAAAGTACAGTTCCTGCAATTAAAACTATAAGTATGGTAAGTGCAGTATAAACGTGTTTTTTATTTTTTTCGAAAAAATCTACAGCTTTATAATAAGCTGACATTAATTTATCTTCCTGATGATGTTTAGCAGACATTGATATATAAAATTTTTTAGTTAAGCTACAAATATAGTGATTATGTTGATTGCATTAAAGGAATTTTTTAATACTCGGAGGGAAAATTTTTACACATAAAAAAAGCCGGCAGATTACTCAGCCGGCTTGAATTATTAAAATTTAATTTTACATTCCAAATCTTGCACCGCCTGTGATCTGGAAACTATAAGATTTCGTGGTTACATTTGAAGCCTTAGCAATATCTGTCAAACCTAACTCATATCCAAGTTCAAAAAACAGACTTGCGGAAGGTGAAATTTTAAAATCCAGTCCTCCTCCAAAATAAAGGTCAAATTCTGTAGATTCAAATGTACTCTTTACATCAAAACTTTGTGTGGTTCCGCCAGCTGTTGGAATAAAATCAGTATTGGCTGAAAGAATTATACCCAGTATCGGACCTGCAATAAGATAAGGGTTTACCTCTGTCAATGGAAATTTAACTCTCAAAAGTGCAGGAAATTCAAGCATTCCAATTGTTGTTTTAAGATCACCATTACCTAATCCCTGGACAGCAACATTAGTTTGCTTTGAACCTTTACCAATATACCTTAGACCCGGTACAATGGATATCTGCTTTGAAAGACCAATATCTACTAATCCACCGGCAATAAATCCGGTACTTGAGCTTAATGTTTGATCTACGCCAGCTACATTATTTGAAGCGTTTCCAAAATTTACGCCAGCTTGTAAACCTAATGCAATCTTTACCTGTGCATTGGAATTGTTACTTGCAAACACTATTAATAAAACAATGATTAATAAAGCAATGTTGTTTAATTTTTTCATTTTTTTTTTAGTTTATTAAAAGAATTTAATTTCTTTTTTACAAATTTCTATACTTATTGCAAAATTTATTATTGTACTGTAATACTTGTATTAGAAGTATAAACTTCTCCTGTTGCACTTCCGACTTTCCCTTCTATTTTGAAAGTCCATTGCTGACCTGCAGCAACATTAACGCCTTGAGTGCTTACAGCTGCCGGTGCTGCCTGTGTCCAAACAGTTGTTCCATCACCTGTAATTTCTTCATTGTTAATATTAGCAGCTGCACAATTTGCTGTTATCTTTGATATAGTTACACCTGTATTTGGAGCAAACACAAATTGAGTATTATTTGCATCATAGGTAGTTGTAAATGTAACAGTTGTACCGGTTCCTCCTCCGGGTACAAACGGGTTATTACCTGAACTTGAATCACTGCTGCAGCTTGATATAAATAAAGCTAAGAATAAAGATAGAGCTAAATAGATTGATTTCATTTCATCTCCTTTTGTGAAATTTAATGTGTTTAAATTAGTAAATTAATTTTTTAAAGTAAAGTTACGTTATTTTGATTAAAATATAAAACCCCCGATAATTCAATAAGCACTTTCAGGCGAAGAAGATGCATTATAGTGAACATTGCGGGGGTAAACTAAAAACTTAAAATTGTATTGCATCTTCTTAATCGCCTTTAAACAAAAATATTATTTTTGTTTTTGTTTTCCAAAGAAAAAAAAAGTGAGTTTTAGAAATTATAAGTATCCGATTTTACTTTAAATTTCAATGAATGTTTAAAAAATGAATAGAAAGGAGATTTATTAAATTATGTTTTTAGAAAAAAATGAGATTATTTTAATTTAATTTTGCCGTAAAATTATACGATTTCTAAATTAAAGAAATTCAATTTACCATTCGGTTTCTAAAATAAGCAGAGTCATTTGGAAATTGCTTAATTGATCTTTTATAAAATTCAATACTTTCAGATTTCTTTTCAAGGTTTTCAAGTAAAATGCCAATATCCTTTGTAGTTTGAAAATCATAATTTTTTTTCAGATCAATATTTTTAACTAAATCAATTGCCTCTTCATTTCTGTCATTTTCATTTAATATCCTGGAAGCATTTAAAAGTGCTGCAACATTTGTAGAATCCAGACTAAATGATTTTAAAAAATTGTTTACAGATTCTTCATAATTGTTTTCATTGTAATTAAGATTACCCAGATTAAAATATGCCTGAGAATTGTCAGGTCTGACCTTTAAAATATTTTTTATACTAACTCTAGCTTCATTTAACCTGTTTTGTAAAATTAAAAAATTACTATAATCATTTGCAGCTTCAAAATTTTTTGGATCCAGTGATACAGCTTTTTTATATAAACTATCAGCCTGAGAATATGAATTCATCTTTTCTTTTAACAGAGCATAATAATAGTATGTATAAGAATCATTTGGATCTGTCCTGAGTGCTTTTTTATACAAATCTTCTGATTCTTCAAACTTGTTCATTTCAAACAAAGAATAAGCCCAGCCGCTGATAGCATCTGTGAAATCAGGATCGATCTCAAGAGCATTTTCATACATATTAATTGACTCCTCATATTTCCCCTGGTCAGAAAGAATATATCCATACAAAGTGTATGCCATAACGTCATCAGTAACAGGAGGCTGAGTAATGGAATAGTTGATCATTTCCATTGCAAGCTCTTTATTTAAGTGATCCGAACCGTAAGAATAGTAATAATAATATGCAAGCATATATGGCTGAGTATAGAGAATTATATGTTTTGCAGATTCATAAATAAGAGAATCTATACTATTCAGATCTCCGGTGTAGGTCATTGCCGGTTCACCGACTATGCGGGTAGTCATCAATAATTTTTTATCCGATACCACAATTTCGCCGGTAATCTTTATCTGTTTTTTTCCAAGAAAATTTTTGACATGTCTGATCAGAGAGTTTATGGATATACCTGAGCCCGGTATTACAATTTCCATTTGGGCATCATACATTACAGGATTGAAGTCAAGAAGTGGAAAAGAAGTATCAGCCTGACTTTCGATCTTTATAATGTTATCGAGTAATTTATTGACAACAGCCTGTCCGGTGATATTTTGTTTTTCGAGATCCATTGGAACCTGGAAGACTTCGATCACTACTTTATCTTTATTGAACTCTTTATAAACAAATAAACAGATCACGATAATCACTGCAATAATTATCATATCCAGTGCAATCGATCTGAAGGAGCTGAGCTTCTTGGAAGCAGATTCTATCTTCTGAGGTTTCGGATTATTTTCAGGAGTTGTTGAAATAATAAGTATTAAAAATTAAAAATAAATTCAGTTTAATTTTAAAAGAATTAAACAATTCAGTGAAGTCCAAAAAATTTATTTATTAGAATAAATTTTGCTAAATATAACTTATTTATTAAAATATTCTGATAAATAACTCAAAACGATTTAGACGTTTGTAAAAATAATTAATTTAAAATTAAGATTCTTTCATTTAATCTCACTCCTGAAATATTTATATTTGTAAAAAAGTCATGGAAGGAAACAACACTGAAGTTTCTGAAAATCATTTTCCTGAAGATCCAAAGTCAACAAATATTCAAAATGGATCAATTCAGAAGATTTCAAATATACAAAAGGTTTCTAATTTTCAAATTTTAATAATTTTGATATTTTCAGGTTTTACAATTTTTAATATAGCTTTATCAATTTTTATAGTAATAAGAAAATTCACTTAAGAAAAAAATAATTATCATTTCATTGCCCGTCAGTTATTTCATTAATAAATCAGGTTTAATAAAAGCATCCGGAACAGACCTTACGGATTTTATAAACAGAATGTCTACAAATGACTTCAGGAGTTTTCCCGAAGGAGAATGCAGATATACTGTGCTTACCAGTGATAAAGGAAGAATAATAGATCTTGTAAATTTTGTTAATTTCGGGGAAGAAAAATATCTTATTTGTACATCCGGATTTGAAGAAAAAATAATTGCACATCTTGATAAATATATAATTATGGATGATGTAAAGTTAGAAATAGCCCGGGGTGAGTATTCAAGAATAACAATTTTTACAGATGAATATGAATCACTTTCCTCAGATCTGTTTAATATAAAATGTGAAAAAGATAAAGCTTACAGAATAAATAAAAGTGATATCCTTTTTTTAAGTGATGGAAAAATAAAGACACTTAATATTATTTGCGAGGAAAAGGATGTGAGCGTATATAGAAATCTGATGAAAGATTTAACTGCACTTACTTTTGATGAATATGAATTCAAAAGAATCAGCAATCTTATTCCTGAGGGTGAAAATGAATTTAACGATCAGATCAATCCAATGGAATGCGGTTTGGAAAAATATATTTCTTTTAAAAAAGGATGTTATATAGGGCAGGAAGTTATTGCGAGAATTGATTCACAGGGAAAAATTCCTAAGAGCATGGTCAGTATAGTTTCAGATAAAGAAATCATTAGAAGTGATAAAGTTATTAATTCTAATAGTGACAGGGAAACCGGTTTTATTTCAAGTGTAATTAAAAATGATGATAAATATTATGGACTGGCATTTTTAAGAAGGACAGAACTTGTTGAAGAAAATAAATTCTATGTTCTAAGGGATGGAAATAAAAACGAGATCAATATTCTGAAAAAGGAAATTGAATCGGAAACGAAAAGCTTTATGTAATGAGATGATACAACTTTGATTCAGCATTCAGAGAGAACGAAGAGTACGTGACTCTACCTGAACAAAGGAAGCAATCTGTATTTGCAAATTAGCACAATAAAAAATTTAATAAATATATAACTTAACATGAATAAAAAAACATTAAAAATTCTCGGCAAAGAAAATGAATATCTGCTTAGTCATAAATGTAAAACCATCAGTAAAGATATGCTGCACCTACCTGGAAGTGATTTTATAGACAGGGTTTGGAAAGATTCTGACAGAAGTCCCAATGTGCTCAGAAACATGCAGTCAATATATAATTCAGGCAGACTGGCAAAAACGGGATATGTATCGATATTACCAGTGGATCAGGGAATCGAACATTCAGCCGGAGCGTCATTTGCTCCGAATCCGATATATTTCGATCCTGAAAATATAGTAAAGCTGGCAATAGAAGGCGGCTGTAATGCAGTTGCTTCGACACT
>Ga0073904_10002076_pt1 | contig 15164 bp, 6 predicted proteins | sample KloWWTrecipitate_FD_66668 | JGI IMG/M metagenome (GOLD analysis project Ga0073904, IMG submission 66668) | Active sludge microbial communities from Klosterneuburg, Austria, studying microevolution and ecology of nitrifiers - Klosterneuburg... | ecosystem: Engineered > WWTP > Aerobic digester >...
CCAACGCCATCATTCGCGAGCACGAGGCAATCTCCCAGCGTTTCGTGCCGCGGTCCGACCTCGTCCTCTTCGTCACTTCGGCCGACCGCCCCTTCTCCGAGTCGGAGCGCGGATTTCTGGAGGAGATCCGCAACTGGGGCAAGAAGATCGTCTTCGTGCTGAACAAGATCGACCTCCTGGAAAGCGACACGCAAGTCAAAGAGGTTGTCCGCTTCATCAGCGACAACGCCCAGCGTCTGCTCGGCATTGAACCGCTGATATTCCCGATCTCCGCCAAGCTGGCCGAGCGCCGCGACCCGGCCGGCCGGTTCCAGCCGCTTCGCGACTACATCATGAACACCCTCGACGAGAAAGAGAAATTCCGGCTCAAGGTCCTGAATCCGCTCGGCGTCGCGGAGCGTCTGCTCGGTCGCTATAGCAGCGTTGTCGAGGATCGTCTCTCGCTGCTGGCCTCGGACGCGCTGACGATCGATCGGATTGACGCGGTGCTGGAGGACTACGACGCGGAGATGCGTCGCGAGTTCGGCGCATATGTCACCCGCGTTGAGAACATCGTCCATCGACTCAACGAACGCGCCGACCGATTCTTCGACGAATATATCCGCATCGGCCGCGTGATCGATCTGATGCGTTCGGAGAAGACGAGAGAGGCATTCCAGCGTGACGTGGTAGCGGACACGGAGCGCCAGATCGACGACACGATCACCGAGCTGATCGACTGGATGGTCCAGCAGGACTTCCGCGCCTGGGAGTCGGTTCGCGAGACGCTCGATCGCCGGGCGCTGGAACGCTACCGCGACGATATGGTCGGCGAGGTCGGCAGCCGGTTTGCCTCCGACCGTCAGACGCTGATTACCCAGGTGGCCCGACAAGCAGAGCTGGTCGTGAACCGCTACGATCAGCACACCGAGGCAACGTTGCTGGCGACGAACGTGCGCTCGGCGCTGGCGCAGACAGCCGTCGTTCAGGCCGGAGCCGTCTCGCTGGGCGCGATCGTTGTCGCGATGGCGACTACCGCCGCGATGGATGTGACCGGGATCCTGGCTGCCGCGACAGTGGCCGGCCTGGGGCTGTTTATCCTGCCGGCCCGAAAGCGTTCGGCGCGCACCGAGCTGCGTCGCCGGTCCGCTGAGCTGGAGCGGCAGCTTGCCGATGTGCTCGGGGATGGCTTCGAGGCGGAGCTGGGCCGATCGATCCGCCGCATCCGCGATGCGATCGCCCCCTACACCCGATTCGTCGCCACCGAGCGAACACGGCTGGAGGGTGTGCGCACTGATATCGCAGACGTTACCGCCGAGCTTCGCGATCTCCGGAGCGCGGTGAGCGGCTGATAGCTGACCTGCCCATCGCGCCAGACCGTCGACTGGTCGCGCACACGACCAGCCTACGGTAGTAGCTTCGATTCAGCCTATCCCGCTGTCTCACGCACCCGGGCAGCCATCTCGGTGTCGACGCCACGTGGCCACTCTCGCTTCAGTGGGTCGCTGACTCCCACCTCGAGCGTGCCGATGCCCTCTATCTCCATACGAACCTGGTCGCCATCTTGCAGCGGTCCGATACCCTGGTGGTTGGTGCCGCACAGGATGACATCGCCGGGGACGAGGGTCATGTAGCCACTGATGTAGGCGAGGATCTCGACGACGGAATACTCCATATCAGCAGTCGAGTAGTCCTGCCTGATTTCACCATTGACCGCCAGCGTGACGCGCAGGTTCTGTGGGTCGGGGATTTCATCCGGTGTGACAATGGCGGGGCCGAGCGGGGTGAACGTGTCGAACGACTTGCCCATCCGGCTGGGCGGCATGCGCCCGATGCCACGAGCCGAGACGTCGATTGCGCAGGTGTAGCCGGCCAGCGCCGCCAGCGCTCGCTCGTCGGCCGGCAGATCCTTCGCCCGCGCGCCGATAACGAGTGCCAGTTCAGCTTCGTGGTGGAAGATGCTTGCCGGATGGTTCGGTAGGGCGACCGTGCCGCCTGGGCCGATCACCGAGTCCGGGCTCTCCAGGAACATGTCCTGTGCCTGGCGCTCACGATCGGTTCCTTCGCGGTAGTTGCCGAATGCTGCGATCAGCTTGGTTGGACGAGGAACTGGCGCCTGTACCTCGCCGGCCGGCTCGACAGCGCCGCTGGCGGCCAGCGCCTCGGCCTGCTCGCGCCGACCGGCCAGCACCCCCATGATGCGTGGCATACGATCAGCCGCGGCGCGGTAGGGAATGTCGTCAAACGCGGCCGAGACATCGACCCAGCCGCCGTCGCGCTGCGCGGCAATCCGGCCATCACTAGTAAGCACGAGCCTCATGACGCCTGTTCTCCGTTCTGCTGGTGGGCCGGGTTCTGCGCCATCGCCTTGACCCGCTCGGCCATCTCGTGATCGATTCCGCGCTGCCATTCACGTCCCAGGTCGTCGCGAACGTGGAGGGTAAATGAGCCAATCCCATCGATGGTCGTGATGACCTCATCGCCGTTCTGCACCGCGCCAAGCCCCTGATGGTTGGTCCCACAGCAGATAACATCACCGGGGTTCAGCGTCGTGACGGACGACAGGTAGGTCATCAGCTCGCGGATTGGCCGCTCCATGTCGGCGGTGGAGTAGTCCTGTCGCCGCTCGCCGTTGACGTCGACAGTGATGTGCAACGCCTGCGGATCGGCAATCTCATCACTTGTCGTGATCCATGGTCCGAAGCCGGCGAACGTATCGTAGGACTTGCCAAGGAAGCTGACGATCCCCGGCCGGCCGCCGCTGCGCGCCGAGATATCCTCGAAGACCGTGTAGCCGAAGACTGCGTCCATCGCGTTGTCGTCGCTGAGGTTCTTCGCCTCGCGGCCAACGACGACGGCGATCTCCGCCTCGTGGTGGAAGATACTCGTTTGATGGCTGGGCAGGGCGACGGTGCCGCCGTGACCGACGATTGCCTCGGGCGACTTGAAAAAGATGTCGAGGATCTGCAGGGGTCGATCGGTGCCCTCGCGATAGTTGCCGATCAGGCAGATGATCTTCGATGGTCGGATCAGTGGAGCGCCAAGGCGTGCTTCGCTGACCGGCGTTCCCCCGCCGGCGGCGACGCGCCGAGCGAGCTCCGGCCGCAGCGCATCGAAGTGCTCGATCAGGTCCGGCAACAGATGTTCCGGGCCGGGCGGTTCGTACTGCTCCAGCAAGTCGGTGATCTCGACGACGGTCTCGTCATCCGCGACGACGCCCATCATCCCGTCACCGAACGTGGCAACACGCATGTGACCTCCTCATCCTCGGCAAGTGACGCGGGGATATGCTCAATGTCCGCATGACAGGCGATGTTCACACGAAGCCTGAGTCGTGTCAATGCCGGGCATCCAGCGAAGCAGAGCCGCTAACCCACACTCCGTGATCAGCCACTGCTCACAGGACATCGGCTGCCTCCGGCTGGCCGGCGTCGACTAGCTCAGTGTCGTTATCGTTGTCGTTCTTGTCTGTCGGTGCGTGCTCAGTTTCGGCGTTACTGAGAATGCGATAGGCGTCGGTGCCCGTGCCGACACCCGGATCGCTGATCACATCCGAGGGCGGCAGCTGAATCTCGCCACCTTCGAGCAGCCGCCACTTCGCGATGACTCGGTCGCGTGTGTTCGAGGCCGCCATCAAGGCATTCAGCGTATCCCGAGTCATCGGCGAGCGCATCAGACGCAGGATTCCGTCGATACCCTGTTGATCCTCAACGGCCTTGATGATCTGAAAGCCTTCACCATATTCGTCATAAAAGCGGAAACCGATCTCATCGACGTCCTGCTTGAAACCGTATGCGTCGAGAACGCGTAACTCCGCCCACTGTGCAAACCCCTCGACGAACAGATGCCCCTTGTAGGGAACAACTGCGGAATCGAGCAGCGAAGGGTGCACGTTCGGGACGCCCTGCTCGTTCGTCCGCAACAGCCAGTCGTGTGCGTATTCGTGGGCGATCACTCCGACGAGATGCTCCTCAACGTTCGGGCGGACGGCGACCTCCCGCGTGAGAATGTTGTAGAAGCCGTCGAGCTCGGCGTCGACCTGCTCAGCCTCCGCCTGCGTGACGAACCTGATGGGCGCGATGTCCGCTCGCTCATCAGTGAGATTGAGGAGCGGTGATAGCCCGAGCTGGAAGACTTGCTCCCGCACCGCGACGAGATCGTTCGGATCGGTGACGGCGACGTAGCGCATCGAGTCGAGCTGCTCCGGCGTGCGGCCTGCCACCGATCGGCCTGTGTCGCCGAGCAGCCGCCCCAGATAGATCAACGCACCGCGCTTGTCCAGCAGCGGCACGCACGATCCGCCGTCGTCGCACTGCGCGCAAATTCCGATGTTCGTGCAGGCGGGACAGCCAACCTGGCACGGACAGGTCACCAGCACTCGATACGTATCACGCAGCAGATCGTGCATGATGCTCAGGAGTCCGTCAGCGAGGCCAGCCCCGCCGTCCACAGTGTCGAAGAGCAGCACTGCCGGCGCCTCGGTCAGCCCATCGACCGCTGGAACGGCGAGTACGCGCACGTCGGTTGGTTGCATGGTTGCCGGCAGCACAGCTCGCAGCGCCACCGCTAGCGCGTGCGCCAACGTATGTGCGACCCGGAGGTCAAGCGACATCCCGGCGCGATCTGCCGTGAAAACAATCGCGTCAGCAACAATGCTGGATGCCTTCCCGCGCGCGTCCGGGTAGAAGTGCGTTGCGATCTCGTCGGGCTGTCGCGTGCCAAGAAGCTCCTGCCAGACCACAATCGACTTGCGTTGGATGACAAATGCATCGCCATTCCCGATGCGCGATGGCAGCATGTCCGCGGGCTGTTCGTCGGGCGCCAACCTCATTTGATACCGATAGTGTGGCAAGACATCCACCGGCAACCGACTGTTCGGTATCTGTGCGACCAGATCGTTTGATGTACGGCTCCGGACCAGGACGAGCGGCTGAGCGCCGGTTTGAATAACTCGATGCTCGAAGAGTTCGGTGGTCTCCCGATTCGAGTCGATCCACCGTACGGGGAATCCGCCGTTATCACTCCGGACAGGGATAAGTCCGTCGGCGCCGATCGTGTCGAGACGGCAGTGTTCGTAGATAACGTCAGGATCAGTCTGACCCAGAATCAGGACAGAGTCCTGGTATCCAAAGACGCTGCGGTCGGCCACGACGTCCTGCCACGCCGCAAACCCGTTAGCCACCAGCGCGTCTGCTGCCTGCACGCCGGGTAGACCGAATGTCTCGACAATCTGGGAGCGACGCATGCGCGTCTCGTGCACTGCGCAAGCCAGGTGCTTCGCGACGACGTCGGCATGGCGCGTATTGATCGTCAACTGTGTCCGTGCCCGGGTATCCAGGAAATCGATCGATCCTGAGGTATGAAAGCTCCGGATCATGTGGAGCGCTGCCGGGGAATGCGTGCCCAGAACCAGCGCGAGCCCACCCCGTCTCTCGCCACCAAGCTGCCCACACAAGCGCTCGATCTCGGATACGTGCTCTGGTGTCCCGAGTATGATGAGCCCGTCGTAGTGCGCCTGGCGACCGCTGAGTTCGGCCTCTTCGGTCGTGACGCGCAGCCGCTGTTCCGGGAGGGACATCCCGACTGCCCGGTCGATCTCGTTGCTCAACCACTCGGCATCAACGCGACCTCGATCGTAACAGTGCACGAGCAGTCGATAGTCGTCGGTCAGGCTGACGAGCACGCTCGCCAGCTCGACGGCTGCTGCCAAGGCAGATTGCCGGCGTACCCGCGCGACTGCATGGCCACCGACTCCGGCTTCCCCGTAGCGATCGAGTGGTGGAAGCCAGACGCCGAACGTTTGCTCGGGCCGGGCGCTGCCGTCAACTGCGTAGCGGTGAACGTGGTCGACACTCGGGTCGATGCCGAAAAGTGCAGTCGCGAACGCTTCGAGATTCGCGGCTGGGCGCGCAGTGGCTGTGAACTGCAGCTTGCCGCCGGCCGCTGCTGTAACCAGGCGCAGCCGACGAAAGACCTGTGCTGCATTCGCGCCCACGATGCTCGTATAGTGATCGATATCGTACGTGATCACCAGATCCAGCCCGGCGAAGAACTCACCCCACGGGCGAGTGTCCTTCAGCATGACGCCATGCAGCGTGTCGAGCGAGCAGAAGACGATCTCCGGCGGTGGGTCAGGTATGCCGCGGCGATACGACGCGTCCAGCCGCATTTCATGGAGCGCGTAGTGCCAGTCAGTCTGATCGGCTAACTCGCGAAATCGCTCGTATTCGCGCTTCAGAATCTGCTCGTTGGGGGTGACGACGAGCACATTCGACCCGCGGCGCAACGCACGTTCGAGCGTTGCCAGGAAGAGTGTCATATGCCGACCGCTGCCTGGTCCAGTCGCCAGAATCAGGTGACTCGTCGGCGAGCCTTCGTCGTCGTCCAGCAGTTGGGCCAGCGCATCGCGCTGATGCGGGTAGAGCTGCTCAGTCCCGGTGATGCCGAGCGATGCCAGTACCGCTCGCATAAGCGTGCCGTCCTGAAAATGCCGTTCCAGGATGTGCGCGTAGGCGTCGGCATAGGTCAGCGACGCACGGGCGGGTAGATGCATCGCCGCGCGCAATTGCCCCCGGTACCGCTTATGGTTGCGTAAATGCTGCGTCACCTCATTCAGCGGAAGCGAATCCGGCTTGGCGACCTTTTGAGCAACAGGTCGTGAGGTGGACATGATTGGCGCTGGTTCGCGTTCCCTCCGGACGCTGATGATGGTTGGCGCGAGGAGCGCGACCAGCGTCCAGACGACTGGCGATACCAGGTGGGTGACCATCGCCGGCAGGGTAACCAGCGACACAATAATGACGATGAGCGAGAGATAGACCGGCCACTGACCGTAGTCCCAGCGGATTGTCCGGTCGAGCCTGACGAGGCCGGATGCACGGCGCGGCGATGCATCGAGATCGTCCAGTTCCCGAACGCCGCGTAGTAGCACGGTGAACGCAGCCCAGGCGCCCGCGTAGATAACAACGAGATAGAAGATCGTCGCCGGCACCCACGAAATGTTCCGAATGATCGGAACCGGTGAGTAGAGCATATCGATGAGATAGCCGCCGGCCAGCCGGTCCATCGCGAGGAAAAGCGGAATCACGACGAGCGTGCAGACGTACGCCAGAAGGGCTGCCATTCGTCAACATCCTCCTCTTGGCGTCACAGCCGTACAGTCGCCGCGGTTAATCCCATCTGAAACCGGCAGAAGAGGATTTCATCTCGCTCACTCGGGTACTCAATAATCCTACCGACACTCAATTGTCCGTCGCTCGTGACCGCGATTGTCGAGAGCCGGCCGGTTGTGAATACCATGTCATGCCCCGCCACCTGCATATCGGGCAGTTGGTAGACGGGGATCATGAACTCGTTCGCGATGTCCGTCCAATGCGAGGCGTAGTCGGCGTAGGCGTTGCGTAAATCAACTCCGGCAGTATTGGGGTCGGTCTGGAGTAGCTCGAGATCGCGATTCTTCAGCTCGGTGTGAGAATCACGCCTCCACCGCTCGACATCTCCAACGACCCAGCGTTCGGCGGCATCGGGCGCGCGCAGCAGCTGAAGTGCAGTCTCTGGCGGTAGTGGCGTGGAGTCCTCGGATGTCCCCGCAGCGAAGGCGATGCGTGGCACATAATGGATGAGGCGACCTGAGGAATATCCGGCCGGCCCTCGCGGCCGTGGTGCGCGCCTGAGCTGCAGCCCGATCTGCGTCAGCCGTTCGTTGACGTTCTTCATATGTCGCTGCGCCGCCGAGATCGTTTTCAGGTGCCAGTGGCTATCGACCAGCTGTATTTCGCGGCTCAGTGCGTCGGTCTCTCGTTGTCCGACGCGCTGAGTCGCGGCGAGAATACCCTGATACGCCCGAGTCCAGCGCATGTGCGCATCCCAGATGGACGACGCGCCGGCTGCGAGGGTCAGTCCGATGAAGAGCAAGAGGACGATGACACGCAGCAGCACAACCTGGTCAGTGATATTCGGGCCGAGCCACAATATATCGGCCCTGGTCGCCAGTTCGGCCAGTTGCCCGGTCATCGACCAGAGCAACGCAACCCCGCCGAAGAGTACGAGTGCGGTGAACGCCGCCAGCAACGCCATGTTCGGCCTGCGAGACATCTCGATGCTCAAGGATTGAAAAGAACCCTCCAAAGAGATGTGGGCATTCGCCTGTGTGTCCAGACGCAACCCCTCGGTGTACTGTTGTTGTGGGCGACGGTCTTCGGCCAGATGTAGATGCTGCCGATCGATCCACTCGTGCAGATAGGGGATCGGCTGGTCAATCTTCGGGTCGCTCCAGAGCGCGCTCGCCTGGTGGTCGATCACATCCCGGACCCGGTGGCGCTCCGTAGCTGATGCGTCGCGCAACTCGCGCAGCACGCTGGAGAAATCGGTGCGCACCCTCCGCTGCCAGCCGTCGAGTTGCGCGATCCAGGAGCCCGCGTCCCCGAGGACGCGCCGCAGCTCGCGCTCCGGATCGCCCCAGAGACTCGGCGCGCCGCCGAACGACGCCTTCGGCCCGCCGGACAGCGACGCGCCGATCCGGGCGCTGGCGTCGTTGCTCATCTGCGGTCGATTGACGCTGAAGATCGGCGGTTTCCAGTGTGCCGCGACACGCGCTTTGGGATCGGTCTGACGTAATCCGAACTCCGAGACGTGCCGCGTCGCGGAGCGATCGGCGATCTCCGCATCTCGCGACCGAATGGAGGAGACGGCGATACGCCCGAAGATGCCGAGTTGGTCCGCGTTGTTGGCGATGACGATGACGTTATTCGGACTTGCCACGGCGAGGTCTACTGGCACGACATTCCCCGGCAAATTGCTGAGGATGAGTGCCTGACAGGCGAGCGCGCCGGCCTCATCGACCTCGTACTGCTCCAGCGCGAACCCACTGGCGAGCAGCGCCTGCACGACGTACACCTGTGATTTGTCGGCGATCGACGCCGAGTGAATCTCACCTGCGAGCCGCTGGAGGAATTCGCTGGATATCCCCCCGCGCTCGACCGCCGTATCGAGCAGCACCATCGTCAGCGCGAACGGGCGAGTGTTGATGTTCAGCTGCCGGGCTGCCGGAACGATCGTCTCAAGCAGAAGCTGCCTCGCATCTGCCCCGTCCTCCCCGGAGATCTGCGCCAGCACGATCCAGTGGATTCGCTGTGCGTCGCCGGAGTTCTGACCGCGCAGCGATCGATCCAGCTCGAGGTCGACCTGCTCCCGGGCGATCGTGGCGATACGGTCGTCATCGGAATCCACCGCGCTTAGCGCGACGAGGCGGACGGCCGGCATCGTCGGCAGCCAGTCGGCCAGCAGCGCGGCCGGCCCCATCGCCGCGTCACCGACCGCCATCACCAGTACTGGGCGCTGCAGCACGGTGGTCACGCTCATCGGTGGCCGTTCAGGTCCTGCTGCAGGCCCACCATTGCGTCCTTCATCAACTGGAGCGTGTCCTTCTTCGGATCCTTCCCCGGCGGCATCTCGCCGATCTGCCGGTCGATCACGTTGATACGGTTGCCGATCTTGTCGCGCTGTTCGCTGGTGGGGAGTTCCGACCATTTGTCGTTGACCACGTCTGCGATCTCGTCGAGCTTGTCAGAGCGATCATGCAGCTCCTGGATGGCGTCGTAGATATCCTGCCCGTAGCGGTGATAGACATGCTTGCTGGCCGAGATGGCGATATCGAACGATCCCCCGACCTTGTTCTCCCGGGCATAGCCTAACTCCAGCGCGATGCCCAGCGTCTCGACAACCCGTCGCAGGGTCGCCTCCGTTGCGGCGTTCGCATGCCGTCGTTGCTCGGCGAGCTGATCGATGCGTTGCTGCATGCCCTCTAGTGAGAGGTCATCCGGCAGCACGCCGACGTAGCGTTGGTCGATGTAGACATGGCCCTTTTGCCTGGTCCAGGTTCGCTCGCTATGGGTCATCTTTTGGCGCTCGTCGTCATTGATCATGAACAGCGGCGCGCCCCACTCGCGAGACGACACGAAGAAGTGGTGGATCGATTGCCCCGACGTGTCCGGCGCGGACCCGCCGCTGAGCATCGATGGGAGTGCCTGCTTCAGCGCTATCAGCGCGTCGGACGCATTCGGGGCGTCGAACGGCTCCTGGGCATAGGACGCCTGCACAGAATGAATGATGTGGTAGAGATTCTGGTAGCGCTCCTGATTCGCCCGGCTCAGCGACCAGTAGGGGACCGCCGCGGCGATACATGAGCTGACCCGTGACTGCATGTACTGGGTGAGCCTGCGGGCAGCATCGCCAGTGCCCGGTACGCCGCCAACCGCATCGAGGAACGTGTCGACCTTACCCAGCCCGACCCGCGCGTAGAACTCATGCTCCATCGCATCCCAGATGGACATGCTCTGGACGGTGGCGCTGAACTGATCGGCTGCCTTGTTCCTTGCGTCCCTAACGGCGCTGCTCACTGCGGTGCTGAGATGTTCGGCCTCCTGTGCCTGCGTGCCGCGTTGGTTGGCGGGCTTGAGCAGCCAGGTCCGCAAAGAGCTGCCGCTGGTGGTAAATCCGACCGCAATGTCCCTGAGCGCCTGAGAATCTGGCGTCTGAGCGTTCGTGATGTCGCGAGCAAAGACCTCGTCGACCAGCGCCCGGTCGGCAAGGACGCGATCCTGCTGTGCCATCTGGCCGCGAGACTGCTTGAAGTGGTCGTCGAGACCAAGTCTCAGATCTACTCGCTGTCGTTCCAGCTCGGTAATCGCCTGCTCCAGCGCGATACGCAGACGGGCGACATGGGCATTGAGGTTCGTGAGTAGCGAGAGCTCCGCACTGGCCTCGGCAATATCTCGCTGCGTGCTGACATACGGTCGCCACCAGTTACTGAGAAACGTTTGAGCCTGAGCATCCTGCTTGCCCTTGCCGCCGAATGGCGACTTGCCGCCCACCGTCAACCGCTCAATGGCCTCGTCGTATCTTCTGACACCCAGATCGAGCTTCTGTCGAAGACCTGGACGGTTTGGCTCTGTGCTGTCGATCTCGTTCGTCAGTGCTTCAATGCGGCTGGCGAGACTGCCACTGATCCCGCGGAGCAGATCCGCAGCGTGGCGCAGTCCGTTGCCTCTGTTTTCCTCCAGCGTCGTGTTGACTGTGACCAGCAGCTGGCCCCAGAGCTCATTGAGGATGATCGGCTCGTTCCTGGCCAGAAGACCTCTGAGCGTCTTGAGCCAGGTGTCATCGACCAGGGATCGCTGGTTCCGAACGAGGGTAACCCAGCTCTTCCGGTCGACATTTTCGAACCTGGGCTCCGGAGCAGCTTCAGCCTGGTGCACCTGCCCGGTGGCGACGTCGGTATGGGCCTGCTTCAGTCGCTCGCGTAGCCTGACTTGCCCAGCGTTCGGGAGAACTTCTCGGTCTCCGTTATTGAGCCATCGGCGCGCCTCGTCGCCGCGGTCCTGACTGATCAACACGATTGAATCGAGCACGTGCAGCAGGAGATGGTCGCCGAGATACCCGGTCGTCTCGGGGACGGAGAAGACGATCGACGCCGCGCCCGCGCCGGCGAAGAGGACCGATTTGGTGGCCTTGCTGCCGTCGTCGACCGGCGGGCTTATCTTGTTATTCAACCCTCCGAGAATGTTGGAGATAAGTGAGTGGCTGGCGCTGGCCGCTGGAGAATCGACATCGAGGGCGATGCAGTCGGCGATCAGCTCGGTGTAGGCTCCGAAGGATGGCAGTGGCTTGCCGGCCTGATTGCTTTCAGCGAAGAGATAACAGAGGTCGAATGGCGTTTCGTTCTTGTGATCACTCCCGTTACCTGCGATGGGTGTGCCATTGAGATAGAAGAACGGCGCGATCGACGCTGGCCGATACTTCTCGGGCAACATCCACCAGTCTATCTCCCGCAGGGCTGCCGAGCAGTTGGCATAGATGTTGTCGCGCTGAAAATCGCCTGGTCCATGCTGCATGATGCTGGCCAGCGGGATGGCGCCGACGATATGCACGTCATCGTCCACGAGCGAGCGCAGATGCTGAGCGAGCGTCAGCATGATCCCGCTGCCGGTCCCACCCGATACCGAGCCGACGATGTAGACGAACACGGTAATCGCTGTGCCGATGCCGTAACCCGCTGTCTGGGCGTTGGCGCGCAGTTTATCAACCGAATTGGCGATCTGCTCGGCGTGCTTTCTGCCCAGCATGTAGTAGGCGAGACGGCCCTTGGCGCGCATGCCACCAGCGCCGTTGATGAATCCTCCCGGTTGAGTGATGTGCTCCGGCCACCACTGTTCGAGGTATCCCGTCCGCGCCTTGATCATCGCGTCCGGCGATGCCGGCTTCAGTAGCAGCAGCTCGTTCTGGGTGAACCGGCTGTTGATCGCCGTGTTGTGGTCGATGTCGAGAGAGAAGATGCGAACGGACTTCTCGATCGCGTCTAGCTCAGCCTTTTCGGTCAACGGCGTTGCTCGGGCGCGGGCGAACTCTTTGAGGCGTTCCTTGACGCCGAGCGCGATCGCCGAGCCCTGGCCCCCGACGCCGACGATGATGGACGGTGGAATCATGAAGACTGGTCCCTTCTAAGCACCGAAGTACGAGCTATTTGATGGTGGTGGTGATGCCTTGCCGTCAAATGCGTTGCCACTACCGCCGCTTTGCGCGGTCCGTCCGGCCCGGTCGTCCCGGTAGGCAAACGAGCCGGTGTTGGTCGTGATGTTATCCCCGTCATTCAGCTGGCGTCGCATCGTGATCGCCGAGTCGTTGACCCGCAACTGGTTTTCGTCCGATGTGGACTCCGGGACCAGATAGGTCGCGTTTCGGAACATGCTGAGCGCGGAGGTGCGCGGTGTCAGGCGGGCGACTGGCCCGAGGGCATTGATGTTGATGCCAGCGAGCGTGCCGACTTCGATCTCGCTCGGGAAGAATTTCGCGAGCACACTGCGTTCTGACATTGGTCGCAAGGTTTCCACTTGCCCGTTTCCAGCGACAACCGTCGCGTTCTTCGGGAAGCGCGCGTGGAATTTCCAGAATAGCGCGAGCAGGATCAGCAGGAGCAGGACCAGCAGAGCAAGCAACTGTATGGGCCCAAAGGGATAGCGGACGGTGTACGAGTACCTGAGTTGGCCGTCGGCCGCGCCGTCGTTGCCGGCCGTCGCAATGGTCGCGTTGCCGCTGGTGACCTCGACGGCTGCCTGGCGCGTGCTGCTGCCGGGGATGAAGCGACCGCTGCTCGGCGGGGTGATGTCGTAGCCGACCTCCACCGAGGCAGTGGCGCGACCGTTCGCCGTGACGGTGATCGTGTCACGTGGCTGGGATGTCTCGGGATCGATGAGCCAGAATCGCCCGCTGTCGGCTGCGTCGCCGATTGTCGTGCGCAGGTCGACGCCAGCGTTCTGGCGCAGGGCCTCGTCATCGAACGTGACGATGAGCGTGGATGTCCCGGACAGTGGAGTATCTGAACCCGCTGTCACCGTGCCGAGATCGCCGCCACCCTGTCGATCGATAGTGATGCCGGCGACCGGCGTGGGTGTGGGTGTCGGTGGCACGGGTGTCGGCGTTGGTGGCACCGGCGTGGGCGTTAGCGGGACCAGTGTCGCCGTTGGCGGGATCGTCGCCGTCGGTTCGGGCGGCTGCCATGTGAAGGTGATCGGGATCGAGTTGTTCGCAAAGACCCAGTTGTCCTGAATCGGGTTCAGGCGCAGCACGCCATTGTATTGGCCACGCACGAGATTACCGCTGGCCGTGAAGGTGATGTTCATCGGCTGTGTCAGGTTGATCGTTGTCGGCGCGAATGTGATGCCCAGGTTGGCCGGCAGGATATTCAACACCGCACCGCGCGCCACGCCGTTGCTAACCGGCGCACCGCTCTTCAGCGTGAGTGAGATGGTGACGCCTGTGGGATGGTCGTAGAGGTTGCCGAGATCGATCGGATCGTCGGAGATCGAGATGACATCGGGGATGTTCGGGACAATCGTAATGCCCGGCGCTTGCTCGATGATCACCTTGTCAGCATCGGAAATCTGTTTGCCGAGATCGACGTAGACGGTGTTGAGATAGGGATACTCACCGGACTTGGAGTTGAAGATCTTGGCGAGCGACTTGGCGAAGTTCTGCCGGCACTGTTCGCCTTCTTCGTCGCCGTCGGTGTAGAGATAGATGGTCTGGATGCGATCGCCGCCGCCCTGGCCGGCGCTCCAATCGGCCAGTTTCTGGATCGCGTATTCGAGTGACTCGCAGATGTAGGTGCCGCGCCCGTCGGGAGTCATCCCGCTCAGGAACTCGTCGGCTTCCTTCCGCGTCTGCTCCGTCGATGGCGAGAGCTGGAATGTTGCCGTTGGATCGTTGCTCTGCGGTGGCCAGATACCCTTGATGCGCGGGCCGTCTGCAAACGGGATGAGCGCGAAGTGAACATCGTCGCCGAGGTAGCTGATCTGCCGGGAGACGCGGTTGCGAACCTCGTCCCAGATGTTGGCCGTTCCGCCTTCGCCCTTCATCGACACCGTCGTGTCGAGCAGGATGATGACATCGCGGCCCTGCGCCGCCTGCGCCGCACGGCCGGCCGACCCGGCCAGCAGCGTCGTCAGCAGTAACGCGACGAAGAGCATCGAGCGAAGCCGGGGTGACGTGACCCCTCTGGACTTCACATTCATGTATCTCGCCTACTCATCACGGACCGGGACAATCGGGTATCCGAAAGACGTCGCTGGCATTGCATGGCACACAAACTATCCCGGTCATTCATCCAACAGGCACAGTGGTCAAGGCTATTGATCTACCACATCTGCGTGGTGGCAGGGAATCGAATGGAACGGAAATGTCGTCGCGGCGCCGTCGTGAAGCGCGATTCTCACACCTCGTCGTCCCTTGTCCGCTGCGCTGCAATCAGATCTGATTCCGTTGTTGGGCAAGTATATATCCTGCCGGCCAATTCTTGACGTCTTTTTCGCCGCCGATATCCGTAGCGAATAGGCGGCGCGACGATGGCTCCGGATCGTACGGTGATTTCTTCCGTTTACGGTCTGATTCGGGGACTATGGTTGGCGATACTGCCAGAGAGGACGGGGCCGCGCGAGATGTCTCGCGCGGCCCTGATTCGGAGGGTTCGATCTGAATGCCGCCCCGCGGCTACTCGCTCCTACCCCGCCTGCTTGAGCATGATCGTCGCGCGGCGCGGCTTTTCGACGGCGTCGATCGCCAGCTTGCGGGCCGATTCGCGCGCGGCGGCGCGGAAGGCCTCGGCCGGCGGCGACTCGGGCTCGGAGACGATG
>Ga0073904_10002077_pt1 | contig 15162 bp, 11 predicted proteins | sample KloWWTrecipitate_FD_66668 | JGI IMG/M metagenome (GOLD analysis project Ga0073904, IMG submission 66668) | Active sludge microbial communities from Klosterneuburg, Austria, studying microevolution and ecology of nitrifiers - Klosterneuburg... | ecosystem: Engineered > WWTP > Aerobic digester >...
CCAGCTGGATCTCATTTGAAGGTATTATATTTTCTCTATGTGCAGAAGCAAGTAATGCGCCTTCAACCGCTTGAGTGCCATACAGCTGTGATTCCAATAATCGGGATGGGGTTCCCAAAGTCTTGTTTCCGAAAAATAAATTCGAAGTGACGGAACTCTCTTTCTGATCAAAAACAGTAAGCTTCTGATCCCAATCAATGTGAGGTTTCTTATCATTAGTAGTAAGCCCACTCAATCCTGCACAAATTGAACGTTCAAGCTTATTTTGCCATGCACACTTTTCGCGTAATATATTAAGTGCCGCTATTCTACTAGCACTATAATTATATATGTATTGCACTGCAATGCTCTGGTCTCTAAATGAATCATAAAAAGGTGAATCTTTAATTTTTTCCCCTATAAAAAACGCATTTAAAATATAAAGTGCCTGTTTGTTTTTATTTTCACGCATAGTCTCTTTAGAGAGTGGCTTTAAACGCTCAGGAATCCTATGATATATAGACACAAACTCATCATACAAACCCGAGTCTTTAATCAGCTGAACATACTGTTGTTCTATAAGATCTGATAATTCTATAGTACTGTCTTTTTTATAAAGATTTCTTATTTCTTGTAACCGTGTATCACACAGCACTTCCTGAGACCCCAGAAATGGGTTGTATTTTTCTTGTTCTAAAAGTTTGCATAACCGTTTCTGTGTGATATTTTCTATTTTACCTAGCTGGCCACAAACCGTAACAAAACTTAGCGCACAAACAATATTTCTGGCTGTTATAATGCTAGAGAAATTTGGATACGTTTCTATGTAAATTTTATATAGTGCTGTCAGGGTCTCTAGCACATTTTCTTTTGCCTTTTCATCATACTGAAAAGGGATGGGGAGCTTTAAGAAAAATGTCTCCAACCGAGCAATGGCCAGTTCAGGATTGGATTCGACTAATGTTTTTGTTTCTGCTAAAAACGATTCCAATGCTTCAACATTTTGAGGAGGAGGTTGACTCGGAATCTCTTGTGTAGCAACTGTATGTACACTAAGCACACTTTCTGCTTGAGTTTTGGATTCTGCTAAACTAAATGCTGTCTCTTCGCTGAAATTTAATGGCTTAGAAAACAAGTCGCTTTCCCCACAAAATGCATTAAAAGCCTCATCGTTAAAAAATTCTGTCTGTTTTTTGGGTGGTTTCTTTTCAGAGAATATCGATTTCTTTTCTGATAAATATTGATATTCTTTGCTTTTTTCTTCTGCCGAAAAATAATCAGATTTCCCTAAAAGCCTAGCCATATTATCAATGGCTAATTGTATTTGTTCTTGAACATGTGGCTCTTTATCTCGTCTGTCGACTATGACCTGTTGAATATAAATATCGAGGGTATGTTTTTTAAAATTATACATAAATCGCTTGTAGGCTTTTTTATCTGTATGCGAAATTTTAGTTAATTGATGTAAAACCTTTTCAGCACAAGTACCCGAACACTGCCCTGCCGTTAGAGTCATTTCGCCTTCGGGTGGAGCAATTAAGTCACCATCTAAATACGCAATTTTTGGAAAGATTTTTAGATATAATACACGTTCGTTATACGATTGTGTTTCATCTCGCTGCTGAGGTTTAATGAGTTCACTTAAAAACCAGACAAGCTTTTCCTGGTGATTTTCTTGTGCGGCTATGTTTTCAATACAAAATTGCTGAACAATACAATAGCGTTCTTTATCTACTTCAGAAATAATTTTATGAAAATTTAAACCTGCGCCGGAATTATAAATCTTAAATAAAAGTTGACCTGCTTCATTTATTTCAAAACAATAAATCAATGCATGGCCAGGCTCACCCGGCTCGCCTGCTTTACTAGGCTTGCCTACCCACCCCCCAGGTATGAGTACGCGCTCTTTTCTTAAAATCTTTTGCGCTATTGTTTGAGATATTTCAACAACATTTTTATTGCTGTAAATATCACCAGCGATTTCTTTTAAGTAATTTAAATCTTCCCTTAACGCTTTTAATTCACTATTTTTTTCTGAATCGTTTAGTGTATCTACATAAGATGTAAATAAGGCAATGGTATCTTCAAATGTTTTTCCTTGAAGCTTAGTACCCGAAAGCCACATATCATTATGGATATGTGCAAATAATTTATCATCTATTGTCATTTTCTCTCCAGACATCATTTATCTTTATAACATAAAATAAGGTTAGTATAAATTTAGTATTGTTTTAGGTTAAATAACTAGTAGGTCTTTGGGGTCTCAGTACAAAATCAAGAGCCTCAAGATGCCCAAAACTAAACTTCATTTAAAAGACGATAGAGCTGCCCTACAAGATAAAAAGGAAGCGATAATAATTTATAACTAACATCATTTCCCATTTGTAATTTTACCTTAATATTTGTATTGCTCGGCAAATCTGCATTAATACGAACAGCACGTGGTAATTTTTTTAAAGCCATAAACAGATGTAATGATTTTAAAGTTCCCGTGCTTCCAGATTTTACTTCAATTGGGACTATGTTATTACCACATTGTATTACATAGTCAATTTCTGCACTCGATCCTTTTTCTTCTCGTGCCCAATAATATAATGCGGGTTCTATATAGGGTGGATTAAGGGTTCTTAAAATCTGACCAACGACTTGTTCGGATAGTCCACCTTGATTAACAAGCGTTAGATCCTTTGCTTCATTTATTTGATTTAAACTTAACCCTAAAGTTGCGCTACACAAACCCGTGTCCAAATATATTTCTTTGAAAATTTTCTCTTTTATTTCTGCTGCTAATGGAACACCATTTGCAGAACAATTCAAAACACGATGACTGATCCTTGCTTTGTTTAATAGCGCAATGACTTGTTTGAATGTGGTTGCTGAAATATCGGGATTAACACGACTATATACAAATTTTTTCCCAAGCATTTTAGGAATGGCTGACATGACTTCATCCATTCTCTCTATCTCAATTCTACCTTTATATTTAGAAAAATCATCTCGATACGTTGTTAACAGATCATTTTGTATTTGATTTATTTTAACCAGTGATTGTTCTTTAACCCAACTTTTTACAGCAGCAGGCAGCCCTCCGACAATCAAATATTCTTTAAACATTAATATAAGCTGCTCATGAAGTGCTAAGGGTATTTCTGTTGTAAGATTGTATTCTAATAAATAGTTATTGAGAATTTTTTTTCCATGCGCCAATAAAAATTCTTCAAATGACAATGGCTCAAGATGCATATAACTAATACGACCGACAGGCATACTAAACGAATGTTCCGCCAAAAGAAACTCTAATAAAGATCCGGCTGCAATAACAGGCAGTTCTGGCATATCCTCAGCAAACCAACGAAGTTTACTAAAGATTGCTGGGGCAGCTTGAATTTCATCTAAAAACAATAAACAGTTTCCAGGTTCGATTTGTTGATTAAAATGCGCACTCAAGTTTAATAAAATGTGCTTAGGATCATTAGATTCAAAAAGACTCACCAGCGATAGCTTTTTTTCAAAGTTTATTTCAAGTAAAGTTTTATTACATGTGCTAGCAAGGTGTCTCACCAGCCAAGTTTTACCAACTTGTCTTGCCCCCCGTACGATTAAAGGCTTTCTATCTTCAGAATTAATCCAGGAAACTAAATACGAAAGTAAGCTTCTTTCCACGATACATCCTCATCCGCTTTAATCGGTTATATTTTTGGATAATAAGCTATTTTTAATCAAAATTCAAAAAGAGACGGTTGTTTTTGAATTTTTTACAAAAAGAACCGCCTCTTTTAGTTATCTACTCCAGAAAAGAGACGGTTCTTTTTCGGGGCTTTAGAGCCAGCTCTGCTCCCAAAGATTCTAAGAAGCCGTTTTGATCCGTATCCCCAATTCCTTTAACTGCTCTTCTGAGACCGATGAAGGCGCAGATGTTAACGGACAACTCGCGGTTTGTGTTTTAGGAAAAGCAATCACATCGCGAATAGATGTTGCACCTGTCATGAGCATGATTAAACGATCAATGCCAATGGCTAAGCCCCCGTGCGGTGGGCAACCATATTTGAGTGCGTCTAATAAAAACCCAAATTTTTCTTGTGCTTCTGTTTTACTAACGCCCAAAACATCAAAAACCGCTTGCTGCATTTCGGGTGTATGGATTCGAATCGACCCACCGCCCAACTCTATACCGTTTAAAACGATATCATAAGCGCGTGATGTAGAATGACCTGGATCTGCTCTTAATGCCCCAATGTCGCTCACACTGGGTGCTGTAAACGGATGATGAACCGCCTGCCAACGTGTACCCATTTTATCGCGCTCGAACATAGGGAAATCAACAACCCATAGCGGTCGCCATTCACCTTGCAGAAGCCCTAAATCCTGACCCAATTTATTGCGGAGTGCCGCTAAAGAATCATTAACGATTTTAGACTGATCGGCACCAAAGAAAATAACATCGCCTGTTTTAGCGCGTGTGCGTTCTAAAATAGCTTCGAGAACATCATCCGGCAAAAATTTTAAAATAGGCGACTGCAAACCTTCTCGACCTTGCTCTCGTTGATTAACTTTAATGTAGGCAAGTCCCTTTGCGCCATAAAGACCCACAAAATGCGTACAGTCATCTATTTCTTTGCGAGAGAGGTTTTCTACTCCGCCTGGCACACACAAAGCCGCAACACGCCCTTCTTTATCTTTTGCAGGGCTCGAAAATACTTTGAAGTCGACATCCTGAACCAAATCAGAAATTTCTACTAATTCCAGAGGATTACGTAAATCGGGTCTATCGATCCCAAAACGATCGATTGCCTCGCGATACGTCAATCGCGGAAAGGGATCGGGTAAAGCAATCTCTAACAATTCCAAAAATAATTTTCGAATTAATGTTTCAACCAGTTGCATGATCGCTTCTTCATCCATAAAAGAAGTTTCTATATCCAACTGGGTAAATTCAGGTTGCCTATCTGCACGCAAATCTTCATCTCTAAAACAACGTGCAATTTGATAATAGCGATCAATGCCGGACATCATCAACAATTGTTTAAACAACTGAGGAGACTGTGGCAGCGCAAAAAAAGATCCGGGCTGTGTACGACTGGGCACTAAATAGTCACGAGCGCCTTCTGGGGTTGCTTTTGTTAGAATCGGTGTTTCAACATCCAAAAAGCCATGATTATCAAAAAAGCTACGCATAATACGAATTGCATCGGTGCGAAACTTTAGTCGATAAAACATTTCTGGACGACGCAAGTCTAAATAGCGATATTTAAGCCGCACTTCTTCTGAAATATTTTGGTGCTCATCCGGATAAAATGGTAAAGGTTCGGCTTTGCCAATAATCTCGAGCGCAAGCACGCCCAATTCGATTTTTCCCGCAGGTGAATTTTTATTTTCGGTGCCTTCCGGACGTAATCGAACTTCACCTGTAATACAAACCACATACTCTTTTCGAAGTTGTTCTGCTTGTTGAAAAAGTGCACTGGCTTGTTCTTGTGGCGAAAAAACAGCCTGTACGAGACCTGTTCTGTCGCGAATTTCTACAAAAATAAGCCCACCCAAATCGCGGCGATAATGCACCCATCCGCAAACCGAAACTGTTTTTCCAATCGAAGCGTCATTCAACTCACCACAATAATGGGTACGCATAGTTTTTTCCTAAATTATAAAGTATTAATTTTTGCTTAGCTTATACCGATGTTTCTGTTTTTGAAGCATTGGAAGCAGAAGCCGTAGCCTTGACCGATTCACTTGTGTTTGGAGCACTACTGGCAGGTGGAGTACTCGTTGACGCCGGCGTTGAATCGATCAGATTTTTCTTTTTGTCGTTGTCTTTCTTAAGATCTGTTTCATACCCTGTTGCATACCAGCCATCGCCTTTTAATCGAAATCCAGTTGCTGATATCAATTTCTGCAGCGTGGGTTTAGTACACACGCGACAATCGGTTAAGGGAACATCCCTCATGCCCTGAAAAACCTCTAATGTCGCACCACATGCGGTACAAACATATTCATAAATTGGCATATGATATCTTCCTCATTTTCGTAATTCTTCCCACATCGCACGCATTTTTTCTTCCTCGACATGATTCGCGGATTGCACCCTTCTGTTTTCTGTGTCCGGCGTTGCGTTTTCTAATTTTCTCCAGCCGCCTTTAGGTCTCCCAGCAATGTATGTTTCTTCTTCAAGAGCTTCGTTACGACAATTGATTTGACCTTCTTGCCACCCTCTGGCATACAAAGCGTCTTTTTCGAAACGAGCACCATTTTTGCGATACACAAAACGTTTATCACCTGCCAATCGTCGACCAGCAGAACAGCCATCGACATATCCTGAAACATACGCCGGTGGGTTATCTTCACTCAGCATAAAAGACTGTTTATTCAATAAATATCGTTCAGGATTTAAACCGCCTGCGCAGCCGGTTAAAAATGCCATGCCGAGGAACATAGCAGTAAATGAACTTAGTTTTATAACTTTCATATCTTTTATACCTTTCATATCAGACCCAGGTATCAACCACCTGGGTTAAACATCCGATTGTTAATTAATCTAAAGAGAGTAGCATTTTTTGATGAGCGATCAAAGAGGGTTCTCAATACTAGAATTATGTACAGTTTTTTTAATACTGGGCTTTCTCACGGCGTTTGCAATTCCTGCTTTCTCACAATTTTTAATGCGCGAAGAACGCACCAGGGTACTCGATAGAATACAGGCTGCCATTGAATTCGCCAAACAAGAGGCCTTTGCTCGTGCTAAAACCATTACAGTTTGTGCCAGCATCAATCATAGAACCTGCCACGCCAGTGACTGGAGCGCTGGATTTATCATTATTGAAACGGACGAACAACTGCCGCATTTTGCTTCAAATCTATTGTATGCTTTTCCAAAACTACAACACGGTAAGCTGAATTTTGATCAATTTGGTACTTACTTAAATATAACCGCGGATGGCATGACCATCAACAATGGTACATTCGTTTATTGTCCTAAAAATGGCGATAGACGAGAAGCAGATGCGCTGATTATTAATAATGCAACGCGAACTTATCGACCTACACAGAAAAATCCTCTGGGAATATTTCTGAAAAATGCCGGCACCGCTGAAGAAATGCCCCTTAGCTGCCGATAAAATCTCTATGCAACACACGCTTTCCAAACGAAGACTTGCTGGGTTTACAACCACCGAACTACTGATTGTAGGAGCGTTAATTGCTATTTTAACAACTATCGCGGTGCCAAATTATTTAACATATCTTGCCAATAACCGCGCTGCCACACTTGCGATGCAAATCAATGCTGCTTTAAGTTTGGCAAAAAATGAGGCACTTCATCGACGACTGAGCGTAGAACTTTGCGCCATTGCAAGTGCAGGTGCTGTTAGGTGCAATGATACAGCCAGTAGCTGGGGATTTGGGTGGCAAGTCATCGTACTGCCGCTCAATACAATTGTTTATACTTACATTCCCAGCACCGCAAATGCGGTAAGCATCGCACCCGCATCGAGCATTACTTTTTCACCGAATGGATTTCCAAGTCCTCAAGCGTATACCATTACCATCAAACCGCCGGGTTGCACGCAGGGCTATATTATTTCCTTTAATGCAACGGCAGAAAATGGACAATTAAAAACGCAAACAACCTCGTGCTCCTAAATTTAAATTAAGTCGGAGTTAACCTGAATATGAAATGGATATTAAAAAATCGCAAAAATGATCTTGGTTTTTCATTATTAGAACTCATGATCGTGGTTGGCATTATTGCTATTCTCTCTGCTATCGCTTTTTCAAGCTATAGCCGCTACATTCTTAAAGCCAGACGTTCTGAAGCGATGGTTAATTTGGTAAAATTTCAAGCGGCTTACGAAGAATTTAATGCACAAAATAATACGTATCCTGCAAGCAATACACTGCCGCCTGCCATCACGCCTATCCCTGCGACAACCTATTATTCCTATACTTCAGCAACAACAGCCTCAAGCTACACCATCACCGCCACTGCCCTTGCAGGCAGCAGCCAAGTAAATGATATCGAAGGCGGGGTTGCGTGTTCAACAATGACCATCAATAATGTGGGTACTCAAACGCCTGCTGCTTGCTGGAACCAATAAAACATTGCATTGTTTAAAAAAACGTCTTGTTTTTTATCTGGAATGCGTTACGTTTTTTTTAATAGGACCGGCATTAAAAAAACAACGCCTAAACAAATAGCAGAATCTGCCAGATTAAACGCAGGCCACTGCCAATCTTTGTAATATAACAAAATAAAATCCGTTACATATCCATGTGTTATTCTATCTACCAGATTACCAAGTGCTCCGCCTAATATCAGCGATAATCCAAAGGCTTCTTGTTTATTTTTAGCTGAAAGGCGCCCTAACCACACATAAATAATACTACTCATCACAAGCGCTAGTCCTATAAAAAACCAGCGTTGCCAACCCGCAGCATTTGCTAAAAAACCAAAGGCTGCTCCTGTATTATGGCTTAAGGCTAAATCAAAGCCCGGAAATACCTTAATTGAATCAACTACTGTTAAATGCTGTGTGCTTAAATATTTAGTGAATTGATCCAAACCAACCACAACAGCAGAAATAACTATCCCTATTTTACGCATATTCACGTGCTTCTCCATCGCCAGCTATATTATCGATGCAACGCTCGCAGATCCCTGGATACTTCGAGTTTGAATTAACATCCTCTCGCCTATGCCAACAGCGTTCGCACTTTGGATAAACTGAAGCAGAAACAACAATCCGTAAACCCGGGAACAGCGTGTTTTCTGAGGTTGTTGGCGGTTCACTGCCTAGATGATGAATATCTGCTCTGGATGTAATAAACACAAAGCGACATTCATCTTTCAGTAGCGACAATAATTTGTAAAATCTATCATCTGCATAAAGATCAATTTCTGCTTCCAAACCTGAACCAATAATGCCTTCTGCTCTCTTTTTTTCTAACACTTTATTGACTTCATCGCGAATAGCCTGAATAGTGTCCCAGTCTTCATGCGTCAGTTCCATAACCGATTCCTCGGCACTTTTAGCAAAATGCGACAACCCTGTATACCAAGATGATAAAAATACCGACTCCTCTCGCTTGCCCGGTAGATTTTGCCAAATTTCTTCGGCGGTAAAACTTAAAATAGGCGCCATCCAACGTACTAAACTTTCAGCAATGTGATAGAGCGCTGTTTGTGCCGAACGCCGAGGCAAGCCGTCAGTCTTTCCTGTATATTGTCTATCTTTGATGATATCTAAATAAAAACCACCTAAATCTACCGCACAATAATGATGTATCGTCTGATAGACCACATGAAACTGATACTCTTCATACGCCTTAATAATTTTTGTTTGCAGTTCATTCGCCCGTTCTACAATATATCGATCTAAAGCCAACATTTTGTCAGCTGGCACTAAATCTTTTTCGGGATCAAAGCCATTTAAATTGGCTAACAAAAACCGTGCCGTATTCCGTATGCGTCTATAAATATCGCTGGTTTGTTTTAAAATCTCATCCGACACGACGATTTCCGATCGATAATCAGTTGCAGACACCCATAAACGTAAAACATCGGCACCCAAAGCGCTAATCACTTTGTCCGGCGCGACAACATTCCCTAAGGATTTAGACATTTTACGACCGTCTTTATCAACGACAAATCCATGCGTTAAAACTTGTTTGTAAGGCGCTTTATTTTTGATCGCAACCGCTGTCGTTAAAGAAGACAAGAACCATCCCCGATGTTGATCGGATCCTTCCAAATAGAGATCTGCTGGAAACCTTAAGGCTTCATGCTTGTCTAATACACAATCATGAAACACGCCCGAATCAAACCAAACATCGAGCGTATGCGGTGCCTTCTCGTAATCTTTAGCATCTGAACCTAAAAGTTCTTCTATCGATACGTCATACCACGCATCTAAGCCGGTTTTTTCAATGCGTTTTGCAACTTCTTCCATTAACAATGGTGTATTCGGATGCAGATCGCCTGTTTCGCGATGCACAAAGACACTCATAGGCACGCCCCAAATGCGCTGTCTAGAAATACACCAATCGGGTCGGTCTTTAACCATGCCTTCAATGCGGGCTTCGCCCCAACTGGGAATCCATTCTACTGCTTTAATGGCTGCCAACGTATTTTTACGCAATCCATTTTGTTCCATGCTAATAAACCACTGTTGCGTCGCCCGAAAAATTAAAGGTGTTTTGTGACGCCAACAATGCGGATAACTGTGTTGCATCAGACTGGCTTGCACCAAATGACCCCGATCTTTCAAGAGCTGAATAATTTTATCGTTGACTTTAAGCACATGTTCGCCCGCAAATAGCGGTGTACTCGAAATATAACAGCCATTGCTACCTACCCCATTCTCTAGCGGTAAACCATATTTTTGGCCGATAATAAAATCCTCTTGACCATGTGCGGGTGCGGTATGCACACAGCCTGTACCCGTCTCTAAAGTCACATGATCACCTAGTACAATCGGAACTTGTCGATCATAAAAGGGATGTTGTAATTGCAAGCCTTCGAGTAATGCGCCCTGGCACGTTGCAACGATTTCGGAATTCTCTAATCCAATGCGCTTGGCAAACACATCAACCAAATCCGCTGCCACTAAATAATAATGCGTTTTATCTTGTGCCAATACTAAGGCATAATTAAATTCTGCGTTCAATGCAACCGCTTGATTCGCAGGTAATGTCCATGGCGTTGTGGTCCAAATAACGGCCCAAACGGGCAAGTGCATTTTGGGTAGGGGCAAGTTTGTAAAGGCTTCCAGTACAGTGTTATCAACACTGGGAAAGCCCACATCGATAGAGGGCGAAGATTTATCTTGATATTCCACTTCTGCTTCTGCCAGTGTCGATGCACAATCAAAACACCAATGGACCGGTTTATAGCCTTTGTGTAAATGACCATTCTGTATGATTTTTGCCAATGCGCGAACAATATCCGCTTCATACGAAAAATTCATCGTCATGTAAGGATTTTCCCAATCCCCCAACAGACCCAATCGAATAAAGGCATCCCGCTGAAGATTGATTTGCTTCATCGCATACAATCGACATTTCTCTCTAAACGCCTTAGCATCTAATTTAACACCAGGTTTTCCAACCTCTTTTTCGACATTTAACTCGATAGGTAAACCATGACAATCCCAACCGGGCACGAAAGGCGCATAGTATCCATTTAGGGTTTTGGATTTTAAAATAAAATCTTTTAAAATTTTATTCACTGCATGACCAATATGAATATGGCCATTCGCAAACGGTGGACCATCAGGCAAAATAAATAATTTAGTTTTATCTTTATTAATTTTATTTTTACCTGCTTCTGCTAATTGCTGATACAGCTTAATTTCATTCCAACGTTTTAAAACAGCCGGTTCCCGCTCTGCCAAATTGGCTTTCATAGGAAATGCTGTGTTGGGTAAGTTTAACGTCTCTTTATAATCACTCATGAATCACCCTCTGATATTGCTCTTCCTAATATATGATTTGTTCGTAATCCTGATAAAAATAAAGTGGCGATATAGGCTAATCCACTCGTAATAATTAATCCAAACAGTGTAACAACACGCTCTGTTACATCCATTGCAAACCAGGCTACTAAATCCGGACTGAACATCCGTATCACGATACCCATTGCGCTTAGCGCCAGTAGTAATTGTAGAGCCAAGAAAGTCCATCCCGGTTGTAATGTATAAATATGCCGTTTAAATAAACCATACCCCAAAAGCGTCGCATTTAATAATGCTGCCATCGATGTCGCAAGCGCCAAACCCGTATGCGCTAAAAATTTCATGAAAATCAAACTGAACAAAAGATTTGCAGTCACTGTTACAACAGCCATTCGAACCGGTGTTTTAACATCTTGCTTGGCATAATACGCAGAGGCAAATATTTTAACCAACATAAATCCCATAATGCCAAGCGAATATGCGACCAAACACATTTGGCTTGAAATAACATCTTGATCGGTGAACTGACCCGATTGAAACAAAGTTGTTAGTAAAGGTCCCGCTAATAACGCCAATCCCAATGCGGCGGGCAGGCCAATCAACATAACCCAACGAACACCCCAATCGAGTGTTGCTGAAAAATGTTCATCTTCAGCCTTGGTATGATGACGCGATAAACGCGGCAAAACGACAGTCGCTAACGCAACACCAAATCCACCGAGCGGAAATTCCATTAATCTTTCCGCGTAATACAACCACGAAACGCTCCCAACAGGTAAAAATGAAGCAAAGACAGAGCTAAGCATCAGGTTTAATTGATTCACAGAAACGCCTAAAAGCGCTGGCAACATTAACTTTAGAATTCGTCGAACACCGGGATCTTGCCAATAAAATTCTGGGCGCGAGAGCAATTTCAACCGTCTTAAAAAAGGCACCTGAAACAACAATTGTACAACCCCACCTGCAAACATGCCCCATGCCAATGCCATCACCGGTTCGGATAAATGCGGTGCTAATACAACCGTTGCTAGTATCATCATTATATTTAAAAAAACGGGTGTAAATGCAGGAACAGCAAATCGCCCGTAACAATTTAATATGCCACCTGCAAAAGCGGTTAAAGAAATAAACAAAAGATAAGGAAAAGTAATGCGTAACATGTCTGAGGCGAGCGCTAAACGTACACCTGACCCGCTTGTCGCAAAACCCGGCGCAAATAGCATCACCAATAGTGGCGCTGCCAATATGCCCAAAATAGTAACACCCGCTAAAATCGTACTTAAGCAGCCGAAGACACGACTCACAAATTGCTCGACTTCTGCTTGTGTGTTTTGAGTGCGATATTCCGATAAAATGGGCACAAATGCTTGCGAAAATGCTCCTTCCGCAAATAATCGGCGCATAAAATTGGGGATTTTTGAGGCCACAATAAAAGCATCATACCCAAAACCCGCACCAAAAAAGTGCGCCGCAACCATATCTCTAACAAACCCTAAGACGCGAGAAATTAAAGTCATTCCTCCGACTACTGATGTCGATTTTAAGAGTTCTTTGCTCATCTGTTTAAAAAACGCATGCTGGTTGCTATTACCCTATTTAATCGTTGAATTTGAAGACTGTTAATAGTAACCTGGCCAACATCACAATGCTAGACAAAGTCTTACAGATTATTAGGATACGAGTCACATGTTACCAACCATCGAAATCATTCCCAGTTACCATAAGCGGTTTTTATCAGGTTATCCCTGGTTATATGCCAATGAAATCAAACAAAGTCAATCAACTAAAATTTTAGAGCCTGGCGAATTGGTTGCAGTCGCACACCAAGGTAAGCGTGTCGCAACGGGCTACTTTAATCGACACTCCTTGATTTCTTTCAGAGCGCTTTCAAGCTCGGATACGAATATTGATGTCACTTTTTTTAAACAACGTCTGCAACAGAGCCTAGCGCTGCGAGAACGGTTTTATAACATGCCTTACTATAGACTCGTTCATGCAGAAGCCGATGGTTTGCCAGGCTTAATCATTGATCGTTTTGATAGCGTATTTGTGATCCAAATGAATACACAAGGTATGGAAAAACTTAAAAATCTATTAGTAGAAGCGCTCCAAGCTTTATTTTCGCCAACGACACTCTACTTTAGAAACGATTCTGCTATTCGCACACTTGAGGGCTTAGCAATCACCGAGCCAAAGGTGATCGGCAAACCCCTTTCTACCTTAACCGTTATTGAAAATAATATGACCTTCGAGATCGATATGACATCCAGCCAAAAAACAGGCTGGTTTTTTGATCATCGCGAAAATCGCGCATTAATTGCCAAACTGGCACCTGGCAAAACGGTGATTGACTACTTTTGTTATAGCGGTGGGTTTGGCTTACAGGCCGCCAAACAACAGGCCAAGCGCGTGATTGGCATCGATCGCAGTGAAGGTGCACTCAAAAACGCAGAACGCTCTGCCAATTTGAATCATCTTTCTGAACTTTGTGAATTCCACTGTCGAGATACGTTTAACGACATGGACGATCGTCTGCAAAAGGGAGAGATTTTTGATATTGTTGTTTTAGATCCCCCTGCTTTTGTGAAAAATAAAAAAGATCTCATCCCTGGCCTTAAGGGTTACGAAAAATTGCTAACCAAGGGTCTGCCATTAATCTCACCGAGTGGGTTTTTATTAATCGCTTCTTGTTCTTATCATGTGAAAGAAGCAGATCTTAAAATTTGCCTTATTCGCGCGTTACAAAAAACAAAACGCGAAGGACGTATCGTGCAAACCCTTTCTGCTGGATTTGATCACCCCATACACCCAATGCTCGAAGAATCCAGTTACTTAAAAGGCTTTTTAGTCTTTATCGCCTAATAAGTCGCATATTATAATTTTTGCACTTCCCATAATTGGGGAAATTACACTATACAATCAGAAAGAAAAAATTGCATTAGCGTCTTAGTTAAGTTACTATATTTTTTAGTAGATTATTAAATAAACACAAGTGTAGTTACAATTAATTATAGTTGGAGATTATAATGGAAAAAAGTGAAACTATAGAAAAGACCTTATTTGAATGTAAGAAAATTATTGAAGCGCAACGAAAACAAATTACAAAGAAAATTAAAAAAGAAAAGGCTTTAAAGCCTGTTGATGGTACACTTGAGTATATTGCTGCTCTTCAAGATCTACACGACGAATTTGTTAGTATTTTTATTAAGATTACGTTTGATGCCGCTAAAGATAGACAATATTTTATAGACGCGCTTAGAGAGAAATTTCGAACACTTTGGCTGCAATATAATAAATGCAGCGATTACGATAACGAAAAAAAATCTCTGGAAAAGTTATTAACGCTACTTGCTCCCTTTATCAGCACGACTCAAAAAGAATTTGAACAGCGCTTTTTGAAAAACATTAAAGGCAAAATCGAATACGATTCTTCTCGTCTTTCTTTTGCAGAATTTTCAGACGAAGTTCAAAATTACATGTCACTATCCAACTCTTTTCAGGATTTTTCAGATGAAACAGCTAAAATGTATCAAAAATTTAACCAACTTTTTAAGAATATCCAACGTTATATAAAATTAATCAACACCACAAAATCTGCTGATGAATTTCATGAATACACGCATAAATTCCTTAACTTAAAAAGAGAATTTAAACAATTAGCTCAAAACTTTGACAAGTATATAGCAACATTCGATCTAGATTTTTCAGCGTTAGATGAAGAAGTTGATCCAACATCTCA
>Ga0073904_10002080_pt1 | contig 15157 bp, 13 predicted proteins | sample KloWWTrecipitate_FD_66668 | JGI IMG/M metagenome (GOLD analysis project Ga0073904, IMG submission 66668) | Active sludge microbial communities from Klosterneuburg, Austria, studying microevolution and ecology of nitrifiers - Klosterneuburg... | ecosystem: Engineered > WWTP > Aerobic digester >...
GAGGTGATGGACGTCATTACCGATCTGCTCGACATCCTGGCGCGTCCCGAGCGCATCACCGCGATCATCGTCGAGGAGCTGACCGCGATCCGTAACCAGTTTGGCGACCCGCGTCGCTCCGAACTGGTGATGAACACGGCCGAGATCAACATCGAGGATCTGATTACGCCGGAAGACATGGTCGTGACCCTGTCGCACACCGGCTACTTCAAGCGCCAGCCGCTCGCCGACTACCGCGCCCAGCGTCGTGGTGGGCGGGGCAAGCAGGCAACCTCGATGAAGGACGAAGACTTCATCGATCACCTCTTCGTCGCCAACACCCACGACACGGTGCTGTGCTTCTCCAGCCGCGGGCGCTGCTACTGGCTGAAGGTGTACGAGGTGCCCGAAGGCACGCGCAACTCGCGCGGCAAACCGATCGTGAACCTCTTCCCGCTGCTGGATGGCGAGAAGATCACCGCAGTACTGCCGATCAAGGAGTTCGACGAAGAGCATTTCGTCTTCATGGCGACCTCCGAGGGCACGGTCAAGAAGACCGCGCTGACGGCCTTCTCCAACCCGCGCAAGGCCGGCATCATCGCGGCCAATCTCGATGACGGGGATCACCTGATCGGGGTTGCCATCACCGATGGCAAGTGCGACGTGATGCTGTTCTCGGATGCCGGCAAGGCGGTGCGCTTTGCCGAAACCGATGTGCGCCCGATGGGGCGTGAAGCGCGGGGCGTGCGCGGCATGATGCTCGAGGATGGTCAGGCGGTGATTGCCATGCTGGTGGCCGAGGATGAGTCTCAGGCGGTCCTGACCGCAACCGAAAACGGCTATGGCAAGCGCACGCCTGTCGCTGAATACACCCGCCATGGCCGCGGCACCAAGGGCATGATCGCGATCCAGACGTCTGACCGCAACGGCAAGCTGGTGGGCGCGGTGCTGGTCGAGCCGAGCAACGAGGTGATGCTGATTTCGACGGGCGGGGTGCTGATCCGGACGCGCGTCGAGAGCATTCGCGAGATGGGCCGCTCTACTCAGGGTGTGACCCTGATCAACCTCGACGACGGTACTTTCCTGGCCAGTATCGAAAAGGTTGCCGATTCCGACTCCGATGAGGGCCTGCCACTGGACGAGGACATCGAGGAGACCTCCGGCGATGAGCAGGCAGGCGCGCCGGATGCCGATGCCCCGTCCGTTGATGAGGAAGGGGAGGGCTGATGAGTCGCGTGTGGAATTTCAGCGCCGGCCCCGCGGTGCTGCCTGAGGAGGTGCTGCGCCAGGCTGCCGCCGAGATGCTCGACTGGCAGGGCGAGGGCATGGGCGTGATGGAGATGAGCCATCGCGGCAAGGCGTTCACCACCATTGCCGCCGCCGCCGAGGCCGATCTGCGCGAACTGCTGGCGGTGCCGGCCAACTATCGCATCCTGTTCATGCAGGGTGGGGCAATTGCCCAGAATGCGCTCATCCCGATGAACCTGATGGGCGACAGGAAAGTGGCCGACTACATCGTCACCGGTGCGTGGTCGATGAAATCGCACAAGGAGGCGCGCAAGTACGCCGAGGTGAACGTTGCCGCCAGCTCCGAGGCGAGTGGATTCACCACCGTGCCGGCGATGTTGGACTGGAAACTGTCGGCAGATCCGGCCTACGTGTTCACCTGTACCAACGAAACCATTGGTGGTGTTGAGTACCCTTTCGAGCCAGATCTGGCAAACATCGGTCGTGGCGATGTGCCGGTGGTGGCCGACATGTCCTCGCACATCCTGTCGCGCGTGATCGACGTGTCGAAGTACGGCTTGATTTTCGGCGGCGCGCAGAAGAATATCGGCCCGGCAGGCCTGTCCATCGTCATCGTGCGTGACGATCTGCTCGGCCACGCGATGCCAGACTGCCCGACCGCCTTCAACTACAAGACGGTGGCCGACAACGGCTCGATGTACAACACCCCGCCCACGTATGCGATCTACATTGCGGGCCTGGTGTTCCAGTGGCTCAAGCGCCAGGGCGGCGTGGCGGCGATCGAGGCCAGAAACGTGGCCAAGGCAAGCTTGCTGTACGACTTCCTCGATGCCAGTGATTTTTACGAAAACCGGATTGATCCAGCCTGCCGTTCGCGCATGAACGTTCCCTTCTTCCTGAAGAACGAAGCGCTTAACGACGCCTTTCTGGCCGAATCGAGTGCGGCGGGTCTGGTACAGCTGAAAGGGCACAAGTCGGTCGGTGGCATGCGCGCATCGATCTACAACGCGATGCCGCTGACAGGCGTGCAAGCCCTGGTGGACTTCATGCGTGACTTTGCAGCGCGCAAGGCTTGACGGGAAAGACCGAGCATGAGCGACGAACTGCTGAAACTGCGCAATGAGATCGACCGCCTCGATGAGGAGATTCTTGCCCGCCTGTGCGAGCGCGCCCGCTGCGCTCAGCGGGTGGGCGAGGTCAAGCAGGGGCAACCCCCTTTTTATCGACCCGAGCGCGAGGCGCAGGTGCTGCGCCGCCTGGCCGAGCTCAACCCCGGGCCGCTGCCAGCCGATGCGGTCAAGACCATCTTCCGCGAAGTCATGTCAGCCTGCCTCGGGCTGGAGCATCCGCAGCGCATCGCCTACCTCGGACCGGCGGGCACCTTTTCTGAAAGCGCCAGCCGCAAGCAGTTCGGATCGGCGCCCAACTTCATGGCTATGGCCACGATCGAGGACGTGTTTCGCGCAGTCGAGGCCAACAACGTCGATTACGGCGTCGTGCCGGTCGAGAACTCGACCGAAGGCGCGGTCAGCATCACGCTCGATCTGCTGCTGGCCAGTCCGGTCAAGGTCTGTGGCGAGGTCAATCTGCGTATCCATCAGCAGTTGATGTCGCAGGCCGACGGCATCGGTGCCGCCCGGCGCATCTACTCGCATTCGCAGTCGCTGGCGCAGTGCCATGAGTGGCTCAACCGCAACCTGCCGCACCTGCCGCGCATTCCGGTGGCGAGCAATGCCGAGGCCGCACGCCTGGCAGGCGAAGACCCCGAGTCCTGTGCTATTGCGGGTGAGGCTGCGGCGCAGCTTTACGGTCTGAACATCCTCGCTCCCAATATCGAGGACGACCCGAACAACACTACGCGCTTCCTCGTCATCGCCGACCACGATGCCGGGCCGTCAGGCAGGGATCGCACCTCGCTGGTGTTTTCGGCGTCCAATCGTCCGGGGGCGATTCATACCCTGCTCGAACCGCTCGCACGCCATGGCGTGGACATGACCAAGCTGCAGTCGCGCCCGGCGCGGTCGGGCCTGTGGGAATATGTGTTCTATGCTGACATCAATGGTCATCAGCAGGATCCCGCCGTCGTCGCAGCACTCAAGGAACTCGCCGATCGTGCAGCGTTCGTGAAGGTACTCGGTTCCTATCCGGTCGCCGCAATCTGAGTCCCATCCGAATCCAGTCAGTGGGCGCTTGCAGCCCGCATCGATCGCAATACGAACAAGGCCGCGTGCCACCAGGAGACTGCCATGAGCGTAGCCAGCCACGCCCCGGATCACATCCGTGCCATCACCCCCTACCAGCCAGGCAAGCCCATCTCCGAGCTGGCGCGGGAAATGGGCCTTGCCGAGGCCAGCATCGTCAAGCTTGCATCCAATGAAAACCCGCTCGGGATGAGCACCCATGCCCGTGATGCGGCGCGTGCCGCGATCAGTGACCTGGCGCGCTATCCGGACGGTGGCGCGTTTGCGCTGAAAGCTGCACTGTGCCGCAAATTTGGCGTCAAATCCGAGCAACTGGTCATCGGCAATGGCTCCAACGACATTCTCGACATGGCGGCTCAGGCCTTTCTCTCGCCGGGGCGTTCCGCGGTGTACGCGCAGCACGCCTTCGCCGTCTATCCACTGGCCACGCAGGCGCGCGGCGCCCACGGCATCGAGGTGCCGGCGAAGCACTTCGGTCATGATCTGGATGCGATGGCCGCGGCGGTCTCGGCCGACACGCGCATCATCTTCATTGCCAACCCCAACAACCCGACGGGCACTTTCCTGCCTGGCGAAGAAATCGAGGCCTTCCTGGGGAAGGTGCCGCAGCAGGTGCTGGTGGTACTCGACGAGGCCTATACTGAGTACCTGTCGTCCGCCCAGCGCTACGACGCCATCGCCTGGACCGAGCGTTTCCCAAATCTGCTTGTGTCACGCACTTTTTCCAAGGCTTACGGCCTGGCGGGGCTACGCGTGGGATACGCAATCGCGCATCCAGACGTCGCTGACCTGATGAACCGCGTGCGTCAGCCCTTCAATGTCTCCAGCGTTGCGCTGGCAGCGGCCGAGGCGGCGCTGGACGACGACGAGTTTCTCGCCCAGTCGGCCGAACTCAATCGCCGCGGCATGCAGCAGCTCACCGCCGCCTTCGCGGCGCTGGGTCTGGAGTGGATTCCGTCGGCGGGCAATTTCGTCACATTCAAGATTGGCGATGCGGCAGGCATCAATCACGCCTTGCTGCAGCAGGGCGTGATCGTTCGTCCGATCGCGGGCTACGGCATGCCCCACTGGCTGCGAGTGTCAATCGGCTTGCCGGAAGAAAACAGCCGTTTCATTTCCGCGCTCAAGCAGGCGCTGGCGTGATGGCAGGCGGCGTGACCGTGCCCCTGATCGGCAAGCTGGTGATCTGTGGCGTCGGCCTGATTGGTGGCTCTTTTGCGCTTGGGCTGCGGCGTGCCGCGGAGGTGGGGCGCATCGTCGGCATCGGGCGCCGCCGGGCGCCACTCGAACGGGCCCGGGAACTGGGTGTCATCGACGAGATTGCCACCGACTGGGCCGAGGCCTTGACGGACGCCAACCTCGTACTGCTTGCGGCGCCGGTCGGTCAGACGGATGCGATCATGGCGGCGATGGCGCCACACTTGGGTCCAGGCACCATCGTGACGGACGCTGGCAGCACCAAGCGTGATGTCATCGATGCCATTTACCGTCACCTGGGGCCGAGCCTCGCGCAAGTCGTGCCGGCGCATCCGATCGCGGGCGCGGAGAAAAGCGGTGTGGAGGCGGCATTTGCCGATCTTTACGTCAACCGCAAGGTGGTGTTGACGCCACTGCCTGAAAGCCGTGCCGACGCGGTCGACACGGTGCGTGCGGCCTGGCAGGCGTGTGGCGCGACGGTGCTTGAGATGACCCCGAGTGAGCACGACAGGGTGTTTGCCGCCGTCAGTCACCTGCCGCATCTGCTTGCCTATGGGCTGGTGGATGAACTGGCCCGGCGTGACAATGCGCAGTTGCTATTCTCGCATGCGGCCAGTGGTTTTCGTGATTTCACCCGTATCGCCGGCAGCCATCCGGAGATGTGGCGGGATATCTGTGTCGCCAACCGTGTGGCGCTGCTCACCGAGCTCGATGCCTATCGCGATGAACTGACGCGCCTGCGCGACATGCTTGAGCAGGGCGACGGCGCCGCGCTCGAAGCCGTGTTCGACCGCGCTCGCCGGGCGCGCAACGCCTGGGCCGAAGGCCTGCCGGTGCAGACGGCCGAATGACCGATTGAGCGGGCCGGTTTACGGGCTGGCCCATGAATTCGTCCCGCCGCGCGGGACCCCTGCTTCTAGAGGCAACAATGGAATTTCTCGACTTGCCCCCGATGCTGGGCGCTGCGGGCAGCGTTCGTCTGCCTGGCTCCAAGAGCATCTCCAACCGTGTTCTGTTGCTCGCCGCGCTGGCCGAGGGCAAGACCGAGATCCGCGATCTGCTGGCGTCCGATGACGTCGAGCGTATGCTCGAGGCGCTGCAGGCGCTCGGGGTGCAGTGGGTCCGCAAGGGCGATTCGCTCGACTACGTCGTCGACGGGGTTGGTGGCCCATTTCCGGTCAAGAATGCAGCGCTTTTCCTCGGTAATGCAGGAACGGCCTTCCGTCCACTGACGGCTGCGTTGGCGCTGTCTGGCGGCGAATATCGGCTTGCGGGCGTGCCGCGCATGCATGAGCGGCCGATCGGCGATCTGGTCGAGGCGCTGCGCGACTTGGGTGCAGATATCACGTGTACGGCAAACGAAGGTTTTCCGCCGCTGCACTTGAAGCCCGCGACGATCCGTCCGGGTGGTCTGGTCAAGGTCCGGGGCGATGTGTCGAGCCAGTTTCTCACCGCGTTGTTGATGGCCCTGCCGCTGACCGGCGTACAGACGACGGTCGAGGTCGTTGGCGAACTGATCTCCAAGCCCTATATCGCGATCACGCTTGAACTGATGGCACGTTTTGGCGTGCAGGTGGAGCAGCAGGGCTGGGCGCGCTTTGTCGTGCCGGGCGGCGCACGTTATCGCAGTCCGGGCACGGTGTTTGTCGAGGGCGACGCTTCGTCGGCATCCTATTTTCTCGCCGCCGGGGCGATTGGTGGCGGACCGGTGCGCGTGGAAGGGGTCGGTCGCAGCAGCATCCAGGGTGATGTGCGCTTCGCCGAGGCGCTCGAACAACTGGGCGCGCGCATCACCATGGGGGACAACTGGATCGAGGCGGCAGCGCCCGCTGGGGGGGTGTTGAAGGCCTTCGATCTCGATCTCAATCACATTCCGGATGCCGCGATGACGCTTGCGGTAGCTGCACTGTTTGCCGATGGCCCATGCCGGCTGCGCAACATCGCCAGTTGGCGGGTCAAGGAAACCGATCGCATCGCGGCCATGGCGACCGAACTGCGCAAGCTGGGCGCCGAAGTTGAAGAGGGCGCCGACTACCTGTGTGTGACGGCACCGGCAAGGCTGCAGCCGGCGGCGATCGACACCTATGACGACCATCGGATGGCGATGTGCTTCTCCCTCGTCACGCTGGGTGCCTGTCGGGTTCGCATCAATGACCCGAAGTGCGTGAACAAGACTTTCCCGGGCTATTTTGATGCCTTTGCCCAGGTGGCCAGACCGGTGCCAGTGATCGCCATCGATGGCCCATCCGCGTCGGGCAAGGGGACGGTGGCCGAGCGCGTTGCGGCGGCGCTGGGCTGGCAGGTGCTCGACAGTGGTTCGCTGTACCGTATCGTGGCGCTGGCGGCGCGGCGCGCGGGCGTGGCACTCAACGATGAGGCGGGTGTGGCAGCGATCGCTGCGGCCTTGCCGGCGCGCTTCGAAGCGGGCCGTGTCTGGCTGGGAAATGACGACGTGACGACCGACATCCGCAGCGAAGCCTGCTCGGCGGGGGCGTCGCAGGTGGCCGTGTTGCCGGCGGTGCGTGATGCCCTGCTGGGGCGCCAGCGCGACTACCGCGCAAGGCCCGGTCTGGTGGCCGATGGGCGTGACATGGGTTCGGTCGTGTTTCCCGATGCCGGGCTCAAAATCTTCCTCACCGCCTCGGCTGAGGCGCGCGCGCAGCGTCGTCATAAGCAGTTGATGGAAAAGGGTTTGCCTGCTAACATACAGAGCCTTCTTGACGACCTACGAGAACGTGACGCGCGCGACGCTGCACGGGCCGTGGCGCCGCTCATGAAGCTGCCGGATGCTGCGCTGCTCGACACGACCGAACTGGATATCGAGAGTGCCGTGGCCTTTGTCGTTGATCTCGTGCGGGATCGGGGGCTGGCCGCCGGTTGAAGTGCTGCGCGCAGGGGTGTAGACCCCGGCGCGTTTTTTCTTAAATTAACCTTTCTGCCGTCGCACGACGGTCCCGGATTTTTTCCTCTATGTCTAACGCCACCCCCGCCTTTGAAGAAAGCTTTGCCGCTCTTTTCGAGGAAAGCCTTGCCCTGCAGGAAATGCGCACCGGTGAAGTCATCACCGCTGAAGTCGTGCGCATCGATCAGAACTTCGTTGTCGTCAACGCCGGCCTGAAGTCAGAGAGCTACGTTCCCGTCGATGAGTTCCGCAATGACCGCGGTGAACTCGAAGTCAACATCGGTGACTTCGTCCACGTCGCGATTGATGCACTGGAAGATGGTTTCGGCGAAACCCGTCTGTCGCGCGAGAAGGCCAAGCGCATCGCAGCCTGGAACGACCTCGAGAAGGCGCTCAACGAAGGTGCTTTGGTCAAGGGTGTCATCACTGGCCGCGTCAAGGGTGGTCTGACCGTCATGACCAACAGCATCCGTGCCTTCCTGCCGGGTTCGCTGGTCGACATGCGTCCGGTCAAGGACACGACGCCGTACGAAGGCAAGGAATACGAATTCAAGGTCATCAAGCTCGACCGCAAGCGCAACAACGTCGTGGTGTCGCGCCGTGCCGTGCTGGAAGAGTCGATGGGCGAAGAGCGTGAAAAGCTGCTCGCCAACCTGAAGGAAGGCACCGTCATCAAGGGTATCGTCAAGAACATCACCGACTACGGTGCGTTCGTCGACCTGGGCGGCATCGATGGCCTGCTTCACATCACCGATCTGGCCTGGCGCCGCGTCCGTCACCCGAGCGAAGTGCTCAATGTCGGTGACGAGATCGAAGCCAAGGTGCTCAAGTTCGACCAGGAAAAGAACCGCGTCTCGCTGGGCCTCAAGCAGCTGGGTGAAGATCCGTGGGTGGGTATCTCGCGTCGCTACCCGCAGGGCACCCGCCTGTTCGGCAAGGTCACCAACATCACCGACTACGGCGCCTTTGTCGAAGTCGAGCAGGGTATCGAAGGCCTGGTGCACGTGTCCGAGATGGACTGGACCAACAAGAACATCCATCCGACCAAGGTTGTCCAGCTGGGCGACGAAGTCGAGGTGATGATTCTCGAGATCGACGAAGAGCGCCGCCGCATTTCGCTGGGTATGAAGCAGTGCCTGTCGAACCCGTGGGACGATTTCGCCATCAACCAGAAGAAGGGTGACAAGGTCCGCGGTCAGATCAAGTCGATCACCGACTTTGGTGTGTTCATCGGCCTGGAAGGCGGCATCGACGGCCTGGTTCACCTGTCCGATCTGTCGTGGAGCGAGCAGGGCGACGACGCAGTGCGCCGCTTCAAGAAGGGTGACGAAGTCGAAGCGGTGGTGCTCGCGATCGATGTCGAGCGTGAGCGCATCTCGCTTGGCATCAAGCAACTCGAAGGCGATCCCTACACCAACTTCATCGCCACTCACGAGAAGAACACCCTCGTGCGCGGCACGGTGAAGTCGGTCGACGCGCGTGGCGCAGTGATCTCGCTGGGTGACGATGTCGAAGCCTATCTGCGTGCGTCCGAAGCTGCAGCCCATCGCGTCGATGACCTGACCACGATGCTGAAGGAAGGTGACGAGGTCGAGGCGATGGTGATCAACGTCGATCGCAAGACGCGTTCGATCAACCTGTCGATCCGTCAGAAGGATCAGGTCGAGCAGTCTGACGTCATGAGCAAGCTTGCCTCGGACAGCTCTGCTGCATCAGGTACGACCAACCTCGGCGCGCTGCTGAAAGCCAAGCTGAACGAGCAGAAGCAGTAATCAAGCCGATCATGACCAAATCGGAGCTGATCGCCCAGCTTGCGGAGCGTTTTCCGCAACTGGTCGTAAAAGACGCCGATTACGCGGTCAAGATGATTCTCGATGCGATGACCGATGCGCTGGCGCGCGGTGATCGTATCGAGATCCGCGGGTTTGGTAGCTTTGCGCTGAACTATCGGCCGCCTCGTGTTGGACGTAATCCCAAGTCGGGTGAGAAGGTACACGTACCAGAGAAGTACGTGCCGCACTTCAAAGCGGGCAAGGAATTGCGTGAACGGGTGGATATTGAAGACTGACTCCACCAGTTACCGACTTCAGTGCTTGACAGCGTGGCGATCGGCTGTATGCAGTATTCGTAGTACCGTAAGGCGGCTTCGGCCGCCTTTCTTCTTTTTTGTCGCGCGCTCGGCGATAATGCGGGCATGCGCGCAATCATGTGGTTCATCCGTCTCCTGCTGTTCATCCTGCTGTTCGGGTTCGCGATCAAGAATGATCACCTGGCGAGCCTGAATTTCTTCTTCGGCGGGCAATGGCAGCTACCTCTCGTATTCGTCATTCTCGTCAGCTTTGCGGCAGGGGCGCTGCTGGGGGTGACTGCGACCTTCGGCTCGCTGTTGCGTCAGCGCCGCGAGATTTCGCAATTGCGCCGTCAGCTCGAGCGTGCCGAGCGCGACAAGGCCGCCACGGGCCCGGTCGAAACGGCGGGCGACGTCCAAATTCCAGGTCTCCCCTGAGCGCTGCGACGTCCAATGGAAATTGAATTCTGGTGGTTGCTGGCGCTTCCGCTGTTCTTCGCCCTTGGCTGGCTCGCTGCCCGCATCGACATTCGCCAGGTGGTGCAGGAGTCGCGTGCCTTGCCACGCTCCTATCTTTCCGGCCTCAACTTCTTGCTCAACGAGCAGCCCGACAGGGCGATTGATTCCTTTGTAGAGGCAGTGCGCATCGATCCGCAAACGATCGAGCTGCACTTTGCGCTGGGCAGCCTGTTCCGCCGTCGCGGTGAAACCGATCGTGCAATTCGTATTCACCAGTTGCTGGTCGATCGCGAGGACGTCACCGAGGAGCAGCGCCTGCAGGCGCTTGGCGAGCTCGGGCAGGATTTTTTGAAAGCAGGTCTGCTCGATCGCGCCGAGGCGGTCTTCGTGCGTCTGCGAGGCACGCGTGCCGATGCCCTGGCGCTGCGCTACCTGCTCGAGATCTATCAGCAGGAGAAGGACTGGGCCAAGGCGATTGAAGTGGCGGGGTCGCTGCCAGACCACGAGAGTCTGATGTGGCGTACCGAGGTGGCGAACTTCCATTGCGAATTGGCGGCGGGTGCAATGGCAAATTCCTTGCTGACCGATGCCGAGCGCCACGTCGATGCGGCGCTGGCGGTCAATCCGCGCTGTGTGCGTGCCAGCCTGATCCGTGGCGATATCTGTGCTGCGCAGGGACGTGACCAGGAGGCCCTGGCTGCATGGAAACGCATTGAAAACCAGGATCCGGTGTATCTGGCACTGGCGGCCGAGCGAATCATGGATGCCTGCGGTCGCCTGGGTCGGCTCGACGAGGGCCACCAGTTGCTGCGGGCCTGGCTCGATGGTCATGCCTCGCTTGACCTGCTCGACGAGCTCTTCCATTGGGAAATGGACAAGCGTGGGCCGAAGGCGGCCTATGACCTGGTACGTGACGAGCTGCGTCGCAATCCGACGCTGTTGGGTCTGGACAAACTGCTGGAGGCGGCCGTGCTTACGGTGCCGACCGAGCAACGCAGCGACATCGAGCTGGTCAAGCAGCTCATCCACGGTCATACGCGGAAGGTTGCGCGTTACCGTTGTGATGCCTGCGGCTTCAAGGCGCGACAGTTTCACTGGCGCTGCCCGGCCTGCGGCGGCTGGGAAACCTATCCGCCGCGACGCACCGAAGAATTCGATCTGACACCCTGATGCGATCGCGCCCTGCCGCGATCGAAGCACTCCATTCCGAGAGCCTTAACCATGGAATTCAAGACGCTGGAAGATTACGTCGGCCATACGCCGCTGGTGCGCCTGAAGCGCATCAATGCCGGTCGCGACAATGTCATCCTCGCTAAACTCGAAGGCAACAATCCGGCCGGTTCGGTCAAGGACAGGCCAGCACTGTCGATGGTGATGCGTGCGGAGGCGCGGGGCGAGATCAAGCCCGGCGACACACTGATCGAGGCGACCAGCGGCAACACCGGGATCGCGCTGGCGATGGCAGCGGCGATGCGTGGCTATCGCATGATTCTTGTCATGCCCGAAAACCAGAGCGTCGAGCGGCGCCAGACGATGCGTGCCTTCGGCGCGGAGCTGGTGCTGGCACCGACCTCGGGTGGCATGGAAATGGCCCGCGATATCGCCGAGAGAATGCGCGACGAGGGCAAGGGGATCATCCTCGACCAGTTTGCCAATCCCGATAACCCGCTTGCCCACTACGAAGGAACGGGGCCGGAAATATGGGAACAGACCGGCGGTCGCGTGACCCACTTCGTCAGTTCGATGGGCACGACAGGCACCATCATGGGCACCTCGCGTTTCCTCAAAGAAAAAAATCTGGCCATCCAGATCGTTGGCTGCGAGCCCGCGGAAGGCTCGCAGATTCCCGGTATCCGCAAGTGGCCGGAAGCCTATCTGCCACGGATCTTCGAGCGACCGCGCGTCGACCGTGTGGAGCGGGTCAGTCAGGGGGAAGCCGAGGAGATGACGCGACGACTGGCGCGCGAGGAGGGCATTTTTGCCGGCATCTCATCGGGAGGTTCGATGCACGTCGCACTGCGCCTGGCGGCCGAGCTCGAGAACGCAGTAATTGTGTCCATCGTGTGTGACCGTGGTGATCGTTACCTGTCGACGGGTGTGTTCCCGGCCTGATGCTGTTTTGCCCTGCGTGACCCCTGGGCAAAGCCTCAGCAGGCGCTTCGTGTTCGCGCTGCTGGTCGCGTCCCTGATGGGGGTGCTGCCTGCCGCTGCGATCGAGCGGCTTCAGCTTTCGATCGCTGACATCCGGCACCCAGCGTTGTCCGCGCAAGGTGTGCGACTGCACTTGCCTGCGGGGGATGCGCCGCTTGAGTTGCGCATTGCGCGCTTGCGTGTCGCGGATCGAGTGTGGAGCGAGGTTCAGCTTGTTTGCTCACGGGCCCGCATTGCGCTGGAGCGTGTGGACTGCCGGGGTGGCCAGCTTCGCGTCACGGGGCGGCGCCTGCCGCTACGTGTCGATCTGAGTTTCGATCCTGCCGGAGCTGCCCTTGTCGTCGATCTGAGCTTTTCGTCGGGCTCGGCGCTGAGGTTGAGCTACGATGGCGAGCGCCGTTTCGAAGCGCGGTTCATGCGCTTTCGATTCGAGGATGTCGGCACGCTGCTGTCTGCCCTGTCACCTGCTGCCGGCGCCGAGCTTGGACGTCATGCGATGAAGGGCGTCCTTGATGGACAGCTTGTCTGGCATCGGGCCGAAGGTGCTCATGCCAATGAAACACTGCACTTGACTGCCAGCGTCAGTGAGGCGGCGTTTGCCAGTGCAGACGGACTGCAGGCGGCTGAGGGGCTTGGATTCGTCGTCGATGTTGCAGCGCGGGAAACGCCGGGGGGTTGGGGCTGGCGGGTGCATGCGCAGTGGGAGCACGGCGAAGCCTATCTGCATCCAATCTATCTTAAAGCCGGCCTGGCGCTGCATGCCGAGGGGCATGTGGACGCGCAGCATATCGATGTTCATTCGGCTACGGTCGAAATTGAAGGCGTCGAGCAGCTCGCCGCGTCCTTGCGCATCGGGCGGGAGCATCTCGCGCTGCAGGAACTTGTACTGTCGCTTGCCGGAGGTGATCTGGCCATCCTGGGGCCGCGCTGGATCGCGCCTCTGCTGGCGCCGGCGCTGGCAGACCGCCTGCGCTTTGCCGGGCGGTTAGAGGCGGGGTTCGAGCTGCAGGATGGGCGTGTCACGGCATTGGATGTGGTCCTTGATCAGGCCGGGGTGAGTCTTGCTGCTGCGTCTGGCGGACGAGGGCTGGCTTTCGGGCCGGTGTCAGGCCACTTGCCGTGGTCGGCGGTGGCGGCCACGCAGGCCGAGTTGCGGGTTCAGGGTGGCCACTGGGAAGCCTTTTCGCTGGGCGCCTTCGACTTGCGGGCGAGGCTCGAGAGCTCGAGGGCCTTGTTTGAGGTTGTGCGAATTCCTGTTCTCGATGGGGCCCTGGTGCTGGACGGGCTCGAACTGAGGCGCGAAGTGAATTCCTGGCTGGGGCGCGGCGGCGTGGTGGTCGAGCCGCTGTCGATGCAGTTGCTCACCGAGGCGCTTGGTCTGCCGCGGATGGCGGGCGTGCTGTCGGCGTCACTGCCGGGGTTGCGGCTGAGTCCTGGAGAGATCGCCCTTGAAGGCGGCGCATTGGTGATGTCGGTCTTTGATGGCTATCTGCAGGCGACCGGCCTGCGTGTGAGCGAGCCTTTTGGCGTGGCCTCGCATCTGCGGGCTGACATCGAGGCGCGCCATCTCGATCTCGCCCAACTTACCGATACCTTCAGTTTTGGCAGCATCACCGGTTTCGTCGATGCGGATATTCGTGGTCTCGAACTGGTGCGCTGGCGGCCAGCAGCATTCGATGCACGGCTCGTCAGCAGTCCAGGTGACTATCGCCAGCGAATCAGTCAGCGTGCGGTGCAGAACATCAGTGCCCTGGGCGGAGCAGGGCCGGTGGCGGCGATTCAGCGCGGCCTGCTGGGGCTGTTCGATACCTTCGGTTATCGTGAGCTGGGGCTGCATTGCGTACTGACGGGGGGCGTATGCCTTTTGGGTGGAATCGAGGGCGCCAAGCGCGCGGATGGCGGCTTTCAGGTCGTGCGAGGCGGCGGCATCCCGGCCCTGGATGTCATCGGCTACAATCGCCGCGTCGATTGGAACGAACTCGTCGACCGAATTCAGCGCGTGGTCAACGACAAGGTCACGCCCGAGTTGCACTGATGTCGGGTATGTACGCGCCGGGCTTGCAGGAGGCTTCCATGTCGTTTTCCCTCATCCGATCGTTTGTTCTTGTCGCTGCGACGGCCGTCACGGTGTCCGCCTGTGTCACGATCAACATCTATTTTCCGGCGGCAGCGGCCGAGAAGGCTGCGGATCGCATCATCGATGAAGTCTGGCAACTGCGTGAGGCTCAGAAGCCGGCCGCTGCGCCAGACGAAAAAGGAGCCACGCAATGAGTTCAATCAAGATTCCAAGGCGCTGGCTGGCTGGATTGTTGCTCGGCTGTCTGCTGGCTTTCGCTGCACAGGCACAAGGAAATCTAGAGGTCGACACGCCCGCTATTTCCGCCCTCAAGGCGTCGATGCAGCAGCGTCATCGCCAGCTCGCTCCCCTTTACGCATCGGGTGCGGTCGGTCTTGCAGCGGACGGCAGCATCGCGCTGCGTGATGCGTCGCTGGTGTCGCTGGCGCAACGGGGGGGCATCAACGCGCTGGTAGCCGCCGAGAATGCCGACCGCAGCGCGCTTTATCGTGAAATTGCCCGTGCCAATCAGCATCCCGAATGGGAACCAGAGGTACGCAATACCTTTGCTCAGCGCTGGATTGATCGGGCCCAGGCCGGGTGGTGGGTGCAACGTGGTGCCGCCTGGACGAAGAAATAATGCCGGTTCTCGTTTTCGACATCGAAACCATTCCGGATATTGCCGGCATTCGCAATCTCTACGAGCTGCCTGCCGACTTGTCCGACGCCGAGGCTGCGGAGTGGGCTTTCCAGCAGCGCCGAGCGAGTCATGGCAGCGATTTCCTGCCGCACCACTTGCAGCGCGTGGTGACGATTTCGTGTGTATTGCGCGACGCCCAGCACTTTCGCGTGTTCTCCCTGTCTGAGCCCGACGCGAGCGAAGGGGAGATCATCCA